>SXGT01455695.1_pt1 | contig 15248 bp, 6 predicted proteins | sample 3176221 | NCBI WGS metagenome assembly SXGT01 (sample SAMN11356862, study PRJNA531348) | freshwater metagenome | isolation source: freshwater sample F1-120 | place: China: Fuxian Lake, Yuxi | collected 2017-12-25
GGACGCCGCATCGGTCGCGAGACCCGTCTCCGAGCCGTCGCCGCAGCCGAGCGCCGTGACGAGGAGAACGACCACGGACGCGCGGATGGCTGTGACCAGTGAACTCATGGGCGGAGGGTCACCCCGGGCGATGGACTCTGTCAACGCTTGCCCGGGCGCGAGGGAGGCAGACGGCGCGGGGTATCCCGTGCACGACCGGAAATGCACCGGGTCTCGGGACGCCGCGAAGTCGAAGACGAGCTTATTCGGGTTCGTCCACAACCGGAGTGTCGCGCTTCCGAGCGACCTGTGCAGCGTAGGCCGGGGCGGGCAGACCAGCCCAGGGCCGCAGATGGCGGGGCGGAGCGGCGTTACTGGCGGGCGTGGCCGTGGGCGTTTTTCCGCTGAGATGAGCTGGTCCCGGAGCGCCTACTTGGGCATTGGCGTGAACGGGAGCTCGGTCCCACACATGCACCCGATACACTCGGCGCCGCCATCGCATGGCGCGTCTGAGGCGCACTCGGCCTGCAGTGTGTCGACACAATGTCCGTTGGCGCAGGTCACGTCGTAACAGGACGAGGCGACACAGTCGGCGTCCTGAGTGCAGCAGCCGGGCCCGCCGGTGCCCTTCGTCTCGCACTTGCCGGCGTTGCACGCGACCGTCTGGCAGAGGTTCGCGAGGTCCAGGCAGTCAGACTCCTTGGCGCACGACGTGCAACCCGAGAGTGCTTCGTAGACACAACGCCCCTTGCCAGAGCACAGGTCACGCGTACATGCGTCACCGTCTTCGCAATCAGCATTCGTCTTGCAGGAGCACTCTTCCTTCAGTTCGTGCTTGCATGAGCCCTTGTTGCCGGAGATCACGCACGTGTCGACGGTGCAGACGTCGCCGTCCTTGCAGGCCGCGTCGGCCTTGCAGCAATCCGCGATAGCTTCGTAGACACACGTGTTCTGGGTGCATGCCGTCGACTTCTCGCAGGTGGCCGCGTAGTCGCAAACGCCCTTGTCGCAGCACTCGCCGATCCGCATCCGCGCTTCGCCGCTGGCAACGGGGAACTCCCACTTCCCGAGCTCGACCTCCGCCTCGGGGACGAGGCCCCCGAAGATCCCCTTGCCATCGATCCCGGCGTTGATGCTGAGGCCGGCGTCGAGCGCCCAGTCGATGGCATGGTAGGCCACGGGTCCGTCGTCCTGCTTCTCATGCTTGCACGCGTTGCTCCCAGTCAGCGTGGCCTCGACGTAAGGCTTCACGTTGATGTAACCCTCGATCGTCCCTACGGCGGTGAGGGCTAGCTGGAGCTTCAGGTAGCCCTGCGCGGTAGCGCTCCCGTCCACGGCGATGGTCGGTCCCGTGCTGGACGTGGTCTTCGTGGTCTCCGAGATTGGATGCAGGCCGTTATCGATCTCGAAGCCGAAGGTGCTGGTCGCGTCGTAGTTCCACGTGTAGTCGATTCGCCCTTTGGCGGAGAGATCCACTTCGTAGCCGGCCAGCAGAGACAGGTCCACCGACAGCAGGCCGAGCGTGCCCGGGATGGCCACGCTGGGCGACTTGGCGATGGTCACCTCCTTCTCCAGATGCTGCGACTTGCTCAGCTCCACCAGGAAGCCGATGGCCGCGTCGATGCCGCCGGTGAAGGCCACCTTGGCGTAGCCTTTCAGCAGCTTTATCTCCACCTCCGCTTCGAAGGTGAGCGTGATGGAGCAGGGTGAAATGGCGACCTTGGTCGTTCCGTCATTGACGAAGACCTTCTCGCAATTGAAGGGAAGCGTAAGGGCCCCCTCTTGCTTGCCGGGGATTGGCTTCGGAGGTGCTGCCCCCTCCTGCCCGGGCGGCGCCAGGGTCACCGTTACCGGGAACTTGCGTCGCACGCGGAGCTCGCTGAACCCGTCACGAAGAGGCGCACGATCGATCTTCACCGTCACGACGTCGCCGTTTCGGCCTACAGCCCCAATCTTGGCCAGCATGGCTTTGTTGCCGCCGCTTGCGGGTCTGAACAGGACGCGACCCACCACTAGCTCCGCCGGCGTGGGGGCGTCTGGCTTCAATGTGATGGTCAGAATCCCTGGCCCCGGCGTCGTCGCGATCACGTCCGGGTTGGTCCCTAGCTGCAGCGTGGTCGGCTTGAGCTCGTAGCACTCCGCGCTGTCGGAGACTCCCGTGCACCCGGCCGGGGGATCGGCGTCGCTCAGAACGACGGGGTCCTCGCCGGCAGCCGATGACCCGTCACTCGCGGTGACGTCGTCTTCCGTGGCAGTCCCGAGGTCGTCCTCAGCGCCTACGTCAGAGCCCTCCACGGTGGTCGAGCCGCATCCGAGCGCGAATGCGAGAGGCAGGATCAGCGACGCGACGCGGGACGGGGACCGAGCGGCCTCCGGCTCTGCGCCCGCCGCGAGCGCAGATGCAGAAAGTGACGGGCAACGCATGGGTTTCATGGACACTCCTCTGGCGCTCAGTGCCGAGCGCACTGTTCAACAGGACGAAGAACGACTGTTATTTGCTCCAACCGGGGGCGACGCCACGGGTGAACGGACAACCTTGCGCTTACATCGCGGACCTTCGGTGCCGACGCTTCCGACGGCGCGAGCGCCTCGTCCTCCGCGTGGCGGCTCCGTGACCGCCGGGGCTCTCTCCCGGCATCATCGCTCCGATGTGGCCGAGTCATCGGCAGCGAAGGTTCGAGGAGGCTCCGCGAGGTCGTCGACCATCTGGCCTGTGTAGATCGACACGCTCTGCCACTGTGCGCCAACGACTGTGGTGGGATCGATCGCGAGAGTGCGCTCCCGCCAGGACTCCATCTCGAGTCGAGTGCGGCTGAGGAACTCCACCACCTCGGTATGGAGGGGATGACCGACTGGTAACGAGAAGCTGAAGGTCGTGCCGCCGATCCGGTCGTCCGGCATCGCGCGGAGGCGAGCGAGCCGCACCTTCTTCGTAATGGCGCGGACCACGAGCCGAAGGTGGTCCCAGAGGGCCGGTTCGAAGCCGTCCGGCGCCCCTAGTGGGATGTGGTAGTCACGACAGCGATAGCGGATGACGTCATCGGCCCCCACGATCCGGTCGAGGCGCCCTGCGGCGTCGAGTGTCGCCACCCGCTGCGCCGCCGCCGCTTCGGTCGAGCTCAGGTGCCGTGCGAGGTCGACGACGGAGAGCGGGCCTTCACGGTAGAGCACGACGGCGGCATCGAGCAGGGTGTCGCCCTTGACCCGCCGCCGTAGCACCACCCGATAGCTCCGCGCGCTGCCCCGCCCGCTCACTGACAAGAGGCCGTATTGGATGAGGAACCGGAGGACACCCCCAAGCGTGTCGGCCTTGATCCCGCGAAAGCGCGCTGCGATGCGCGCGTGCGTGACGGGCTCGGAGCCACGCGCTTGTTCGTCGACGTATCCATAGACGCGCTCGAGCAGGGTTGGCGTGCGCGTTCCGCCGGGACGAGTCGGCGCTTCGCGATAGAGCTCGAGTAGACGCCTGTGTTTCGCTCTGAAGCCCGTGATCGTGAGATCGAGCGCCGCGGCGATGGCTTCCTGCGACACGCCGTCGGCACGGAGGGTCTCCACGATGTCTAGAAGGGTCTTGCTTGCGATGTCGGCGAAGGACATCCTCAGGGGATCGGTAGACGCCAGCGTGGTCAACAGTTCCGCCACTAGGGGAATGACTCGCTCCACGAGGCCCGCAAAGTTGAGCGCGGGTCCGGTCTCCGAGACGCTGGATAGTCGCTTCGTTCCCATGAGTTGAGAGCTTAGCGCACGCGCCTCGCGCTTGGACCGTCCAAATATTCTGGGGGTCGAGGGCCCGAGCTGGGCATAGTCGGGCGCGTTCACTCGCGTTAGGGTCGGCACCATGAGAGTCCATCCCGTCATCTTTGCCGCGGCGATCACGACCGCCGGCGCATACTCAACGGGCTGCAGCGGTGCCAACGGGACGCCCTCCGGCGTTGTGGAAACGGCGAGCAGTCATGACGTGAGCGAGACCGGTGACGATGGGGTCGACGCACGGGCACCCGGGTCGCACCGGGTCGACGATGTGTTGCCCGAGTCTGACTCGGCCGCGGGGCCTCTCGACGCCTCCGCGGACGCGAACGGCAGCGGGCCGGCAAGCGGACCGGCCGGGTGTGGTCCGGCGCTGCTGCTCGACCGGCGCGTAATCCACTCCTGGCAAGGCGGGCTCACCGCCACGCGCTTCTCTCAGGCGACGGCTCCCTTCACCGGGACGGTCTCGACGAGCGACTCGGCGTTCCGCACGGTCGGCCTGGCGGGGTATCAAGGGAGCCAGGCTCGGGTTGCGATGGCAGCCAATGGCCCGGGCGGCTGCGTCATCTCGCGTTGGAGCGCTGACCTCGCGCCGCTGGCGGAGACTCTGTTCGCTGACGAGCGCTGCCTGTCGCTGGTGGAGACCCCGGAGGGCGTCCTCGTCGCCGCACAGGGCGACGGCGACGCCCGACTGGTGCTCCTCGCCCACGATACGCTCGCCGTCCGTGCGGTCGCGGCGCTCCCGAGCGAGCCGACGGCGCGGCCCGTCGCTGCCGATCTCGATGCGACTGGGCGCGTCTCCACCGGCGGCTCGCACTGGCTCGTTGGCCTCTCCGGGGGCGCACTGGTCGCCAGTGTCACCAGCAGCGACATCGCCGTCGGTCCGCTTCTCGCTCTGCCCGGTGTAGTCCGTGATCTGTCGACGGTCCTCGACGGCAGGTCGGTTGCCGTCGTTGGTACGTCGACCGACGACGAGGGCGTGCTCGGCCGGACCCTGGTCCGCATCGTCAACACGGACGGTGTGTTGACCGCGCTCCCCCCAATCGAATCGCCGGACCCCATCACGGCGCCGCTCGCCCTGCGCCTCCCGTGCGAGGAGCCGCTCCTCGGTCCGGCCCAGTGTGACGAGGGGCTCATCGTCGCGGCCGGCCGGGAGTATGTGCGGACGTACAGCCTGGCCACGGGAGAGAGCGTGACCTCGGTGCCGGTACCGGCGTTCCTCGCGACAGCGCTCGCCATCGGAGACGACGACTGGGTCTATACGGGTGGTTCCCATTGGCTCGGTGAACGGGGCGGTGTCTACCGAGTCCATCTGGGTGACGGCGCGCTCGAATCGCTGGCGGCCTTCGCCATCGGCTCCGCGCGCACCGTGCCATCCCTGGTCCCGCTCGGGGACGGGGAAATGGCGGTGCTGGCATGTACGGAGACCGGCCCGACCTTGTACACGGCGCCTGGCCCTGCGCAGGTGGCGCCGGGCTGGCCCGTCGTAGGCGGTGAGCTCAGCCGGCCCGGCGCGCCGACGCTCGACCCGACCGCGTGCCCCGGCGCGCGACGCCATGTATGGACGACCGTACCCGACCTCAACGTGCGCCTTCACGGCGTGGTCGCGCTGCCTGATGGGGGGGTGGCGGCAGCCGGGGCGTCGCTTGACCAACCGAATGGCGACCTCGTGGTCCTTCGACTCGGACCGGCCGGGCAGTTCACCTGGCTGAGCCCTCACGTCGCTCCGGGGCAAGGGAGCGGTAGCTCGCTAGCGGTCCTGCCGGGCGGTCGGCTGGTGGTGGCTGGCCATGAGGGCGTTGCCGCCAGCGCGGGCGGCGTCGTACATATCGTGGCTCTCGACGGCACCTACGAGCAGAGCCAGGTGCTCGCCGTCGATGGCGAAGACGAGCTATCGGACGTGGACGTGCTCAGCGATGGGGGGATCGGTACCGTCGGGTGGCGCACCGCCGATGGCCCGAGCCACCAGGTTCGCGTAGTTCGCCTGACGCCGGCGCTCACCGTGGACTGGGACATCGTTCTGGGCGCAGGTGGGCTCGGCACAGGGCGTGGGCTGGCGCCCATGGACGGCGGCGGCCTGGTGGTGGTCGGCGCCGAACGCGACGGTACCAACGGCCAGGACGACGGCTTCGTCGCGCGGCTCGACGCGACCGGCGAGGAGGCGTGGAGCACGCGGCTCGGTGGCCCCTTCGATGACGTGTTCGAGGATGTCGCCGCAGTCCCAGGGGGCACCCTGGCCGCCGTTGGGGCGCGCTCGCTCTCGGGCGAGGAGCGCGCGACGTGGCTCGTTCTCATCGACGCTGACGGGCAGGTGCTGCTCGATCGGATCCTGGCTGGCTCCGAGGCCAGCGCCGTCGTGGCATGGGACGACCACCTCGACCTCTTTGGTGACGACTTCGTCGGCAGCCGAGTCGACCTCTTTGGGAACGTCATCACCGCGGGTGAGCTCGACACGGGCCTCGAGGTCATGGAGAAGCGCAGCATCAAGGCGCTGTCGCCCGGCCCTGACGGTGGGCTCGTGGTCGGCGGGGTCCTCTTCGACGCGCCCGGGGTCGTGCGTCCGGTGCTAGCGCTGACCGACGCGTGGGGGCGCGCCAGCTGTGAGGCCGCCGGCGTCTGTGTTCACGCCGACAGCACCGCGTGTGACGACGCAGATCCGTGTACGTCCGACCGCTGCGATCCGTATACGGGCTCGTGTGCTCATTCGCCGCTGAGCGAGGGTGCCCCTTGTGCGGTGGGCTCGACGTGCCAGGTCGGGGTTTGCAAGCCTTGAGCGAGTAATACGTCGTTCGACGACGGGAACGCCTGCTCCGACGACGGGTGCGATGCGCCGACCGGCTGCACCCCTTGACCTCGATGCCGGCGCGGTAGGGCGCGGTCAGTCAGGAATGGTATCGCGGACCTGACGGCCGCAGACCTCCGCCACGAGGGCCCTCAGTGCGTCGAGCGACGACTCCGAGATGTTGAGTCGCGGGCGGTGGCTTGGACCCAGGGTGAGCCACTTCTCCGCCGCACCCAAAGGTGAACCGCGCGGCCGCTCATAGTCGGACCGGTGCGCGAGCACGTTTCTAGCCTTCGAGGCGGCGGCGATGTCGGCCAACGGGACTCGCGAAAGCCCTAGTGCGTCGCCCGTTGTGGGGTCGAGCACGGAAAGGCCACAGGTGACGCCTTCTGTCCTCCAGGCCACCAGAGAGCCGATCGACGGGGGGGAGCCCTTGGTCAGTCACGCCCTGTAGGATTGAAAGGCGGGGGAGCCAATGTGGCGGCGGGCAAGATCATCCCATGTGCGGACGACCGACGCGCGCGCCGGCCGCGACATGGACCGCTCGAGTCGGCCCACGAGGCACGCCTCGAGCGCGTCCAAGGCCAGACGCGCTGCGGTGAGGTTCATCTCACGTCCGTCCTCTTCCAACGATTGGTCCTCTGCGCGAGCGCCATGTCGGACCGAGGCCTTGAGCGAGTCTGCCGCGTACGAGTTGGTCAGGGTGTACCGAATCCCTGCCACCCAGTCCCGGCAAGCGCGTGTCACACGCCCGAACTTGCCCAGGAGCGGCCTCTCGGAAGGCGCCGCCGAGGCTCCATCGAGGATGCTCGGGGAGAGCTTCGTCTCCTCCTGCTCAACGATCAGGGTCACACGCTCAGCGTCTCCCTTGAAGGCCCGCTTGCGGGCAACGGCGATCGCGGCCACTGCTCCGCGCTGCACCACGGTCCAGTCCGCCTGCTCCAGCATCTCGTAGACCGCCATGGCGGACGGTGGTCGCGCGTCCGGAGACTTGGCCAGCAGCTCGAGGCAGATCGCCTCCAGATCCGCATTGACGGTGGGGATACGCACGCTGGGAGGCATCGGGGGAGCGAAACAGTGACCCGCGATGGTGACGGCTGGCGTGTTTCCCGTGAACGGGACCTCGTTTGTCAGTAGCTCGTAGAGGATTACCCCAAGCGCGTACAAGTCGCTGCGGCCATCCACAGCCTCGCCGCGTCCCTGTTCGGGCGCCATGTACTCCGGGGTGCCCCTTACCAGGCCGGCCATTGTTTGAAACCGGTCTCCCCTTCGCTCGGGGTCTACAATCTTCGCGATGCCGAAGTCGAGTACCTTCACGAAGTCTGGCTCGCCCTTCCGTTGCGCCACCATGATGTTCTCGGGCTTCAGGTCTCTGTGAATGATCCCTTTCTCGTGTGCCTGATCGAGTGCAAGACAGACCTGCTTGAGTATTCGGATGATACGTCCCGGGTGAAGTGGGTACTGCTCCTGGAGCAGTTCGCCGAGGTTCACTCCGTTCACGTACTCCATGGCGATGTACAACCCGCCTGACTCGGCCTGACCGAATTCGATGATGTCGATAGTGTTGGGGTGCTTGAGCCGCGCCGCTGCCTGGGCCTCGCGGTGGAAGCTCTTCTGCATGTGCTCATCCGCGAACGTGTGCTTGTGCATCAGCTTGATGACGACCACGCGTCCGAGGATGGTCTGCTCAGCCTTGTAGATTTCGCCCATTCCCCCGCTGCCGAGCTTCGCGACAATGCGGAAGTTCCCCCTGATGATCGTGCCTATCATCGGGTCGTTAGCTGGTGCAGCTTTCATGCGGTGACTCCTTGGCCGACCACATCTGCGGCTGACCGACTCGAAGATTCGCCCTCACGGCACCGTGCAGGCTGGTTGCCACTGCGATCGACTCATCCAGTTCCGCGGCCCGATCGCTCCGTGCCCATGCTCGCCGCTGCGCATTTCAGGCGCAATCGCGCGCCAAGCATGCCGATCTTACCGAACTGCCGCGCCTGTCAACGCGCGGTTGTCTGGCGCTGTCCAGCTTGGTGCCAAGTCGTGTCCGCCCAGCCGGCCGGTAGACGCTCTGGCACGCCCATGAGGTGCCGTGCCACGCACGGGAAGTGGCAGCCGTCTCGCCTCCGAGCGGCTGTCTCGAACTGTTGTCTGATCGAGAACAAATGCGCGTCCATCCCCCACCCGCCGCGACCGAGGTAGCTTCTCTCCCATGGAGAATCGCATCTGCGCCCTAGCGATGTACCTGCTCGCTGGCCTTGGTTCGGTCGCGTGCAGCGATTCGGGGCCCAGCGAGAGCTCGGCGCCGGGCGAGGTGTCGCAATCGGGGCCCTCAGACACCGCGGTCGATGACGGCGGCGCAACGGACGCTACGATCACCGACCACAGGGGCGTCGAGGATGTCGCGGAGGATTCGCGCGCGAGGCTTCCCGACTCAGCCGGCGATGCAAACGGGGGGCGTGCTGGTCGGCTCTTCCTCGTCGCTTCCTTCCGGGGACTTCGCCATCCGCGCCTCCCGGTGCCGGCGCGCGCGGCGTGTAGGCCACCCCGCCGGACTTGGCAACGGCGGGAGGCGCGCCGGCTCAGGGACAGCCACCCTCGGCACCACTACAGACGGCGTTCAGGGCACTCTGCCACGCGCACCATACGCCGAGCTCGGAGAGCCACGGGGCCGTGGCCGTGGGCGACGAGACGGCCGGCGGCGTGACCGGCATGCCTACGGGCGTCGCTCCGACCGGATCGATGTCCGCGCAGACGTTCGCCGCATAGCTTGCATACACGCTGCCATACGCAGTCTGGTACGCAGGAAGCGCCGCGTTGGACGCGCAGTCGGCGCAGCTCGGTGTCGGGTAGCTGGCAACCTGGCAGCTGCTCGCGCAGCCGTTCTGGGTTCGGGCGAGCTCGTACGCGCACCAGCGTCCCGTTTGCGTGAACCAGGGCACGCTCCCGATGGGCTGGTTCGGCGGGGGGATCACGAACGCGTTCAGGGAGGTGCACGACTGGGTGCTGTAGGAGCTCCAGCCCAGCTGGGCCGACGCCTGGAACGCCGGGTGCTGGGCCACCAAGGGATCGTCGCAATGCGCACACGTGGTCAGACACAGCGCCGTACCCGCGCAGAGGTTCTGGCCCGGGCAGACGCCGGCGATGCTGCTGGCCGAGCACCCCGCAACCGCGCCCATCTCCTGGATGGCGCACCACCGACCGAGCTGTGTGGCCGAGGCCTGGGGGAACGGCGGCGCCGGAACGCCCTGGGCCTCGAGCTGCGCGCACGCCATGCCCGAGTAGCTCACGAGCCCCGCCTGGAACGCGATCTGGAAGTCCGGATCGGCAGAGGCGGCGGCACACGAGGGGCATGGGTCCGCAGGCGGACTCTGGCTGCAACCGATGCCGCAGCTCTGGAAGGTCGCGCCTTGGAAGCCGCACCAGGTCGCGAGCGCGCTGAGGTAGTTCGGGTCGCCGGCTACGGGCGGAAGCGCCGGAGGAGACGTTGCCAACGCCGGACAGGACAGACCGGAGTACTGCTGAGTCGCGGCCTGTAGCATGCTGAGGAACCCGCTCGTGCCGAGGTTTGCGTTGCAGTCAGCGCAGCTCGGCGGCGCGAGGCATGCCGGACCTGCGTTCCACTGGCAGTAGCCGAAGCCGGCCGACAACACGCACTCAGCGTAGTCCGGCATGAACGCACATCCGGTCACCGGCTCGTCGTTGAGCGGGTCGACGGGCGAGCAGCACGATGGCGTCGGCGGTACCGGGCAGCCTCCGCTCATACAAGCCGCCGCGACGGCAGCCTGATAGCCACACCACTTCCCCAGCTCTCCCGGGTAGGCGGGGTCCGAAGACGGGTTCAGCGGGCCCGGGACGTTCGCCGCCTGGAGATCCACGCAGGTCATGCCGGTGTAGCTCGCCGTCACGAGCTGGAACGACTGTTGGTAGCCCGGATCGCCGCTGAAGGCAGCGCACTGGGAGCACGGGGGCGGAACGGGGCACGCCGGCCCCGCGGCCCACTGGCAATACCCGAGCCCCGCTGTGTTCATGCAGTCGCCATGGGCATTCAGGTTTGCGCAGCCCAGCGGGGCGTCGTGTGCCGGGTCGATTGCGCTGCAACACCCCACCGGGCAGAGGGCCGGGTTCGTGGCGCAGAGGTCGATCGCCGGGCACTGCCCCGCGGACGAGGTGGGCCCGCAAGTCGCGGCGGCGCCGGCCTCCTGGAGCGCGCACCAACGTCCCATCTGGGTCTCGTTCCCGATCGTGAACGGCGGCGCGGGCACGTTCTGTGCGTCGAGCGTGGCGCAGTCCATCCCCACGTAGACGCCGATACCGGACTGGTACGCGATGACGAAGTTCGCGTCCGTCGAGAGCGTGCCGCAGTCGCCGCACGAGCTGACGGGCGGACAGAGCGCCGGGTTCGTGGCACAGACGTCGATCGCCGGGCACTGCCCCGCGGACGAGGTGGCCCCGCAGGCCGCCGCGGCGCCCGCCTCCTGGAGCGCGCACCAACGTCCCATCTGGGTCTCGTTCCCGATCGTGAACGGCGGGGCGGGCACGTTCTGCGCGTCAAGCGTGGCGCAGTCCATCCCTACGTAGACGCCGATACCGGACTGATACGCGATGACGAAGTTCGCGTCCGTCGAGAGCGTGGCGCAGTCGCCGCACGAGCTAACGGGCGGACAGAGCGCCGGGTTCGTGGCGCAGACGTCGATTGCCGGGCACTGCCCCGCGGACGAGGTGGGCCCGCAGGTCGCGGCGGCGCCGGCCTCCTGGAGCGCGCACCAACGTCCCATCTGGGTCTCGTTCCCGATCGTGAACGGCGGCGCGGGCACGTTCTGCGCGTCGAGCGTGGCGCAGTCCATCCCCACGTAGACGCCGATTCCGGACTGGTACGCGATGACGAAGTTCGCGTCCGTCGAGAGCGTGCCGCAGTCGCCGCATGAGCTCACCGGCGGAGGAGGGCAGCCTCCGGAGGAGCACGCGGACGCTACCGCGGACTGCCACGCGCACCACTTTCCGAGCTCACCGGGATAGGCCGGGTCGGCCGGCGAATTCAGCGGCCCCGGCACATTCGCGTTCTGAACGTCGGTGCACGACAGGTTCGCGTAACCCTGAATCGCAAGCATGTAGGAGTTCTGGTAGCCCGAATTCGTGGACCACGCCGCACAGTCGGTGCACGCGGGCGGCCCCGGCGGCGTGCCGTTCCCGCACACGGAGTTCCAATGACACTTGCCGAAACCAAACGAATTCACGCACTCCCCGAAGTCGGGCATGTTCGCGCAGCCGTACGGATGGTCGTTCTGCGGATCAATGGGCTGGCAGCACCCCGACGGGTTGGTGGGCGGCTGGCAGCTCCCCGCCACGAGATCGCAAAGGACCGCGTCGCAGTTCGTCGGCGGGGGGCCCCCGACCAGACAGTCTGCCGCGGTGTGCAGCGCCGGATCCTTCGGTGAGCAGCAGTACCAGTTGTTCGCGTTCGGGACGTTTGGAGTCCCCACGAAGACCCAGCTGAGGTGAGTGGACACGAGCTCCGCCACTCCGGACCCGCTAGCGTCCTGGTGGATGAACGCGCTCATCTCCTGGAAGTCCACCGCCGTGCCGGGAACGCTCCAGCCGCCGCGGAGGGAGGTCAGTTCGTCGGGGGGATCGGCGATGACGAAACGGGCTGTGGCCGGGACCGCGAACCCGAGCCCCTCGGGCTCGAGCTTGTAGACGGGCGTGTGCAGGACGACGTCGTCGAGGGTCAGATCCGTCACCGGCCCGAGGATCTTGACGCTCCTCGGCTCCGCCAGGGCGTTGGCCGGGACCAGGAGGGTGAAGGCGCCGTCGGGCGTCGAAAGGACGCCGCCTGCGGGGCCAATCGACGCCTCGGCCAACAACGGGTAGCCGTCAGAACCGTCGGTCGCGTCTGAGCCATCTGCCGCATCCGAGGCGTCCGTCGCGTCCGAGGCGTCCGTCGTGTCCGAGGCGTCCGAGGCGTCCGTCGCGTCCGAGGCGTCCGTCGCGTCCGAGGCGTCCGAGGCGTCCGTCGCGTCCGAGGCGTCCGAGGCGTCCGTCGCGTCCGAGGCGTCCGAGGCGTCCGTCCCGTCCGTCGCGTCAGAGGCGTCCGAGGCGTCCGTCGCGTCCGATGCGTCCGTCGCGTCCGTCGCGTCAGAGGCGTCGCTCGCATCGGTCGCCGGAGGCGCCTCCGTCCCACTCGAGCAGGCAACTGCCAGGGCAACCGCCACGCCCACGCCCCAACCAGCCCGCCACGTATGTGTTCTCATCTCTCTGCCTCCCACACTCTCGAGGGCCTCGAGAGACTATTCACTCCAGCTGTCCCGATCCAGTTTCGAAGGAGAATTGGGGGAGCCGCGCTTCATTGCCCACGCGGACCAGCCCAGCAGAGTCGGCGACGGCCAGGGACGAGGCGCCGGACGGCGGGACGGCGAGGCGCGCTACCGAGGGGGGCTCGTGTTCGGAGCGCTGCCGGCCATGCTGCTCGCCCTCAGGGCCGTGCGCCGTCGTGACGCTGGTGTGGTCCCCGTAGGGTCACTGGCCCATCGACGTCCGGCTGAGTGCGCTCCCCACCGTCTCGGGCGAGCGGCTCGCGCTCCAGGTGCCGGACCCCGGCGTCAGATCGCCACGTCTGGCCGAGCTGGGCTTTGACGCGTCAGAGCTCGCGGGGCTCGAAGCGCTCCCTCGGCCGCGCTGCGGTCTCCTGCTCGTGACGGGCCCGAGCGGGTCGGGTAAGGCGACGACCACCTATTCGGCGCTACGCCACATCGTGACCAGTGACGTCGACCGGTCTCGTGTTGCAACCGTCGAGGACCCGCCCGAGGCGGTGCTCGACCGGGCGACGCAAGTGAAGCTCAACCCAACGCAAGGGCTCGACATGCAGGCGGCCCTCGCGCGGCAGCGAATCACGACCGTGCAGCCAAGGGCTGGACGGGCGCGCGCACGCCCGCTGCTAGTAGGCGGCGACGTTCGCGTGGCCCTCGAACGGCATCACGAACTGGGCGTAGAAGAGCGGTGGATCGCCCCACAGTCAGCCATCCCATGCGGCTTCAGGGTTCGAGAGGAATCACTGGCAGGGATCGCCCGCGACTCTGCCGCCGCCGTCGGGGGGCATGCCCCCGATCGCCTTGCCGTTGAGCTGGGCATAGACGAACGCGAGGCGGCGGTTCTTTGCCTTGTTCTCTTGGGTGTCGTTGGGGGCGATCGGCTTTGTCGCGCCGAAACCGACCGCGAGCAAGCGTGTGCAGCTGATGCCGCGGGCAGTAAGCCACTTGGCCACGGTGAGCGCGCGCCCCTCGGAGAGCTTCTGGTTCGCGGCCGCGCTCCCGTCGGTGTCGGTGTGCCCCTCAATCCGGACCATCGTGACGCGCGGCTTCGCGTCGAGGTGGTCCTTCACTATGTCGAGCACGGGCTCGCTCTCTACCTTTAGCTTGTCGGTGCCGGTCTCGAAGACCACCGGGCCGGGGAGCTTGAGGGCGCCGTTCTCGATCTGGACGGTCTGGTTCTTCTTCTTCTTCTTCGGGTGCTGCTGGGCGGACGCAGAGGAGGCGCCGAGCACGAGGGCGGCGACGGTCACGAGCGTGACGCAGAGGGCATTTAGGAAGGGCTTGCGCATGACAATCGTCCTTTGCCAGTGGCGGAGCCGGCACCCTATCACGACGCGCGCGGCGGCCTCAGAGGCGGACCGCTGCCTGGAGCGTCGCGACGAGCCTGTCGGCCGCGATCGGCTTGACCAGGGTGCCAGCGGGCCGGACCCCCGCGAATCGGCTGAGCACTTCCTGCTCGTTGTAGCCCCTCATGAGCACGACGGGGACGTCCGCGCGTAACGCAACCAGCCGGGCGTGCACCTGGTGGCCGCTGAGCCTTGGCATGCTGAGGTCCAACAGGACGCAGTCGATCGCGTGTGGATCCGCTTCAAACACCGCCAGCGCCAGCTCCCCGTCTGCCGCCTCCACCACCTCCAAGCCGCAGTAGCGCAGCCGCCTCGCGAGCGCGGTGCGCACGAACACCTCGTCGTCGACCAGGAGCACCCGCTTGCGTCTGGCGGGAGGATCAGCGAGCGGAGGGGCCGGGACGGGGGTATCCGAGCGGCCCACCGTGGGGAGCACGACCGTGAAGGTGGTCCCTTGACCCACCCGGCTCTCCAGTCGGAGCGCACCCCGATGGGTGGAAACAATGCCCCTTACCGCCGAGAGCCCGAGCCCGCGCCCCTCGAGTTTGGTCGTGAAGAAGGGATCGAAGATGCGCGCCGTCGTGGCAGCGTCCATGCCGCACCCACTGTCGCGAACCGTCAATTGAAGGTACTCGCCCGGAGCAAGGTCTGCCTGCCGGTCGAACCGTTGGAGCGCGTCGCTGTCATACGTGACCAGCTCCGAGCTGACCACCACGGATCCCTCGTCGTCGCCGAGTGCTTCCGCCGCGTTCGTGATGAGGTTCATGACGACCTGGAGCAACTGGTTTCCATCCCCCTCCACATAGATTCGATCGGGGTGCAGCGCGTACTCAATCGGAGCTTTCTTGGAGAGCGCTGCCTGCACGAGTCCGTGCAGCTCCGCGAACAACGCGCCCACCTCGACCTTGGCGATCGTGCGGGAACCGCGGCCCGCGTAGGCCAACATCTGCTGGCAGAACTGACCGGCACGTTGGCTAGCCGCCACGATGTCCGCCAGCATCGATGCGACTTCTGATTCACCGGGAAGCAGGTCCCTGGCCAACTCCGCGTTCGCCAGGATGGTGGCGAGCACGGTGTTGAAATCAGGCGCGA
>SXGT01902930.1_pt1 | contig 15247 bp, 6 predicted proteins | sample 3176221 | NCBI WGS metagenome assembly SXGT01 (sample SAMN11356862, study PRJNA531348) | freshwater metagenome | isolation source: freshwater sample F1-120 | place: China: Fuxian Lake, Yuxi | collected 2017-12-25
CGCGCTGGCTTCAGGTGCCAGTGTCCGCAAGGGCGTGGGGGTTCAAATCCCCCCTCGCGCACCAAGCAAGCAGCATGACGGAGATGGCAAGAGCCGTGGGCGGTAGCGCCCGCGGCTCTTTTCTTCGACCCTGACAACCCCCTTCGCGGCCGACTCTCGAGCATGTCGTCCGCGACGGCCGAGACCTGCACGATCGTCCGACGACGGACGTCTGCCTCTGGGCCGCGAGCTCGATCTTCGCTAGCGTCGGCCGTCACCTCAGGGGGACTTATGCAGACGAATGACTTTGACGGCATCGACGAGATCGACCTTCGCGCTCATCGATGGTCGGGTCGGTCGGCACGATGGCTCGTGGGGAGCATGTTCGCCGCACTGCTCGCGGCTTTCGTGATCGCGCCGGGCGACGGTGCCATGCCGGCGTCCGCAGCGGCGGAGCCGCCCGCAGGGTCGGTGCGGTACGTGTCACCGACGGGGAACGACGCAGCCGCCGGGCTCACGGCGCAGGCCCCGTGGAAGACGCTGACCTTCGCGCTGAGCGAGATGGAACCGGGTCAGACGCTGCGCGTTCTGCCAGGCGTCTACCAGGAGACGACCTCCGGCTTGTCGCGCATCGCGCCGACCCTCAAGAGCGGCACCCCGACCCAGCGGATCACCGTCCAGGCCACGAGCCCGGACGTCGAGATCCGCAGCACCCTCACGCTTTCCAACGCCGACTACTGGACCTTCGAGGGCCTCAACATCACCGGTCTCGACGCCGTCCAGGGTGGGGCGCGGATCGGGACCATGCTCGAGCTGCGCGGCGGCACCGGCTGGATCTTCCGCAACGCCGAGGTCTGCTGCTACGGCGCCTACACCTTGGTCTCCATCGCGGGCGACGCCAAGAACTGGACCTTCAGCCACAACCTCGTCTGGTCCAACCGGGGGCGGGGCAGCCAGAACGACACCGACCACAACATCTACGTCCAGACCTTCAACAACCCGAACAATCCTGCGGTCGGCACCTCCGGCCCGGGCTACATCGAGCGCAACATCCTCGCCGGCGCGCGCAACGGCGCGAACATCAAGCTCGGGCAGGGAAGCACCGAGGTCACACGCCCGCCCGGCAACGAGAACAAGCCGCCCTACTACGGGCCGCTCAACGTCGTCGTCCGCAACAACACGCTGGTCGGCGCCCACGAGAACGTGCGCCTGGCGTTCCGTGCCCAGAACAGCCTCATCGAGGACAACCTGATGGTCCACGCCAACCTGCTCCAGAACGGTGGACAGTTCGCGGTCGACCCCTACTGCCTGCTCAACGGCGGCAACATCACCCGCAACAACGCCTGGTCGGCCATCACCCCCACGAACCCGGACGAACAGACCACCTCCGCCCCGACCGGTCCCAACGCCGCAGCCCTCGAGGACGGTTGCGACAACCTCCCCGCCGGGACTCTCACCGACCAAGGCGGGCACGTCGCACGCAACCCGCTCTTCAACACCGGCCAGAGCGGCAGCACCGGGGCCACGACCGCCCTGACCGAGAAGACGATGCACGCCTCGGGCAACGCGCTCGGCCAGGTCAACCCCTCGCACTTCCAGCCCGCCGACGCCGTCGCGCGCACCTACGGACGGCACGCCCCGTTCGACCAGGTCGTGGCCGGCGACTGGGACGGCAACGGCACCGACACCCCCGGCGGGATCATCGGCAACCGGGTGTACCTCACGAACCGAGCCACCGACCCTGGCAGCACGACCCGCAGCGTCAACGCAGGCGAGGCCGACCGCATCCTCGCCTTCGGAAGCGTGAACGGCACCGACCGCTACCTCGCCGGCGACTGGGACGGTGACGGGAAGGACGAGATCGGCGTGTACCGACCTTCCAACAGCACGTTCTATCTCGAGGACGGCCCCAGCGCCTTCCAGTTCGGCTCCGTCAACGACAGCGGGAACTACCACCCGATTGCCGGCGACTGGGACGGAGACGGCATCGACGAGGTCGGACTCTTCCGGACCGACACCAAGCGCGTCCTGCTGCGCAACGCCGACGGCAGCGTCGTCGCGGGCGGCTACCAGTCCGGCGCGGCGGCCCGCACCTATCAACCGGTCGTCGGCAACTGGGACGGCGACAGCGACGATCGCGACGAGATCGGACTCTGGGAGCCCGCCACCAGCACCTTCCACCTCCGGCGCTGCGCCAACGACGTCACCAGCTGCTCCGGGACGGGCTTGACGAGCGTCGCCGTCCCCACTCCCACCACAAGCGCCGTCTACCAGCCCGTCGCTGGCAGCTGGACCAAGGACGACGGCTCCGGCGACGCCCAAGGCTTCGACTCTCCCGCCTACGTCACCTGGGCACGTGGAACGCCCTGAAGACCAACCAGCCCAACACGCCGAAGTACGCTCCGCGCCCCTACGACGGTTGACCCGACGTCGTTGACGAAGGCCGGGCCCGTCGGCGAAGCACCCCACACGGCCCTCAGCGTCTGAGCCGGCGCGCGACGCTCTCCGCGCAGCATCCTCCGGGGGACGCCAGGAAAAGCTGAATCGCTCGAACGACAGGGTGACACTTCGTCTGCCACGCGTCGCGCCGGACACCGACGGGTGGGTGCAGGCCAGAGTGCTTCGCTGCAAGAACTGTAGGACTTCGCGGGCACCGTCCAAGATCGGATCTCGTCACGGTCGGGATGACGGGCCTACGTGCCGTTCGGACGGACGGACGGGAACGCAGAAGAACATCTCAAAGTGCTTGCAAATTTGGACTTGTTGTGCAATTTTCTTATCGCATTCTTCGTCGAGGCATGTGCCGTTCCGCTCTCTCACGCGCGGGTCGCGGGTGAGTCGTCGTCTGGCAGCGGTCAGACGCTCTTGAGGGAGCCCGCATGCGTCCTCGTCTGTCATCGCGGCTGAACAGCTCGCTTGGGGCAGGCTCGCTGACGGTCGCGATCGTCCTGGCCAGCCTCCTCCCGGCGGAGTCCCAGCAGTCCGTGGAGGACGGCCAGAGCGGTCTCCCGTTCGCCGCAGAGTTCGCGGAGGCCGAGACCACCGGTGATCCGGTGGAGATCGAGTCGGAGCGCTCCAGCACCGACACTGTGTATGCGAACCCGTCAGGAACGCTCACGCGCGAGACGTCCTCGACTCCTATCCGCGTGAGGACGGACGACGGATGGGAGGCGGTGGACCTCACCCTCGTGAAGGACGGGTCGACGTACCGTCCGAAGATGGCGTCCGGCGAGGTCCTGCTCTCTGGCGGAGGGACGGGCCCGCTCCTCACCACCACGACGGACGGCGTGACCAGCTCGATCAGCTGGCGGCGTGACCTGCCTACGCCCTCCATCGACGGACCGACCGCGACGTACACCGACGTCCTCCCTGACGTCGACCTCCGGATGACCGTCTCAGAGGTCGGGGTCTCCCAGGTTCTCGTCGTTCACTCGGCCCAGGCTGCGAGCGATCCGAAGCTTCGCGAGGTGAGCATGGGGGCGCACGTCGAGGGCGGCAGGCTGGTGTCCGAGGCTGGTGGGTACCAGGTGCAGGACGAGGGTGGGCAGGTCGTCGCCATCGCGCCGGCGCCGGTCATGTGGGATTCGTCGGGCACGATCCTGGACGTCAACCGCGAGCAGGTGTCAGATGCGAGCACTGAGGCGATCAATCAACGCACGACGGGACCCGCCCACGGCGACGAGATCAACCCCGTAGACCTCGAGTTGAAGGATGACTCGCTCGTCCTGCGCCCGGATCGCGCGGCGTTGGACGGCCCGAACGTCGAGTATCCGGTCTACATCGACCCCGTCTCGATGCAGGAGACTCCGCAGGCGTGGGGGATGCTGTTCAAGCAGCATCCCAACTCCTCGTTCTACAAGTGGACTGACGAGGCGGGCCAGGGCGTGGGGCACCAGAACTACAACGGCGTCTCGACGAAGCGACTGATCTTCCAGTACGGAACCAAGGCCGTGGCCGGGCAGCAGATCATCAACGCGACCTTTACGGCTCGGCTCAGGTGGTCGGCCTCGTGCGCGACGCGCTCGGTCAACGTCTACCGCATCAGCTCCGTCTCGTCAGGGCATACCTGGAACAACCAGCCGACGTGGGGACCGCTGCAGGACACGAAGGCCATCTCGGCCGGGTGGGCCGACTGCTATCCCAACGGGCGCGACGTTGCCTGGGACGTGAAGAGCGGCGTCCAAGAGATCGCCGACGCCGGTCGCACGACCATCGCGCTGGGCATGCGCGTCAGCGACGAGACCGACCCGCTGACATGGCGGCGCTTCAGGCACACGGCCACGCTGCGCATCGAGTACAACAGGAGGCCGTACACCGCCTCCAGCGTGATGATCGCAGGGAAGCTGTGTGTCGCCGACCCGGTCACGCTGCTCGGCGCGCAGACCTCCGCACCTGCGATGTCGGCCGTCGTCAAGGATCCCGACGGCAACAACGTCAGGGCGCGGTTCCAGTTCGACGGTGGGTACTACATCGATCAGTCGACGAATGACCGGCTTGCACCCAGCGGTGTGAAGTCGGGTACCCGTTCCGCGCTGACGATGCCGGTCTCCCCCTCGAACGGAACCATGCCGGACGGCACGTGGTCGTTCCGGGTAAGGGCGAACGACAGTCACGGCGCCTTGGGGAGGTACAGCGCGAAGTGCACCTTCAAGATCGACAGCACTCCGGGTTGGATGCCCCGCATCGTCGACAACAATCCAGAAGCGCGCTGGACGTCCGGTCGATCATCGGTCGTCATCCATCCTGCCGAGGGCAAGGCCGCCGACACGGCGAGATACGCCGTGACCGTCGACGACGACCAGCCTCCGACGAACAAGAGATACACACCCACCGCTGCGGACAAGTCGATCACGGTCGCGTTGCCGGAGTCTGGGAAGCCTGACCTTCTGCCCGGCAAGCACGTCATCAGAGCGTGGGCCTACGACGCAGCCGGGAACGTCAGCCCCGTCGCCTCTCACGTCATCAGTGTCGAGTCGGGAGCACCTGGGACTCGCTCGATCTACCGGTTCGAAGGTGAGGGTGACGCTGCCGGTGCCGACACGGGGGGTGACTTCCCCGCCGTGCTCGGAGGCGCAGAACGTACGCGTCGAGTCGTCGAGAGAGACGGGGACACCGTCCTCGCCGAGGATCGGATGCTCTACCTGCGACCGACGACGTCACCCCTGCCCTTCATCGAGGGCGAGGTCGTCGACCCGTCGCGCGCCTTCTCGGTCGCGGCGCTCCTGGACCCGCGCGATCGCGAGCCTCGCTCGGTGATGACGGCGCTGTCCATCGAGGGATCGACCGGTACCAAGCTCGCAGAGCTGGGGGTGGAACCCGTCGCCGACGGTTACGACTACGTCTTCCGCGTCTGGGACACGCAGTCGGCGGGCTGGATCACCGCTCGACTCGCCGGGGAAGACGGCTACGCCGGTACATCGCTGGTCGTCGCGATGTTCGATCCCGTGGCGAAACAGATCAGTCTCCAGCTGCCCGAACAGAGCGGCGACGGCGTCGAGGTCCAGTTCAGCGGCCAGACCCCCCAGTCGTTGAACGAACAACGCACGGTCCTCGGGTCCGATGCCGCCGGAACCTCGCGATGGCTCGGTGGGATCGACGACCTCGTCCTCGGACGAGGGGTCTTCTCGGAGAGCGAGATCGAGGACATGGTCACCAACAAGAAGGTCGAGTGCTTCGACAGCGAGAAGGGCTGCGAATGATGCGCAGAAGGACGACGTGCGCTGCTCTCGCAGCCACCCTGGCTATCACGCTGATCCAGGGACCTCCCGGCACGGCTACAGCCGCCCCGGGGCCTCGCCCGTCCGTGCAGGGGATGAAGTCGGTCCCCGTCGCCGGTGTCCCCAAGACCTCGTCGAAGGTCGTCGCGAGCAAGGCGGCCTTCAGCCCCGACTCCCTGCCGACGCCGAAGAAGGTCTGGAAGTCCCTCGTCGTCGGGAGGCGCTGGACGGCGTCGGTGGACGGGTTCTCGATGCGTACGCTCAGCGGTGGAGCCTCTGCCGCCGACGTCAGGCTCGCAGCCGTCGGGGACGGCGCTTCCGTTCCTCGTGGTCCCGTCTTCGAGATCGCGCCGCCCGCCGTTGCCCAGGGGGAGCCAGCCGCGGAGACCAGGTCGGCGGAGCCGACCAGCACCCCCACCCCGTCTGCCTCGGCGCAGCCCTCCGAGGCGGGCGCCGCGGAGACGAACCCTGGGCGCACGACGCCCCCTCCCGGCCTGACGCCATCTCCTGGCGTTCCCGAACGCCGGGACCAGAAGCCAGGCGTCTCGGCGCTGAGCCGCGCCAGCGAGGTGCGTCTGGACTACCGTGACTTCGCCGAGGCGTACGGAGGCGGCTGGGCAGGGCGCCTGCACCTCGTCGAGCTCCAGGACTGCGAGAAGAAGGCAGGCGAGCTGCGGTGCGCAGGCTCGCGCGTGCTGAAGTCCACGAACGACCCGAGCAAGGGCGTCATCACCGCCAAGCTCGGCGCTCGCGGGTCGTCCGGGAGCTCCACGATGGTTGCTGCCGCGGCAGCGCCAGTTGGGCCGCAGGGCGACTACACCGCGAGCCCGCTCGTTGGCGCGTCCTCCTGGTCCGGAGGCCTGCAGTCCGGAGACTTCACCTGGAGCTACCCCCTTGCCGTCCCACCCGGGATCAACGGACCTGAGCCGGATCTCTCGATCAGCTACTCCTCTGGTTCCGTGGACGGACGGACCTCGACGACGAACTCGCAGGCTTCCTGGATCGGTGAAGGCTTCGACCTCGATCCGGGCTTCATCGAGCGTTCCTACGAGCCGTGCCGGTTCGTGGGCGGGACCCCAGACAAGGTGGGCGACCTGTGTTGGCGGGACGACCACATCACCATCTCGCTGAACGGCAAGTCCTCCAGGCTCGTGCGGAAGGGCTCCTCGAACGAGTGGCGCATGAAGAGCGACGACGGCACACGCGTCGAGCGAGTCTCGAGCGACGGCATCAACGCCGACGACGACGGCGAGTACTGGCGAGTGACCACCACGGACGGGACGCAGTACTTCTACGGCAGGAACCAGCGTTTCGACGGCGACACCCGCAAGACCGATTCCGTGTCCGTCGTTCCCGTGTACGGAGCGTCGAGCGGTGACCCGTGTCACGGCTCGACCTACGCCGCGAGCGTGTGCAGCCAGGCATGGCGGTGGGGGCTCGACTACGTGGTCGACCCGAACGGCAACACGATGTCGCTGTTCTGGGACCAGGAGAAGAACAAGTACGGCGCCAACAAGAACGCCACGGTCCGAGCCTACGACCGTGCAGCGGTGTTGACGGCGATCGAGTACGGCACTCGGAAGGACGATCCTTCCGCGGCTGCGCCGGCGAGGGTCGCGTTCACGGCCGCGGAGCGGTGCCTGCCGTCTGCCGACTTCGACTGCGCTGACGACAAGCTCACCGCAGCGAACGCCTCGCACTGGCCGGACGTCCCGTTCGACCAGATCTGCACGTCGAGCTCGTCGTGCTCTGAACGGATCTCGCCCACGTTCTTCAGTCGCAAGAGGCTCGCGAAGATCACCACCCAGGTTCGTTCCGGCGAGAGCTATGCGTCGGTGAATGAGTGGGTGCTGAGTCACCAGCTCCCGGAGACGGGCGACGCGAGCACCGATCCTGACCTCGCGTACCGGAAGGTCCACAGCTTGTGGCTGGCGCAGATCCAGCAGACCGGCAAGGTCGGCAGCGACGTGACGCTGCCGCCGATCAAGTTCAGTCGCGAGCTTCTCCCCAACCGGGTGTTCGACTCGAACGGTCTGGGCGCCTTCTCCCGCTTCCGCGTGAATGCCATCGACAACGGGACCGGTGGCACGATCACCGTCAACTACTCGAAGGAGGACTGCACCGCGTCGAGCAAGCCCGCGGAAACAGCTCTCGATTCCAACGCGCGGCGCTGCTTCCCTGTCTGGTACGAGCCGTGGTGGGTGGATTCGGAGTCGGACGAGCGGCAGCTGGAGTTCTTCCACAAGTACCGCGTGGACAGCGTGGTCGAGACGGACAACACCGCTCCTTCCGCGATCTCCGTCCCCAAGGTCACCTCCTACGGATACGGGGATGGGAACGGCTGGCACCACACCACCTCGACGTTGGACCAGAAGGCCTACCAGACGTGGGACGAGTGGCGCGGATACGACCGCGTGAGCACCGCCGTCGGTCAGGCATCACCGAGGATCTACTCCCAGACGCTCTTCATGCGCGGCATGAACGGCGACAAGACGGCCAGCGGCGGTTCGAAGTCGGTCAAGGTGACCGACGGCTCGAACATCGCTCCTGACATCGTCGACAGCGACCAGTTCGCCGGGGTGGCGCGCCGCACCATGCGTCGGATGGGGTCGTCGACCGCCGCACTCGTCGACGCCACGATCAACACTCCATGGGCGAGTGCGCCAACGGCCTCGGAGGGTTCGAACCAGTCATACATCGTCAACATCGACGAGGTGGAGACGCGGACCAGGCTGGCCAACGGCTCCGACCGACAGACCAAGGTCCGCAGCACGTTCGACGGCCGGGGTCGAGTGACCCAGGTCGAAGACTTCGGCGACACCTCGGTAGCGAACGACAACCGTTGCACGACGACGACCTACGCGGACTCCGAGAGCCGATGGATGTTCGACTTCCCGGCCACGCAGAAGACGATCGGACTGAGCTGTGGGAGTTCCCCCACCGTGCAGTCGCAGGTCATCGCGGCCAGCCGCGCGTCGTACGACGGCGGCGCAGTTGGAGAGGCCCCGACGCGAGGAAATGTCACGACTGCGGAGACGGCCAAGTCCTTCGCCAACGGGTCCATCAGCTACCAAGCCGATGCCAAGACGAGCTACGACGCTTACGGACGCCCGCTCGTCGTCGAAGACGCCAAGGGCCGAGCCTCGACGACGACCTACCTGCCCGCCACGGGGGTTCCTAGCTCCGTCAGCACGGAGAATGCCAAGGGCCAGACCTCGGTCGCCAACCCGACCCGCTCGTGGGGGAGTCCCACGAGCGTCACGGACGAGGCTGGCGGTCGGACCGACATCGCGCACGACGGCCTCGGACGGATCGTCGGCGTGTGGGGGCCGGACCGTGACAAGGCGACGCAGAGCGCCTCGAAGAAGTTCACCTACATCGTCAGCTCGAGCTCTCCCAACGTCGTGAAGACGGAGAGCATCAACGCGGCGGGAACCTACACGCCGTCCGTCACCTTCTACGACGGGCTGCTGCGGGAGAGGGCCACCCAAGCTCCGGCCCCTGGTGTGAACGGCGGGCGAGTGATGACGGAGAAGTGGTACGACGACCGCGGCGCCCTCGCCTACGACCATGGGCCGTACTACAACTCGTCCGCTGTCAGCACCTCCTTCTCGACCGCGCAGGAAGCGGACATCCCGCGTTCGACGAAGTACACCTACGACGCAGCAGGACGCACCACAGTCACGGCGCTGACCTCGTCGGGTCGCACCAAGTGGTCGACATCGAAGGCCTACGAGGGCGACAAGGTGCGCACCACACCTGTCACGGGCGGCACTGCGACGACTGAGGAGTTCGATGCTCGGGGACAGCTGGTGGGTCTGACCCAGCACACGGGCACGACCCCGACCGGGGCAGGAGCCAAGACGACCTACGGCTACAGCCCTGCTGGGAAGCTGCAGAAGGTCACGAACTCGAGCGGTTCGGTGTGGACGAAGTCCTACGACGTGCGGGGCCGGCTGATCGCCGACAAGGATCCCGACAAGGGACTCACGAGCTACACCTATGACGCCACGGACCAACAGGTGACGTCGAGGGATGCGCGCAACGTCACGCTCTGGTCGGGCTACGACGAGCTGGACCGCAAGGTCGAGCTACGTGACGACAGTGCTAGCGGAGCGTTGCGCGCCACTTGGGTCTACGACACGGTGCGTCCTGGCCTCCTGACGTCGTCGAGTCGTTACGTCGAGGGCGACGTCTCCAACCCGTACACGAACGAGATCAACTCCTACGACTCCGCCGGGCGGGTCACGAAGGCCACATTGCGGCTTCCGGACTCCGAGTCCGAGCTCTTCCGCTCGTCGGGGTACCCGATGTCGACGACGTACAACCCGGACGGCTCGGTCCAGCAGGTCACGCAGCCCACGGTCTCGGACCTCACGAACGAGGATCTGCGATACACGTACGACGACCTCGGGAACGTGAAGACGTTCAAGGGGGCGGTGACCTACGTGTCGGACACGATCTACTCGCCGCTCGGCGAGGTGCTGCAACGCACGTCGGGGAACGTCGCGAACAACTCCGTCTACGACACGCGAGCCTACGACGAGTCGACACGACGACTCCAGGAACGTGCGATCGCGCGCCAGGGCTCCGCGACGTCGCCGATCCTGGACCTGAGGTATCAGCACGACCAGGCGGGCAACGTGACTCGTCTCGACGACGTCGCTACCGGCGACGCCGCCATGAACGGCAAGCAGTGGCGTCAGTGCTTTAAATACGACTACCTGCAGCGCATGACGTCGGCGTGGTCGACGTCGAGCACCAACTGCAGTGCCGCCACGACGTCCACGCTCGGTTCGATCGCGCCGTACTCGGACGTCTACGTGCTGCTCGCGAACGGCAATCGCGACAAGGTCACGCAGATGCGCGGGACCGGAACGGTCACCACGACGGTGCGTGACTCGAGCTTCCCGGAGGGAACGGATCCCGCCGCGATCGTCCGTCCGCACGCAGTCTCGTCTGTGGCGTCGACGGGTGGCACCAGCGGGACGGAGACGTTCAACTACGACGAAGTCGGGAACATGACGAAGCGCTCGACGTCGAGCACGTCGGGCAAGACGTACGTCTGGGACCGGGAGGGCCGTGTCGCGAGCGTCACCGATCTCGCGGACGCCTCGAAGAAGATGTCGTTTGTCTACGACGCCGACGGCAACCGGTTGATCGAACGGGACGCGACGGGCGCCACGACCAAGTTCACGCTCAACGTCGGGGCGTCGCAGATCACCGTGACCAAGGGGTCGCAACCGGCTACCAACACGTCGACCGTGCGGACCTACACCGTGGACGGCGACGCGGTCGCGACACGGACGAGTAGCGGCGTGCGGCTGATGGCGACCGATGCGCAGGGCACCCCCCTGGTGACGGTCAACCCGAACAATCTCAGCTTCACCAAGCGGAGGTTCACCCCCTTCGGTGAGCAGATCCAGAGTCCGGGGACGACTGGCTGGCCGTCGAACAAAGGGTTCTTGAACAAGACCAGTGACACCTGGGCGGGCACGACCCATCTCGAGGCTCGTGAGTACGACTCCCTCGACGGGCGGTTCATCTCCGTCGATCCCGTCGCCGACTTCTCCGATCCGCAGCAGCTGAACGGCTATGCCTACGCCAACAACGCGCCCGCGTCGCGTCGTGATCCGAGTGGCGCCTTCGTCACTGCATCGGACCACTCGTCGTATGCGCCGGGGAGCACGAAGTGGCAGAGTCCTTCCGACTCGCGCAAGCAGGACACCATCCCGACATACGTCAACGGCTGGGGCCGGCCGATGGCGGGCGGACCAGCCACATACGTGCCTCGGTACATCACGCCAGTCGGTCGTCCGCGGGACATCCTTGGGAGCATCGCGGCGAACTTCACGGGAACGGTCGACATCCTCGCGAACGCCGCGCAGCTGAGGACGCCGCTCAGCGACGACTACAAGTCGTACACGACGGACGTGCTGGTGGAGGCCTTCGACCTCGACACATCGTCCTTCCTCTTCCAGGGCGTCAGCGCGGCGTCGGTGCTTACGGGTATCGGCAGTGCTGGGGCAGCCGCCGGGCGCGGTCTCGCGGCGGGTCGTTCCGCGCTCGCAACGAGCAAGGCGCGTCTCGGGGGCGCCGGTCGGGCGTCTGCCCTCGATCGCCTCCGGCTGTTCCAATCGACGTCCGCGGACTATCGGACCTACAAGGACGTGACGCAGCCGCGCAGTAGGTTCAGGAACTATCAGACGAACGCTACATCGTCCGAGTTTCGAGACAGTCTTCGTGCAGAGGGATGGCAGGCGCTTGAGAAGCCAAGAGGTACCCTCTTCGAAAAGGATGGGTCAAAGTGGTTCTTGCGCTCCGCGAACTCGAGTAACTGGGACGGCTACACCGCGGACTTCACACCTGCTGGGGCGTCCAGAAAGACTTTGGAACTGCGACTTTTAGAATGAAGCAATCGAGAAACTTCTTCCCCCGCTCGCGCTCCGTCTTCGATCGCATCGAAGGTGACGTCGCGCGCTTCTGGGACCTCTCGGCAGGGCAGCCGAGCCCGACGGGGTTCCCGCTGAACTCGGCCAGAGCGACGGTGGTCGCCGGGTCGGGCTTCCAACAGTTCTTCATGGTGGAACGCGACTTCGGGCCAGTGGTTGCGGCGCTGGCTCGTCAGTTCGGCGACGAGACGGTCTCGGCGGTGGTGGTGAGACCGTCGCCGGAGACGCTCCGCGCGGAGCTCGGAGCGTACCCGGGCTTCTGCCTCCCCAGTGTGGGCATCGAGACCTCCTGGGGGGAAGCGGTCCGCGAGCCCTTCAGCGGAGAGGAGATCGACGCGCTGGTCTACCAGGCGGACACGATGGCCGCGGTCGGCTCCTCCGGCGCCTGGGGTGCCTGGTCCGACCGGAGCTGGTCGATCGGCTGGATCGCGGCGTCTCGTCCTGAGCGTGTCGACCTGTCCGGCACTGACGTCGACTTCTACTCCGTCCCCGAGACCTTCGAGTACTTCGCCCGCCCGCCCAACTCCCTGACCCGCGAGGAGCTCCAGCGGACGGTCCATCGCGAGTTCGCCGACATGCCGACCCTGCACCGCCCGTGATCGGATGACTCGAGGGTCGACCGAGCGATGCACGGACTCCACTCGACGAAGCGAACGCCTCACAGCTCGTCGAGGAACCTCACGACCTCGCGCGCGAACCTCTCCGGCGCCTCGATCTGCGGCCAGTGCCCGACCCCGTCGAGGGTGACGACGCGGACGTCGGGGACGGTGCGGGCGAAGCGCTCGACGTCGCGGGCGGTGGAGAGGGGGTCCTGGGCGCCGCGGATGATCAGCGTCGGTGCGGACACGTGCTCGAGGCCGGCCGAGGGATCGCTCGTGAACGCCGACAGCAGCGTCGGCAGCGACCCGCGGGCGCCCAGCTCGCGCATCACGTCGCGGACGACGTCTGGCGGCAGGTCCGCGGGGCGCGCAACGTAGCCGCGCATGAGGACGCGTCGCACGAGCGCCGACTTCGCGACGACGCTGGCTGCCGCCGACGGGAGCGGTAGCCCGATGGTCGCGAGCTGCTTGACGAGGGTGGTCACCGCGCGCGGCTCGCTGGTCAGGGTGCGCAGCGGGTGTCGGGGGAGGTCCGTCAGGGCGAGCACCGGACCCCCGGTGAGCACGAGACGGCGGACGCGTCGCGGATGGTCGACGGCGAGACGGGTGCCGACGATCGACCCCATCGAGTGGCCTACGACGTCGACCGCGCCCAGGCCCAGCTGGTCCGCCAGCTCGTCGACCGCGGCGGCCATGGCGTCGAACGTCAGCCCGGCGGGCGGCATGGCCGAGCCTCCGAAGCCGGGAAGGTCGACGGCGAGCACGCGTGCCCGCTCGGACAGCGCCGGGATGACGGGGGTGAACCAGCGCCAGCTGGCCGCGATGCCGTGCAGCAGCACGACGACACGCTCGGCGTCCCGGTCGCCGACGTCGACCAGCCGCAGGTCCGCGCCGCCCACCTGCACCGTGGGCTCGCTGCTCTCCCACTCGACCTCGCGACCCATCGCCCGGCCCCTTCCCTCAGACGCCGCGGCGCGCGGCCTCGCGACGCGCGAACTGCTCGTACGACGTCGGCGCCCGGTTGAGCAGGCTCGGCAGGTGCGAGAGGTCGCCGGCCGGCAGGCCGTGCTCGTCGTAGTGGCTCATCATCGTCCGGTACGTGTCGACGGCGTCCCGGCTCCAGGTGTTGATGCCCCGGACGTTCCGCGCACCGTCGAGCGCCTTGAGCAGACGCACCGCCGACGTCGCCCGCGGCGAGGGGAGGGCCGCGACCAGCTGCGGGAGGAGGTGCACGGACCGCAGCGGGTTCGTGATCGACGCCGGCGGGATCCGCACCGCCGTCACGCGATGACCGACGACGCCCGACCAGATCTCGGCCATCTCGTCGCGTGTCAGCTCCTCGGCGGACAGGTCGTACGTCCGCCCGACGTGCTCCGCGGGCTCACGCAGCACCCGCACGGCCGCCTCGGCGACGTCCTCGACGTCGACGACGCCCATGACGCTGCGGATGCTCACGGGGTAGGGCATCGAGCCGACCCGGATGAAGTCCCACAGCTCGAGGTAGTTCTGCATGTAGTGCGACGGCCGCAGGACGGTGACCGGGACGCTCGCGTCGTGGAGCCGCTGCTCGGCGACGTCCTTCTGGTGATGGTGGGGGAGGACGTGCAGGTCGGGGTGGACGACCGAGTGGAACACCAGGTGACGCAGGTCGCCGCTCGTCGCCGCCTCCACGAAGGCGTCCAGGAGCGGCTGCTCGTCGATGATCTGGGTCGGCGCGGCGTGGTACGCGCGACCAGCGCCGCGCAGTGCCGCGGCGAGCTCCGACGACGCGCGCAGGTCGCCGACGACGACCTCGGCAGCCCCGGCTCGTCGCGCGACGTCGGCCTGCTCGTCGTTCTTGACGAAGGCGCGGACGTGCTCGCCCGCGGCGGCGAGGCGCTCGACGAGCGGTCGGCCGACCCCGCCGGCGGCACTCGTGACGACGACCAGGTCCGACATACGACGTCCACCCTTCATCCTCGGCGGCCGGTGACCGCACGCGCTTGATGCGAACTATGCACGATACAAACCATATTCGCAAAACTCGGAGATCTGCTCTACCGTCGCCTCCATGACCTGGACGCCCCCGTCGGACCTGACCGACACGTGCGTGGTGCTGACCGGTGCCACGGGCGGCCTCGGCTTCCACGTGGCCCGGTCGCTGGCGAGCCGCGGAGCCGAGGTCTTCATGACCGTCCGCGACCTGCGCCGCGGCGCCGGGCTCGTCGAGCGGCTGACCGAAGAAGCCCCGCAGGCGCGTCTGCAGCTGCTCGAGGCGGACCTCGCCGACCTGGGGTCGCTGGAGCGCGCGGCGCGAGAGCTCCGGGAGCGGACGCCGTCGGTCGACGTCCTCGTCCACAACGCCGGCATCATGCTCGCTCCCGACGTCCGCACCGTCGACGGCCTCCCGCTGCAGATGGGGACGAACCACCTCGGCCACTTCGCCTGGACCGCGCACCTGTGGACCCACCTGGCGCCCGCCGGCCGCGTCGTCACGGTGAGCTCGGTCGCCGCCGCCAGC
>SXGT01631262.1_pt1 | contig 15246 bp, 15 predicted proteins | sample 3176221 | NCBI WGS metagenome assembly SXGT01 (sample SAMN11356862, study PRJNA531348) | freshwater metagenome | isolation source: freshwater sample F1-120 | place: China: Fuxian Lake, Yuxi | collected 2017-12-25
GGCATCCATCCCCCAGTCGTCCCAACGGAGCAACTTCCATGGCAACCGGCCGTTCCCTAACCAAAAAGCAGGTCGTCGAGCTTCTTTCTCGCGGTGAGCCCCTCGCGGACTACGACATGCGCGGCATCGATCTCGCGGGCATTTCATTCGACAACGCAAACCTGTCCCACGCAAAAATGGCCGAATGTAACCTTTCTCGTGCCAGTTTTCGCGGTGCGGATCTTACCCACGCCTCGCTGTGGCATTCGGAATGCAAGGATGCGGTCTTTGATGGCGCCAATTTAGAAGAGGCCGATCTCGACTACGCAAACCTCGACGGATGCTCGTTCAAAGCAGCGAAAATTCGCAAGGCGATCTTTCCGCTCGCGAAGCTTCCCTTGGAGCACATTCAAGATAGCGTTAAGACGGGCCGAAAAGTTCGTATGGACCGTGGTAAACTCGACGACGAATAGAGCCTAAGCTTGACGGTTTCACACCTTCCAGCGATCTAGCGTACGATACCCTGATTCGACATTGCGGGAACCTCACGTGCCGACCGTTGTCCCATCGCAGGAGCGCTACCGTCCATGCTGCTGATGCTGCTGGCGATGGTTTCCGGTCCGAGCGATTCGGAGCTGGTACGGCGCTTCAAAGGGGGCGACCGCCGTGCCTATGAAGAGATCGTCCGCCGCTACCAACACCGCGTGTTTACGATGTGCCTTCGGTGGTTGCGCCATGAGGCGATCGCCGAGGAGGTCGCGCAAGATGTATTCTTTGCACTCTTCCGGTCTCTCGCAGATTTTCGAGGGGAGTCCCAGCTCTCCACTTGGATCTACCGGGTCGTCATCAATCACTGCAAAAACAAGAAAATGTACCGGTTCCGACGGTCCGAAGATCGGCACGAGCCCCTCGAAGGGCTCGGCCGGGACGATGAACCTCAACGCCAGATCGCTTCCGAGGGACCCGGAACGGACGCTCTTCTTCACAAGAGCGAAGCCGAAGTTTTGGTTCAACGCGCGTTGGAACGGCTGGACGAAGAACAGCGTGCGATCATCGTCATGCGCGATGTTGAAGACCTCTCTTATGAGGAAATCGGCGAAATTCTTGAACTCCCCCGAGGTACCGTAAAAAGCAGACTTCACCGAGCGCGAGCGGAACTTGCGTTGATTCTTTCAGAAAACCTTGTCGCCCAGGACGTGTTTTAGCCCATGGAAACTCCGGACTCCAACGAACGCCTCTCGGCTTTGCTCGACAACGAGCTGAGCGATGCCGAGCGTCGGGCTCTTGAAAAAGAGCTTGAAAGCGACTCTGCGCTGCGCGCGGAGTTCGAGGCCTTGCGTGGAGCGCGCGAGATGGTCCGAGCGCACGGTCGGTCGTATGCCCCGGCGGACTTTGTCGAAAAAGTGATGTCCAAGGTGGAGAATGAGGTCATTCCCGCCAACAACTCGAATTTCTGGCGGCGGCCGTTTGGGGTCCCGATTGAGGCCGTCGCGGTTGCTGCTGCGGCATTGATGGTGGTCTTTGGGAGTCTCGGTACGGGCGTAGTGTTGGTCGGCGGTCAGCAGGCCGTGGAAGCGGTGATGGACGCGGAAGCGCCGTCGGAACCGGCTCCGATGGCCACTTCACCCGAGGAGCGCGGTGCCGAGCCCCCGGAGTTGGAGGTGCTCGCGGCTGATCCCCAGGTCCAGGCCGAGAAGTCTTCAAACGCCGATAAGAAAGTTTCTTTCAGCGAGCCGATGAAGGACGAGATCGCCTCCACGGGTTCGGGGTTGGCGATCCCCGCCGCTCCCGCGAATGCGCCTGGCGACCGCCTTGAAGATGAAACGAAGGAGGTGCAGCTACTCTCGCCGGCAACGGAGACGGTCAAGTCCGATCCAGCCCCTCCGCCCGACACTTCCCGTGCGTACGAGGAGCGCGACGACGTCATTCCGGAGGCGACGAAGCCTTCCAAGACGAAGTCCCCCCCCGAGCCGAAGTCGGCTCCCCGGGCAAGCGCTGATCACACGGAAAGCGCCCCTGCGAGCGCCGGTTCTAAGAATTCCTGGCCCGAGTCCCAGTGGACCTACCGATTGGTCACGACCAATGCGGCGATTTTGGGTGATCTGAACGGTATCGCCAAGAAATCCGGGGGCGTACTTCGCGACAGCGCACTCAACGTTGTGCAGGGGGGAAGCGTTCAAGCGGGCGACACGGGCACCTATTACATCGAGGTGGATGCCAAGCGCCTGAAAGACCTCGATCGCTCACTGAAAGCGTTTGGAGCGACGGTCAACACTTCCGGCAGTACGGAGTCCGGAAATGTGTTGGTTCGCATATCGATTTTGGTCATACTTCAGCAGAAATAAGTGAGCGTGACGGTTGTCACCCTACACGCCAAAGCTCGCTTCTCCAGGCCCGGAAGCTGCAGACCCGTTCCTTGGAGGGAGTCATGCGGGAACCTTGGGGACTGGAAGGCCCGTCGGAGATGGGCGATGCGGATTTGATTCGTTTGGTCATCGGTTCCGCGGCAACGAACGGATGGAGCACCTCGGCGGCGCTGCTCGAACGCTTCGACGGACCGTTTGGAATTTCTCGAGCGGCGCCCGCAGAGCTTGCCGAAGTTGCCGGAGTGGGTCCGGTGCGGTCCATCCGGCTGCTGGCGGCGATCGAGTTGGGTCGACGGGCGACGAGGCCCAGGCCGGCATCGGGCGTCGTGGTGCTCAACTCCTCCGATGCCTATCGGGTGTTGGCGCCGGGGCTCCAGCACTTGGCGGTCGAGGAGTTGCACGGCATCTACATGGATCGACGTCGACGGATTTTGAGGACGCAGCGACTTTCTAGAGGTACCGATGGATATACCGTGCTGGACCCACGGCAGGTGTTTCGGCCTGCGATTGGGCTTGGAGCGGCATATGTGGTGTTGGCGCACAACCACCCCTCAGGGGATCCGACCCCATCCCGCCAGGACCAAGACGTCACCCGGAAAATCGCGCAAGCAGGACGAATCCTAGGGATAGAGCTGGCGGACCATCTGGTGATCGGCGCCGATCGTTATGTGTCGCTTGCGAAGTACTGCGAATTGTTGTTGCAACAACCGCAGGTATTGTACGAACCGCGGGATTAGTTTGCGCGGCGGGCTCCTAAACGAATACAGGATCTCCCTGCTTGGAAGCGGAACCATGTACCCGTTCTTGTACGAGGCCCCCGGCAATCTTCGTATTCCGACGTACGGGATGCTCGTGTTGCTCGCGTTCGTCATGGCGTTCCTGCTGGTCAACCTGCGTGCCCGCCGCATTGGAATCAGCGCCGAACGGTTGATTCCGGTGTACCTCGGCGCTGCGGTATTCGGAATTCTTGGCGCGCGAATACTATTTTCGATTGCCGTGGAGCCGGCGAAGACACTGGCAAACCCGCTGTCGGTGTTCGCCTGCAACAGCGGTGGTTTGGCCTTCTATGGGGGACTTCTCGGAGGTGCAGCGGGTGTATTCACCCTGGCTCACTTTCTAAAACTTCCGGGTTGGAAGCTCGGGGATATTCTCGCGCCTGCGTTGGTGCTTGGACTAGGAATCGGACGTTTCGGATGTTTTTTCGCGGGTTGCTGCCACGGCGCGGAGGCGCATTTGGTGGGGTCGTTGTCCCCCATCCTTCCCGAAGGGCTGTTGCATGGCCAGCTCTGGTGGAGCTCTCATTTTCCGTTTGTAGCCGCGGAGTTCGACGGAGGCATGGGGCGCCTGCTCCATGTGCCGCTGTACCCCACACAATTGTGGTCGGCTTTCGCCGGAATTAGCATCTCGGCGGTGCTGTCGCTGTTGTGGGAGCGCCGAAAGTTCGATGGCCAGATCTTGGGACTGATGCTGATCATTGAGCCCATTTTCCGGATCTTGATCGAGAGCTACCGCGCCGATGAGCGCGGATACGTCCTCTCTTGGGCGCTTTCCTCCGTTCCGAGCTGGCTTCCGCCTGGGCTGTCCAGCGCTGGAGAAGTTCTGCCAGACGGGACCCATGCAGCGTTGATTGGGATCACCACCTCCCAGTTTATTGGGCTTGGAATGGTGTTTGTGGGCATCGGGATCTTGTTGGCGCGGTGGAAGGCTGGCGTGGCCGAGGAAATCCCCCTTGAGGAGGAGTTGTGATCCGAGATCTGGGCGACGGATTGGTGCTTTCTCCGCTGGTTTCAGATGATGCCGAGGAGTTGTTCACGCTGACCGACCGCAACCGAGAACACCTCAGCTATTGGCTCCCCTGGGTGCCGTTCGTACGGGAAATCGGTGATTCACTGGAGTTTATTACCGGGTGTGAGGCAGCCCTTTCCAAGGGGGAGCGGACCGAGCTGGCGGTCCGGTGGAATGGTCGGATTGCCGGCGTGCTGGGAACGCATGAACTACATGCGAACCGGGTTTGGGTGAGCCTTGGGTATTGGCTGGGCAAGGAATATGAGGGAAAGGGCCTGATGGTTCGAAGTGCAAACGCACTGGTCGAGCACCTCTTCCGTGATCTAGGCTTTCACCGCGTGGAAATTCGGTGCGAGCCCGAAAATCTACGGAGTCGCGCGATTCCCGAGCGTTTGGGATTTCGACAGGAAGGAACGCTACGTGGAAACGGCAAAATTGGGGGACGTTTTCATGACTCAATGGTGTACGGAATGCTGAGCCATGAATGGAATAGTCAAGTAGATTGACTATTCGGCCAATGTCGTCGAGAACGTAAGTACCGTATCGCAGGGGAAGGTCAGCTCTCCGACCGTCTCGAGAAACTCACAATCCGGGCCTTCGCAGGAGGCGACGAGCGTCAGCACCCCGTTCATTTCGCTCGGGGAGACGACCTGGCCGCTTTCCGAACCCACAACGGTGAGCGTGGTGCCGGCGCTGACTTCCTCGGAATAGACGGTTTGGTCCTCGCAAGAGAAGGCTTGGACGTTCACCGTGCAGGCGAAGGTGATCGAGCCCTGCTCCGGAATTTCGGCTTCAATCGTGAAGGAATCATCGCCGGTGATCTCGACGGTCCCAGTACCACCTGTTTGCCCGGTGTCTTCCTCGGGAACATGGCATTCGTTGGTGGTGTATTCGAACGCGCTCATCTGCCAGGAACCCTCCGTCGGCAGAACATTCTGCGGCTCGGTATCTTCGGAATCACCGGTTTCTCCGGACGAATTACCGGGACTGCCGTTACAGGCGAAGAGGACGAACAACGATAGAGCGCGCATGGAAACTCCGCCTCGCCCACTAACCCAGTTCGCGTTGATCAAAAAGGGGCTACCTCCAGGTGAACGGCCCGTCAGCGCTGATTCCTGCGTTCTCGGCTAATTCCACCAATTCAACGCCGGTTCCCGCTTCATCCAGGTCGATCGGCTCTGCGGGGTGGGCGTCCACGACCACCAAGGGCGGTTCGTTGGTTTGGCCGTGGGTGACCACCAGACTGGCGCCATCCGGCGAAAAGAACGCCCAACGTGAACCTTCGCCGGAAGTGGTGACCTGCACTGCGTCGGAACCATCGAGTGCGGAGGTCCATATTTCATTTTCGTAGTGGAAAGCGATCCGCTCGGTGGCGGAGTCGACTACCGGGGAGGCGGCTCCGGGAAAGGCGTCCGTCAACAATTGAGGTTCGTCGTCGGGGATTTCTATTCGGTACAGCGCATCCCCTCCGATCACCAGCGCGCCCGACGACGTCCAAGCGGCGCGGTCGGTGAACCCTGTAAACGAGGCGATGATGCTGCCACTTTGGAATTCAGCCACCGCGGTGCCGTAGGTCGAGTCTGGCAGTTGGCCCGACCAAGCGACATATTCACCATTTGGTGAAAGTGTAGGAAATTGGCACACGGTACAGTTGTCGCGCCAGACTTCGATGTTGGCGTTGTTGGGGTCGTCGGAGGGTTGGTACATCAATTTGCTCGTTCCCTCGCGCCACATTCGCCCGCCGCTCTCGGACATGTACGGCTCGTAACCGTCGGCGACGCTTTCGCTGCTCCCGGCCTCGATATCGTAGACCTTGATGTGCAGCGCCGACATGTACATCAGCTGTCCGGGGATATCGGAGCTTCCTCCTTGGCATGCGGCGAGTCCCAGTAACCACCCGATTCTTCGCATCCTGCCCCCGAACCGCTATTCTACGCCGGGCGAGGAATCGGTGTCGGTATTCTCGGAATCACGACCTTCTTTGGCCTTTTTCTTTGCTTCTTTCCGTGCCTCTCGCGCCTCTCGGCGCTCCTCTTTCCGTTTTTCCTTTTCCTCTCGCTTCAACCGCTTGGATTCCTTTTCCAGGATGATGAAATGCAAGGTGACGGTTTCACCGGTTTTGGCGCGGGTGACCACGACTTCGAACTCTTCTTTCCCGCGAAACGCGAAGTAGGCGCCGATCGCTTGGAACAGGGTCGAGATTTCGCGGCCGTTGACCGAACGGACGATGTCCCTTCGTTTAAAGCCTGCTTGTTTTAGCACACTGCAACGGCTAGGTGAGAGCCCAAAACCATCGTTGCGCCCTTGCTTGTCCTCGTGGGTCCAGGTGGCGGCGAGATCGTCGACCTGGAATGGGTGGTTGGCATACCATTCCACCAACTCCTTTCGGATATGGTAGGTCGTTTCGTTGATTTGGATGATGTCTGGGCTTGGATCCGGGCAAGGCGGAAACTTCTTTGTCTTCGGTTTTTTCTTCTTTTTCGGGCGCTTTTTCTGCTGATCGGGTGGAATGTCGTCGGTGGGATCTTCGGGGTCTTCATCGAGTTCGCCAGCGACAATGCCGGTATCTGCCGTGGGTTCGCCCACGACGGGCTCGCCCTTTGGCTCTGCTTCGGCGACCGCCGTGTCGTCCGTAGGTTCTTCCTCGGCTTCCAAGTTGGGGTCGACGGTTGGAGGCTCCGGCTCGGGAGGTTCAGGGGGTTCTTCGGGGAGAACTTCCACCTCTTCTTCCGGCGCATCGTAGGTCGGAATCGGAAGAAATTCGCGATCGAAAAGGATCTCCGCCGGCGGCTCCGTCCAATCTTCGATGTTGCTGAGGGTGTACTCGATGGGAACGACGGGAATGGCTGCCAGCAGCAGCGCTGCCAAGATCGAAACTCCAATTTGAAGCCCCGTCACCGCGCGCAAGTGAACCTCCCCCCCTGTTGACCCTCGGTTACACGGGAAGGTTCCATCTTTGCTGGCGAAGTGGTCGCCTCAGGAGTACATCGGGCGCCAAAAGCGGGGGACGTCGATGCGCAACTTCGATTCGTTGGAGCGCCTGTTGGCCAGTTTGATGAGCCGATATCGGGCGCGTGTTCCAGATGTCGATCGAATCGTGGCTGCGATGATCGAGGAAGGCGCGATTCAACGCGCGGCCGACATCGAAAACGATCACATCGCTTTTCGAACGCTGGGCGTGCCGAACTTGGGAATCGCAGCGCTCGAATCAGTGTTTCTCCACCATGGCTACGAGCGTCGGGATGCTTTCCAGTTCGAAGCCAAAAAACTGAACGCTTTTTGGTACCACCCCCCCCGACCGGAATATCCGCGGATTTTCATCAGCGAGCTTCGAGTAGGGGATTTGTCCAGGGCGGCACAGACAATTGTACACTCCTATACCGACCTCGTCACTCAGAACCCCACGATCGGCCTTGATCTTGACGATCCGGTGGCCACGGACGCTTTCCTGCATCAGGCCCTTTGGCCGCTGCCGTCGTGGTCGGACTATACGGCATTGTTGGCGGAGAGCGAATACGCCGCTTGGACTATCTACAATCGGTGCTACCTCAACCATTTCACCGTGTCGATCCACAACTTGCCCGAAGGGTGGAGCTCGATCGAAGCCTATTGTGCATTTTTAGAACGACGAGGGTTCAAGCTCAATGATTCGGGTGGGAAAATCAAGGTGAGCGCCGACGGCAAGTTGTTGCAGGCGTCCACCGTGGCTGAGGTGTTTGAAGCGGAGTTCGCGAACGGCGAACAGCATCGGATCGCGGGTTCCTATGTCGAATTCGCTGAACGTAAACCGCTTGACCAATTCGTGGGGCTGGCCAAGTCGGACCTCCGGCGGGAACATCGACGCGAAGGATTCGAGGCGAACAACGCGGATCGAATCTTTGAGAGCACCTATCTGAGCCAGATCGAGCGGGACATGGCAACTAGTCAATCGCTTGACTAGGCGAGCTTAAGGCGCGGCCGCTAAATACATGCCTGCAACGCACATTTCGTCGTTGGTGCCTTCTCCCCAGTACACGTCCTCGGTTGCCGTGGAGGTGTCGTAGCTGCAGGACACGCGAATGTCGTCGGTGGGAGCGATGTCGATCGGCGCATGATCGTAGAAGTACATCTGCTGCCAGTGGAAATCCCAGGCGGGAACGTCAATCAAGCAGGTGGCCTCGCCATCGCGAATGCGCTCCACTTTGATCGACTTGCCCAGCTTGTGTTGGTGCGGAAACGCACCATACAGGTTGAAATGGGCATCTTCGGGGGCGCCCCACCATTCTGAAAGGTCGGCCATGCTCCATTCGCTGGCGGTGGAGACGTCCGTCTGACCCGCAGTGAGGTGCAGCTCGGTGTCGACCAAAAATCCGAATGCCGAAGGAGTTTCGACCTCATCGGCCAGTTGCAAGTCGATGGTGGTCCGGTCGGGGAAGGTGCCGCCGGTGGTGTTGTAGTGCATCTGCAAAATAGCGGGTCGACTGGCGTTTAGAGGTAGGCCCGTCCCTGCAGGGAACTGAGTAGGTGGGCTGCCCGGCGCCCAGGCCAGGACGAGGTTGCCGTTTACCCCCGATCCTCCGAAACAGGTGTAACCTTCGCCTTCTTCGGCATCGTCCATCGCTTGGGCTTGCGCCAGAGCATCGTCGTCCATGATGTCGAACAGAACGACGTGATGGACGACGCGGGCTTCGCCAGGATGAACCTCGAAACCGGTGAGGTACTGATTGCCGGTGGCGCCGAGGTCAACCAAGAAGCACCGATAATCGTCTTCCTCGGTATCGTTTGGCGTGTAGCTGATGCCCATATCGGCGGTGGCGTCGATGGTGTTCAGGCCGGGGAGCTCCTCAGCGGTGTCCTCTGGCGCATCCTCGGGATTACCGGCGGGACTCCCATTATCGACCCATTCGCCCAGGGTGGCGATCTGATCGTCGGTCAACCAGCGTGCGTCGGCCCAGGTTTGGCAATCGCCGGAATTATCCGCTTTCCAAGGGGGCATCGTCCTGGAGGCGGTGCTCACTTTGATGTTGGCGGCCACCACCGACGCTTGTTCGAAGGTCTCCAGGGGAAAGGGTGCGATCCCACCGGTAAAGTGGCAGGAAACGCAGTTTTGATTGAGGATCGGCTGTACGTCTTCGTAGTAGGTGGGGCCGACGACCTGCTCGGCGTCATCCGAGTCCGCGGGTTGACCGCACGCAACCAAGATTCCCATCCAGCCGAAATGCGCGAGACGCATGCGATCCTCCCTGTCGAGGGTAGCATACGGATGCCGAGCAAAAACCTAAAGCCTTTGCGATTACGGCCGCTCACCCTGACGCATCCGATGCTCGATCTCCTCGACGATGCGCGGGAGCTCCGCCACTGAGTCGATGACGTAGTGGGCGCCGGTCCGATACAACCGCTCGTACGCCTTGGTTCGGAGCGTGTGCTGTTCCTTTGGCGCAAGCGCCTCCCAGTCCGACTGCGAAAGGCCAATTTCGTTCCCGGTAACAGCGATTCCGACGGACCACATGCCGGCGTTTAATCCGGATTCGATGTCCACCAGCGTGTCGCCGACGTTCACACAGGCGGAAGCCGGCCAAACCCCGATCCGCTGCGCCGCCGTCCAGGGCAGGAACGGGGCGGGACGTCCCTCAGGAACTTCCGAGGCTGCAACGGCACAATCGGGTCGGAATCCTTTGTCAGCCGCGCAGGCCACCAGGACGTCGAGCATTTCTCGGTTGTACCCGGTGGTCGATCCCACGCGAATTCCGCGCTCCCGAAGGGCGCTTAGCGTCTCGATGGCGCCAGGGATTGGATCTGAGAAATCGGGGAGGCAAGCCACCTGAATGACGCCTCCTTCCTGGTACATGGCGTCCACGTCGGCAGGTGTCGGCAGGCCGCCGTGCACTGCCTTCCATTCTGCGGCAATTTCGGGCATTTCCGTCATCTGACGAAAATGTTCCCGTTTGTGCGTTCCCATCGGCCGGCGCGCTTGGTCAAAGGTGACGTTGACACCTCGTCGGCGGAAGACCTCGACGAAAACCCCCACCGGAGCTCGGCTTCCGTGGTCGACGGTGGTTCCCGCCCAGTCAAAAATGACGCCCTTTACCGGCCCCGAATACGAACGTTGAAACTTCCACATCAGAAACCTCCGTTGGCGGGGGCGCCGGAGCGGATCCCCATTTGCATCATGACAGCTTGAACGACTTCTAGAAAACGCTCGATGTCCGCGGGATACACCTGACCGATGCATCCGATTCGGAAGGTATTCGCTTCTGTCAGTTTTCCTGGGTAAATCGCGAAACCGTTTTCGCGAAGGGCATCGTAGAAGGCCTCGAATTGGTAGGTGGGATCGGCAGGCTCTAGGAAAGTGGTGATGATCGGTGCCTGCTGAACGTCGGGAAGCATGGTCTTAAAGCCGAGTTTTCGCATGCCGCTGACCAGGATCGTGTGATTGGTTCGATACCGGCTTCCTCGGCCCTCCACGCCGCCTTCTGCTGTATGGAGCCGCAACGCCTCGTTGAAGCTGGCGATGACGTGAGTGGGAGGGGTAAACCGCCATTGACCGTCTTTTTCGAAGCGTTTCCAGGAGTCGTGCAGATCGAGGCTGAGGGAGGCGGATCGACCCGCGGATTCGCGGAGGGTCGCCGTTTTCGCGATGACGAACCCCATTCCGGGGACCCCCTCCAGGCATTTGTTCGAGGAGGCAGCTACCGCTTCAAAGGGCACTGTTTCCGCACGAAGCGGAAGCGCGCCAAAGGCGCTCATCGCGTCGATCAGAAGTTTACGCCCGTGGTGAGCCACCAATTCCGCGATCGCCTGGACGGGATTCAAAATTCCGGTGGTGGTTTCGCAATACACCACCGCGACATGGGTGATTCCAGCGTCGTTCGCCAACGCTCGTTCGATGCTGGGGAGATCCGGAACGGCGGACTCACCGAAATCGAGGCAGACCGACTCGCGGCCCTGTACCTTTAGAATCTGCGCAATTCGTTGTCCGTAGGCGCCGTTGATTAAGACAAGTACTTTACCATCCCGCGGTACCAACGTTCCAAACATCGCTTCTACTGCGAAGGTGCCACTTCCTTGAAGGGGTACGCAGGAGTATTCAGGTTCGGATGCGATCAATGCTACGACGCGTTTGCGCATTTCCGTGACCATCGCCACAAAGGCGGGGTCACGTGAACCATAATCGACCAACATCGCTTCGCGGGTGGATTTCGCCGTGGTCAGAGGACCTGGCGTCAACAACAGAGGATTCATCGGTGCTCCAACAAAAGCAGACGCATCCTACCGGCGAGCCAGCGAATTCCAAATGTTACTAAGCGCCATTACAACGAGTTTGCGCTCAGGTCCGGGACCCATTGGGCAGAGTTTCAGGATCTTCCGCAAATCCACGTGGACCGAGCAGCTGTAGGACCGGCGTCGTGAGGAAAGTTGTGACCAACGCCATGATCACCAGCATGGTGAACAGCTTTGGGGACAGGATCCCCATGTCAAGACCGACATTGAGGACGATCAACTCCATCAATCCGCGGGTGTTCATGAGCACGCCGAGTGCAGCTGCTGCCCGTTGCCCTTGACCGGTCAGTCGTGCTGAAACATAAGTTCCACCGAATTTACCGATGGTCGCAACTCCGATGATCAGAACACAAAAAGCGACATCGGCGAAGGTGCTGACTTGGCCGATTTCCGTACGCATACCCGTGAACGCAAAAAATGCTGGCAGAAAGAGGACCAGGATCAGATCTTCGCTGCGTAGCCGGATCTCGCGCGAAAGGCGGCTCTCAGAGGGGATCAGGGTACCCAACAGAAAGGCACCAAACAGCGCGTGAATCCCGATGGCCTCGGTGGCCAATGCCGAAATGAGAGCTCCAAGGAGCGCGCCTGCGAGAGACGTGCGGCTGAGCGGGCCGGATCGGCCGTCCGAGCGATTGCCAAACCACACCGCAACTGGGCGAACCAAGCCGATCATGGCGGCTAGGTATGCGAGGACCATGCCGATCTTCATCCACAGGCCTGCGATCTGTGAAGATGCGATCGCGGAAACGGCGGCGAGAAGGGTCCATGCGGTCGCGTCGCCGATCGCTGCGCAGGCGAGCGCCAACATCCCGACTTTGGTGTGCTGGAGCTTGCGATCTCCAAGGATCCGGGCCAATACCGGGAACGCGGTCACCGACAAGGATACGCCGATGAACAGCGAAAATGACGTAAAGTCGACCCCTTGGGGCGCGTAGATCGGGTACAGGACCATCGACAGCACACCCCCGCAGAGAAAGGGGGCCACAATACTGGCATGTGCGATGGTCAGAGTGGAGCGCGAGTTTTCCCGGAGGGATTGGAGATCGACTTCGAGGCCCACCAAGAACATGAAAAGGATCACGCCGATTTTCGAGATCATGCCGATGGTCGGGGCGATGTCCGAAGGGAGGAGGAACTCGCTCACCGAGGGAGCGAGTGCACCCAAAAGCGAGGGACCGAGCATCAATCCCGCGAGGATTTCTCCGATGACCGGCGGTTGCTTTAGGGTCTTGTTCAGCACCCAGCCGGTTCCGCGTGTCGCTAAAGTGATGGTCGCAAGAGCAATCAATACCTTGGCGAGGGTGGAGGTGTGATCACCGGTCCCGGAACCGACGCTGGAGACGAGATGTTCAGGTTGGAGGCCGATTCCAACATGGCGGATCAGGAGGTAGGCCGCTAGAGCGGCGAACAGCATCCCGAAATAGCCAAGCCAAACGCGCATTAAAGTGCATAGCTGATCGGCCGACCGGTTGCCGGTTGCTGCAACGAAAGGTCCCGATCGACATCAACAGCGAGCGATCAAAGCCTCTAAACGTGCGATGGTCGCATCGTTCGCGCGAACCCGGTAGCGCACGCCTTCCTGTTGGTAGTCTTCTTCCAAAACCGTGGTTTTCGAGCGAATTTCGCCGATGATCCCCTGGGCATCGTACGGCACCAGCAACTCCGTTTCCGGCATGCTTCGCTGAAAGGTCTCGACGATCGCCTGACGTACGGTGTCGACCCCCGCCGGATCCTTGGAGGAGATGATCAGGGCCTCCGGATATTCCGCCCGAAAAGCGGCGATCTGGTCGGCTGAGAGCTGGTCGGATTTGTTGAGGATCAGCTTGCGCGGAACTTCCGACTCGACGCCGATCTCTGCAAGCACGGTCTGCGTCACCTGAAGCTGGCTTCGGAAGTCCGGATCAGAAGCGTCCACGACAAAAAGGAGGAGAGAGGCTTCGTGCGCTTCGTCCAGGGTCGAACGGAAGCTGGCGACCAGATCGTGCGGAAGTTTCTTGATGAAACCTACGGTATCCGAGATCAGAACCCGAGGAGTGGTTTCCGGAACCATCGCCCGGACGGTGGTATCTAAGGTCGCAAACAGCTTGTCGGCGACCAACACCTGGGTACCGGTAAGTGCCCGCATCAAGGAGGATTTTCCGGCGTTGGTGTAGCCGACCAGAGCGACACGGAGCTGCTCTTGCCGGCGGGCCCGGCGAACTCCGCGTTCGTCTTCAATGGAAGCCAACTCTCGGCGCAGTTCGGCGATGCGATCGCGGATCTTGCGGCGATCGAGCTCGATGGAGGATTCTCCTGCCCCTTTGCCGCCGATTCCACCCCTTTGCCGTTCGCTTCCGCCGGTCTCTCGCATGCGCGGAGCTTGGTAGGTCAGTCGAGCAATCTCAACTTGTAACCGGGCTTCTCGGCTGCTTGCATGCCGATGAAAGATCTCGACGATCACCCCGGTGCGATCGAGCACCTCGGCATTCGTCGCCTTCTCCAAGTTCCGCAATTGCTTTGGGGAAAGCTCATGATCGACGACAACGACCGATGCTCGAGGGCCGGCGGGGGTCTCTTGTTCATCGGAGGGGTCGTCCAATTCAGGAAGCTCTACCTTTGATTTAGGGCCTTTGGGAATGATGCCGGAACCCCCCGTCCAGGCGGCGAGTTCCTTTAGCTTCCCTGCGCCCAGAATATCAAAGCTGATCGCTCCTTTTCGGCGTTGGGACACCTGTCCAACCACGTCGAGACCGAGCGTCTCGACGAGCCGTCGCAGCTCCACGAAGGACGCTTGAGCCTCGGCATCGGAAACTTCAGGAGTAAGAACGCCGACCAATACGGCTTTTGGTCGGGCAGCAGCGGTTTCGTGCAAGGGGATCCTAGAGTTCTGAGATGAACAGGAACATCTTCCCATAACCGAAAAGGGGCGCGCCGATCGCGAGATCATCCAAGCCGTCACCGTTCATGTCGGCCACGTCAAACGACATTCCGAGCGTGCTTCCCGTCAGCGTGGATTCAAAGGTGGCGGGTGCACTGGACAATTCGAGGCTTCCGCCGTTTGCAACAGTGCTTCCGGGGAAGAAATACACGATGCCTTCCCCTTCGGTTTGGAAAACCCCCGCCTGAGCGGAAGGAACGTCGATGTTTCCGGGTTTGGCGACGATGAGGTCATCAAGCCCATCTCCATCGTGATCACCCGCACGCCGATTGACGCGTAGAAAGCTGTTTCCTTCCTCTGCAACCACCGTAGCCATCGCCGCGCTGGCGATCGCGGTGTTGTCGGTGAAGTCATCCCCGTCGACGATGTATACCGTACCACCGTAGTTTTCGCTGTTGTCTGCGTCCGTGAACGGATCAGCGATCATCACTTCGGGGTATCCGTCGTCGTTGATGTCGCGAAGAACGCCGATGGTCGCTCCCAAACCGCCTTCCGTTGGGCCAGTGAGGTGGGTAAACTCCGAAAGCGCAAAGGCACCAGTTCCATTCAGCTGTTCTGCGGATGCGAGATACACGCGCGAGGTTCCGGAACAAAACCCCTGACAGATGAAGTCGGGGGTTGTACGCCCGATCAGCACGTCGTTGACGTCGTCGCCGTCGATGTCGTATCCCCCCACCACCGCGCCCCCGAGCGCAGTGGTGTCGCGGGTCCAGGCCAAAGCGTTGTCAGAGGTCCATTCTCCGCCGGTGGCGACGTCGGCGCCGGAATAGATGGCGACATCCATCGTGCCCCAATTGTCGCTTCCTACGGCCACTTCTGGAATGCCGTCGTCGTCGAGATCGCCGACGCCGGCGCTCAGCCGGCCAGCGAGCTCTTTGCCGCGAAGGACCGCGTCCGCGTGGTTGGAGACGATAAAACCGCCATTGTTGAGGTGCGAAC
>SXGT01766564.1_pt1 | contig 15245 bp, 10 predicted proteins | sample 3176221 | NCBI WGS metagenome assembly SXGT01 (sample SAMN11356862, study PRJNA531348) | freshwater metagenome | isolation source: freshwater sample F1-120 | place: China: Fuxian Lake, Yuxi | collected 2017-12-25
ATGGCGCAGTTGATGAGTATGGGTAGTTTTGCAACGACAACTCCATCTGATGCTGAAGTGATTGACGCTACAATACGTGGGACTAAACCCGAGCCAAAACGTCGTGCTAAACCTGAGCCGTTTGATGCTATTTTTCCTAGTACCGAATACTTAGGTCCCGTTATCGGTGTGGCTGATACGACGCCAGTTTATCCGCTCAATCATTTTTTTTGGAAAGAATTTCCAACCTTAAAAGAACACAATATCAGACTCTATGGTTGGGTTAATCCCTCGTACAATACAAGTAGCTCAATAAAATCAAATTTCCCGCTCTCATACACCCTTGTTCCTAACCACCTTGAACTACAACAGCTTACGCTACGGGTTGAGCGAGTTCCAGATACGGTGCAGATGAGTCAGGTGGATTGGGGATTTCGGGTAACTAATTTATATGGAGTAGACTACCGCTATACAACTGCCGCGGGGGTGATAAGCAATCAATTATTATCACGCAATAATTTGTATGGTTACGATCCCATAGAGGCATATGGCCAATTATATTTTCCTGCAGTGGCAAAGGGGATAGTTCTAACGATTGGACGTTTTATTTCTCCTCCGGATATTGAGTCGCAACTTGCACCTTTCAATTATCTAGTGACGCATTCTCTGATATTTTCATTTGAGGCATCTACGCAAACAGGCGTGAATGCAGCAATTAAATTAAATGATACCTGGACTGTGCAATTAGGCATACTGAGTAGTGATGATGTTGCGCCGTGGGTTAAAGCGGCTGCTCTTCCCACGTACCAAGCTTTAGTACGCTGGGTTTCGGCTAATAATAATGACTCTCTATGGGGTGGGGTCACTTCGCTGAATGATGGTAAATTCAGAGGTCATCATGATAATTTACAACAAGTTAATTTATCGTGGACTCATCGTTTTACCGAGCGTTTTTTTACGATAACAGAAGTGTATTATCTTTATCAATATGATGCCGCCAAAGGTGGAACATGTATTTTTGGCCCAATCAAATCGTTTGGTGACGGGGGCGGGGGGTGCGGGCCCATTATCCCGGGGCGCTCCTCGGCATTAGGCGCTGCTAATTTTGTGGAATACAAGTTGTTTGAAAAAAACATCTTGTCATTTCGTACGGATTTTCTTGATGACTATGAAGGGCAGCGTACTGGATTTGCAACGCCATACATGAGCTGGACCTTAGGGTTGACCCATTTTTTTTCAAGCTTAGTTGAAGTGCGTCCTGAAGTTCGTTATGAGACGGCGTTTCATGCCACACCCTATGATAATGGAACGCGAAAAAATCAGGCTGTATTTGAAATCGATGCGATTGTGAGATTTTGAATCACCTCGGCGCTCGATAACACTGTGGTGTTAAATGTCCAGCTTGAAGCTTTACACGAACCATCCCGCAATCTTTGGTGTTATACACAGGGATGTGATGGAGGGCGTAGGATTGTAAGGCTTGTTGGTGCGGGAAGTGGTAACGATTGTCAAAACCGTAAGAGGCTATCGCATAACGTGGTGCAACATGGTCTAAATAGGCAGATGAAGAAGAGGTTTTGCTGCCGTGATGAGGTACGAGCATGATGGTGGACAAAAGTTGCTTACCATAAGTATTAATTAAATAATTTTCTGCTAATTTTTCAATATCACCACTCAGTAATACCTGTCCTGCACGATTTGCGATGTGTAAAATGCATGAATTATTATTTTTCCCACGCAAGTGTGAAGTTATGGGAAAAAATTGAAAGCTCACGTTATCCCAGCGCCATGAGGGATATTGATGACAAGATACTCCTTGTTTATAAAATGTAGGATCATCGACAATCAACTCATTGATATGATATTTTTCCTCCAATGAATTGAGTCCTCCCCGATGATCAAGATCAGGATGACTAATCACCACCTTATCTAATTGCTTGACACCTAACGTGTTTAAGTAGGGGATCAAGGCGAGCTTTCCCATGTCACCGCCTTGGTAAAATTTCATTCCGGTATCATAAATCAGCACATGATGAGCTGTTCTTACAACAACAGCAAGCCCTTGACCGACATCTAAAACATCAATGGTGGCATAACCTGGTTTTACCTTTTCATAGTTCGGAAAAAGGCTTGCAACGATCAACATAGTTGCGGCTGGGAATAACCTGACGAGGGGTAGAAATATAAAAAGTGCCATGGCACCCATCAGTGTTAAAGGCGACAAAGCAGAAGTGAATGTAAAATTAAAATTAAAAACCTCAAGGGTATCGATAAATTTTAAATAACATAAAAAGGAGACGATGAGCCATTTTAGTAAAAATAGACTGCCCGGGATGACGAACCAAGGGCTTATAAATGTGATGAGCAATGCGAGCGGTACTATCATGAAACTAACCCAAGGAATTGCTAATAGATTAGCAGCTAATCCGTTGATTGAGCCGTAAGAAAACCAATACAAAGTCAATGGCATTAAGCCAAATAAACAAGCGAGTTGCATCAAGATCATTTTTCGAATTCCTGTGAATTTCACCCGTTGATTCATTAAGATCAAAATAGCTACAGCGATAAACGAAAAATAAAAACCAATCATGAATACCGAGTGAGGCTCAAACAGAAGCACTAATAGCAGGGCATAGCGCCAAGTTTGCCAAACGCTTATACGTTGGCCGCAAAAATGGCGCGCCAGCATCAAACAACAGCTGATTAATGATCGTTGGGTCGGTACTGCAAATCCAGCAATCAATGTATACGTAAATGATGTTAACAGTGCGCCTACACTTGCAATTTTTGGTGCAGGATAGCGTAGACAGAGTTCGCCTAAGTGTTTCCAAACCCATTTTAACAGCCAGTAGGTCAGCCCCGCTACCATGGCGATGTGTTCCCCGGAGATGTCAATCAAGTGAGTGGTTCCTGTTCGACGGAATAGGTCCCATTGTGTTTTATCGATGTGATGCGTTAGTCCTATTGTTAATGCTTCAGTAATGCCCAAAATTTCCTCGTTTGGGATAAGATTTTTGAGATGGTTTGCTAAATGTTCACGAAGTTTGATTAAACGATACGGTTTGTTTTGGTTTTCTATGGGTTGCAATGAGCCTCGATAGATATTCCCTACCCAACGGATATGGCGAGAGCTTAACCAGGCGGCATAATCAAATCCGCCTGGATTGGCTAAATTCATTGGTTTTTTCAACTTCGCCCGCAGCCGCCAATGCTGTCCTGCACGAACGTTTGGGCAACGATCATAGCAAGACAACAAGAGGTTAAATTTAGTTGGTTGTCCGTCTAGGTGATCCGCCAAAAACTGAAATTGAGTCTTATGAGGGGTCTGCGTCGGGATTGAGACAATATCTCCTTGCAGGTTAGCCTGATTAATCAAATTCGTATTCGGCACCCCCCTGTCTGCAATGAGCCATTGATGAAACATGCTCCAAAAAATGGCGGCAACAAACCAACAAAATAAGGCAGGTTTTTGTCTAAAAAGAAAAACACCACATAGAAAATAGAGGGGATACATGCTTTTTAGATAAAAAAAAGCCGTCCCTGCAAAAAAGCAAAGAATTTCCATATCAGCTCAGGTTGGACGTCGAAGCAATTACAACTTTATATTAGATTTTGTATCCACACAATGTTCTTTAATCCAAACAATCAAGAGCAAGCATTTGTGTAGGCGGTGGGGCCAATTGTCAACGCCCCCTATTTACAAAAAAATAAACTGATAACATAGGAACTAAAAAAACCACGTCATCGTTGCCGATACGTGGTTTAATTTGTCGTTAACATGCTCTGGTTACTGATGCTTCACCCGTGTGGTTTGGTGGTGCACAACCTTAGTATGGCCACCTGATAAAACGCTGGTGGTATGAGCAACGCCATTTAAAACATAAGCGGTACCCTGTGCAACACCACCAACAGCGCCTAAAGTAACATGGCCAACTCCGGTGATAACAGACCCTGTGGCGTTAACGAGACCCGTGACTGGATTGACAGGCTTCGTCTGGTGAGTATTCGTATTGGCTATAACAGCTGTGCTCATAGCGAGCGAAGCGGCGCCAAGTACAATAGCAGGTAATATTAATATTGTTTTCATAACCAACTCCTTGTTATTTAGTAATCAACTACGGGTTGTTGGCTATTATCACAACTCATTCTCCATTTTAGTCAAGTTGCATATTAGCGTCATCGTTATTGTTTTCGCCCAACCTCTTTGCTGTATAATTATAGTACATTTGTTCGGGTTTGGCTAATAATTTACCCCTTCGGTAACATTTACTTATGAGGCAACTGGGGTCCGAGTTGCCTCCCAAAGAACAAAAGTGTAGGGTTTATTCGCATCACATGGCGTTACTTTGGAATAAAAAACATGCGATGATGACAGGGTTGGCCACCTTCATCCCTTTAGCTTTTTTAAGGGTTTCCTCCCAATTGATTTATGTCCAATTTACCTATATCCTCATCACTTTGATTCTTTACGAAACACATATGAGACGTGCCAAACAAATACTGTTCACTTTAGTTGTGATTATTGTGTTGACCACGGTTGCCATTTGGTCGCTGACTAAAATCGTAACACCAGATGCATTAAAAACAATAATTAATAAACAGCTCAGTCTACTCACTACCCAAAAATATCATGGGGTAGGTGCTATATCCTGGCAATTGTTTCCTCACCCAGGAATAAAAATTACGCACATTCATGTGGGGGAAGAAAACGACATAAGTGACTCTATCTGCATTGACCATTTAATTCTTAATTTGCAGATAACGGCTCTTCTTCGAGGGCGTCTTGTTTTTAATGAATTAAAGATAGATGGATTGAAAATCCACATGAATCCTGAAGGGGAAATGAATAGCAAACAGAGCAAGGCATTTTGGGGATTGCTAATCTCTACACACCATGTGCCAGATATAATCTCGGCACAATTTGCTATTAACAGTGTTTTACTTACTCATGGACAGGTTGTCATTCTACAGCCTCAAGCGAAAATTACTTTGTCAGGCCTTCAGATCAGAGCAAAACGATTAAATTTAAACAAAGATTTTTTTCCGTTGCAGCTGAAAGGCACTCTTGCTGCATCCATAGCAGATAATCAATTTAAAGCCACGCTGAATTACAAAGGCAGGGTGCAATTAACCCCCTCAATACGAGCAACACCACTTAATGCACTGCCGCAAGCCACGATGGATGGGCAGCTGCTGGTGCAGAATTTACGGTACAATCGCTTTAAGATTGCCAAAATAAACACGAATGTGAAGATAAGACAGGGTAAAGTGACGATGAACCCATTCAACATGTCCCTTTACTCTGGGGAGTCTGTGGGCGATGTAACCTATCAGGTTGTATCAAAAAAAATAGCTATCAATCAAACAGCTACCAACCTTGATGCGCAACAACTCTTCAATGATCTTTTTTCGAATCATCTTGTCAAAGGCTATGTCGATTTTTCCATCCATGCTACTACAAATCTACTGCATGATAATGTGCGATATAATCTCCTTGGGAGCGGTAGTCTTACGATTAAAGATGGGAGCCTATCTTTTATCGATCTAAATCAACTCATGAATGAATCTATAAACAAAATTCACTCACTTGTCGATCAAGAACAAGATATTAGTAAACTAGCCCTAAGCCACCCCTTATTCAATTCAATGACCTATCCTGGGGGGGGTACCCAATTTCAGTTACTCAGTATTCAATATCATGTATTAGATGCCAAGTTAACCAATGACTCACTGTTGTTACAAACGAATAATTTGCAGCTAAAGGGAAGTGGGCAGGTCAATTTGCAAGACGCTACAGAAAATTTCAATTTATCCGCAAAATTGTCAAGTAATGATAGCGCGGTTGTCAAAATGCAACAGTTACTGGGAGGGAGTTTCCCCCTTAAAGTATATGGTCCGCTTGCAAAGCCACACATTTCGGCGGATAAAAAAGCACTAAATCCAATCATTTTCAATTATCTATTGAAAAACACGCTTGCAAAACCAGTAGTGCAAATTAAGAACAACCTAAAGGGCTTATTAAGCTATACGGTATCTTTATTCCAAGAAAAATTAAGATGATTGCATCACAAACACAACAAAACTTTAGTCAGCCCTTGTTAGATTGGTTCGACAAACACGGGCGGAAAGACTTGCCGTGGCAATACCCACGGATCCCCTATAGGGTTTGGGTGTCTGAAATCATGTTACAACAGACACAAGTAAAAACAGTCATTCCTTATTTCAATCGTTTCATTAACCGTTTTCCTGATGTACACACATTAGCTTCAGCATCTGAGGATGACGTGTTGGCCCATTGGTCTGGGCTTGGCTATTATAGTCGTGCACGCAACTTACATAAGGCAGCAACGATCATTAGCACCGAGTTTCATGGAACATTTCCAAAAGATGTACAACAACTAATAAAACTTCCTGGGATCGGTCCTTCCACCGCGGCCGCGATTACGTCGCTCGCATTTGATATGCCAACCGCCATTTTAGATGGGAACGTGAAGCGCGTTTTAAGTCGCTATTTTTTAATTGGCGGCGTACCGTTGCGCGCCGCTGTTCACCAACAACTATGGGAACTGGCACAGGAATGCATGCCCGTTAAACGATGTGCTGATTACACTCAGGCTATTATGGATTTAGGCGCGACTTGCTGTACTGCGAAGAACCCCACGTGCCTGAGTTGCCCATTACAAGCAACGTGCATTGCAAAAAAAATGAATGTTGTATCGAATTACCCAAACAAAAATCCCAAAAAAATATTACCCATTAAACAACAGCAATTTTTGCTACTTCATACTCTTGAGCGTTCAGTTTATCTTGAAAAACGTCACCCTACTGGTTTATGGGGTGGGCTGTGGTGTTTACCCAGCATTGATCTTGATCATTGCCCGAAAACCTATGTTTCCAAAATCTATAGGTTGCAAGCCGGGAGTGTTCAGGAGTTGATGTCAATGAAGCACACATTCAGCCATTTTCACCTACGCATTCATGTCGTTTCAATGCAAACAACGCTAGAAGCCAATTCACCTACTCAGTACCCTGGTTCCTGGTTTTCCCCTCAGGACCTGGAAAATGTAGGCCTAGCAAAGCCTGTCAGCGACATCATTCATTATTTTTTCAAAACTTACGATCAAGCTAAATTCTTGTAGTGTTTTCTAGATAAAGGTTGGATAAACCATCCCGAGGTGGACTTCAATGGCTGAATCTAGGATTATATACCTCGCGGAGCATCATATCGAGAAACAATATGACAATATTAATTACAATGATTTTAGGTTTCATTGGGCTAATATGGGCAGCAAACCATTTAGTCACTGGATCCACAGGGCTTGCAAGTCATTATCGGATATCTCCTCTCGTCATCGGCTTGACCTTAGTTGCCATCGGGACGTCAGCACCAGCCATTATGGTGGCTATCACAGCTGCTCTTGAGGGACGGACTGAACTAGCTCTTGGAAATGCCATTGGTGCTAATATAGCAAATATTGGCTTGGTTTTGGGGTTAACCATATTGTTACGACCATTGACTATTAAATCCACAATTTTACGCCGCGAGTACCCACTTCTTTTTCTGATCATGCTATTCACGTATTCATTAATGCTGGATGGTTATCTCAGTATCACCGATGGCTGCCTGTTTTTAGTAGGTTGCATTGTCTTAATTGGATATTTTGTTTATCTCGCCCGGCACTCAAAAAAAGATGCTTTATCTCGGGAGTTTCAACAAGCTATCAACGTTAAACGTCCAATGAAAGCTAATTTACTTAGTCTCATCATGGGTCTAGTTATCCTTCCTATCAGCGCTCATTTTCTTGTAGATAGTGCAGTACACATTGCACACTGGTTAGGTGTTAGTGAGTTAGTGATGGGATTAACGATTATTGCGATTGGAACATGCCTACCCAATATCGCGACATCCATGGTGGCGGCCTTCAAAGGTCAAGATGATATTGCTATAGGCAATATTCTTGGTTCAAATATGTTCAATATGCTGATGGTCATGGCTTTTCCAGGTCTTGTTAATCCTTCAGCTATCAGCCATACGATTTTGTGGCGAGACATCCCTGCCATGTTTGTTATCACTTTCGTGCTTCTATTGGTTAGTTATCATTATAAAAAGAGAATTGCGCGATGGCATGGTGGCTTGCTTTTATTGATTTATTGTTCCTATATAGTTTCTCTGATATTTAATGCGGCGGTATAATGGTGTTATAACTCTAAATTCGACGGTTGGTTATCTATGCTCTAAAATCCTCACAGCCTCCACGGCATCTGGCTGGCCTGCATGTGCCGCGCAATTTATCCAATACCATGCTTTTTGTCTATCTTCGACCACACCCTGACCATAATAATACATATAACCTACGGCATACTGCGCATCGGGCTGGCCTTTTTTTGCCAGAGGCTTTAGGCGAATAAACGCTTGTCGGTAATTTTGGACTTGGAAGCTTTTAATCCCTTCACGTAGATTAAAGCTGCTAATGGCGCAGCCACTGAGCAGAGAAAGACAGCAAATGGAAACCAATAAAGCAAGTCTAAAGCGCATCAAAACTATTCCTCATTTAGAGAATCCCAGCGGCTTAGCTGGTGGGTCGAAGGTTAATGCATTTTTTGGCAGGCTTAAGCTTTCTAACGCGCCATTTCGCCCAATCAGTACCCCGTCAGGAGTAACGCGCTTGATGACCGCTCCACCAGGAAGAGAGTCTCCTACACCAAACGTTTGCTCACGTCCACCTGCTGTGCGGATAATAACGTGAGATGCTTCTTCATTATTGGCAAACATAATGCCTACCACCTTAAGATCAAGCATTGATTGTTTAACGTCTGCATCATTTAGGTTGTTGGGAACGTAATCACCAAAAAATGCAGTGTTCAAACCTACATGTGATGAATCTTTTTTAGCTTCAACTTTTTTTTCTGTCACTTGATCATGACGAACACGACTACTTTTATCAAGTGAAAAAAAAGAAAAAAATCCGGCAGAGATCTGCCATATCATCAATAGAATCAAAACGAGACAAATCGATTGTGGAACGATTGGACGAGCTAAAATGACTTTAACATCAACAATCACGAACGTACTCCTTTAAAGTACTAGATAAATTCCCTGCTTTCAATACGTTACAACCATCTATTATTAGAGTCAAAACATTAGGGCCTGTTTACAATCCATTTTCTTAAATCCTCTAAAGCGCCTACGTACCGTGGCTTGTCCACGGTATCGAGCAATTGTAAACAGGCCCTAGACATGTGGGGGTGTGATTAAAGATGCGGTTATAGAAAAAATCCTGCTCGGGCTTCTGTCTATGTATGAGATCAACGGGATTTAAGCGTTGTGTCGTAATTAATTGTGCCATATTGTTTTTATTTGTTGCATAATATACCTCTTTAATACCAAGTGAACAACTATTTTTTATTATTAGGTGCTGACAGGAGTCGCCTTTTATTCCGGAGCATTTATGCCAGCTTTTTATTACTTACGCGGAGCGGTTGGAGATGCGTCGCTTGTTGAGACGCACGCAGCGACCATTCACGAGCTCATTCATGGTACGTATGCAACAGGTGATTTAGAGCGTCTGCAGGGTCATCGTGATGTGTATAGTTATCGCGTGACGGGTAGTGGTCGCTTATTATTCACCACCATTGGGGTCGGCGGCGAGCGTTGTTTATTGTTGCTGGAGTATTTACCCACCCACGATTACCACAAGAGTCGTTTTTTACGCTCTGGTGTATTGCAGCGTTATTTACTGGCGCAAGGAGAGGCGATGGTGGGTGAGGCGCTTGAGTTTGCGCGTCTTGAGGGTATTCCTGACGAGTTGCGCGCGTTGGATAAAGCAGACGACGGGGCTCACGTACTTGATTATTACCAACAAGACTATATCCAACAAGAGGCATTGCGGGTTCCTTTGCCGGCGGTTATCAGCGGAGTTGCGGGCTCGGGTAAGAGTTGTGTCGCGACGCTATTGATATCAAACGATGTGCAAAGATACCATGATATGGCGCTGGATGAACGACGTAGGATTTTATATGTTAGTCAGTCAGTGGGCTTGGTGCAACAAGTCGAGCACGCATGGCGTCGTTTACCGGTAGCGCAAGATACCGCACACGTTGATGTGCAATTTAAGACATACCAAGACATGCTTGCTGAATTTCCCGAGTTGCATGATAAAACGTTCGTTGATCAATCCGATGTTGATGAGTGGTATAACACGTACACAGAGCGTCAGAAGGCTGTCTATAAAGCCAAGGGATTGAAAGAGGCGGCGTTCTTTGATCTCAATAGAGAGGACGTCTATCAAGAATTTAGGCTATGCGCAGCCTACAGCCGAGAAGAGTACTGCAATCTAGGTGAGCGGCAAGCAACTCTACCGAAGGGGAATTTACGAGAGGTGCTCTATAAGGCTTTTGAAGCCTATCAGAGGAGTCTTGATGAGAGGCATTGCGTCAATCCGCCATTTTATGCGATAGCGATGCGGGATGGCTATGATTTGGTCATTGTTGATGAATCACAAGATTTCTCGCACCTGCAGCTTAAGAATTTAGCGCAGTTAGCCAAACACCAGCATATTGCTTACTGTATGGATAGCCACCAGATGTTGTTGGACGTGCTTTCACCGCGTCCATTTTTATTGAGTATGCTGCGACGTACAGACGTAGGTGAAGTGCCGCATATTGAGTTACCGGTCAGTTATCGTTGTCCATTGCAGGTGGCGCGCGCGGCAAACGAGATGATTCAGGCGAAGTACCGCTTAACAGGTGGTACGGCTGATAAGCGCGAAACGCCCTCCATTCAGCCAAACATGGGCATAGGCGCGAGCAAAGGTCATGTGTTGGTGCTCGATGAGCAAGAGATAAGGTCATGGGCTTGGTTTAACGAGCAAACCCGCGGCGCGCATTGTGCGGTGGTGACTTCACCTGAATGGATTGAAGAAGCGCGTCGTATATTTGGTACGACGCTCGTCTTTACACCAGAGGGCATCAAAGGGCTTGAATATGACATGGTGGTTGTCTACCGTCCATTTTCGACGGCGATATTCAAGGAAGCTTATGCTGAGTCGGTCATGGCCAAAGCAACGACACCCACTCAATACCGTCGGAAAGGGGATGAGGGAGACGAAACCTTTGCGCCAGATTTCAATCAACTTTTTACAAGCTTTACGCGAGCAAAAAGAACACTGGTGATTTGCGAGAGGTATAAAAAGCCTAGCCGCGAGGTGGCTTATTTTTTAAAGCCGCTGCAAGACATTATGGGCAATACCGCACGCTCAGATGCTGAGCATGTGCAAGTGACGACTCTTAGTGATTGGGAAGATGAAATCATGCGGCAAATTGACGTGGGCCGGGAGCGTCTGGCGATTGATATGTATCGGGCACAATTTAATCCCAATATAACTACTGAAGAATTTAAAGCATTTGTGGCACAAAAGAGGAAAAGGATAGTGCCCGTGGCGGGCCTCGTAGAGGCGTCGGTACAGGTTGTTGTACCAGCAAGCACGCCCGTGGTTCGGGTACCAGCAAGCGCTGCAGTTGCAAAAAAGGAGTCACCACCTCATCAGAGAAAAAAGCCCGTTGATGTACACATCGCAGAGCTTTTTGAAGATGCTTTGAGCAGGTAATCTGCTAACGTTTTTTCCTCACTTTCATTAATATGTAAACCGAGTTTGGTGCGCCGCCATAGGATATCCTCGCCGTTTTGTGCCCATTCTTCATTTAGGAGATAGTCCACCTCTACTTGATAAAGCGTAGGAGTAAAACATATCCCTAGATCAGTTATTGTATTGCAGCCAGCCAACATTTTTTCGATGCGAGTGCCGTAGCTTTTTAGGTAGCGATCCAGGGTCTCTTTCTCTAGCCAATGGTATTTTTGTTTTGCAAAAATTTGATATTCAGTAAAGTCCATCGCACCTAGGACAGCCCCAGGTAAGGGGGTTGTGGCCGTGAGTGAGCTAGGTAAATTAGGGAAGATTTCATGTAGCTGATTGACTGCTTGTTGAGCAAGTTGGCGGTAGGTGGTAATTTTTCCACCATACACTGTGACGGCCGGGGCGGGTTGATTGGCGTAATGATAGATATAATCGCGGCTCAATGCACTCGCTGTTTTTCCCTGATGAGATAATAAAGGTCTGATGCCGCTCCACGTCGTCACGATCTCGTGTTCATGTAGTTTTTTGTTGAAGTAGTGGTTTATTATTGCGCACAAGTAGTCTATTTCATGGGCGTCAATGTGGATGTTTTCAAGATCACCTGAAAAGGCCACATCCGTTGTACCGACCATGGTATAACCTTGATAAGGTATAGCAAATACAATACGTTTATCATCATGCTGTAACATGTAAGCATGGTCACCCTCATATAGTTTTTGTACGACCAAATGACTCCCTTTCACCAAGGACATCGTGTGCTCCATGGGAATGTGTAACAATTGATTGACAGCACTCACCCATGGACCCGTGGTGTTGATGATTGCTTTTGCTGTGATCTTCATTGGGCCTATCGTTTTTCTTTGTAACGTTAATTGCCATTGGTCACCTACTCCTTCAGCTTGCATGAGCTTGGTTTGTGTCAAGATAGTGGCGCCATGCTCTTTTGCTTGCATGGCATTTGCCAAGGTCAGGCGTGCATCATCGGTAGCGCAATCATAAAAGAGGAATCCTTTGTTGAGCTCTTCTGTTAAGGGTGCAAAATATCTAGATTGTGGTTGGCGGCGAATCAATTTAGTTTGCGGCAATGTATTGCTTTGACTCAGGTGATCATAAAGAAATAGGCCAACGCGCAACATCCAAAATGGGCGCCTATTTTTTTGATAGGGTAAAACAAGGGGGAGGGGATGAATCAAATGTGGTGCAAGTTGCAGTAGTCTTTGTCTTTCATCCAGTGCCTTTTTTACTAAGGAGAAATCAAATTGCTCTAGATATCGTAAGCCCCCATGAATGAGTTTAGTGCTTTTAGACGATGTTTTTGAAGCCAAGTCATCTTGTTCAATGAGCACGACAGAAAGTCCGCGCAGGGCTGCATCGGCAGCGCAGCCACAACCGTTGATGCCACCACCAATGATTGCCACATCAAAAACCTGCTCCATGTCTTTGTCTCCGCAAAGAGGGTGATCGACCAAAGGTTTGTCTTGACTAACGTTGCTAAGGCGATTCAAATAATCAATAGATCACATCATAACTGGGAATGACAGAGAAATGTATTATCTTCTTGCGATTGATCAGGGAACCAGTAGTACACGTGCTATGTTGTTTACTCTGCAAGGGCAGGTGGTGAATAGTAGTCAGTACCAATTAACTCAATTTTATCCGCGCGCAGGTTGGGTTGAGCATGATCCAGAAGAAATATGGCAAAAAACGTTAACAGCGATTCGTGACGTCGTGGCCACGGTTGATCTTAAGCATATTATTGCTTGTGGATTAACTAATCAGCGTGAAACCACCTTGATTTGGGATAAAAAAACCGGCCAATGCCTCGCGCCAGCCATTGTTTGGCAAGATAGGCGCACGCATGAATTTTGCGTGTCTTTAACGGCGCATGCCGCCATGATTAATGCGAAAACAGGTTTGTTGCCTGATCCCTATTTTTCAGCGAGTAAATTACATTGGTTATTAAATCATGTCCCGCAAGCACAAACGCTTGCGGAACGTGGCCACTTGGCATTTGGCACCATAGATAGCTTTTTGATCTGGCGATTGACAGGGGGGGGATCTCATGTAACCGATGTAACCAATGCCTCACGGACATTATTATTTAATATTCATACTCAATCCTGGGATGAGCAATTATTAAAATTATTCTCAGTTCCTGCCTCACTATTGCCTGAGGTACGTGCGAGCGATGCTCATTTTGGCATGATGCGGAAAGAGTTAGTGGGGGCCGCGATCCCTATTACGGGCGTGGCTGGAGATCAACAGGCTGCATTGATTGGTCAGGGGTGTTTATCGGATGGCATGATCAAGGCAACATTTGGTACAGGTGGATTTTTATTGTTAAATACAGGCGACAAGCCGGTGTTATCTACGCATAAATTGTTAACAACGATTGCTTATCGGATTCAGGGGAAGACCGCCTATGGTTTAGAGGGTAGTTTGTATCAAGCAGGAACGACAGTGAAGTGGTTGCGTGATGAGCTCCAGTTGATACATGCCGCAAGTGATACAGAGTTGTTAGCTAATAGTCTTCTGAGTAACGCCGGAGTCTATTTAGTTCCCTCTTTTACAGGCTTAGGTGCCCCACATTGGTTATCAACGCCTGGTGCAGCCATTGTTGGGTTATCCCGTACCAGTCATCGTGCTCATTTTGCACGAGCCGCACTTGAGTGCGTGTGTTATCAAACACGGGATATATTGACGTGTATGCGTGAAGACAGCGGCATAGCACTTGCTCAACTGCGAGTAGATGGTGGTATGGCTGCTAATCAATGGTTTTTGCAGTTTCTAGCTTCATTGTGTGGATTGGTTGTAGAACGTCCTCATAACATCGAAACAACCGCATTGGGTGCAGCTATGATTGCAGCAATTGGATGTGGTGCTATCGAGTCTTTAGCCTCGTTGCAGAACAATTGGGTTTGCGATCAGCAATTCATGGCAGAAGGTGAGTCAACGACTATGGAGGGTTATTATCAAGGTTGGAAACGCGCTTTGCGTATGGTTAAGGCGGGGAGTTAGGCAAAAGCGTTGGGCCAAATGGCCCAACGTAGGAGAATCATTATTTTTAGCTTTTTCCAATAAATTCCTAAACAACATCTCGATGTTTTTCACCGGTGTACAGTTGCCTTGGTCGGCCAATTTTTGACTTACTGGCTGTCATTTCCATCCAGTGTGACATCCAACCGACGGTGCGTGCTAGAGCAAAGATCACCGTGAACATATTGGAGGGAATGCCGATGGCACTTAGGGTGATGCCTGAATAAAAGTCGACATTCGGATAGAGTTTTTTATCAATAAAATACTCGTCCTCTAACGCAATACGTTCTAGTTCCATTGCTAATTTGAATAAGGGCTCATCCTGCGCCCCAACGGCTTTCAATACATTGTGACACGTTTCACGCATGACTTTTGCGCGTGGATCATAACTTTTGTAAACGCGATGACCAAACCCCATCAAGCGGAATGGATCATCTTTATCTTTGGCTCGTTTGATAAAATGATTAATTTTGCTGACATCACCAATTTCTTTCAACATGTTTAAGCACGCTTCATTTGCACCACCATGAGCCGGACCCCATAGGGCTCCAATACCCGCTGAAATACAGGCAAAAGGGTTCGCTCCGGTTGAACCGG
>SXGT01196945.1_pt1 | contig 15244 bp, 17 predicted proteins | sample 3176221 | NCBI WGS metagenome assembly SXGT01 (sample SAMN11356862, study PRJNA531348) | freshwater metagenome | isolation source: freshwater sample F1-120 | place: China: Fuxian Lake, Yuxi | collected 2017-12-25
CCGGCAAATTGACGGCACAGGGCCGACAAGATCGCTCTGTCAACTTTGTCTAGACCTAAGTCGTCGACGCCGAAAACTTCAAGTGCTTGGCGTGCGCTGGCTTGAGTGACCTGACCATCACCACGAACCTCGGCGTGATCGCGAACTCGTCGCAGTAACCGGTTGGCAATTCTTGGGGTGCCGCGTGAGCGCCGAGCGATTTCGTGCGACCCGCCCTTGTCGATCGGCACCTTCAAAATTCGAGCCGTCCGCAAAACAATTTTTTCGAGTTCATCCACTTCATAAAAGTCGAGCCTGGCAACCAGTCCGAATCGGTCTCGTAACGGGCCGGTAATCATGCCCGTGCGAGTCGTCGCCCCAATCAGGGTGAATCTGGGCAGCGTCAAACGAATTGAAGAAGCCGATGGCCCCTTGCCGACGACGATGTCAATTTGAAAGTCTTCCATCGCCGGATACAAAATTTCTTCAACCTGCCTGGACAAGCGATGAATCTCGTCGATGAACAACACATCGTTGGTGTCTAGTTTGGTCAAAATCGCCGCCAAATCACCCGCTCGTTCAAGAGCAGGGCCTGACGTGATGTGAATTTTTGCGGACATCTCGCTTGCCACGATGCCAGCCATCGTCGTTTTGCCCAAGCCGGGTGGACCAGCCAACAAAATGTGATCAGCCGATTGTTCCCGCTTGCGCGCGGCTTCTAAAACAATGCCGAGATGCTCTTTCAATTCGCGCTGCCCGACAAAGTCTGCAAGTGACTTGGGACGCAAACCAATGTCTTCGAGATCTGCGGGGTCTGTAGTAATCGCAGGGTCGGTATATTCTTCACGCACGGCGTACCCCCAACAGATTGAGTGCTTCGCGCAACATTACTTCTGAATCATTGCTCACGCTCAACTCTCGCAATACATCACGAATCTCTTCGGCCGAATAACCCAAGCCGGCAAGTGCGTCACGCACGTCACCAACACTCGACGAACCACCCAGATTGTTAGACGATCCAAGAATGTTCAGATTCAATCGATTCTTCAATTCGATCAACAATCGCTCCGCAGTTTTTTTACCGACACCCGAGACGAGCGTCAAAGCTGCAATGTCAGACCCGGCGACGATATCAACCAGCGCTCGGGGTGAGTGCGTGGCCAAGACCGCCATCGCCATAGTTGGCCCAACCCCGTGAGTCGCAATCAGCACCTCAAAGCATCTTCTTTCGTCTCTGTCCAAAAAACCATAAAGAGTTTGCGCATCTTCGCGAACATGGTGATGCACATAAACAAACGCTTTGGACGTTGGTTCGAGTTCACCCAGTGTGCGCGGAGTGACATGCACTAGATAGCCAAGGCCACTTACTTCGATCAGAACGGTGGAGTCGCTCGTGCGCTCGAGCACCACCCCGCGCAAGGATCCGATCATTTTTTGCCCCCAATTGACTGGGCGATCTTTGCCGCCAACGGACCAGAGGCAATATGACACAACGCGATCGCCGCAGCGTCGGCGGCGTCTGCAGGTTTGGGAATTGAATTCAACTTGAGGCGTTGTTTGACCATCTTTTGTACTTGAGCTTTGTCGGCGCCACCCCAACCGGTTATCGCGAGTTTGACTTGATTCGGCGAATATTGCACGACTTCGAGACCACGACGCGCCGCGGCGCTCAACACGAGTCCGCTGACTTGTCCGACGCTCATCGCCGTGCGCACATTGGCTTGAAAAAATATTTGCTCAATGGCGACCACAGATGGTTGATACTCGACAAGCAATGCGTCAATTTCGGTTGATATCTCGGCCAGACGATTCGACAGGTCTTTCTCGGGACTGGTTCGCAGCACCCCCAAAGCAGTCAGCGAAATTTCGGTGCCGCCGATTTGTCGCAACACCGCGTAGCCACACCTGGTCAAACCAGGGTCGATCCCAAGAACATTGATTTGAGATGGGGCGAACATATGTTCATCTTAGTATGTGCCTGTCTAGGCCGTGGCGACTGCCTCGATTAGTTCGCTGACGGGTCGAAAGGTCAAACCCAAAAGGGCCCGATGGACGTATTTAATGACACCCTTGGCGTCGATCACGAAAACGCTTCGTCGGGGCAATCCCAACGGTCCAATGACCGAATAGAGATTGGCCACCGTTTTGTCTGTATCCGAAAGAAGCGGAAACCCAAAGCCTTGCGCAGCGCTGAAATCTTCATGGCTGGCCATGTCTTGTGCGGATATCGCCAGAATCTGGGCGTTGACTTTTTGGAACTGTTGCAACTCTTGGTTATACGAGCACAACTGCTTGGTGCACACCATGGTCGCGTCGCCCGGATAAAAAACCAAGACGACTGTCTGGCCACGAAATTGTGACAGAGAATAGTTCTGGTTGGCTGTGCCAGGCAGTATGAAGTCTGGTGCAACATCCCCAACTTCAAGGGCTCGAGAAGATGCCATGAACTAACCAACCTCCTGGATCAGAGTTTCAGAAATATCAAAATTAGCGTAGACATCTTGAACGTCGTCATTGTCGTCGAGTTCATGCATAATTTTCAAAATCGCCTTTGCATCAGCGGGGTCGGTTACACCAACAGTATTCGCCGAGAGCATCGTCGTCGTCGCTGAACTCACGGCAATTTTGGACGCTTCGTAGGCCGCTTTCAATTCGTAGACCTGACTGGGTTCGCTGATAATGTGCCACATTTCTTCGTCGGCAGTGATGTCTTCTAGTCCATGATCGAGACCGATAGTCATCAACTCTTCTTCACTGGCTGACTTTGCAACGAGAATCACGCCCTTGCGCGAAAACTGCCAACCGACTGAGCCGGGTGCAGCCATTGATCCACCTTGCTTTGAAAAAATTATTCGCACGTCGGCGGCTGTCCTGTTGCGATTGTCAGTAAGAATGTCGATCAACATCGCCACGCCACCCGGGGCATACGCCTCGTAAGTCACAGATTCGTAAACTTTCCCATCGGTCTCTCCCATGCCTCGCTTGATTGCGCGATCAATTGCTTCGTTTGTCATTTGTGCCGCTTTTGCTTTTGACACCACTGTGCGCAGCGCAGCATTTATCGAAACATCTCCGCCTTCGCGTGCTGCTACTTCTAGCAATCGAGAAAGTTTGGCAAAAGTCTTGCCGCGAACTTTGTCAATCGCAGCTTTCTTGTGCTTGATGGTTGCCCATTTAGAGTGGCCTGACATTGCTAAATCCCCTCTACAAACATCTCATGAATTCGCTTGTCATTTGAAAGTTCAGGGTGAAACGCGGCAACCAAGACATTTTTCTGCTTCGCCAAAACTACGTCCGAACCGAACTTCGCCAAAATCTCGACATTCGGAGACAAGCTGACGATTCGTGGCGCGCGAATGAACACGGCGTGAAACGCACCATCAAGTCGCTCGACTTGAATCTCGGCCTCGAAACTGTCGATTTGGCGACCATAGGCATTGCGTTGCACCTCGATGTCGATCGCATTGAATGAAACTTGATCATCACGTCCATCGATAATCGTCTTGGCCAAAAGAATCATCCCTGCACAGGTGCCAAAAACTGGCATGCCCTCGTGGATCATTTTTTTCAGGGGCTCAAACAACTCTGACGACTCAAGCAACTGGGACATTGTTGTCGACTCACCGCCAGGCATTATCAGCGCATCTACGACCGATAAATCTTGTGGGGTTCTGACTTCTTGTGCCGCAACATCAAGTTCATCAAGCATTCGCTCGTGACTATCAAATGCGCCTTGAAGCGCTAGAACTCCGACTACTTTTGTCGCACTATTTTGTGAAACTCGCATAACCCGGAGGCCTCGAATCGTTCACCAGCCACGCTCTGCATAACGCTGTTCGATTTTGTCCATGCCGATTCCGGTCATTGGCACGCCAAGATTTCGACTCACCTTGGCGATGATCTCAGGATCTCGAAAATGCGTTGTCGCCTCGACGATCGCCTTGGCTCGTGGCGCGGGATCATCGCTCTTGAAAATGCCTGAGCCGACGAAAACTGCCTGAGCCCCAAGTTGCATTGCCAACGCCGCGTCGCTTGGCGTGGCGATACCACCAGCACAGAACAACGGCACTTGCAACCATCCCGTCTCGGCAATCTCTTGCACCAAAGGCAACGGCGCCTGCAGTCGCTTGGCCCATTCAAAAAGTTCCGCCGAGTCGGCCTGTGTGATTTTACGAATGTCGCCGATAATTGAGCGAAGATGGCGAACCGCTTCGACAATGTTGCCGGTTCCGGCTTCTCCCTTAGAACGAATCAAAGCCGCACCCTCGCTGATGCGACGCAATGCCTCACCGAGATTTGTCGCACCGCACACGAACGGTGCGGTGAACTTCAACTTGTCGATGTGGTGAGCCTCATCTGCTGGTGTCAACACTTCACTTTCATCAATAAAGTCGACGCCGAGCGATTCAAGAACTTGTGCTTCAACAAAATGCCCAATTCGCGCTTTGGCCATGACTGGTATAGAACAAACGGCCTGAATGCCGGTGATCATCTCAGGGTCGCTCATTCGCGCCACGCCACCGTCTCGACGAATGTCTGCCGGCACTCGCTCAAGAGCCATCACCGCACACGCACCCGCGTCTTCGGCAATCTTGGCCTGCTCAGGATTGACAACGTCCATGATTACGCCACCCTTGAGCATTTCCGCCAGACCACGCTTGACAAGCATCGACCCGGTGGCCGACTTGCTTGGGTTTTCTGTTTCGCGTTTTGCCATGAGTGAACCCTTCAACTATTTGTTCTAATCGTAGCGAGCGTGAACTCGGGTTGCGTTACGGATAAGCGACACTGGTGACATCTACCCCCGCAGGAATATGTGCCGCCGACTTCGCCCGAATTACTTCAACCCATGTGCGACCGGGTGTGAGTTTGATTACAGCCCCCTTTGTGTCTTTAAACACAAATGGCTTCAGCGGATCAGTGCGCTCCCATGAACCTTGAATCAAAGCACCTGCCGTATAAACCCAGACTTCACCACTGCCCAGGGTTTTGGCAACCGGACTCGAACCAGACTTGCCGTATGTCACCGACAACACGATGACATTTGACGCGTTAATCCGTACATCTTGCATGTCTACGTGCGGCTCGTCATCTTGCGAACGCACGAACGCCAAAACCTCGGGTCTCCATTCCCACATCACATCCACGCCATCCATTGAAATTTTCACTGCACCAGCAGGTTTGGCATCTGCCGGCACGGCTTGATCATCGGCGCGATATTCGAACTGTGGCACGGGTGGTTTGGCGTCAGTTTTTGCAAGTGTCCAAAGTTTTGTCGTATCTGCCACCAAGTTGTGTGGTGCCACACGACTTGACTCGCGTCTAAAACCGCCGGCTTCGTTGGCGATCGAATGACTCAGATCAACCAAAGTTGATTTACGAATCTTTGCGGTAACGCCCGCGTTGCCACCGCTCCAGACGAACAACGGGCCATTTAAAGACGAGACAAGATCGATGTCTTGCAGCCGACCGCTGCGTATTGGCCCCACCGGGTCGCTACCTTGCGATTGAAACACCGCGGCGAAACGGGTCAACTGCTCGACATTCTCTTCGAACACGATGTCAGCCTGATTCAAACCCCACTGCGGTCGAGCCTTCGGATGGTTATCGATCTTGACGATCATCGCCGGTCGTCCAATCACCGATTCATCAGGCGCCTGTGCCCCGGTCAATGGTGCACGAACAATCGGAATTGTCGTCGTAGTGGTTGTGATTTCGACAACACTTGTGTCCACGACCACCGCTTCAGTCGTCTCGGTCGAAGTTGATGAACCGCTACAACCAGCGACAACTACACCCGCAACAAACAACGCCAAAAACTTTTTGTTTCGAAAACCGTGCATTCCTAGATCTCCCTCAAGGTTGCTATTCGCTCAGAGAGCGGTGGATGGGTATTAAACAGTTTATGAAATCCACCTAACCTGCCTGCGTCATTCACCCCCGACAAAGGCTGCTCAATCCACATATGGGCCGTTGCCATACTGGCCGAATGCGTCACCGTGCTGTCTGCTTGAAGTTTTTCCAAAGCGGATATCAAACCGGGCGGATATCGCGTCAACTGACAGGCTGAAACATCGGCCAATGATTCGCGGCGGCGACTCACACTGGCTTGCATAATGCGGGCTATGACTGGTGCGATTATCAGCAATGCAAAGCCAATCAACGCCAGCGGGTTGCTCGAGTTCCGACGATCGGACGAGCGACTGACTCGGCCACCGTTCCACCACATCATGCGAATCGCCAAGTCTGTCAATATCGCAATCGTGCCAACGAGAGTCACGGCGATTGTCGAAACCAAGATGTCGTAGTTGCGAATATGTGAAAGTTCGTGCGCCAAGACTCCCTCGAGTTCGACTCGATCAAGTTTTTCAAGTAGACCACTCGTCACGGCGATAGCCGCATGCTTTGGGTTTCGCCCGGTGGCGAAAGCGTTCGGTGCTGGGTCGTCGATCACGTACAGGCGCGGCTTGGGTAAACCACCGGCGATGCACAAACCCTCGACCAAATTATGCAATCGCTTGTAGGTCTGTTCGTCGGCTGGTTTGGCACGACTGACCCGCAACGCAATCGCGTCTGACTTCCAATAGGAAGTGAACGCCATCACCGCGGAAATAATCAGGGCGATCGAAGTGCCGAAAAAAGGGTTACCGGAAACCTGCCCGGCTGCGGCGCCGGCTGCAACCGTGAGCAGCACGAAGCCGAGAATCAGAAATATCGAGCGTCGCTTGTTCGCGGAGATCAAATCGTGCATAGATGACCGGAGGTACTAAAACTGCACCTTTGGCGCGGTTTTTTCGGCGTCTGTCGCCTCAAAAAATTCACTCTCTTTGAACTTGAACAACGACGCAAAGATCACACTCGGAAACGAGTGAACCGCGTTGTTGTATGTCAAAACGGCGTCGTTATAGAACTGGCGCGCATAGGCGATGCGGCTTTCTGTGTTGCTGAGTTCCTCTTGCAGACTCAAAAAACTCGCATTCGCTTTAAGATCCGGATACGACTCAGACAAAGCAAACAATTGTCGCAATGCACCAGACAACGCGTTATCTGCTCCGGCTTGACCCGCGACGGTGCTCGGTGCAGCCATCGCCACATTTCGCGCTGCGATCACCTGTTGCAATGTCTTCTGCTCGAAGTCAGCGTAACCCTTGACCGTCTCGACAAGATTTGGAATCAACTCGATTCGACGCTTCAACTGAACGTCGATCTGCGACCATGCATTCTTCACTTGATTGCGCCTGCGCACCAGCGAGTTGTACGAAAGCGCAACGAAACCGGCGAGTACCACGTTTATTGCGAGCCAAATGAAAAACGACATGTAACCTCTCGCTTTCTGTTAGGGGTGCAAAGTTATTCTAGTGCGATGTCACGAGTATTCAGGTCGACGCAACACCCGATCAGCGAACATTCGCACAACACGACTTTTTGGGGGAAGATCCGGATTAAAACTTTCGCGCTCCAAGACCTTGTGATAGATCTCGACATAAATTTCGGCAAGTCGTCGCATGGACAATTCTTTCGCTCGCTCCAAGCCGCCTTGTCGAAGTCTCTCTGCCAATTTCTTGTCATCAATAATTTTCGCCAAACCTTCGGCGAGTCCCGCCACATCACCGGGCTGAATCAGCCAACCATTGACATCATGTGTCGCAACATTTCGATAACCTTCAAGCGCGCTCGCCACGACTGGCGCTCCACTAGCCATCGCTTCAAGCACAACGATGCCAAATGACTCGCTGTGCAGCGACGGCGCACAAAATACCGAACACCTTGCCAGACGATCTATCTTTTCGGTGTCGGTGATTCGGCCAAGCCACAGTATGCGATTGTCGTGCGCATACTTTGCCTTGAGTTCACTGATGCCGTCACCGTCAGATGCGACCCAAAGTTCGATGTCGTCGGCGAGCTTTTCAAATGCTTCAAGCAAGGTCGCCAAGCCTTTGCGCGGCTCATAGCGACCACAAAAGAAAACAGACTTGCTTTCGCCTCGAACAATTTCGGAACGCGAATACAAATCATTCTCAATGCCGTTGAACAAGATTTCATATTCGCCACCCAAGTATCGATACGCAAGTTCTTGGGCCTGCGGCGACACGGCGATCCGGGCATCCAAAAAATCGGCGATCCAATTCACTCCCTTGCTGAGCCTGCCGTACCAAGCGATGTCGCCAGCCGCGTGAAAAGTGCCGATCATCGGGGCCAATCGCAACAACAGCGCCGTCACCGTCGGGCCGGGTGCGATGGGTTCATGCAAGTGCAGAACATCAAATGCTTCGTCATTGATCGCACGAATTGTGCGCAGCGCGGCAGATGGGTCTGGTGCAAGCGGCACGATCGAGCCGTTCGCAGCCGTCGGCAGACTGTTGCCTAGTGGCGTCACAAATGGTTCTGGTGGTGGACCGTCGCAAGGTCCAAGTACGCGCGCTTCGTGCCCCATTTTGCGCAACTCGCGCGCCAAGCCGAGCACCTGGGCCTGAACTCCCCCGGGGATCGTCAAACTGTAGGGAGAAATCAAACCGATTCGCAGCATTTTTTTGCGCACATAGCTGGGGCCGAATTCAGAACTAGTTGAAACTTTCGGACTGTCGGATACCCCGTTCATCGCCTACACGGTACGACCATTGCGACTAGTTTGATTGCGTGACGACGCCCGAGAGCTTTCGCCCGGCAGTATCCATGGTCGCAACGGCGAAGCGGAGACACACGATGCTCGACCTCGCGCGTCGCGCGGAGGAACTCAATTTTGCAGGTATCGCGTGTCCGAGTCTCGGCGCCACAATCGGCTTTTGCGTCTCTTTGGCTCACACCACGAATTCGATCAAATTCTGGACCTCAATCCAGCCGATTTATTACAGCCATGCGATCGAAATGGCGAACACTGCGGCTCACATCCACGAAATTTCGAACGGTCGATTCGGGCTCGGTTTGGGGGTCAGCCACGGAGCAGTGATCAACCGCCTCGGGGCGACCACTGCTACACCTCTAGCCGACATCAAGAATTATCTCGAGACGATGAAAAGCCAAGAGCGATTTGCGGGTGAGCTTCCACCGATCTATTTGGCTGCGTTGCGCCAAAAGATGCTGAAATTGGCCAGCGAAATTTCAGGCGGTGCAATTTGGGCAAATGCATCCCGCAAAAGTATCGCTGCACAACTTGTGTCGATTCCAGACTCTCGACGCAACGAGATGTTTTTTGCCAACATGGTTCCCACCGTGATTAGTGACGACATTGAAGCCGCTCGTGCAATTCATCGCAAAACTTTGGTCGGCTATGTCACTTTGCCCAACTATCGCAACTACTGGCGGTCTTGTGGCTACGACGAACAGATCGATGCATTTGAAAAAATTTTGTCTGGGTCGGCAAAAGAAACTCGCAGTGCCGAAATCATCTCGGCGATGGACAACCAGTGGCTGGATGACTGCACTCTTTCAGGTGATGCCGACAGCGTTCGCGAGGGTCTTTACAATTGGTCGCAATCTGGTGTTCTGCCGATTGCCGTTATGTCGTCAACCTCGGGTGGTCAAGCACAGGCAATTGGCCAGCTTTTTGACGCGTTCAACTAATTGTTTTCTTGCCTCAATTTGTCGCTCGGCCAATTCGGTTGAAATAAATGCCACTGTTCGGGTGCGCGACGAATTAGAAATTCAAGTTCGTTCACCAGGGCCTGAGAAATTTGGCTCATGTCGACGCGCAAAGATCCTGTGCGCTGGACATTGATCGCAGGTCGCACGATTGTTTCGTGTTGATCAAATCCGCGCGCAAAATAGGTGCCGAGCGGCAACAACGCCGCACCAGTGCGTAATGCAAAAAAAGCTGGGCCTCCGGGCACGGTCGTACGTTCGCCGAAGAATTCGACTTCGACACCATTGCCCTGCAGATCTCGGTCGCACAGCAGAGCCACAACCTGATTTTTTGCCAATGCTTCTTGGACTGCAACACCAGAATGCTCGTCCAGCGGGATAACGGAAACGCCGTAGCTTTTGCGCAATTCAAGGAACATCTTGAACATTTCTTCAGATTCAAGTTTTTCGACTACGGCGTGCAATTCGTGCCCTTGGTGGATCAACCAACGACCGGACCACTCCCAGCCACCCAGATGTGGCAACGCCAAAATCACACCTTTGCCGAGTTTCAGACCATTTTGAATGTGTTCAAATCCGACGACACTTATGCCTGCATCAATTTGATTCTTGTTGAGCGAAGGTAATCGAAAAGTTTCAAGAAAATAGCGCGCATAACTTTCGTAGGCTTTGCGTACTGCCCGCCTAAGTCTGCGACCACTCAAAGTTGGGTCGACCCGACTTAAATTTCTGCCCACGATCTCTCGCTGACTGCGCATGCCGACACAGACAATCGGCACGACAACCGAATTGATCGCCAAGAATATAGACGATGGCGCGATGCGCGCAAGCCTCAAAATTAATCGATAGCCAAAAATCACTGCACTCGACGGCGACGAGTTACGCGCAATCGTCGATCATCGCGCTTGGCACGGCGCGAAGCACGGCGTGACTGACGCAAAGCGACCCGATCGGCGGTTGCAGGTGCAACGGCCGCTTGGTTCCAAACTTTGAAGAACCTTTGCAACGCCGTAATCGTCACGAGAACGAGCATCAGAACCATCGCCCAAAACAAAAGTGCGTCAAACAACAGACCGACACACAACAAGATGATTCTCTCCGCTCGCTCCATTAATCCACCCTTGGCACTCAGACCCAGCGACTCGGCCTTGGCGCGCTGATAAGAAATCAAGGATGAAACCGCCATTACGGCGAAAACCAAAACAGAGGCATAAGGACCTCGCTGGTATGCCAAAAACCAAGCAACACCACCAAGCAACACGGCATCGGTTACTCGATCAACCGTCGAGTCAAAGAAAGCCCCACGCTGACTGCTTTGGTTTGAAGCCTTGGCTAAGGCTCCATCCAACAAATCGGGTAACGCCGCGAGCACAACCAACAACAAGCCCAGGCGCAACGCCCCCATGCCAATCGCCACCGCCGCACCGCAGGCGACAATCAAACCAACCAGCGTCAATTGGTCGGGCGAAATTTTTGTCTTGCGAAGTTGCTCACCAACGGGACGAACAACTCGCTCTACTTGGTGGCGAAACTTGCCATCGAACATTTACCCAGCCTAACTCTCAGGATTTGATTCGACTAAACACTCAATTACTCGAGCGTCGATCGCGTCGATCAAAACCAACCCACGCTGAAGCGGCGGTTCTTGAGCGCTGTAAATCATCACACGCCATGTTGGACGACTCCGAAATCCGCGCCACACTTGTTGCGCAGATGCGTGACCCACGGCAAAGCCGACTGCTCGCGTCGCATATACCAACGCCAGTTTTTCATCGACCGTCATTCGCCAAGACGCCGAAAGCGAAAACAGACCAACTAGTCCCAAAAAAAATGCGCTACCCAAAAAACCATCGCTGACGAGAGATGTTTCGTTGTCGCGCTGCGAAAACCACAGCAGTGCCAAAAGCATGGCGATCACCAGATAAATTATCGCCGGAATTCTTCTGCGACTGTTGTCAGGAAATTTATAGGGCCCAACGAATGCAGTGACGTTCAAATCGTCCGGCAATTCATCTCGAATTTCATCAGGCGAATTAGACATTGCTCACTCTTTTCACTTTTGCAGTTTCCAAGCTTTTCGAATTCGATCGGCGCTCACATCAAGGGCCTCGGGCAAAATTTTTGTGTTGGCAGTGGTCACCATAAAATTGGTGTCGCCACCCCATCGACCGACCACGTGCACATGCAGGTGCTGAGCGACACTGCCACCAGCAGCGGCCCCAAGATTTATGCCCACATTCATCGCTTCAGGTTGATATACCGACTTCAAAACTTTGACCGCCGTTGTAACCGCCGACCACAGTTCGCCGGTCTCGACTTCGGTTAAATCTTCGAGTTCGGCGACTTCACGATAAGGCAGAACCAAGAGATGCCCCGATGTATATGGAAATGCATTCATCAATGCAAACACTTTGTCACCGCGATGAACGATGTAGCTCTGCTCATCGGTCAGATCGCTTTTCAAGATCTGCGTAAAAATCGAATGATCCGACTTCTGCTGGGCACCTTGCCCATGCACGACATAATCGGCTCGCCAGCCGTTCCACAGTCTTTCTAGCACGACGTGCTCGTCGGAGGTTCAAGAAACATTATTCGCCTGTCCAACGTCGATGGATAGTTGGCTCATGAAATCAGTCAACGGCACATCGCGTCGAACGTCGCCACCCCGTGGATTGACGCCGACAGTCGAATTCGAGACGTCGTCATCACCGACAACCAGGACATACGGAATGCGCTCCAACTTCGATGCACGAATTCGTTTGCCAAGTTGCTCATCGGCAACTAGTTGATCCACGCGATAACCACCTTCGACCAACCGCTCAACAACTTTGGCCGCATACTCATCGTGCGCCGATGCGACTGCCAGCACGCGAACTTGAACTGGTGCCAACCAAGTCGGAAACGCGCCACCGTAATGCTCGAGCAGAACACCAAAGAATCGTTCAATCGAACCAAACAGGGCGCGATGCAACATGATCGGTTGTTTGCGCGCGTTATCGGTGGCGATGTATTCGAGTCCGAATCGTTCGGGCAGATTGAAGTCGCACTGAATCGTGCTCAACTGCCACTTGCGACCGATTGCATCGCGAACATCAATGTCAATTTTTGGCCCGTAAAACGCGGCGTCACCGGGGGCAACCGTGTACTGCAAGCCGTGGCGATTCAAAGCTTCTTGCAACGCATCGGTCGAGCGTTGCCAAATCTCATCAGAACCCACCGATTTTTCCGCGTTGCGCGTGCTCAACTTGAAATCAAATTCACTGAAGCCGAAACGACGCAATACACTCAAAACGAAATCGAGCAGTGACGCAATTTCATCCGCCATTTGCTCCTCGGTGCAGAAGATGTGGCTATCGTCTTGGGTGAAACCTCGAATGCGCAACAACCCGTGCAGAGTGCCGGCGCGTTCGTAACGGTAGACGGTGCCAAGTTCAAACAATCGCAACGGCAACTCACGATAACTTCTCTGACGATCGCGATAGATCAAGCAGTGCATCGGGCAGTTCATCGGCTTGGGATAGTAAGTGCCGTTGTCCATCTCCATTGGCGGATACATGCCATCTTTGTAAAACTGCAAGTGCCCCGAAGTTTCGAACAGATGTGCGTTGGCCAAGTGAGGCGTGAAGACGAACTTATACCCACCGTTTTGGTGACGTTCTCGGCTGTAGTCCTCCATCAATTTGCGGATGATGCCACCCTTCGGATGCCAAACTGCGAGACCGCCACCGAGTTCTTGGGGAAATGAAAGAAGATCCATTTCAACCGCGAGTCGACGGTGGTCACGCTTCTCTGCTTCTTCAAGTCGATGCAGATGCTCGGCCAATGCCGACTTCGACTCCCATGCTGTGCCGTAGATGCGTTGCAACATCGGACCCTTTTCATTGCCTCGCCAATAGGCGCCGGCGACTTTCATCAATGCGAAATGTCCCAGTCGCCCGGTGGATGGAACATGGGGACCCCGACAAAGATCGACAAAACTCTCACTGTTGCGATACACGCTCACCGCATCGGCGCTGCCTGCTTCAAGGGCGTCGCTTGAATCGCCTTTGCCTTTCGTCACTCGCTCGATGATCTCGCACTTATAAGGTTGATCTTTGAATATTTTCAACGCTTCTTTGGTCGTCATTTCGGCGCGCACGAATGGCTGATCGGCTTCGACGATTTTCTGCATTCGTTCTTGTATCGCCACCAAATCTTGGTCGCTGAAAGTTTTGTTGTTTGGTAAATCAAAGTCGTAGTAAAAACCATCCTCGATGGCTGGACCGATTGAAAACTTTGCTCCCTCAAAAAGTTGGACAACTGCCTGGGCCAACACATGGGCGGTGGAATGACGCAAGACGTGGCGACCAGCATCCGAATCTGAGGTAATTATTGAAACTTTCGCTCCGTCAACTAGTGCGACACCCAAGTCCGACTCGACACCGTTGATCACGGTGGCCACAGCAGCCTGCGCGAGTCTTTTGCCAATCGCCTGTGCCAGTTCTATGCCCGTTGACCCTGCGGATAACTCTCTTGTTGAGTCATCAGGCAGGCGTACCAAAATCGTTGAGCCACCAGTTGTCACGTAAACAGTCTAGATTGCGACGGTTTTAGATGTGGGTTCGGTTGGGGTTCGAGCCCTTTGGCGCGTAGTCGTAGACATACTCTTGACCAGTAAGTGCCTGAATTCGCACCATGATCTCGTCTGTCAGCTCGCGCAAAACCTCAGGCTCACCAACGCGCGACAAATATTTTTGGGTGTCAATCGGGGCGCCAATTTGAATTTTGCACTTCTTGCCGAACTTTGGCATCACCGTGTCGGGAGCCATAATTTCACTCGTGCCGGTAATGCCAACCGGAAACACGGGACAACCAAACTTCAGCGCCAATCGGGCTGCACCGGTGCGACCCTTGTACAGCTTCCCGCTTCTGCTTCGTGTGCCCTCGGGGAATATCCCGAACAATTCGCCCCGAGCAAGAACTCCCTCAACCGCGAGCATCGCCGAACTTGCACTCTCGCCACCTGTGCGATCGAGCGGGATCATCCCAATCTTGGTGAACAACCAACGGGTCTTGAATGAATCCATGTACTCGCTCTTGCCAACTACCGACATATTGCGTGGAGAATATGTGAGCATGAAAACTGAATCCAAGAAACTGATGTGGTTTGCACAAAGAATGGCTGGACCAGTCTGGGGAATCTGATCGAAACCTTCGAGCGAGAACTTCCACAGTCGTTTGGCAAAAAATCTACAGAACGGACGGAAACGGGTCTGAAATTCTGTTGCCCCGACATACTTCGTCGGGTCATAGCCAACTTTTTGTCGACGCCGAACCAATCTCATGATCGTAAGTCAACACCGAGCAGACCCGCGGCGATCATGACGCTGTGACCCGACCTCGCTGCACGATCTATTTCATCTATCGCCGCTGGAGTATTCAAGTCGTCATCAAGCGCGCTTCGCACGTCTTCAAGCCCGGCATTACCGTCACCGGAAGTCGCACCTGACCAAAGGGCCAAGCGCTGTTGCGCACTCGACATTGAAGCAGTGCTCCACTCCCATTCGGTTCGGTAATGATTGGCGATCAACGCCAGGCGAATCGCCCGCGGATCATGTTGCTTGCGCAAGCGGTCAACGAATTCGAGATTGCCGAGGCTCTTTGACATCTTGCTGCCGTTCATGAACACCATCGCCACGTGCATCCA
>SXGT01708937.1_pt1 | contig 15244 bp, 12 predicted proteins | sample 3176221 | NCBI WGS metagenome assembly SXGT01 (sample SAMN11356862, study PRJNA531348) | freshwater metagenome | isolation source: freshwater sample F1-120 | place: China: Fuxian Lake, Yuxi | collected 2017-12-25
CCTCGCGCGCGCCCGCGTCGAAGGGGCCGACATCATCGGGCTCTCAGGTCTGATCACGCCGTCGCTTGAGGAGATGTCGATCGTAGCCTCCGAGATGGAGCGTGACGACTACTTCCGCATGAGAAAGATTCCGCTCCTCATCGGCGGAGCGACCACCTCGCGGGTGCATACCGCGGTCCGGATCGCGCCGCGCTACAGTGGCCCGGTGGTCTACGTGCCCGATGCGTCGCGTTCGGTACAGGTTGCGCAGAGCCTGGTTTCACGCGATTCACGCGAGAAATACATCGCTGATCTGCTGGCTGACTACGAGCGTGTGCGCGCCCAGCATGCCGGACGAAAGGGCCCTGAATGGATCACGCTGGCCGAGGCGCGCGCGCGCCGTACCCCGGTTCAGTGGGCGATGCGGGCAGACGATCATTCTGGTGAGGGTCAGCATCCGATCGCGCACTATCACCCGCCCCGTCCGAAATTTATTGGCCGTCGGCTGTTTCGCAATTACGACCTCGCCGAGATTACGCAATACATCGATTGGCAGCCGTTCTTCCAGACCTGGGAATTGTCGGGACCCTATCCGAGAATCCTCGATGATCCGCTGGTCGGCGATGCGGCACGCAAGCTCCTTGCCGAGGCACACGCGATGCTGGACAGCGTGGTGCGCGAGAAGTGGATCACTGCCAGCGGCGTGCTGGGGCTGTTTCCCGCCGCTGCCAGCCACGACGACATCGAGATCTACCGAGACGAGACGCGCCAGGAGGTCATCGCGACCTGGCGCAACCTGCGCCAGCAGAACCACAAGCCGCCCGGGCGACCGAACCTTTGCCTTGCCGACTTCGTCGCACCGAGGGAAAGCGGCGTCGAGGACTGGATCGGTGCGTTCGCCGTCACCGCCGGCGGCGGCATCGATGCGCGCGTCGCCGCATTCGAGGCCGCGCACGACGACTACAGCGCGATCATGCTGAAGGCGCTCGCCTACCGGCTTGCCGAGGCGTTCGCCGAGCGGCTCCACGAACGCGTGCGCCGCGAGTTCTGGGGCTATGCAGCGGACGAGCACCTGCACCATGGCCAGCTCATCGCCGAGGAGTACCGCGGCATCCGTCCCGCGCCAGGCTATCCCGCGTGCCCCGACCACCTGCCGAAGACGCCGCTGTTCCGCCTGCTGGAAGCCGAAGTCAACGCGGGCATGCGGCTCACCGAAACGCTCGCCATGCTGCCCGCTGCGTCGGTGGCCGGCTTCATGCTCTCGCATCCGCAGTCGGGCTATTTCGCGGTCGGCAAGATCGGCCGCGACCAGGTCGAGGACTATGCGCGCCGCACCGGCATGAGCCTGGCCGAAGCCGAGCGGTGGCTCGCACCGAACCTCGGTTACGATCCGGATTCCGCCACGCTTGAGGCCGCTGCCTAGGTGGAACGCACTGGTGCGTTGGTGGAACGCACTCGTGCGTTCGCTATAATCCACGCCTCTATCGAGGGAGCAGACATGGGCAAGGGCGACAAGCGGACGCGGCGCGGCAAGATCTACAAGGGCAGCTACGGCAAGAAACGGCCAAGCCGCCCGGCGAAGAAATCCGCCACGAACAAGAGGTAGAGCGGGCGCATCGCGGCTAACACTCGGGGGCGTTCCAGTCAGGGCACCTCGAGGATCTCACCCGGCACGACGTATTGCGAGAGCGGCCACTGCCGCAGGACCTCGGCAAGTGCCGCCGAGTGCCCCGGCTCCGGCAACTCGATGTAAATGCGCGCTGGATTGCGCACACGCATCAACCTCGCGAGCGACACCTGCAGCGCGACGCGCGCCGTGCAGCACGGACAGCCAAGCGGCGCAACGATGAGATTGGGCAGATCCTTCAGCCTCCGGTTCACCAGGCCAAGGCTGTCCGCCTGCCGCTCCGTGAACTGCGCGATGCGCGCGCTCTTGCCGGAACGCGCTGCACCCGTCACGGCGTGAACAGGGACGCGTTGCACCCGGAAGAACTCAGCCTTCCTCGCGCTTGCCGACGGTGACGCCGAGGGCCTTCAGTTTCCGGTACAGGTGCGTGCGCTCCAGCCCGGAGCGCTCGGCGACGCGCGACATCGAGCCGTTTTCCTCGGCGAGCAGGCGCTCGAAATAGAGCCTTTCGAACGCCTCTCGCGCCTCGCGATACGGACGCTCGAGCGGCAACTCGACCGCCGGCGGGCGCGGCGCGGCGGACGCGAACACGCGCTCGAGGTCGGCGAGCTGCACCTCCTCCTCCAGCGAGGTGAGGCCGAGGTTCTTTACCGCCAGTTCGAGTTCCGCCAGGTTGCCCGGCCACGGCCGCTGGCGCAACGCGTTCAGCGTCGCGGTCGACAGGCGCTTGGGAGGGCAGGCGCGGGCCTCGACCAGGTGAGCGAGCATCAGCGAGGCGATATCCGGAATGTCCTCGGCGAACTCCCGCAACGCCGGCAGGCGGAAAGAAAGCTCCGAGAGCCTGGCAGCGAGCTCGGGCTCGTACTCGTGCTGGCTCACCAGAAGCTTGGCTTCAAGCAGCGAAAACGAGATCACGCGCACCTTCGCGGCCGCCGCGCGGTCGAGGACGAAGTCGAGGTTACGCCGGTCGTTCCGCGACAGGCGCGACAGCTCCGGCAGGAACAGGATGCCGCCCGCGGCACGAGCGAGCATCTCCGCCGGAGGATCCGCGCCGATGGCGTCGCCGCTGACGAATGGCGTGCCTGGCGCGCACATCAGGCGCGCGAACAGTTCCGCCCGGATTCCCGGCTCGCCGCGCAGCAGCAGGGGCGCGGACGACTGTGACAGCTGGGCGAGCCGACGCTTGGCGTCCGCCAGCACGCTGGAGCGCCCGAGCACGGCAAGCGACAAAGGCGGCGGCGGCGCCACCTCCTGGTTGCGCAGCGCGCGTTTCACCGTCGCGATCAGCCGCTGCAGCGCGATCGGCTTCTCGAGGTAATCCATGGCGCCGATGCGCGTGGCCTCGACCGCGGTCTCGATCGTGCCGTGTCCGGACATCATCACCACGGGCATGCCCAGCTGGCCGGTGGCCGCCCATTCCTTGAGCAGCGAAATGCCGTCCGTGTCCGGCATCCAGATATCGAGCAGCACGAGGTCCGGACGCTGCGCCTCACGCGAGCGCCGCGCCGCGCCCGCGTTCTCCGCCAGCAGCACCTCGTGGCCCTCGTCGGCGAGGATTTCCGAGAGCAGTTCGCGGATGCCGATTTCGTCGTCCACCACCAGGATCTTTGCCATGTCGGCCTATTCCGTTGCTTTCACGCAGCCCGCGCCGAGCTTGCCGTGCCGGCCGCGGCACCGGCGACCGGCAGCAGCACCCTGACCGAGGCGCCGCGCTCGGGGCGGTTCTCGATCGCGATCGCACCATGGTGCTCGTCGACGATCTTCTTCACGATCGCCAGGCCCAGGCCCGTTCCGCGCGGCTTGCTGGTTACGTAGGGCTCGAAGATGCGCGACAGCATCTCTTCGGGAAAACCGGAGCCGTTGTCGATTACCGTCATGCGCACCTGCGGCCCGGCCGCCTCGGTGCGGATCTCGATGCGCGGCTCGTCCCGCCCCGAAAGCGCGTCCTGCGCGTTCTGCACCAGATTGTGGATCACCTGCCGGATCTGCTGCGAGTCGGCGATCACGGGCGGCAGGGCGGCGGCGAGTTCGCGCACCGGCACCAGACTCGTCGACTCGTACAGCGAAAGCACCTCGGCGATCAACGCATTGAGGTCGAGCGGCGCGAACACGGGCGCCGGCAGCCGGGCGTAGTCGCGGAAATCATCGACCATGCTCTTCAGCGCCTGCACCTGGTTGACGATGGTGCGCGTGCCGCGGCGCAGGATCTCGGCGTTTTCCGCCGAAAGGTGCCCGGCGAGCTTCATCTCCAGGCGTTCCGCGGACAACTGGATGGGCGTCAACGGGTTCTTGATTTCATGCGCCAGGCGGCGCGCCACCTCCGCCCACGCGGTCGCCCGCTGCGCGTGGATCAGCTGCGTGATGTCGTCGAATACCAGCACGAACCCGCCGCCTGAGGCGGCAGGCAGTCCGCTGCCGCGCGCCAGCAGGGTCTTGCCGGTACCGGCGAGCGGGTGCTCGATCTGCCAGGTGCTCTCGCCCGCGGCGATGAACTGCGCGCGCACCGTGTGCGCAAAGGCTTCCAGTGCGCCGCGCCAGCCGGCGAGCGGCAGCCCGGTGAACGCCGCCACCTGGTCGCCGAGGATTGCCGCCGCGCTGTGGTTGGACAACTGCAGGCGCAATTCCGCATCGAACACTAGCGCCCCGGCGGAAAGGTTGGCGAGGATGTTCTCGAGATGGGCGCGCGCCGCTTCGGTCTGCGCCCGGTTCGCCTCGACGACCTGGCGCGCCTCGTCCAGTTGCCGCGTCATGGAGTTGAAGGATTCCGTCAGCACGCCGAGTTCATCGCGGCTGGTCACCGGCGTCTGGCGCGAGAAATCTCCCCGCGCCACCGCCTGGGTCGCCTCGGCGAGCCCGGCGAGAGGGTCGGAGAGCCGGGCCGAAAGAATGAACGCCATGGCGATCGCCACGAACAGCGCCATGACCAGCGCCAGCGTCAGCGTGACGATGTAGATGCGCTTGAGGCCCTGGCGGGAAAGCGCGAGCTCGCGGTAATCGCGGTACGCCGCCTCGACGACCTCCGCACTGCGCGAAATGGTTTTCGGCACCACCCTGCGCAACTGCAGGAAGCGTGCCTCTTCGCCGATCGCGGCGCCTGGAATGGGCACCACCACCTGCAGCGAAAGCGGGCGCCCGGCGGTGGCATCGATTCCCGCGTAGCCGCGGTTTGCGCGCGCCTGGCGCAGGATCTGCGGCGCGGGCAGTTCGGGAACCAGCCGTGCAAGGTCGGCGCTGGCGCTCGCGACCACCTTGCCACCTGCCGTCACGACGACCGCATCCTGCGCGTCGGCCTGCTCGCGCAAGCGGTTGAGCTGCACCATTTGCTGCGCCACGGTGCGGTCGGCCAGTTCGCTCGCCATGGCACGACCCTTGCTGTTCAGGTCCGAAAGCATCTGGTCGATCGCCGCCTGGCCAAGGCTGATGCCGCCTTCGAGCGCCGCGTCGACCTTGACGTCGAACCACGACTCGACCGACTTGGCGAGGAACTGCACCGACACGGTGTAGACGAGCACGCCCGGGGCGATCGCCATGCCGGCGAGCAGGACCAGCAGGCGCAGCGTAAGGCGCGAGCCGAACTGCCGCAGCCGGTAACGGCGCCAGAAGCCCAGTAGCTGCCAGATCACCAGCAGCGCAAGCGCGGCGGCGAGCACTGCATTCAGGACCACGAGCAGCGGATAGTGCCGGGCGAAGAGCGTCGTGTTGGCGCTTGCGCTTGCCAGCAGGAACAGCAGCACTCCCGCGAGCGCCGAACCGACGATGAGCAGCATCCTCACTTGTCGGCCCCCTTGTCCGTCTCTTCACGGCGCGGCTCCGCCGCCGGTACGCCGCGATAGGTGAAGCGCCGCCACGGCGATTCCAGGCGCCAGTCGCGGCTGGTGAGGGCGCTGACCTGGAACGGCTTCGGCAGCAGAGCGAGGTCCAGACGCATGCGCAGGGCAACCTCATAGGGCGCCTCCTGCAGCGGCGAAGACTTTTCGACCACGATCCAGTTGCGCAGGCGCCGCAGCACCACCAGGGCTTCCTCGAGCGAGCCGAAGCTCTGCTGGATCACGCCCGCCGCCAGCCGGTATTGCCGCGTCAGCGGGTGATAGGAGAGCTTCACCTGGTGCCGCTTGGCGACGGTCTTCTCGTCGAACCACCACCAGCGCGGCCGCGTAAGCTCGAAGTCGACGACGAAATACAGCGGGACGCCGCCACGCACCGCCTCCGCCAGCCGCGCATTGAACTCGAAGGCGAAATCCGCGCTCAGCGCGATGCCGTCGTCGACCGCGTCGAGCCGCGCATCGCGGATCTCGATATCGTCTGCGCGCGCGCCCTGCCCCGCCAGCAGAACGAGCGTCGCCAGAACCATGCATGCGATGGCGCGCATCGCGCCGCGTCAGCCGCCGCGCCCGAGCAGCGCGAAATGGAACCCGTCGTGTCCCGGTGCCGGCAGCAGTTGCACGGGTGCCCCGTCCGGCAGCGCAAGTCTGCGCGCCGAGCGCGTGCGCTTGCAGAACGCCTCGACCACTGCGTTGTTCTCCTCGGCAAACACCGAACAAGTGACGTACAACAATTTACCATCCGACGCGAGCACCTGCCAAAGCGCGTCGAGTATGGCCCCCTGCCGGCGCGCGAAGCCGGCCAGGTCGCTGGGCCGGCGCAGCCACTTGAGGTCCGGATGCCGTCGCGCCACGCCCGAACCGCTGCACGGCACGTCGGCGAGGACGCGGTCGTAGGGCCTGCCGTCCCACCATGCGCCGGGCTGCGTGCAATCAGCTTCCCGCACCTCCGCTACCAGGCCTAGCCGCGCGAGATTGGCGGCAACCAGCTCGCAACGCCGCGGCTCGACGTCGAGCGCGGTCAGGGTGACATCGGCGCTCTCCAGCATGTGAGCGGCCTTTCCGCCCGGCGCGGCACAGGCGTCGAGCACACGCATCCCTGAGGCAAGCCCGAGCAGCGGCGCCGCGAGCTGTGCGCCGGAGTCCTGCACCGACACCTCGCCTTCGGCGAATCCTGGCAGCCTCGCCACCGGCACCGGCCGTTCGAGAAGAATGGCGGATTCGCCGACTTGCATTGCGGTGATGCCCGCTTCCGCAAGCCGCGCGATGCTGCGTGGCACGTCACTGCGGCGTCGGTTGACCCGCAGCGTCATCGGCGGGCGCGCGTTACCCGTCTCGAGCGCGCCTTGCCACGCGCCTGGCCATTCGGCTTGCAGGGCGTCGATCCACCAGCGTGGATGCTGCCAGCGGAATTCCGCATCGGCGCCGAGGCGCGCCTCGAGCGCTGTGCGCTCGCGCAGGAACCGCCGCAATACGGCGTTCACATAACCCTTGGCAGCGGCGTAGCCGAGCAATGTGGCGGCACGAACCGCCTGATCTACCACCGTGTAGGGAGCATGGCGTCCGCTGTCGAGGGCATAGATCGCACACCACAGCAGGGCCTCCAGCGGCGGGTCGGCCGTAGCGCCGCGCTGCGCAAGGGCGCGCGCAATGCCCTGCACGCGTCCATAGCAGCGCAGCGTTCCATGCGCGAGATCCATGAGGGCCGGTCGCGACGAGTCGGCGTCCGCATCGTCGTGTTCCGACAGCACCTGCGAAAGACTGCGGCCCCGGACGACCTGCGCGACCGCCTTGGCGGCATCGGCGAGTGAAGCATGCAGGCTGGCCCCGGCAACCATGGCCCGGCTACAGGAGCTCGCCAGGCACGATGCGCGCCCCGCGCAGGAATTCCCCTGCCGAAAGACGCCGGCCGCCGGCGCGCTGGACTTCCTGCAGACTCAACGCGCCACTGCCGCATGCAACCACGATGCCCGCGGCGTCCGCGGCAAGCACCGTCCCCGGTGCGCCCGCGTCTCCGCGGCAACCGGCACGCCAGACCTTGAGCATCTCCCCGCGATGCGTGGTTTGCGCACCCGGCACGGGCCGCATGGCGCGCACCACGCGCTCAAGGTCCTGCGCCGTCCGGTTCCAGTCCAGCAATGCGTCGCCACGCGTGATCTTGCTTGCATAGGTCACGCCCTGCTCGGGCTGCGGCACGGGCGCCGGCGCCGACGCAGCCAGCACTTCGACGATCATCCGCGCGCCAAGCTGCGCCAGGCGGTCGTGCAGGCTGCCGGCGTCGTCCCCAGGCAGGATCGGCACATCGCGCTGCGACAGCATCGGACCGGTGTCCAGGCCGCGCTCCATCTGCATGATGGTGATGCCGGTACTCGCGTCTCCCGCGAGCAGGGCGCGCTGACTCGGCGCGGCGCCACGCCCGCGCGGCAGCAGCGACGCATGGATGTTGAGCGCCCCGCGCGGCGCCGCATCGAGCGCCTCCTGCGGCAGCAGCAGCCCATAGGCGGCGACAATCAGCACTTCGGCGCCCGCGGCGCGAATCCGGCCAATGGCGAGCGGGTCGCGCAGCGTCGCCGGTTGGAACACCTCGAAGCCGGCGGCCTGCGCTCGCCGCTTCACCGGACAGGGGGCGAGGTGCAGGCCGCGCCCCGCCGGCCGGTCGGGCCGCGTCAGGACCAAGGGAACTTCGTGACCGGCCTCGATCAAGGCCGATAGCGCGCGCTCTGCGAAGTCCGGCGTGCCGGCAAAGACTAGGCGCATGGAGTAACGCGCGGGCCGGCGTCCCGCCGGTTTCGCGTCAGGCGGTCTTGCGCTGCTGCTTGGCGAGCCTGGCGCGCACCCGGGTCTGCTTGAGTTGCGAAAGGTATTCGACGAAAACCTTGCCCTTCAGGTGATCCATTTCGTGCTGGATGCAGACTGCGAGCAGGCCCTGCGCCTCGAGCGTGAACGCGTTGCCGTTCTGGTCCCAGGCGCGCACGCGGATGCGCTCTGCACGCTCGAGGGTATCGTAGATGCCAGGCACCGACAGGCAGCCTTCTTCGATGTCGGAAATGCCGGTGGCGTCGACGATCTCGGGATTGACCAGGACCACCAGGGTGTCGCGCCGCTCGGAGACGTCGACGACGATCACCTGCTTGTGCACGTCGACCTGCGTTGCCGCGAGACCCACCCCTGGCGCGGCGTACATGGTCTCGGTCATGTCGCGCACCAGCTTCTTCAGGTTCTCGTCGAACACGGTTACCGGGCCGGCCAGCTTGTGCAATCGCGCATCCGGGTACCGCAGGATCGAAAGGAGTGGCATGTGCTAGCTATTTACCTTGCGAATTGAATGAATTACATGCAGAATTTGAGGCGACGTATAAGCAATCAGGCCTTTGTGCTACATTTGTGCGGGTAAATCGTTTATCAACCAGTCGGGGACGCAGCGCTAGATACGGGGGTCCCATGCAACACCACATGCGTAAGTCTATCACAACGCTCGTTTTTGTCCTCGCCGCCGGCCTCGCCGGAGGCGTGCTGGCCCAGGCTAAAGGAGGCCCGGCCAAGCCCAAGGAAGCGGGGCCGATTCAGCTCAAGGCGGACGCACCGGATCGCTACGTCGTGGTTCCGGGGGACACGCTCTGGTCGATTTCGGAGCGTTACACCGACGCGGCGACGCGCTGGCCCGAACTGTGGAACGTCAACAAGGACGAGATCAAGAATCCCCACCGGATCTACCCCGGCAACGTCATCGTGCTCGATCGCGCGCGCGGCACGCTGTCGGTGTCGGGCACGCAGAAACTTTCGCCGAAGGTCCGCTCGGAGCAGACAACCGACGCAGTGCCGACGATTCCCGCAAACCTGATCGAGCCGTTCCTCGCGCGGCCGCTCGTGGTGGAGCCCGACGGCCTCGACCGTGCGCCACGGATCATCGCGGCGGAGGACAACCGGGTGATCCTCGGCGCCGGCAATCGCGCCGTCGTTTCCGGTATCGGCGCATCGAAGGAAGAGACTTGGCACGTCTACGAGCGCGGCAAGATGCTCTCCGACCCCGACACCAAGCGCGTACTGGGCTACGAAGCGGTGTTCCTCGGTACCGCCCGCGTTGCCGCGCCGGGCGAACCGGCAACAGTGGAGATCGTCTCCGCCGTGCGCGAGATTCCCAAGGGCGCGCGGCTGGTGGCGGCCGGCAAGCCGCAGGCCGTGACCTACCTCCCGCACCCGCCCAAGGGCAACGTCCAAGGACGCGTGATCGGCATCTACGGCAGCATCGATCGGGTCGGCGAAGCGGGCCCGCAGTCCATCGTCACGCTGAACCGCGGCAGAGTGGACGGACTCGAGCCCGGCAACGTGCTCGCGCTGTACCGGGCGAGCGGCGAGGCCATCGTGCAGGAAGCCACGCGCGACGCACCAGTGAAAACGGTAAAACTGCCGGAAGTGCGCTACGGCCTTGTCTATGTGTTCCGGGTGTTCGACAACGTGTCCTATGCGATGGTGATGCGGGTCACCAAGCCCGTGAACTCGCTGGATGTCGTCAAGACGCCCTGAGTTTGCTGCATTGCCGGGGCAGGCCACCGTCCCGGCTCATTGCTGGCAGCCGCCTCCCGCATGAGGCGCGATCCGGGGTTGGCGAGCTGGTTGCAGCTAACGCTCACGCCCGGAATCAGCCCGTCGGCCCTGCGCGACGTACTCAAGCGCTTCGGGCTTCCCAGCGCCGTCCTCGCCGCCCCTCGCGCATCGCTTGCCGCATTCCTCTCGGGCGAGGCGCTGGCCGCACTCGACTCCGATGACGTCGGTCGCGCGGTCGAGCGCGCGCTGGACTGGTCGGACCAGGCCGGCAACGCGATCGTCACGCTTGCCGACGCGGACTATCCCGGCCTGCTGCTGGAGATCCCCGATCCGCCACCTCTGCTCTATCTGCGCGGCAGGACGGGCCTGCTCTCGCGGCCTGCGCTGGCGATCGTGGGCAGCCGCAACGCCACGCCACAAGGTGAACGCGACGCCGAGCATTTCGCGCGCGCGTTCAGCACGGCCGGTCTCACGATTGTTTCAGGCCTCGCCCAGGGCATCGATGCCGCCGCGCATCGCGGCGGCCTGGCCGGCGAGGGCGCGACGATCGCCGTGCTGGGCACGGGTTGCGACCTGCTCTATCCAAGAACAAACGAAGCACTCGGCGAGCGGATCGCCCGCGAGGGCCTGCTGGTGTCCGAGTTCCCGCTCTCCACGCCCGGGCTGCGATCCAATTTCCCCCGCCGCAATCGCCTGATCAGCGGGCTTTCGAGGGGCTGCCTCGTGGTGGAGGCGGCGACCGCCTCCGGCTCGCTGATAACCGCGCGCAGCGCGGCCGAACAGGGCCGTGAGGTGTTCGCCATGCCGGGATCGATCCATTCGCCACTGGCGAGAGGCTGCCACGCGCTCATCAAGTCGGGCGCAAAGCTGGTCGAGTCCGCGGACGACGTGCTGGCGGAACTCGCCGGATTCCGCGTCTCCGGCTCGGCGAGCACGGTGCGATCGAAGCAAGGCGAGGATCCGCTGCTGGCTCACATGGGGCCGGACCCGGTCGATGTAGACTCCCTCTGCGCGCGTTCGGGCAGGAGCGCGGCGGATATCTCCGCCGATCTGCTCCGGCTGGAACTGGACGGGCGCGTGGCGTCGCTGCCCGGGGGTCGTTATCAACGTCTGAACTGAAAAAAACAAGAAAGGGCCAGACATGTTCGACATCCTGTTCTACGTTTTCGAGAACTGCCAGCAGGCCGAACTTTCGCAAGACGCCGAGGGCGTCGCCAAGAAGCTCTCGGCCGCAGGTTTCGACGACACTGATATCAACGAAGCGCTGCACTGGCTCGAGGGCGTCGTCAACGTCACGCACCGGGTGCTCGCGCCGCTGCCGGCGGCGAACCCCGCGCTGCGCGCCTATGCCGCCAAGGAACTGGCCAAGCTCGATACCGTCTGCCGCGGATTCCTGCTCTACCTCGAACAGGCGCAGGTGCTCTCGCCGCAGGCGCGCGAAATCGTGCTGGAGCGCGCGCTCGCGACCGCTGGCGGGGCGCTTTCCCTGGAGCAGCTGAAGCTGATCGTGCTGATGGTGTTGTGGAACCAGCATACCCCCGCCAGCCGCCTGATCGCCGAGGATCTCTTGTCGGGGATATCCGGGCGGCTGCCGAGCTGAGCACGGCCCCCGTGAAATAAGGATCGGTTGCCTGCGGGCGCCGAGTGCGCTTATCATCGCGCCCTTTCTCCGCACGGGACGGGCACAGCGCTTGGGCAAGAAACTCGTCATCGCCGAGAAACCGTCCGTGGCCGCCGATATCGCGCGCGCCCTCGGCGGTTTCAAGCGGCAAGGGGAGTACTTCGAGAGCGACGAGTACGTCGTTTCCTCCGCCGTCGGCCACCTGCTGCAGCTTGCGGTGCCCGAGCAGTACGACGTCAAGAAGGGCAAGTGGTCGTTCACACATCTGCCACTGATTCCGCCGCATTTCGACCTGCTGCCGATCGAGCGCGGGCAGGATCGCCTGAACGTGCTGCTGCGCCTGCTCAAGCGCAAGGACATCGAGGGCATCGTCAATGCCTGCGACGCCGGCCGCGAGGGCGAACTGATCTTCCGCTGCATCGTGCAGCACGCGAAGACCAGGAAACCGGTGCAGCGCCTGTGGCTGCAGTCGATGACGCAGGCCGCCATCCGCGACGGATTCGCCAGCCTGCGCGCCGACCGCGAGATGCTCTCGCTTGCCGACGCCGCGCGCTGCCGCTCGGAGGCCGACTGGCTGGTCGGCATCAACGGCACGCGCGCCATGACCGCCTTCAATTCGAAGGAAGGCGGCTTCTATCTGACGACCGTGGGACGGGTACAGACACCGACGCTGGCGGTACTGAGCGAGCGCGAGGAGCGCATCCGCGCCTTCGTGGCGCGCGACTACTGGGAGGTGCACGCCCGCTTCGGCGCACGCTCGGGCGAGTACCCGGGGCGCTGGTTCGACCCCGCGTTTCGCAAGGACGAAGACGAGGAGCGCAAGCCGGACCGCGTCTGGACGGCCGCGGAGGCCGAGGCGCTAGCCGAAGCTTGCCGCAAGGGGCCGGGGATCGCGACCGAGGAGACCAAGCCGGCGACCCAGGCCTCGCCGCTGTTGTTCGACCTCACGAGCCTGCAGCGCGAAGCCAACGGCAGATTCGGATTCTCGGCCAAGAACACGTTGGCGATCGCGCAGGCGCTTTACGAACGCCACAAAGTCCTTACCTACCCGAGGACGGACGCGCGGGCGCTGCCGGAGGATTACGTCCCGACGGTCAAGAAGACCATGCAGATGCTCGCCGAGGAAGGCGCCTACGCGCCCTTCGCGAAGCAGGTGCTCAAGCAGGGATGGGTCAAACCCAGCAAGCGGATCTTCGACAACACGAAGATCTCCGACCACTTCGCCATCATTCCGACGCTGCAGGCTGCCAAGAACCTGTCGGACGCCGAGCAAAAACTCTACGACATGGTGGTCAGGCGTTTTCTCGCCATCTTCCATCCGAGCGCGGAATTCCTGCAGACCACGCGCATTACGCAGGTGGGCGCGAATTCCTTCCGCACCGAGGGCCGGGTGCTGCGCAGCCCTGGATGGCTCGCCATCTATGGACGCGCCATCGAGGCCGGCAACGAGAACCTGCCCGCCATCGAGCAGGGTGAAAAGGTCTCCGTAGTGGAAATGGGGGCACAGGCGCACCAGACCCGGCCGCCCGCCCGCTACACGGAAGCGACCCTGCTTTCGGCCATGGAGGGCGCCGGCAAGCTGGTCGAGGACGACGAGCTGCGCGCGGCCATGGAGGCCAAGGGCCTGGGCACGCCGGCCACCCGCGCCGCGATCATCGAGGGCCTGATCCACGAGGACTACGTGCACCGCAACGGCAAGGAACTGGTGCCCACCCCCAAGGCGTTCTCGCTCATGTTCGCGCTGCGGCACTTCGGCATCGACGAGATCACCTCGCCGGAACTGACCGGCGACTGGGAGCACAAGCTGAAGCTGATGGAGACGGGGAAGCTGCGCCGCGAGGAGTTCATGGAGCACATCGAGGCGGTGACGCGCGACCTGGTGGAGCGCATCCGCAACGGCGAGATCCCGGAAACGGCGTTTGCCACGGTGCCCGCGCCCTGCCCCAAATGCGGCGGCACGATCCAGGAGAACTACCGAAAGTTCCAGTGCCAGGCCTGCGACTTCGCGGTCTGGAAAGTAACCTCGGGCCGCGAATGGTCGGCTGAGGAGATCGCCGAACTGGTGACCAAGCGCTACGTCGGCCCGGTCACCGGCTTTCGCAGCCGCATGGGCAAGCCCTTCGCCGCTGGCGTGCGGCTGAACGAGGAATTCCGCGCGGAATTCGATTTCGGCCCGTCCGGCGCGGAATCGGACAACGAGCCGCCGCCGGATTTCAGCGCAATGGAGGCGCTCGGCCCGTGCCCGAAATGCGGCGCCAGAGTGTACGAGCACGGGGTTGCGTACGTCTGCGAAAAGGCCGTCGGCGCCGGGCGCACCTGCGACTTCCGTTCGGGGCGCATCATCCTGCAACAGCCCGTGGAACGCGTGCAGATGCAGAAGCTGCTGGCCACCGGACGCACCGACCTGCTGACCGCATTCGTGTCGAAGAAGAACCGCAAGTTCAAGGCGTTCCTGGTGAAAACGCCAGGCGGCAAGATCGGCTTCGAGTTCCTGCCCAGAGCCGAGAAGCCGGCCAAGGCAACCAAGGCCGCTGCGCCCGGGGAAGCGGGGGAAAAACCCACGAAAGCGCCAACACCGACGCCTGCCGCAGCGCGCAAGAAGCCCGCGGCCAAGGCCGCAGCAAAGAAAGCCGCGAAGCCCGCGGCGAAGCCGCGCAAATCCGCCTAGGAGGTGCCACGAGGGGGATGTGCCCCCTCGTGTCTAGCGGGAACGCGCTCGTGCCGGTGTGGAACGCACTTGTGCCGGTGTGGAACGCACTTGTGCTTAGCCACGCAGCCGTTCAGACGTCGAGGTTGCGCACGCCCAGCGCGTTGGATTCTATGAACGCGCGGCGCGGCTCGACTTCATCGCCCATCAGCTTGGTGAAAATCTCGTCCGCCGCGATGCCGTCCTCGATCTGCACCCTCAGCAGGCGGCGGGACCCGGGATCCATGGTCGTCTCCCAGAGTTGCGACGGATTCATCTCTCCCAGCCCCTTGTAGCGCTGCAGGCTCATCGACTTTTTCACCTCCGCCAGCAGCCAGCGCATCGCTTCGGGGAAATCCCGCACCGGCTGTTTCTTGTCGCCGCGCGTGACGTAGGCGCCGACGCCGACCAGGCCGCGCAGCATCTCCGCGGTGCTGCGGATCTGCGCGTAGTCGCCCGAGTGCACGAATTCCGCGTCGATCGCGGTGATCCGCACGTTGCCGTGATGCGCGCGCTCCGCGCGGATCTGGTAGCGCTCGGTCTTGGCGTCGAAATGCGAGACCACGCGTACGCCTCCGCCGCCCGCGGACAGCGCCGCGGCGAGGGCTTCGGCAGAAGCTTCCGCGGTGTCGCGCCGCGAAAGATCCACCTGCGCGCCGCGCAACATGGCGGTGAGGACATCGCGGTCCAGCCAGCGCGACACCCGATCGATCACCGCTTCGGCGAGCAGGTAGGACTTGGCCAACTCGGCAAGGGAATCGCCGCGGATCGGTTCTCGCCGCGCGGCCGGATGCAGTTGCGCATCGACCAGGGCCTGTCGCAGCATGAACTCGTTGAGTTCGTGCTCGTCCTTCAGGTAGCGCTCTTCCTTGCCCAGCTTGGCCTTGTACAGCGGGGGTTGCGCGATGTAGATGTAACCACGCTCCACCAGTTCCGGCATCTGCCGATAGAAGAACGTCAGCAGC
>SXGT01078756.1_pt1 | contig 15242 bp, 10 predicted proteins | sample 3176221 | NCBI WGS metagenome assembly SXGT01 (sample SAMN11356862, study PRJNA531348) | freshwater metagenome | isolation source: freshwater sample F1-120 | place: China: Fuxian Lake, Yuxi | collected 2017-12-25
AAACCTTTTCGTTGAGTTTTTGGTAACCCCAGTTTTTATACATGCGGGCATGCAGAAAATACTGATTGATGGCAGTCAGTTCGTTTTCCAGGGATTTGTTTAAATATTCGATGACTTTTTTATCGCCTTGCATGGAAGTCTCCTAAGTAGGGCTGCGGAAAATGACGTTAGGTTTTAGCAAATCTGGCATCCGGACAAAGTAACATACTCACAGCCCGCTAACCAGTAAGATTAGCCACCCAGTTGTCAAAAACACTGTTTCCTTAAATGACCTGAATGACAGACACAGGACTAGGCAAAAGTGCCGCCGTTCCAGCCCCAAAATTCTGCAGGACAGTGGCTGAATTCTATGTAGACACGGTCAGCGGCAATCGATAACTCAGCACTCAGTAAATGCGCAATGGCTGCTGATAAAGATTTGGCTTGAGCCGACGTCAGACCGATACTTTTGCATTCAACATAAGCTAGTGGTTCCGCGCTGCCGCCAAATAGCATGGTTTTACCCGCAGTTATTTCAACCATTACATAGCGTTCGGGTTTAGCGGTTTCCTGGGCTAATAGTTTCGATAAACGGCTCATCAGTGCTGGAGATTTTTCTGCATCCAGGTCGACATTGGTATTTAAATTCAAATAAGGCATCGCTATTTCTCACAGGGTTATAAATTATTGGTAATCTTAGCGAGCATTCTAATAAAAATAGCCACTGGGGAACGTCATGAAATATCTATCAGTCACAACCGCCGTGCTACTAAGCCTGGTAGCCAATACCGCCTTTGCCTATGGCGGTTCAAGCTCCAGCTCTAGCAGCTGCGAAAAGCCTAACTTTTCCGAGTTTCAGCCTTCCGCCAATAAATATCTGCAACATTTACGCGAGTTTTCTTTTGTGGCTTCGGCAAATACCAGCCCCAGCTCGATCGAAGTCAATATCTCCGCCGGTCAATATAAAGAGCACATCACGGCGAAGCAATTGGAAATTACCCCGCAACCCAGTGGTCGACTGGAAGTCAAAGGCAAGCTCAATCAACCTTTTCAACACGGTTTCGCTCGTATCAGTGTGACGGCACACAGCAAGCCGGGCTGTGACAAGACGGATGGGTTTTTGGTCAGGGTTCAGTAGGGTTTTATTTTGAATGATGTTCCGACTTGTTTAACGGGCGGTCAAACAAGTCGGTCATGCTGCGAGACGGTCTTGGCTTGAAACGTTGTCGCGAATAACGGCTTACAATTCTATGCGGATGCCCAATTCCACGACCCGATCAACCGGGACTTTGAAATATTCGATGGCGCTGGAAGAGTTGTGCAACAGGAATTTGAATAACGCCCGCCGCCAATTTGCCAGGGGGGTTCGGCGACGAAATGACAATCGTTCACTACCGACAAAAAATGACACGGTTTTTTGATCGATGATCAGGCCTTCGTTTCGACAAAGTTGCAACGCCCGGCGTACATCCTGTTCTTCCTGAAAGCCAAAGTACATTTTCACCCGATAGAATTGGCCGTGTTCACCAAACACCCGGATTTTCACCCGCTGTTCTTCATCGACATACGGCACCTCTTTGGTGACGATACTGAGCACGATCATCTGTTCGTGTATGACATGGTTATGTTCAAGATTGTGTAACAGCACTTGCGGCACCCCGCGCAGGTTTTTAGCCAGATACACGGCAGTGCCAGGAACGCGCTGCAAACGCTTCGATTGCAGTTTTTCTTCCAGTTCCTCAAACATGATTCGTTTTTCATCCAGGTTTTTGGATAGTAATTCCCGGCCTTTGATCCAGGTGGTCAGTATCATGAATAACACCGTGCCTATCACCAAGGGTAACCAGCCACCCGTAGGAATTTTCAGACTGTTGGATGACAAAAACAGCAGATCGATGACCAAAAAGGTGGATAAAAAACCAAAGCTGGTCACTTTGTTCCATTGCCAGAGCGCTTGAATGACGATAAACGCCAGCATGGTATCAACAATCATGGTGCCGGTGACTGCAATACCGTAAGCCGAAGCTAAAGCCGAAGAGGATTTAAAGCTTATTACCAGAATGAACACGGCCACCATCAACAACCAATTGACTGCCGGCACATAGACTTGCCCCATTTCATCCCCCGAGGTGTGGCGAATGTTCATGCGTGGGCAATAGCCTAGCGTAATCGCTTGTCTAGTGACTGAAAAAGCTCCGGAAATCACGGCTTGCGAGGCAATCACGGTCGCCAAGGTCGATAAAATCAACATCGGATACATGGCCCAGTCGGGAGCGAGCAGATAAAACGGATTTTCAATCGCGGCAGGGTTGTTGATTAGCAGCGCGCCTTGGCCAAAATAATTCAGCAACAGAGCCGGAAACACAAAGCCAAACCAGGCCATGCGTATCGGTTTCAAGCCGAAGTGGCCCATATCCGCGTACAGAGCTTCCGCACCGGTGATGGCCAGTACCACAGAACCCATAATCACAAAGCCTTTCCAGCCGGTTTCATTGAGTAGTTTTAATGCGTAGTAAGGGTTGAGCGCTTGCAGCACGTCCGGTTGATTAACAATATTGATCACCCCCAAAACCGCCAAGGTGGCAAACCAGAAGCACATGATGGGTGAAAACATTTTGCCGACTTTGCCTGTACCCATGCTTTGGATAAAAAACAACATTGCCAGAACAGTCAGCGTAATGGGGATGATGTAGTGTTCCAGTTTGGGCGCGACAATTTGTAAGCCTTCCACGGCACTCATCACCGAGATGGCTGGCGTGATGACGCTATCACCATAGAATAAGGAGGCGCCTAACAGCCCAATCGTGACGATGAAGGCCATTTTTTGCGGATTGTCTTTGGAGCCATTCAACGCCAGCACCATTAAGGCCATGATGCCACCTTCGCCTTTGTTATCGGCGCGCATGATAAAGGTGGCGTATTTGATCGTGACGACCAGTGTCAGCGACCAGAATACCAGTGAAAGCACACCCAGTACGTGGAAGGTATCGATAGGCAAGCCGCTATGAAAAACTTCTTTCAGCGCATAAAGCGGGCTGGTGCCGATATCACCAAACACCACGCCGATGGCGCTGAGGGTCAAAGTGGTAAGTTGAGATTGATTGTGGTTTGCGGACATGATGACTAACCTGGCCAGCAACTGGCGATATTCAACAGAAATTTAGCAATCTAAGAAGTAACTATTCAGTCAATAGAAAGCCGAGTAAATTACCGATGGCCTGCTCCCTCTTCTTGTATGCCCCGGGGTACGGAAAGGAGAAGGTTATTGCGCTTCGCGCTGAATAGTTATTCTGAGAAAAAATTCGACACTATACGCAAGGCGATCTAAAAAAGTCATAAAATTTTGCGGTATCCAGCGTGGTTTTTTTGAGTAAACCCACGCTTGTCGGGGTGCTGAATTTGAATGACGGCTCTTGCTTGCTGATTTGGTAGTATGTTTCGAGAACAATCGCTTATTTGCAAACTTGATCAGCATTGAACTTGAAAGCAGTTTCACCATCTGATTTTAAAGCGCAATCTATTTTTAACCGGGAAATTATAAAAAGGATGAATTAAAAGCATGCCTCGAAGTAGCAATCAAAGGCGGAATTATTGGTGGCGTTGGCTGTTTATTAGCTGTTTGTTGGCAGCGATGGTGGCTGCTTATTATTACTGGAAGCAACCTTCCCAAACCGAACCAGGACAACAAACTACCGCCGAGGTCTTTATCGGTGATATCGAGGAAAACGTCACTGCCCAGGGCAAACTGGAAGCCAAGGAATACGTGGATGTCGGCGCGCAAATCACCGGGCAGCTGCAAAAGATTTATGTGGATATCGGCGACAACGTCACTCTGGGGCAATTGCTGGCCGAAATCGATCCACGGGTTTATGCCGCCAGAGTTCAGGCCGATGAAGCCAATATCAAAAATCTGCAGGCGCAACTGGCCGGGCAGTTGGCGCAGATCGTGTTTGCTCGCCAGCAATTCGAACGTAATCGTGAGCTGATGAAAAGCAAAGGTGTCAGCGAACAGGATTTTCAAAATAGTGATTTCACGCTGAAAAAAGCCATCGCCACCGCGGATTCGCTGAAAGCGCAAATCGAGCAAGTGCAATCTACCTTGACCGGCAACCGCACCAATCTGGGGTATGCCAAAATTTTTGCGCCCATGGACGGTACCGTGGTGCTGCGTCCGGCGCGGTTGGGGCAGACACTCAACGCCAACCAGACTACGCCCACCATCATGCAATTGGCCAAACTGGATGCGATGACGGTCAGGGCGCAAGTCGCCGAAGCCGATGTGATGCGTTTGAAAAATGATTTGCCGGTTTATTTTTCCACGCTGGGGTCGGGAGAGCGACGCTGGCAGGGCAAGGTCAGGCAAATTTTGCCGTCGCCGGAATTGATCAACAATGTGGTGTTATACAACGTGCTGGTAGATGTGGATAACCGCGATCGACAGTTGATGACCGGCATGAGTACGCAAATGTTTTTTGTGCTGGGCCGTGCGGAAAAAGTGCTGTTGGCGCCGGTTTCCGTGTTGGGCGCACGTCAGCTTGAGCAGGATAACGAAAAGGGCCGGGCTTATTTAGTCAAACTGAAAACAGCCGACGGCGTACAGGAAAAGCGGGTGCATATCGGTTTGCAGAATCGGCGTTTTGCCGAAATTCGTGATGGTGTAGCCGTAGGCGCCCAGTTGCTGGTGATGCAGCGTTATGACGAAAAAAATCACGCGACAGGTAAAAGCTCGCATTCATCTGCCAGCTATTCCCGGCCATGAGCGCAAACATACCGTTGCTAAAGCTGGAACATATCCGGCGTTTTTACCCCAATGGCGAAACCGTGGTGTCTGCACTGGATGATGTCTCGCTAAGCATCTGGCCCGGCGAGTTTGTGGCCATTATCGGTCAGTCCGGTTCCGGCAAGTCGACGTTGATGAATCTGATTGGCTGTCTGGATCAGCCCAATAGCGGCAGTTACCACGTGTTAGGTCAGGATGTGGCCACGCTGGATGCCGATCAATTGGCCACTTTGCGGCGGGAAACCTTTGGCTTTGTGTTTCAGCGCTATAACTTGCTGAATACCGCCTCCGCCGCCGAGAATATCGAAATTCCGGCCCTGTATGCCGGGATGTCCAAACCGTTAAGGGAAAGTCGCGCCCGGCAATTACTGGAACAATTAGGTCTTGGGCAACGCAGCGAACATCGGCCCATGCAATTGTCCGGCGGGCAGCAACAGCGGGTGGCGATTGCACGGGCCTTGATGAATAATCCGCCGGTGATATTGGCCGACGAGCCGACCGGGGCGCTGGATAGTCAGAGCGGTAAGGAAGTCATGGCTTTGTTGGGTGAATTGCATCGTCAGGGACGCACCATTTTATTGATCACCCATGACGAAAATATTGCCGCTTATGCTCAGCGGATTATCAGTATTCGGGATGGTAAGATCGTCAGTGATCACGGCGAAAGTAGAGAAGGCAAGTTATTCCAGCTGCCGGAGCATCATCAACCCGGTGCTATCAACTTGCTGGCGGAATTGGCCGAAGCCTCCAGAACCGCATTGCGCTCGTTGCGTGCCAATTTGTTCCGAACCTCTTTAACCTTACTGGGGATCGTGATTGGCGTGGCGGCGGTGGTGACCATGATGGCAGTGGGCGAGGGTAGCCGCCGGGAAGTGCTCAGTCAAATGAAATCGATGGGCACCAATGTGTTATCGATTCGACCCGGCGGGCCGGGTTTACGCGGTGGCACCGATGTGGCAACGCTAATACCGGCCGATGGCGAAGCGATTGCCGAACTGGATAATGTCGAGTCGGCTTCCTCAGAACGAAATGCCCGTCTGATTGTGCGTTATGGCAATATCGACCATACCGCCAGTGTACAAGGCGTCGCGCCCAGCATGCCTTCGGTGCGCGATTGGTCGGTGGCGCAAGGGGATTTTTTTAATGAGGATGATATGCGTCGGCATGCGCCGGTGGTGGTGTTGGGGCAGACCGTGGTCAAGGAATTATTTGTTGATGGCAGTAATCCTATCGGACGTTATGTATTGGTGCGCAATATCCCGTTTGAAGTCATAGGCATCATGAGTAATCAAGGCGCCGATCAAATGGGTAACGATCGGGATGATGCGGTGTTCGTGCCGTTAACCACCGGCTTGATCCGTTTGTTTGGCCAGAATTATTTGAGCGGCATCACCGTCAGAGTGATAGACGTGCAAAAAATCGAGCAAACGCAGCAGCAGATTTTTAACCTGCTGATGGATAGGCATCGAACCGAAGATTTTCGCATCCGCAATATGGCGGCGATTCTGGAAATGGTCACCGAAACCCAAAACACTTTCACGATAACGCTGGGCGTAGTGGCGGCCATTTCCTTGCTGGTGGGGGGGATTGGCGTGATGAACATCATGCTGGTCAGCGTCACCGAACGCACTCGGGAAATTGGTATCCGCATGGCAACCGGCGCACGGCGCCGCGATATTTTGTTGCAATTCAACACCGAAGCCGCCGTGGTATGCACGATCGGCGGGGTGATAGGGGTGTTGATGGGCTTTGCCGCCGGTTGGCTAATGCAGTATTTCGATATGCCGGTAGTGTTTTCATCCTTACCTGCCATCATGGCCTTTGCCAGTGCCTTCGCCACCGGTTTGTTGTTCGGTTATTTACCGGCACGCAAGGCGGCACGCCTGGATCCGGTTGTGGCGTTGGCTGCCGAGTAATCTGCATATGATGCAAAAACGCTTAATAGCCATCGCGGCCATTTTATTCCTTCCCGCCTGTAATCTGCTGCAGGACTTTCAGCGCCCGGAAGCCGAAATCCCTGAACATTGGCGTGAGGCTGATCAGGCTTCGACTCAGAGCAGCATCGATCCTCAGTGGTGGCAAGCTTTTGGTAGCATCGAACTTGATCATTTGATAGACGAAGCCTTGGCTTATAACAATGATTTGGCCGCCGCCGGACAGCGCATCGAACAGGCGCGTGCCCAAGCCAAAATCGCTGCAGCCAATTTATGGCCGACTGCAGGTATTACAGGCGATTACAGTGCATTGCATAATGACTTTGGCGAAACCCAGCGCAAGGCCGGACAACTATCGGTGGCTTATGAGGTGGATTTGTGGGGTGCCAATCGTGCTCGCCGCGATGCCGGTGAGGCCAGGCTACAGAGCGAGGTATATGCCCGGGATGCTTTGAAACTGCTGGTGATGGCGGATGTCAGTCAAAGTTACTTCACCCTGTTGTCCATTCTGGAACGAAAACGCATTGCTACGGAGTTTTTGCATAATGTGGCCGATGTGTTGGGCATTGTCGAAGCCCGTTTTCAAGCTGGCGCCGTATCGGCGCTGGATTTGGCCCAGCAGCAAACCGAATGGGCCACCGCTCGCGCTAGTCTGGATTTGCTGATCCAGCAGCAGGTGTTGGCTGAAAATGCCTTAGCTATTTTATTGGGTCATCCGCCGCAACCAGTTGTTGAGCAGCCCGATGATTTTTTGGCGCTACAACTGCCGGAAATCAAGCCGCAACAGCCCGGTAGTCTGTTACAGCGGCGTCCCGATGTGCGGCAGTCCGAAATGCAATTGCAAGCTGCCAGCGCCGATATCGCCGTAGCGCTGGCGGCTTTTTATCCCAAATTGCAACTCAATATCGATACGCTGTTAGCTAATCCACAACCGGCTGGTTTGGCACTGGCGCTGGCCGCCAATCTGGCGCAGCCGTTGTTTCAAGGCGGGCGAATTGAAGCCGGATTGGATGCTGCAAGGGCTCGTAACGCCGAACTGATTGAGAATTATCAGCAGATTTTGTTGGTGGCTTTTAGAGAAGTCGAAGACGCGTCTGCCATTCGTAAAAATTCGACCCGGCGCATGCAAGCCCTGGCAGATGCGGTTGAGAAAGCCCAGGAGGCTTACCGATTGTCCGAAGAACGCTATCGCGTCGGTGCTATCGATTATCAAGCCTTGTTGAACACCCAGCGCAGTTTGCTGAACGCCCAAAACAGTCAGGTTCAAGCCAGACTGGATGTGCTGGCGGCTTTGGTGCAGTTATATAAAGCCTTGGGAGGGGGATGGGCGGGTGGTTGAAATCGTCCATTAAAAGCCCGTATTTAACGCCTTAGTCGCCTAACAAATCGTGTCTTTTATTCCCCCTTCAGTATAATCGGCCTTTGTCCGCTCACCATTTACGGGGAATCAAATGTTCGATATTCAAGTGTTTTTCGAAAACTTATATTTACGCTTGCAGGCACATCCGCAATACCTAAAACTGATGATGCTGCCCACCATGCAACGCTGGGGCGTGATTGCCGGGGTGTTTTTGCTGAGCCAGATATTGGTATTCGGCAGTTTGTATGTCATCTTTGACAAAGTCGTCGTAGTGGGGTTTTTGGCTAGTATTCTGGCGGGGCTGGCTACCGGCATTGGCGCCTTGCCTGCGCTGTTTTTCAAAGATATTTCGCAAAAGTTGTTCAATAGTTTGTTGGGCGCTGCGGCTGGCGTAATGCTGGCGGCAACGGCATTTTCGTTATTGGTGCCCGGTATGGATTACGGCGAGCAGATTTGGCCGGGTAAAGGTTTGCTGATTGTGTCTGCGGGTATGTTGTTAGGCGCTTTGTTTCTGCATTTTGCCGATGAAAAACTGCCGCATTTGCATTTTGACGCTGTGGCCGACGAAAGCCTGGATTCCTTGCAAAAAATTTCCCTGTTTATCGTCGCCATCACCATTCATAACTTTCCGGAAGGCATGTCGGTGGGGGTTAGTTTTGGTTCCGGCGATATGAAAAACGGCTTTGTATTGGCGATTGCGATTGCCTTGCAAAATCTACCGGAGGGATTGGCGGTGGCGTTGCCGCTGGTTGGGCTGGGTTATAACAAATGGAAAGCGGTAGCGATTGCGACTTTGACCGGACTGGTGGAGCCGGTGGGCGGCTTGCTGGGTATTACCATGGTGACGATTTTTTCTTCAGTGCTGCCGATTGCGATGGGCTTTGCGGCAGGGGCGATGCTGTTTGTGATTAGCGAAGAAATCATTCCGGAAACCCATGCCCGGGGCCGATCCCGGATAGCCACATTTTCGTTGATGATTGGGTTTATCATCATGATGATATTGGATCGGATGCTGGGCTGATGGGGGAACATCATTAGACAGGTGTTTATAATTTGAGCCTAGCTTTATCGTAACTATTCAATCCCTTGATCAAGCTACCCTGCGTAGGCCGGATAAGCGGGAGCGCATCCGGCAATACGGTGGATGCGCGTCGCTTCATCAGACTTTGGTTTTTTACCTTTACGCATATGGAAGCAATTTATCAATTAATCAATGATGTCAGTCAGCTTGATTTGCTGTCACTGGCGACCACTTCCGGCGCCAGCTTTGCGCTGATTGCCGCTGCAGAAATCGGCGACAAAAGCCAGTTGGTGTGCATGACGTTGGCCTCCCGGCACCGGGCGGCTCCGGTGTTATGGGGGGCCATCGCGGCTTTTGCCTTGTTAAATACGCTGGCGGTGGTGTTTGGGGTGGCTATCGCCAACTGGTTACCGGATTATCTGGTGGCCGCCGGTGTGGCCTTGTTGTTTGGCGCATTTGGTCTACATGCACTGTTTCAAAATGACGACGACGATGATGACGGTGAAGTGATCGAAAAAACGGGACATGGAATTTTTTTCACCACATTTTTTTTGATTACCGTGGCCGAATTTGGCGACAAGACTCAGCTCGCTGTCGTGGCCTTTAGCAGCACGGCTTCAGCTTTTGCGGTTTGGCTAGGTTCGACGCTGGCATTGGCGTTTACCTCGGCTTTGGGCGTACTGGCTGGCCGGACCGTCTTGCAACGCATACCGTTGAGCTTGTTGCATAAAATCAGCGGCGTTATTTTTCTGCTTTTAGCCGTTCTGGCAGCGTATCGGGCCTATGAGTTGATGCCGGTGGTCGATGTGTTCTCTTACTTCAAGTCCTTGATTTAGCCCATGCGTGTTTTGACTTTGCCCCAGTATCGTTGGCAGGATTTTGCCAATATGCTTCTGCTGGCTTTGGCCTATGCGGGATTGGGGAAACTGGTGCTGAATTATTTTTCGGTGACGGGGAATATCACGCTGGTTTGGTTTTCCGGTGGCGTGGCATTGGCGGTTTTCCTCAAGAAAGGCCTGCAGCTCTGGCCCGGGGTGTTTGTGGGGGCTTTTGCTGCCGGTTTGCTGGTGGAGGATAGCTTTGGGTTGTGTTTTTTTATCGCGCTGGGGAATACCCTGGAGTCGGTGGCTGCGGCTATTCTACTTAATCGATATACAAAATTTTCCGCCGAACTGAATCAACCCAGTGATTTTGGTTGGCTGACATTGGCTGGCGTGATATGTCCAGGGATTAGCGCGGTATTGGGCCCTGCGGCACTCAGTCTGCATGGCTTATTTCCTGTCCAATTGTTACCCGGTGTCATGCTGCACTGGTGGATGGCCGATGTGTTCGGCATTATCGTGACCACGCCGGTGGTGTTGATTTTGTGGCATTGGCCCAAACACTGGTTTCAGAAAAAACGCTGGTTGGAAACTTTTGGCTTTTGTGGCCTGACGCTCATCACTGCTCTGACGGTTTTCCTGGATATGTTTCGGGAACAAATGGCTGATTTGCCTGCTGGTTATTGGATGTACGCCCTAATGTTTTGGGGTCCAATGCGTTTTGGCCGCCAAGGAGTGCAGTTTGTTGCCAGCATCACTGCTGTGACTGCCTTATTGGGCGCCGCAGCGGGTAAAGGTTATTTTGCCCATGATTTTGAAAAAACGGGTTTGCTGAATTATTGGATGTATCAAACCTTATTTACCTGGATAGGCACGATACTCGCGATAACCCTACATGACGTTCGGCAGGCCGGGGCCAGATTGCAGGCCGTTATCGATACATCGCCCGTAGCTTATTTGATCCATGATCAGCAACACAACATCAAATTGTTGAATCCATCCTTCATTCAACATTTTGGCTATACCTCTGCCGACATGTCTTCCTTAACGGATTTTTGGCTGAAAGCCTTTCCTGATGCCGAATATCGAGACTGGGTGCAAAAATGTTGGCAGCATGAATTAAACATTGCTCAGCAATCTGCTCAGGCTTTTCAGGCCTTTGGTATGGATATTCGCTGTAAAAATGGCGAACTCAAGCATGTACAGTTGGCTGCTTCAGTGCTGGTGGGTTCGGATCAGCTGTTGACCCTAATGGATTTGACCCCGCAGTATCAAGCCAATCAAGCCTTGTCCAATACCAATCTGTTATTACAAACCATTTTGGAAACGCTGCCGCTGCGGGTGTTCTGGAAGGATAGGCAATCGCGTTATCTGGGCGCCAATCACCTGTTTGCCGAAGATGCCGGATTAAATTCGGTGATTGAGCTGATTGGAAAAAATGATTATCAGCTGGGTTGGGGGCCGCAAGCCGGGTTATATCAGCGGGATGACCGGCAGGTCATGAATACCGGTCAGAGCCGAATTGGCTATGAAGAGCCGCAAACCACGCCCAAAGGCGAAATCATCTGGCTGCGCACTTCCAAATTGCCCTTACACAATAGCGAACAGGAAGTGATTGGCGTGTTGGGTGTTTATGAAGATATCACCCAGCGCAAGCGCCTGGATGAACAACTCTTGATGCGCACGGCGTTTTTGGAAGCTTTATTGGATTCGTCACCGGATGGGATTTTGGTGGTGGGCAAGGATGGCGGCAAATTGCTGCAAAATCGGCGACTGGTTGAATTATGGGGCATACCTCCGGAAATCGCCAACCAGACAGACGATGCACGGCAATTGGCATTCGTCCGCGGTCGCTTGCGCGACCCCGAGTCATTTATGCAGAAAGTGGTCGATTTGTATGAAAAGACCGAGCAAACCAGTCGGGATGAAATTGAATTGGTCGATGGGGTGATTCTGGATCGCTACTCATCGCCGGTGCGTGACAAGCAAGGTAATTACTACGGACGTATCTGGCATTTTACCGACGTTACGCAGATGCGTCAGACCCAGAAAGCCTTGCAGCAAAAAGAATTTTATCAACGTGCCTTGCTGGATAATTTTCCGTTTATCGTCTGGTTAAAAGATGCCGAGTCCCGATATATGGCGGTTAATCAGGTATTTGCTGACCAATTAAACGTCAATATCGATGATGTGATTGGGCGAACGGATTTGGATATTTTTTCAAGAGATTTGGCCGAAAAATATCGCCTGGATGATCAACAAGTCATGAACAGCGGTTTGCAAAAAAATGTTGAAGAAATCATCGAGCAAGTCGGTGGACGATTCTGGGTGGAAACCTATAAAGCCCCGTTGCTGGATGAGCAAAAGCAGGTGTTGGGTACGGTGGGATTTGCGAGAAACATCAGTGAACGTAAGCAGACCGAAGAAGCCTTGAAATTGGCGGCGCTGGTGTTTGATAACAGCAGTGAAGCGATGCTGGTCACTGATGCCAATAACATCATTCTGAATGTCAATACCGCCTTTATGCGCATGACGGGTTACAGCCGTGAGGAAGTGATTGGCAAGGATCCCAAAATATTGGGTTCCGGTGAGCAGTCGCCAGCCTTCTACCAGGCCATGTGGCAGTCGATCAATGCTACCGGTTCTTGGCATGGGGAACTTATTAACAAGCGTAAATCGGGTGAAACCTATATTGAAGAAATCGTCATCAATACTATTTTTGATGATCATGGCCAACCGCAACGACGAGTGGCGTTGTTTTCGGATATTACGCATCGCAAGCAAACCGAAGAACAGATTTGGCAACAAGCCAACTTCGATCCATTAACCGGTTTACCAAACCGCAGTCTGCTGCGTGAGCGTATGGAGTTGGAAATTAAAAAAGCTCAGCGCGCCAAGCAGCGGTTTGCGGTGTTATTCATCGATCTGGATCGTTTCAAGGAAGTCAACGACACGTTGGGGCATGAAATGGGTGATGAGCTATTGCAACAAGCCGCCCAGCGCTTGCTGGCTTGCGTCAGAAACACCGATACTGTCGCGCGTTTGGGGGGCGATGAATTCACCATTATTCTGGGCGAGCTGGATACGGTTGACAGTCCTGAACGGGTGGTCAAGCAGTTGGTGGAACAGTTAAGCCTGCCGTTTACCCTGCAACATGAGCAGGTTTATGTGTCGGCCAGTATTGGAGTTACGTTGTTTCCCGATGATGCACAAACCTTGAGCCAGTTATTGAAGAATGCCGATCAGGCCATGTACGCCGCCAAAAATAGCGGCAGAAACTGCTACAGTTTTTACACGCCGTCCATGCAGGCGACCTTGATTGCCCGTGCCGCCATGTTGAACGATTTGCGTAGTGCCATGGTCAAGCAAGAGTTCAAATTGGTTTATCAACCGATTGTGGAGCTAGCCACCGGACAGGTTTATAAAGCCGAAGCCTTGATTCGCTGGCAACACCCCGAGCGCGGCTTGGTCAGCCCGGCGGAATTTGTGCCTTTGGCCGAAGATTCCGGTTTGATCAACGATATTGGCGATTGGGTGTTTCACACCGCTGCGCAGCAAGTCACAATGTGGCGTCAGAGTTTGCATCCCGAGTTCCAGATCAGCATTAATAAATCGCCGGTACAGTTTCTGGATGTCAATCATCAACCTGCCGATTGGATTCTACATCTGCATCAAGCCGGATTACCCGGGCAGGCGATTGTGGTGGAAATTACCGAAGGTCTGTTGCTGGAAGCCAGCGAAAAAACCGCCGAGCATTTGTTGGTGTTTCGCGATGCCGGGGTGCAAGTAGCCATTGATGATTTTGGTACCGGCTATTCGGCGTTGTCTTATCTAAATAAATTCGACATTGATTATTTGAAAATCGATCAATCATTTGTGCGTAATCTGCATGCCGAATCCAGCGATTTTGTACTTTGCGAAGCGATTATCGTCATGGCCCATAAACTGGGCTTGAAAGTGATTGCCGAAGGTGTGGAAACCGAAATGCAGCGCGATTTGCTGGCCTCAATCGCTTGCGATTTCGGGCAGGGCTATTTATTTGCCCGGCCTATGCCTGCTGAAGCTTTTAGCGAGCGTTATGTGCCTGAGCAAAAGCATTAAGGCCGATCAAGGCGGGATAGTTAGGGTGGAGTGCAAATTTAGGTTTGCACTCCTTTGGTCTGATTAAAACTTATTGCTTGTCAGTCGGATGAATCAACACCGAATCCGGGGTTAAACTCAACGTGTATTGGCCTTGCAGCAGACCTTGCAACTCTTTTCCGGCCATGTTGTAGCGCCAGCCCTGCAATAACAGACAATCTTCTTCAGCAAACAGCAGTTGTTCCAGATCCTTGCGGCTGGCGAGGATGACCGGATTTAAGGAATTTTCTTCCGCACGGATTCGCACCACGGCGCTTAATACGTCCAGAATGGCTTCATGTTGCTGCGTCTTTTTGCCGGGGCCGTCTTTTTCACGCAGCGGTTTGGGTAGGCGTTGGCGGGCTGCGTCGATCAATTCGCAGATGACTTTGCCGTAACGATTGACACTGCGCTCGTTGATATTTCTAACTTTTGCCAGATCGGTGGTAGTGACAGGTTGTAGTTTGCCCAACTCCAGCAGCATGTCATCCGGGAACAGCCAGTTGCGGGGCTTGTTTTCGGTTTGCGCGGTGCGTTCCCGCCATTCGCTTAAGGTTTGCAGGATAGATAATTGCCGCCCGGTTAATTTATTTTTGCCGCGGATTTTCAACCAGGCATTTTCCGGCGACAGTTGGTATAGCTCCGGGTTATTCAGTAACGCAAAGTCGCTTTCCAGCCAGTTCAAACGTCCCAGCTTTTCCAACTGTTCACACATGATGGTGTAAATTTTGCATAGGTAAATCACATCGTCTGCCGCATATTGAATCTGATCCTGACTGAGCGGGCGTTCCGACCAGTCGGCACGGGTGTGAGCCTTGCTCAGGTTGATGTTCAGAAAACTGGAAACCAGCATCGCATAGCCGGGGTTCTCCTGAAAGCCCAGTAATGGCGCGGCGATTTGCGTATCAAAAATGGGTTGTGGAATTTTGCCGGTGATCTGGAAAAAAATCTCCAGATCCTGGCGGCAGGAATGCAGCACTTTGGTGATGTTGGGGTTGTAGATGGCATCCAGTAAGGGGGTTAAATCTGCAATGGCCAAAGGATCGACGCAAGCGACCCAACCGGGGGCGGCAATTTGCAGCAAACAAAACTTCGGGTAATAGGTTTTTTCGCGTAAAAATTCGGTATCCAGCGCAATCCAGGGTTCTTGAAGGATTTGTTCACACAAGGGTGGCAATTGTTCGGGACGGTTGATGTATTGAATAGTCATGAGATCGGGTTAAGCCTG
>SXGT01829938.1_pt1 | contig 15242 bp, 12 predicted proteins | sample 3176221 | NCBI WGS metagenome assembly SXGT01 (sample SAMN11356862, study PRJNA531348) | freshwater metagenome | isolation source: freshwater sample F1-120 | place: China: Fuxian Lake, Yuxi | collected 2017-12-25
CCCGGCGGCCTATTACGCCGACTGGATCAGCGTGGCACAGGACGAGGCGCGCCATTTCCAGCTGCTGAGCGCGCGACTCGCCGAGCTGGGCTACGCCTCCGGCGACTTCGACGCACACAACGGCCTCTGGGACGCCGCAGAGAAGACAGCGCACGACCCGCTGATCCGCATGGCACTGGTGCCGCGCGTGCCGCGGCGGGCCGCGAGCTGTTCGTGCTCGAGCGGGAGGATTCCTACATCGGCGTGTTGATCGACGACCTCGTGACCCGCGGCGTGGACGAGCCGTATCGCATGTTCACGAGCCGCGCCGAGCACCGCCTGGCGCTGCGGCACGACAACGCCGACCGCCGGCTCACGCCGCTGGCGTCGCGGCACGGGCTCGCCGAGCGGCATCGTGTGGAACGGCTCGGGGCCAAGACGGCCGAGATCGAGGCCACGCTCGCGGCGCTCGCCGTGCACCGCGTGCACGGCCTGTCGCTCACCGACCTGCTCAAGCGGCCGGAGTTCACCTGGGCCGACGCGGTGGCGGCGGTGCCGGTGCTCGCCGCGGTGTCGCGGGACGCCGCCGTGCAGATCGAAAACGACATCCGCTACGCCGGCTACGTGGCGCTCGATCGCGAGCGGATCGAGCGGCAGAAGCGGCAGGCCCAGCGGCTGATTCCCGAGGGCGTCGACTATGGCTGCGTGCGGCACCTCCGGGCCGAGGCCCGCGAGCAGCTCGCCCGCATCCGTCCGCGGACGCTCGGCCAGGCCGGTCGGGTGAGCGGCATCACGCCCGCCGATCTCGCCCTCGTGCTCATCCACCTCGAAGGCCGCGGCGTGTGAAGATCGTCCACATCACCGCCGGGGCCGGGGGCCGCATCTGCGGCACCTGCCTGCACGACAACACGCTCGTGCGGGCCCTCCGCGGTCGCGGCTGCGATGCGATCCTCGTGCCGGCCTACGTGCCCACGACCACCGACGAGGAGAACGTGGCCGAGCGGAAGGTGGTGATGGGGGGCGTCAACGTCTGGCTGCAGGAGCATGTGCCGCTGTTTCGCCAGACCCCGGCCTTCGTGGACCGCCCGCTCGACTCACGGCCACTGCTCGAGTGGCTCTCCGGCCGCACGGGCGGTGCGAAGGCCGCCGATCTGGGGCCGCTCACCGTCTCGACCCTGGAGGGCGAGCGGGGCCGGCAGCGGAAGGAGGTGGCGAAGCTTTCCCACTGGCTGGCCCGCGACGTGCGGCCCGATGTCGTGCATCTCTCCAACGCGCTGCTCATCGGCCTTGCCCGCTCGATCCGCGAGGCGACCGGGGCCGCGATCGTGTGCAGTCTCTCGGGCGAAGATGTGTTTCTGGATGCGATCCCCGAGCCGCATCGTTCGCGGATCGACGGCCTGCTCCGCGAACGGGCGGCCGATGTGGATCGCTTCGTGGCCTTCAATCAGGCCTTCGCGGCGGCGATGGGGCAGCGGTTGGCCGTGCCTTCGGATCGGATCGACGTGATTCCGCACGGCGTCGATCTCGACGCGTTTCCCGCCCAGCCGCCCGATCTGGCCGCGCGGCGACGGCCGCGTGGCGGCAGGCTCGTGATCGGCTTCCTTGCCCGCGGCTGTCCGGAGAAGGGGCTCGATCAGTTGGTGCGGGCGTTGCCGCTGGTGGCGGCTCGATACGACGTCGAAGTGATCGCGGCGGGGGCCACGGTCGAGGCCGAGCGCGGCTACCTTGCGTCATGCCACACGCTCGCCCGCGATCTCGGCGTGGCCGATCGGTTCCGCTGGCTGGGCCAGATCGACCGGCGGGCGAAGCTCGATCTCCTTCAGTCGATCGACGTCTTCGCCCTGCCCACGCCGCGGCCCGAGGCCAAGGGGCTTTCGGCGATCGAGGCCCTGGCTGCGGGGGTGCCCGTGGTGGCCTCGAACCACGGGGCGTTTCCCGAGTTGCTCGACGGCGAGCGGGCGGGCCTGCTGCACGAGCAAGCGAATCCCGCAGATCTCGCCCGCGTGCTCGCCGCCGTGCTCGCCGACGAGGAAATGGCCGGCCGCCTCGGCAGGCACGGCCATTCCCTCGCCCGGTCAAGGCACTCCGCAGCGGCCATGGCCGCCGCTCACGAGGCCCTGTATCGAGAGCTCAGTCGCCGGGATTCAGCGGCCGGCGGCGGAGCGTGAACGCCGTCGCCGCACGCCGTGAGGCGTGGGGCCGCGCTCGTGAAGGGCCGGCTTCAGCAGGCTCGTCCGCGACCGCGGGCCAGGAGCAGGGCGGCCACGCCGAGGCCGGCGAGCACGAGCGTGGCGGGCTCGGGCACGGCGCAAGCCTGTCGCTGTCGCACCTCCTCGCAAAGCCGCCCGGCGACGTCTCCCCCAAGCTGTTCCATGGACCGCGCGAGCGCGACTCGATCCGGCTGCGAGAGCACGCCGATCGAGTGGTGAACCAGCCTGCTGTCAATGGAAACCAACTTCAGCAGCCGAACAAATGGACGGCTTCGGGAGCCCGACCAATAAGGTGAGGGAGATCCCTGTACAAACGCAATTGTTCCGCAAGTGGCAATGACTCGATCGCTTTTTCGATTTCTTGAATCGTCATCATCTGTCTCGTCAATCCGGTTATGGGTCAGCGCCACTCGGCCGATATTATGGCTTTTGAGAGCCTGGCCGACAAAGGCACGGTCGTGATCGCTGCAAGCCCGGAAAGTCCGTTTCGAAAGCGCGATCTTCACTCGACCGTTGGCGCGTGCAACGCCACCGCCGCGACCGTCTTGCGGGCGATGTCGCGGGCCACGGTGGCATCGCCCCGCGTTGACCCTGCGGCGGGCCGTTCAGGAGGCCCTGCGCCACCGCGAAGTTGCGGCCGCGAGCACGGCTCCGTTTGCGGCGAGGGCAGCGAGGCAGGCCCGCGTCAGCCGTGTCCGGGCTTCCCGCTGCCTCCGCCGGCGATCTCGCCGCCGTGCTTCCGCTCCGGGAAGGCCAGCGACGCGGCCACGCTCGCACCGATCAGCGACACGATGACCACGAGCGACACTGCGGGATGAATGAGATGCCCCTTGGCGTGGGCATCCCAGCCCCCCTGGCCGGCGAGCCACTCGTTGTGCCGCGCCGCCTCGGCGATCATCTTGCAGCCCACGAACACGAGCACCGCCGAGAGGCCGTAGTTGAGGAACCGGAAGAGGTCCATCACGCCGGCCAGCAGGAAGTAGAGGGCCCGCAGGCCGAGGATCGCGAACACGTTCGACGTGAAGGCGATGAACCGCATGTAGTGGGTGCCCGGCGTGACCACGCCGAGGATCGCCGGCACGCTGTCCACCGCGAACAAGACGTCGGTGCTCTCCACCACGAGCAGCACCAGGAACAGCGGCGTGGCGAGCAGTTTGCCCCCTTCGCGGACGAAGAAGCGATCGCCCGCCGGCTCCTTGGAGACGGGAATGAACCTGCGGAAGAAGCGGATCAGGGCGTTTTCACCGGGCTCGTGGTCGCCGCCGCCGAGGGCCAGCTTGATGCCCGTGTAGATCAGGAAGCCGCCGAATACCCAGAGGATCCACTTGTAGCGCTCGACGAGTTCGGCTCCGAGGAGCACGAAGGTGAGCCGCATGATCACGGCGCCGAGGATGCCCCAGAAGAGCACGCGATACTGATACTTCAGCGGCACGCCGAAGTAGGCGAAGACCACGGCGAACACGAAGACGTTGTCCATCGACAACGACCACTCGACGAGATAGCCGGTGAGAAACTCGAGCGCCGGCTTGCTGCCGAGCCACCACCAGACCAGGCCGTTGAAGGCGAGGGCGAGGGCCGACCAGAAGAGCGTCCAGAAGGCGCTTTCGCGGAGCGACGGCTCGTGCGATTTCTTGTGGAAGACCGTGAGGTCGAGCGTCAGCATCACGGTCACGAAGACCGCGAACGCCATCCAGTGGATCATCTGGATTTCGCCGCCGAAGAGGGCGGAGGCGGACGTGTCGGCGAAAAGGTGCAAGGTCGCTGGTCCGGGGAGGGAGGGGGACGGAAGGAAACGTCTGCCGCGGGAATCGTAGCAACTCGCGTTGGACAGGCGGAAAAGTGGCGGGTCCGACCGGCGGTAAAAACTGCAAAATCACCCGGCCAAGGACCCGTCGGCGGAAGGAAAAACAAGGAACCGAAGCCGTCGGGGCGGCCTTGCGGGACAGCCCAAACCGCACGATCGCACCAAACCCCCCTGATTTTTTCCTGTTCGGCGTCCGGCACGCGGTGTGCAACGTAACGTCTCCATGCCGCGGGTGGTGGGCCCGCGGTTGGCCCGGCAGGGTCGCGGACCTTAGGCAATCGTCGCTCGGGTGTGGCGACAGACAGCCCCAGCACATCGCGGGGCCAAGCCGTCTTTCCGCGACCCGCCGGCTCCGGCCGGTGCTACCGTGCCGCCTTCACAAAGCTCGTCGTCATCGCGGCGAAGACGTCCGCCACGCGATCCCACTCCCGATCCTCAGCCTGGCAGAGAAACAGGTAGACGGCCGCCGGCGTTTCCAGCGTCCGGACGTGGGCCGTGTTGGTGAGGTCGAGGCAATAGAAGTTGAGATCGAATCCGGGCAGTTCGCTTCCCGCGATCAGGTCGGTGGCCGATTCGCTGTCGAGTTCCTGATAGTCCTTCTTCATCTGGCTCACGACAGCCGCCGCGAGTTCACGAGGGTCGCCGCCACCGGCATGGCCGCTGACCGACCAGAAGCCGCCCTCCGGCGAATAGACCGTGACGGTGGCGTAGCGGCCGTCGGCGTCGGTGGTGTCGACCGACCAGTTGTCGGGATAGTCGAAGGCGAGCCCGAAGCGATCGAAGTGCATGGAACGTCCCGTGAACGATGGAGGAGGCGAGTCGGAATTGTAGCGATTTCAGCCGCGCACGAGCGGTCTGGACCGTCGGAGGCCCGCCCGCTATCGTCCCGCCTCCGGACGGGCCAGAAATCCCGCCGCCCCAATCCCCTGCAGTCGTTCACGGCACTCGTTCGCATGGCACAGCCGCTCGGAACGGCCGCGGCCCATCGCCGCCCCGTCTCCGCCAACATCATGGACTACGCGATCCCCGCGGCCATCCTCCTGGCCGTGCTGGTGGTGCTCGCGCCCGTGCCGGCGGCCGTGGTGGACGTGCTCCTGGCGGTGAACCTCACCATCTCGGTGGTCGCCCTGCTCGGTGCCCTGGCGGCACGGACGCCGCTCGACATGAGCATCTTCCCCACGTTCCTGCTCGGAATCACGCTCGTCCGGCTCGTCCTCAACATCGCCACCACACGCCTGATCCTCTCGCGGGCGGCGATCGACGGGGCCGCGGCCGCCGGCGAGGTGGTGGAATCCTTCGGGGAGTTCATCGCCGCCAACAACCTCGTGGTCGGCGGTGTGATCTTCGCGATCATCGCGATCGTGCAGTTCGTCGTGATCACGGCCGGCTCGACACGCACCAGCGAGGTCGCCGCCCGATTCGCGCTCGACGGTCTGCCCGGCAGGCAGATGGCGATCGACACGGAGGTCAACGCGGGCACGCTCACCCGCGAGCAGGCCAGGGGCATGCGGCTCGAACTCCAGCGTCAGGCCGACTTTTTCGCGAGCATGGACGGTGCCGGTCGGTTCGTCCGGGGCGAGGCGGTGGCGAGCGTGGTCATCACGGCCGTCAACATCGTCGGAGGCCTGGCCATCGGCGTCATCGAGCACGGGATGGCCGTCGACAAGGCGCTCAGCGTCTATGCCCGGCTCACGATCGGCGACGGCCTTTCGAGCGCGGTGCCGGCGCTCTTCATCTCGGTCGCCACCGGACTGCTCGTGTCGCGGTCGAGTCAGGCGGTCGACCTCTCGCGGGAGTTCGGCCGCCAGTTCACCTCCCAGCCCCATGTGCTCGCGATCACCGGCGTGTTCCTCGCGATCCTGTCGCTCACCGGCCTGCCCTTCCTGCCGCTGGCGGGCATGGCGGCCGTCACGCTCACCGCTGCCGTCATGCTCGGACGGCGTCCACGCGGGAGTGCCGGGACGGACGAGGCGGCCGCGGAAGACGTGGGGCAGGCGAGTCGCGGCAAGGGGGCTCCCAGAACCGCGTCGCCCGCCGACGAACTCCTCGCCGACGACCGCGTGGCCGTGGAACTCGGCCGCGGCCTGATCGGGCTCGTGGCCAAGGACGGGCCGCTCCTCGAGCGGGTCTCGGCGCTGCGTGGCGCGATCGCGACCGACCTGGGCCTCGTGCTCCCGCAGGTCGCCTTCCGGGACGATCTGGCACTGCCCGCCCGCGGCTACCGGGTCACGATCGCCGGCGATGTCGTCATCGAGGACGAGATCCCCTCCGGCAGGATGCTGGCGATCCTGCCGCCGGGCGAATCGCCGCCCGACGCGGGTGATGCCGCCCTCGATCCGCTCACCGGCCGCGCCGCCACCTGGGTGAGCCATGCCCAGGCCGAGACCTGCCGCCGCCGGGGAGCCGCGGTGCACGACGACGCGGGCTGCGTGGTCCGCGCGGTCGAGGCCGCCGTTCGCCGCCGTGCCGATCGGCTCCTGACTCGGGATGCCGCCAACCGCCTCGTCGAGTCGCTGCGGACCGCACAGCCGGCCGTGGTGGAGCAGATCGTGCCCGGGGTGCTCACCGTGGCCCGAATCCAGCGGACCCTGCAATGTCTGCTCCGCGAAGGCGTGCCGATCCGGCCGCTCGCCGAACTTCTCGAAATCATGTCGGACCACGCCGCCGAAGCAGCCGAACCGTGGCAGCTCGCCGAGATCGTGCGTCGCCGGCTGGCAGGCACGATCTGCCGCCGGGCACGCGATCCCCAGGGCAGGCTCACCGCGGTCCGGCTCGCCGGCGGGGTGGTCGATACGGTGGCGCGTCCGTCCCGGGGCGCGGCCGGCGGCGTGTCGGCGAACCTCGGCGCCGCCACGCGGCGGGCCGTCCGCACCGCCATCGAGCGCGGCGGCCAGCCGGTGCTCCTCGTGCCCGCCGCGGCCCGCCGCGCGGTCCGCGAGGCGTTTGTCAAGCAACTGCCGGATCTCGTCATCCTGGCCGAGGAGGAGACCGTCGACGAGGACCGGCTCGAGGTGTTTGCGACCGTGGGCACCGCGGAGACGGTCCGCGCGGCCTGAGCGGCGTCGTGGCCGCGACAGGACACACGACTGGTCGAACACCCGGTCACACTGGAGAAACGACGGAAGGTGCAGGGGCACCACGAAAATGAATCAAGAGACCGTCTCGCGGCTGCCGACGAAAGAAAGTTCGTTGGTTCAGCCTGCTCGACGGTAGGAATGACCGGCACCTCATGGGTGTTGGTCAACGGTGCGGAGGTGTCCGGCGGAGCCGCGTCACCTGCGCAGTTGCGAACGGGAACCTGTCAAGGAGGATGACGTGGCACAGTACGCGCCCCAGATGTCGGCGGAAGAAGTCCTGGAGCTCTGGAAGCGGTTCAAGCAGGACCAGTCCGACGAGGATCTCCGCAACCGTCTGATCGAGCTTTTCCTGCCGCTCGTGAAGTACAACGGCGAGCGGATCTGGTCACGGCTTCCCGACGGCGTCGAGCTCGACGATCTCGTGTCGGCCGGCACCTTCGGCCTGATGGACGCCATCGACGCCTTCGACATGTCGCGGGGCGTGAAATTCGAAACCTACTGCGTGCCGCGAATCCGCGGGGCGATGCTCGACGAGCTTCGCACGATGGACTGGGTGCCGCGGCTCGTTCGCAGCAAGGCCAGCAAGCTCAACGAGGCCCTCAAGCAACTCGAGGCCAAGCTCGGCCGCGCCCCGGCGGATGCCGAAGTGGCCGAACACATGGGCCTGTCGCGCGAGGAGTTCGAAAAGCTGCTCATCGAGGCCAACGCCGTGAGCCTGGTGAGCCTCAACAAGAAATGGTGCGAGACCGACAGCTCGAAGGAAGTCCACGAGATCGACATCCTCGAGGACAAGAAGGGGGACGACCCGACGCGCCGCATCCAGAAGGCCGACCTCATGCGGCTCGTGACCAAGGGCCTCAACCGCAACGAGCGGCTCATCATCATCCTCTACTACTACGAGGAACTGACGATGAAGGAGATCGGGGCCACCCTCGACCTCTCCGAGAGCCGCGTCAGCCAGATGCACAGCGCGATCGTCGATCGGCTTCAGGGCCAGCTGGGACGCCGGAAGCCCGAGTTCGCGATGTGAGGAGGCGGGGCTGGCTGGGCGATCTGCGAGGGCCGGCGGCCGCCGAAATCGGCAGGATGGGAAAAACTGGCAGGAAAAAAATAGGGTGAAGTTTTCTGGCCGATGTGTCGATGATGAGAAGTTGGCCGCGGCGACCGGCACGTGAACATGACCGGCCGCTGTCCGACGACTGGAGTCGCCGGAACGCGGAAGCGCGGCAACAATGGCATGGAAAGGGAGCAGGTACCGAATCGCGATCGTCTCGACGAACCCTCCGACGGTGTGCCGCGTAGAAGCGGCCGTGTGGGGGACGAAGGGGATCGGAGCAAGGGCCTGTCAGGAGCGGAATCATGAATATCTTCAGTGTGTTTTCGACGCAGGGTTCGCAGGGCCTCGGTGCCGTGAAGGGTGTCGAGGCGGCGCGAGCGTCCCAGGCCGCTGCTCCGCAGCAGGGCGTGGGCGAGGTGCACGATGCCGTGACGCTGTCGGTCGATGGCGTGAGGGCCGCTGACGCGGCCGCCGACATCCGCTTCGACCGCGTGAACGCGATCCGTGCGGCGATCGCCGACGGCTCGTACGACACGGCCGACAAGCTCGACATCGCCCTCGATCGCCTCCTCGAGCGGCTCAGCTGAGCTCGTTCAGCTGAGCCAGGCGGCCGGGAGCCCTTTCCCGAGCAGACCGACCATGAGCGGCCGGACCGGTGACGGTCCGGCCGCTGGCATTTCCAGCTGCGGCCCGGCTCCCCGCGGGGGAGCCTCTGGCGTGGATGCCGGGGAAAGCCGACGTGCCGGCGACCGACTACAATCCCCCGTGGAGGATTGCTGAAATGGCCGTGGGCCCCGATTTTTCGCTCGGCAGTGTCGACGTGGCGCTCACGCCCGCGGCCCGGTTCGCCGAGTTTCTGCAGACCCGCGGCAAGCGGATCACACGGCAGCGTCGGACGATCGTCGACCACGTCGCCAGCCACCACGAACATTTCGACGCCGAGCAGCTGTTGGCCGATCTCCGCAAGACGCCGGAGGGTGCCCGGGCCAGCCGGCCGACGGTCTATCGCACGCTCACCGAAATGGTCGATGCGGGGCTCCTCAAGAAGATGGTGCTCGACGGTCGGGCCGTTTACGAGCACGACTACGGCTATCCGCAGCACGACCACCTCTACTGCACGGGCTGTCGCAAGTTGATCGAGTTCTCCAGCGACGAGGTCGCCCGGATCTGCGACGCGGTCGCCGGCCAGCATCAGTTTCGCGCGGAGTCGCACCGCCTGATCGTGAGCGGTCTGTGCTTCGATTGCCGCTCGAGCAAGAGCCGCAGCCGGCATCAAGACCGGGTCTGAACGGTTTCCCGTGGAGGCCGACCGGCGGCCTCCGGTCCAACCGACCGGCCGTGGGGCCGCGGGCGGCCCTGGCGTGCGGCTCGGGGCTGCCCGTACCTCGTCGCCGGACGTTCGCTGCGGGCATCCTGTCCTTCGCTCACTCGGATGCCGCCGGCACTCCGCCATCCTGGCTTCGCTTGGCGTCATACGCCGGCTCCGGGGCACGGGCAGCCCCTCGCTGAGTGCGCCCCACGCCTCATGGCGTTGGGCTTGCGCGGCACAACGCATTGGTGAAAGCCGACCGGCCGTGAGGCCGCGGGCCGCGGCTCGCGTCAGACCCGCAGGGCCGTCTCCTGAGCCCGCGCCGGGCAGGTCGCCAGGGCCACCTGCACCGCTTCGGCGACGAACTCCTCGACCTGCTGGGAAGCGCGGCCGGCAAGCTCGTCGGGCTTCATCGCCGCCACGATGTCGATGCCCTCGAAGAGCGGATCGGCGGCGAGCCGCTCGGGCAGGTCGTTGGCGTGCCCGTCACGAATCCTGGCAGTCGCCGCGTGACTGTGGGTCCGGAGGGCCTCGTGGAGCGTCTGCCGGTCGCCACCGGCCGTCGTCGCCGCCATCAGGATCTTCTCGCTGGCGAGGAAGGGGAGATGCGCCTCGAGGTTGCGGCGGATGCTCCCCGGCAGCACCACGAGCCCGCCGGCGACATTGGCGTAGATCACGAGCTGGGCGTCGGTGGCGAGGAAGGCCTGCGGGAGAACGAGCCGCCGCGGCGCCGAGTCGTCGAGCGTCCGCTCCATCCACTGCACGGCCGCCGTCTGGCCCGCCGTCGCGGCCAAGCCCATCACGAACCTGGCCAGGCCGCACATCCGCTCCGCCCGCATCGGGTTGCGCTTGTAGGGCATCGCGGAGGAGCCCACCTGTTCGGTCTCGAACGGCTCCTCGAGCTCGCCCCATGCGGCGGCGAGCCGCAGGTCGTTGCCGGCCTTGTGCGTCGATTCCGAAACGCCCGCCAGCGCGGCGCAGACCTGCGAGTCGATCTTCCGCGTGTAGGTCTGGCCCGTCACCTCGTAGGACGAGTGGAAGCCGAGCTTCTGGGCCACCAGCTCGTCGAGCCGGCGGACTCTCGCATGGTCACCGCCAAAGAGCTCGAGGAAACTCGCCTGGGTGCCGGTGGTGCCCTTCACGCCGCGGGCCCGCAGCAGCTTGCGGCGGTGGGTGATCTCCTCGAGATCGAGAACGAGATCGTGGATCCAGAGACAGAGCCGCTTGCCGATCGTCGTGGGCTGCGCGGGCTGGAGGTGGGTGCGGCCGAGGCAGACGATGTCTTTCGTCTCCAGGGCCTTGGCGGCCAGCCGCTCGATCACGGCGGCAAGCCGCGCGGCGACGAGGTCGAGCGACTCCCTCATCAGGATCAGGTCCACGTTGTCGGTCACATACGCGCTGGTGGCTCCGAGGTGGATGATCGGCCGGGCCGACGGGCAGTCGTCGGCGAAGGCGTGGAGGTGGGCGAAGACGTCGTGCCTCATCCGCCGCTCGTAATCGGCAGCCTTCGCGAAGTCGATCGGCTCGAGGTGGGCCCGCATCTCGGCGAGCTGGCCCGGTGAGATCGGCAGGCCGAGTTCCGCCTCGGCTTCCGCGAGGGCCAGCCAGGTCTGCCGCCAGAGTTTGTAGCGATGGTTGTCGCTCCAGAGCCGCGTCATTTGGGACGACGCATAGCGGGAGGCGAGCGGGTTGTCCCAGAGATCCCGGGGATCGGCGCTGATGTCGGCGTTCATGGACGGGCTCCTGACGTGCGGGGAGTCGGCCGCATCCGGTCGCGGCCGGCGGGCTCACCGCCGCGGGCCATCTTGCAGAAGAGCCGCTCCAATGCCAGCCTCGCGCGCAGTCCCCGGGAAGCTTCTCCCTTGAGCGCGAGGTCGAGGTCGAGCAACCAGACGGGCAGCCTGCGGGCCCGCCGCGGTCCCAGCTGGCCCAGCGACTCCTTCGCCTGGGCCAAGGCCTTCGGCCATGCGGCCACGCCCGCCTCGCGGAGGGCCTCCTCCACGCCCGCGGGCCGCCCGGCCGCCGCCGGCAGGGCCAGCAGCCGTGCCGCCGTCGAAAGCCGCCGCAAGACCGAAGCGATCTGGGCGGCGATCCCGATCGGATTTTCACCCGAATCGATGAGGTCGGAGAGTTCGGCGAGCGCCCGCCGCGTGTCACCGCCAGCCGCAGCATCGATCATGCCCCAGGCGGTCCGCTCCTGCGGCGAGCCCGCGAAGTCGTCGATCGCCTCCGGTGGAATCGGGGCCGACTTCGCCCCGGGATCGGTCGCCGCCGCGAGTCGCGCAAGTGCCTGATCGATCTGTCCGATGCCGCCGCCGAGGCGTTCGATCAGCCGCTGGGCCGTGGCCGCGGCGAGAGTGATGCCGTGACGCGACGTGGCCCACTTCCGAATCCAGCCCGCAAGATCGGCCCGCTGCGGGATCGAGGTGTCGATCGCGAGCCCCTGCTTCGCCACCGCCTTTGCCAGCCGCGTGTTGGAGGGGAAGGTCTTCACCTCCAGGATCACCAGGCCGCGGCGGCCCCGGTTGGCCCCCGCGATCACCTCGAGCCGGTCTCGGGCCGCGGTGACGAACGTGTCGGCCTGCCGCACCACCGCCGCACGGGTGGCCGTGGCAAACATCGGGATCGTGGCGGCCTCGTCGAAGACGTCGCGGGGATCGAGCGACTCGTCGCCGGCAAACTCCCGCCAGGCCCACGCCCGGTCGGCCGCGTCGGGGCAGAGCCGCTCGCGGATCAGTTCCAGCAGCTGGAGCACGAAAAAGGGCTCATCGCCGTGGAGGACGACCAGAGACGGTTCGCCGATGGCCCAGGCGTCGGGCTTGGCGAGGATGTCGAGCGCGGTGACGGCGGTGGACATGGGGTATCGGAGCCGGCGCGAGGAGACGAGCCGGGCCGGTGCGGCCTGAATCGGCGGCACGAACCACTGCGGCTTCGTCAGGCGGCCATTATGGGGCCGCGGACGCCGACACGCGAACGCCGGTGGATCACGGGCCGGTCGGGAGCGGCCTCAGGCCGCCGAGTTTGCCGCCGAACCGGGGCGTGGCGATCGAGATCGGCTCGGGTGACGTGGCCGAACCCACGTTGCCCGCCACGTCGACCGCCTCGACGCGGACATGGACTTTCGCGGGCACGCTGCGTTCGGGAGCCCAGCGGTGTTCGCCCTGGTTCTCGATGCCGTCGGCGATTGTCGCCCACGGGCCGTCCGCGTTGGGGGAGTAGAGGAGTCGAACCGTTCCCGGGGCGATCAGGGGATCGCGGACGACGTATCTGATGACGAGGGCGGGCGACAATTCCGCTTCGTCGCGGGTGATCGCGACGAGTTCCGCGTGAGGCGGCTCCTCGTCCACGCCGACCCAGGCATCCGGCACGGTGCCCGACCGCGGCCCGCCGGGCTCGTCGGCCGATTCGGCGACGAGTTCGAGCCGCACTCCATAGAGCCCGGCCGCGGGCAACGTCACGTCGATCGGACTGCCGCCGTCGTTGTCCACGGCCGTCCGTTGCCAGGTCACGCCGCCATCCTGCGTGGTCCAGAGTTCGGCGCGGAGCGGGCCCGTGGCCGAACGGCCGGCGGGAATCTCGTAATCCCAGGCGAACCGCCGCGACTTGGTCAGTTGGAGCGGACGGCCGCGGTATTCGAGGCCGTTGTCGGATGACGAGTGGGTGATCCCGACGTCGCCCAGTGACTGCCGCGCCGCGGGATGACGGGTGTCGGCCCTCGGCAGGAGCGCGGCGGCCGATGTTTTGGCAGGCCGCACGAGGACGCTTCGGCCGGTGCCGTCTTCCGCGGCGCTGGAGCCCGCGGGCGCCCGCGGCTGTCCATCCGACCAACCGGCGGCGGATTCGGGCGACCAGCCGCCGTCGGCATTCTGCGGCGGGAGCGGGCTACGGTCGGCGGGCTGGCCCGCCGTCGTGGAGCCGGCGGTGAGCGAGGTTTCGTCGGCGACGGTCTGGGCGGGCAGCGGCGGCACACCGATCTCCGTGGCGAGCGCCACCTGATCGACCCGTGGATCGGCCGGCTCGAGCGTGAACTGCTTGACGGTCTGATTGCCCGACGAATCGGCGATGGCGATCCGCACGGTCATCGTCTCGACCTTCTCGCCGGCCCACCAGATCTCCTCGCCCACGAGGTGCGCCGGCGACTCACGTGCGAGCACGGCCTGGGCCGCCACGGACTTCCAGCCCTTGTCGCCCGCGCCGCGATACTCCACCTTGAGCGACTCGAGCCGCAGTGAGTCGTCGGCCGCGGCATAGCGGCAGATGATCTCGCCATCGCTCCCCTTCCACACGCGACCCGCGAGCCGGGGACCGGCCGCATCGACCAGCACGCGGATGTCCGGCCCTTCGCCGCCGCGGGAGCGGCCCTTCTTGTCGAGCACCCGCAGCCGAAACCAGTATTCGCCGTCGTTCCCGCCGTTGTAGGTGAACGACGACGCCGTCGGTGCAGCCTCGCCTGCCGGCTGCCAGGTGGCGCCGAGATCCGTCGACACGCTCAGCGCCACCTTCTGTGGTGCGGCATCTGCGTCGGGGTCTTCGGATTTCGGGATCCGGAAGGGGATCGAGAAGCTGCGGTGCTTCGTCCTGACAAGATCCGGCAGGCCGGCGGCAGTCAGCGGCTCCGCCGCGAGCGGTCCGGCAGGAACGCAGGCGATGACCAGCGTCAAAAGGAGCAGCCGCCGGGCGGCCGGCTGCATCGTGCGGACGGAACGGGTGCATGCCGTGGGCTTCATAACCCCTGTGATCGGCCGAACGAACGCCTCGCGCCACGATTTTTCGGCACAAGGGGCAGAGTCACCCCGAACTGCCAGACCGTCATCAACGGAGTCGCCAAGGCCTGCGAGGCTGTGCCGATTGCGGAATCTGCGTCGTTTTTCTTCTGGACCCGGCGGACCGCAGGCTGCCATAATCGGGCGTTCCACCGACCCATTGGAGCGGGTTCGGGTGACTGGGACCCTTCCCCATCCGTCCATGTCAGGAGGCCGGCTCCCGTCGGGTGCCGATGATCCGTGCCCGCGTTCCTGGCCACCGCGTTCCTGCTGGCGCTGCTGATCGTGGTCGGGGGTGCTGCAATCGTCATGATCCGGAGAGCGCGGGGCAGGGCCCTTGACGATCAGGTGGAATGGGAAAGAACGCTCGGCCGCTACAAAAATCTCCGCGACCAAGGTGTGCTGAGCGAAGAGGAATACCGAAACATAAGAACACTCGTCGAGCCGCGAACGCGGATCGGCACGCCCGCACGCGGTGGTCGGCAGCAGCCGACCGTCGATGATGCCGGGCCGAAGCACGGGAGGGAATGAACTGATGCCATCCGGGAAAGACGTGGGCGGGCTCGGTCGGCGCGGTGCCGGCGGAACGACGAAGAAGAACGCATTCTGTTCGTTCTGTCGCAAGAGTTACCGCGATGTCGGGCCGCTCGTCGAGGGCCCGGGCGACGTCTACATCTGCGGTGAGTGCATCGAGCTCTGCCAGTCGATTCTCGACCAGGAGAAGAAGCGGCGCGGCACGAGCAAGCAGCTCTTCACGGCGATCCCGTCGCCCCGCGAAATCGTCTCCCATCTCGACCAGTATGTGATCGGGCAGCATCACGCCAAGCGGGTGCTCGCCGTCGCCGTGCACAGCCACTACAAGCGGCTCAATCTGGGGCGTGAGGCGGGCGAGGTCGAAGTCGACAAGTCCAACATTCTGCTCCTCGGCCCCACGGGCTGCGGCAAGACGCTCCTCGCCCGGACGCTCGCCAAGATCCTCGATGTTCCCTTCGCCATCGGCGACGCGACCACGCTCACCGAGGCGGGCTACGTGGGCGAGGACG
>SXGT01936107.1_pt1 | contig 15242 bp, 17 predicted proteins | sample 3176221 | NCBI WGS metagenome assembly SXGT01 (sample SAMN11356862, study PRJNA531348) | freshwater metagenome | isolation source: freshwater sample F1-120 | place: China: Fuxian Lake, Yuxi | collected 2017-12-25
CCGGCGCCGTGGCGGCGTCAGGGACCAGCGAGCCGTTCGGCATGGACGACGCCTCGGGCCAGGCGGTGCACCGCATCGACTTCAGCGGCGCGACCAGGGCGGGCGAGGGCTATCGCCACCCGAGGAGGACGTGCCCGAGCCGTACGACGAGACGGCCATCCAGTCCATCTCGACGTGCCGGTCGAGGCTGCGGGCGAGGTCGGCCATGACCATCACGGCGCCCTTGAGGACGCCGACGAGCAGGAGGTCGCGGCCCTCGTAGTCGCGCTCGATGTCGCGGGCGAGCTCGGCGAGCCGCTCGCGGATCTGGTCCTCGGTGTAGAGCGTCTGGTCGAGATCGAGGTCGCCCTCGACGTGCTGCGTGTCCACGCGCTCAGCCTGCCACAGGGGTGGGGCCGAAGATCAGGGAACTCCCCTCCCGGCGGCAGCACACCCCGCCGGGCAGCTCGACGCGGTCCTGGCCGCCCCACCGCGTCACCAGCCGGTCCAGCGCGGCGACGTGGACGGCACCGGTCTCGGCGGCGCTGGCACCGGCGGCGAGAGCGGTGCGGCGCAGCACCCTGGAGCGCAGGGCCGGTGGCAGGGCGGCCAGCACGGCCACGTCCGACGGGTGGTCGACCTGCGCGGCGAGGTGGTCGAGCAGGTCGGCGTCGTCGCGCAGGAGGTCGGCCGTGCGGGCCAGCGCGTCGACGACGCCCCCACCGAGCACGTCCTCCAGCAGCGGCAGCACCTCGGTGCGCAGCCGGCTGCGCCGGAACCGGACGTCGGCGTTGTGCGGGTCGTCCCACCACGTCGTGGCGTGCGCTCGGCAGACCGTCTCGGTGTCCTCGCGCGTCAGTGCCAGCAGCGGGCGGCGCCAGGGGCCGTCGACGGCGCGCATGCCGGCGAGCGATCGCCCTCCGGACCCGCGACCGAGTCCGAGCAGCACGGACTCGGCCTGGTCGTCGCGGGTGTGACCCAGCAGGACGACGCCGTCGGGTCCGGCGGCGTCGAGCAGGGCCTGCCGGCGTGCGCTGCGAGCCGCGGCCTCGGGTCCACCGGTCCTCCCGACCTCGACCCGCACGCTGCGCGACGCGAGTCCCAGCGTCCGCGCCTGCTGCACCGCCCGCTCGGCGACGTCGGCCGACGCGTCCTGCAGGCCGTGGTCGACGACGACGGCCGTGGCGGTGCGACCGTCGCGCTCGGTGACGAAGGCGGTGGCCGCGGCGAGGGCGAGCGAGTCTGCACCACCGGACAGTGCGACGACCACCGGGACGTCCGTCGCGGCGTCGGCCAGGACGTCACGCACGCCTCGGCGGGCCGCCGCCTCCGCCTCCGTGAGCCTCATCCTCAGGCGTGGACGCGGGCGATCCAGGCGTCCGGGTCCTCGATCTCGGCCTTCGTCGGCAGGTTCGCGGCCTCGGCCCAGACGGCGTCGAACCCGTCGCGGCCCGTCCGGTCGACGACCGCGCGGACGAAGACCGCGCCGTCGCGGTACTGGCGCAGCTTGGACTCCATGCCCAGGAGCCGGCGCAGCAGCTTGTCCAGGCCCGACCCGCCGGAACGTCGCTGCTCGAACTTGCGCCGGATCTGCTTGACGGTGGGGATGACGTCGGGCCCGACGCCGTCCATGACGACGTCGGCGTGCCCCTCGAGCAGCGACATCACGCCGGTGACCTGCTCGACGACCGCCCGCTGCCGGTCGTTCTGCAGCAGGTCCGCCAGCGAGGAGTCGGACTCGCCCCGCACGATGCGCACGAGCTCGCCGAGGCCCTCGGACAGGAACCGGGAGAGCGCGTCGGAGTCGAGGTCGGTGGCGTCGACCATCTCGGTCATGAGCGAGCGCAGGTGGTCGCGCATCCAGGGCACGGCCGTGAACTGGACCCGGTGGGTCTGCTCGTGCAGAGCCACCCAGCGGCGGAAGTCGATCGGGTCGACGCCGAGGCGCTGCTCCACGTCGACGATGTTCGGCGCGACCAGCAGCAGCCGCCCACCCTCCCCGGCAGCACCGCTCCAGAACGGGTCGAACTGGCCGAGGACCTTGCTGGACAGGAACGACATGACGGTGCCGATCTCCACCCCTCCCACGACGCCGCCGACCGCGCGGGCCGGTGCCGACGTCCTGCCCTGCGCCGCGACCTTGTCGAAGACCGGCTCGAGGATCGTCGAGAACGTCGCCAGGTTCGCCTCCACCCACCGGGCCCGGTCGACGACCAGGACCGGCGCCTCGTTCTGAGGGGTCTGCGGCGCGACCAGGCCGGTGTAGTCGCGCACCGGTCCCTCCGCCAGCTCGGCGGCCTCGCGCAGGGTCGCGACCACCTCGTGCGTCTCCTCGGGAGTGAGGTCGGGGCCGGGGCGCGTCAGGGTGGCCGCCGTGCGGCGGGCCACCTTCCAGTCGATCATGGGACCACCGTAGGCGCCCCGTCCCGATAGCACCCGGCGCACGACGGAGCCCCACGCCCTTCAGGGCACCGATGCTGTTCCCACCGATAGGCTTCCCCCACTCATGATCGGGCTCATCGCGCTGCACTTCCTCGCTGCTGCGCTGGCCCCTGCCCTCACCCGATGGATCGACCGACGAGCCTTCATCGTGCTCGCAGTGGTGCCGGCCCTCTCCTTCGTCTGGCTCCTGCCACAGGCGGCGTCCGTGACCGCAGGCGGGGAGCCGGTCACCGAACGTCTCTCCTGGATCTCGGCGATCGACATGCACATCGACCTGGCGCTCACGCCCCTGACGGCGGTCATGGCGCTCGTGGTCACGGGCGTCGGCGCCCTCGTCGTGCTCTACTGCGCCTGGTACTTCCGCGAGGGCGACCCCGAGATCTGGCGCTTCTCCGGCGTGCTCACGGCGTTCGCCGGTTCCATGCTCGGGCTGGTCCTGGCGGACAACCTCTACGTCCTGTTCGTCTTCTGGGAGCTCACGACGATCCTGTCGTTCTTGCTCATCGGCCACAACCCCGAGCGCAAGGCCAACCGCCGGGCCGCCATGAACGCCCTGCTCGTCACGACGTTCGGTGGCCTCGTGATGCTCGGCGGCTTCTTCGTGCTCGACGTGCAGGCGGGCACGGCTCGCATCAGCGAGATCCTCGCGGACCCGCCGAGCGGGACCGCCGCGACCGTCGCGATGCTCCTGATCCTCGTCGGTGCGGTCAGCAAGTCCGCGCTCGTGCCGTTCCACTTCTGGTTGCCCGGCGCGATGGCTGCGCCCACCCCGGTCAGCGCCTACCTGCACGCCGCCGCGATGGTGAAGGCCGGCGTGTTCCTCGTCGCGCTGCTCGCGCCCGTCTTCGCCGACGTGCCCGGCTGGCGCCCCACGCTCATCGGGCTCGGTATCCTGACGATGCTGATCGGAGGGTTGCGGGCTCTGCGCCAGCACGACCTGAAGCTCCTGCTCGCCTACGGGACCGTGAGCCAGCTCGGCTTCCTCGCCGCCGTCGCCGGCGCGGGGACCCGCTCGGCGGCCTTCGCGGGGCTCGCGCTGATCCTCGGGCACGCGCTCTTCAAGTCGACGCTGTTCCTCGTCGTCGGCGTCATCGACCGCACGGCCGGCACCCGCGACCTGCGCGAGCTCACCGGTCTGCACCGCAGGCTGCCGCTGCTCTTCCTGGCCGCGCTCCTCGCGTCGCTGTCGATGGCGGGCGTGCCGCCCCTGCTCGGGTTCACCGCCAAGGAGGCCGCGCTCGCGGCGTTCGTCGACCTCGGCGACGACGCGGGCATCGGCGCGTGGGGCACCGTCGCGCTCGTCGGGATCACGCTCGGGTCGGTGCTCACCGTGGCCTACACGGCGCGCTTCCTGTGGGGTGCGTTCGGCGTCCGCGACGTGACCGCCCCCGAGCTCCGCCCGGTGCCCGTCGGCTTCGTCGTCAGCCCTGCCGTGCTCGCCGCACTCGGCCTGGCCGGCGGGTTCGCCGGACCGGTCCTGACCCCGCGGGTCGCCACCTACGCCGACCAGGCCGCCGAGGGCGCCCACGAACCGGTCCTGACCCTGTGGCACGGCCTCACCCCGGCCCTCGGGCTGTCGATCCTCGCGATCGTCGCGGGCGTCGGCCTGTGGATCCGCCGCAAGCAGGTGGCCCGCGTCCAGGAGTCGGTCGTGCAGCGGCTCCACCTGCCCGACGCCGAGCTCGTCTACCACGACGTCCTCCGCGGGGTGGACCGCTTCGCCGTCGAGCTGACCGCCCGCACGCAACGCGGGTCCCTGCCCGTCTACGTCGCGATCATGCTGATCGTGATGGTGGTGGTCCCCGGCACCGCGCTCGTCGGAGCCTGGTCCGACATCGCGGTCCGCGGCCCCGACAACTGGCTCCAGGTGGCCATCTCCCTGCTCGTCGTGGTCGCGGCCGTCATGACCGTCCGCTCGCGCCGCCGTCTGCGCGCCGTGCTGCTGCTGGGCGTCACCGGGTACGGCACCGCGCTGCTGTTCGTCATCCACGGCGCCCCGGACCTCGCCCTCACCCAGACCCTGGTGGAGACGTTCGCCGTCGTCACCTTCGTGCTCGTCCTTCGTCGTCTGCCGCCGTTCTTCTCCGACCGCCCCTTCACCACGGCGCGCTACCTGCGCATCGCGCTCGGAGCCGCCGTGGGCGTCGCCGTCGGCGCCTATGCCCTCCTGGCCTCCTCCGCCCGCACCGCCGACCCGATCGGGCAACGCTTCGCCGGCCCCGCCTACGACTTCGGCGGCGGGGAGAACATCGTCAACATCACGCTCGTCGACATCCGCGTGTGGGACACCTTCGGCGAGCTCGCTGTCATCGTCGTCGCCGCCACCGGTGTCGCCAGCCTGATCTTCCTGCTCACCGACCGCGCCACCTCCCACGCCGAAGCGCGACGCGACCGGCGCCAGGTGGTCTCCACCGAGGCCTGGATGCAGGGTGGGCTCGACGTCCCCGACCAGCGTCGCTCCGTCGTCCTCGAGATCGTCGCCCGCGCCGTGTTCCCGGTGATGATGATCTTCTCCGTCTACCTGATGTTCATCGGCCACTACGAGCCCGGCGGCGGGTTCGCCGGCGGGCTGATCGCCGGCCTCGCGCTCATGGTGCGCTACCTCGCCGGCGGCCGCTCCGAGCTCGACGCCGCCGCACCCGTCGACGCCGGCACCGTCCTCGGCGGCGGGCTCGCGGTCGCGTCCCTCGCCGGCATCGTCCCCGCGCTGCTGGGCTACAACGCCTTCCAGAGCGGCATCTTCGACATCCCGTTCCCGCTCCTCGGCGAGCTGCACGTCGTGACGTCGATCTTCTTCGACATCGGCGTGTACCTGATCATCGTCGGGCTCGCCCTCGACGTCCTGCGCAGCCTCGGCGGCGGCATCGACGCCGACAGTGACGAGGAACCGATGGTCCAGGGAGCGAACGCATGAGCAGCAACCTCGTCCTCGTCGTGGTCGTGGCGTTCCTCGTGGGCTGCGGCGTGACGCTCATGCTCGAGCGGAGCCTCACCCGCATCCTCGTCGGCTTCGTCATGATCGGCAACGGCGTCAACCTGCTGTTCATCATCGCCTCCGGGCCGGCCGGGGACCCGCCGCTGCTGGGCGACGTCGCACGCACGGACATGGTCGACCCCCTTCCCCAGGCGATGGCCCTGACGGCCATCGTCATCACCCTCGGCATGACCGCCTTCGGGCTCGCCCTGGCCTACCGGGCCTGGCAGCTCAGCGGCCACGACGACGTGCAGGACGACCTCGAGGACGACCTCGTGCGTCGCCGCGCCCACCGCGACGACGTCTCGGCGTCGTTCGACGACGTGGAGTCCGGGCTGCCCGACGAAGAAGGAACCGACGAGGAGGACCCGCGATGACCCAGCTCGTCCTCGTCCCCGTCCTGCTTCCGCTTCTCGGCGCCGGCCTGTGCCTCGTGCTCGGGCGCTCCGCAAGGGCCCAGCGGTTGATCAGCGTGCTCGTGCTCGCCACGGTCGTCGCCACGGCCGCGACGCTGCTCTACCGTGCCGACCGCTACGGCCCCCAGTCGGTCAGCATCGCCGGGTGGACGTCCGACATCGGCATCTCCCTCGTCGCCGACCGGCTGTCGGCGCTGCTGCTGCTGATCTCCACCGTCGTCACGCTGTGCGTCCTGCTCTACTCCTTCGGGCAGGGGATCGTCGAGTTCGGCCGCAACACGCCCCTGTCGGTCTTCCACCCCACCTACCTCGTGCTGTCGGCCGGCGTCTCCAACGCGTTCCTGTCGGCCGACCTGTTCAACCTGTTCGTCGGGTTCGAGGTGCTGCTCGCCGCCAGCTACGTGCTGATCACCCTCGGCGGCACCGAGGCGCGCATCCGCGCCGGCACCGTCTACGTGATCGTCAGCTTCGTGTCCTCGGTGTTCTTCCTCATCGCGATCGCGTGCGTGTACGCCGCCACGGGCACGGTGAACTTCGCCGAGCTGTCCCGCCGTCTGCCCGACCTCCCGGAGGGCACCCAGCTCGTGCTGCAGCTGATGCTGCTGGTGACGTTCGCGATCAAGGCGGCGATCTTCCCGCTCTCCTTCTGGCTGCCCGACTCCTACCCGACCGCGCCCGCACCGGTGACGGCCGTGTTCGCCGGCCTGCTGACGAAGGTCGGCATCTACGCGATCGTGCGGACGCAAACACTGCTGTTCCCCGAGACCGACCTGCGCAGCGTCCTGCTCTGGGCCTCGATCCTGACGATGCTCGTCGGCATCCTCGGGGCGATCGCGCAGTCCGACATCAAGCGCGTCCTGTCGTTCACGCTCGTCAGCCACATCGGCTACATGCTCTTCGGCATCGCGATCGCCAGCCAGCTGGCCCTCTCCGGGGCGATCTTCTACATCGTCCACCACATCACCGTGCAGACCGTGCTGTTCCTCGTGGCCGGGCTCGTCGAGTGGCGTGCCGGCACCACGAACCTCGACCGGCTCGGCGGGCTCGCGCGGTCCGCCCCGATCCTGTCGGTGATCTTCTTCGTCCCTGCCATGAACCTCGCCGGGATCCCCCCGTTCTCGGGGTTCCTCGGCAAGGTCGCGCTCGGCAAGGCCGGCATCGCCGCGGGCGACTGGCTCGCGGTGCTGGGCGTCGGCGCGTCGATCGCCGCGAGCCTGCTCACCCTGTACGCCGTCGCCAAGGTCTGGAACCGGGCGTTCTGGCAGCCCGTCGACCCGGACGTCGCCGTCGACTCGGGCGAGGACTGGGCGCACGGTCCGCTGCACGGCCACGACCAGGTCTCGACCGGCACGCAGGTCAGCACGATGTGGAAGGTCTCCGAGCTGGACCGGCTGCCGCGCGGGATGGCGCTGCCGACCGTCGCGCTCGTGCTGGTCACCGTCACCCTGACCCTCGCGGCCGGGCCGCTGTTCGAGATCACCGACCGGGCCGCGGCCGAGCTCATGCTGCGCACCCCCTACGTCCAGGCCGTCCTCGGGGACGCGCCATGAGGTCGCGGGCGACGAGCATCGCCCTGCTCACCGTCGTCTGGCTGCTGCTGTGGCACGACCTCACCCCGTGGCTCGTGGTCGGGGGCGTCCTCACGGCCGTGCTCGTCACCGCGGCGTTCCCCTTTCCCAAGGCCCCCTGGGTGGCGACGTTCCGACCCTGGCCGGCGCTGGTGCTGCTCGCCGTGTTCGCGGTCGACGTCGTCCGGGCCAGCGCCGAGGTCACCTGGATCGCGATCCGTCCGGCCCCCGTGCCCGCGAGCGCCGTCGTGCGGGTCGACCTGCGCACCGACTCCGAGCTGCTCATGGCCGTCACCGGCGAGCTGGTCTCCCTCGTGCCCGGCTCGCTGCTGATCGAGCTGGCGCCGGACACGTCGTCGCTGTACCTGCACGTGCTCGACGGCAGCACGCCCGAGCGCATCGAGCGGGCCATCGCCAGGGTGCGCAGCCAGGAGGAGCGGGTCGTCCGCGCCTTCGCCCCGCGCGCCGAACGCATCGCCATCTGCGGGGAGGACTCGTGACCGTCGTCGCCATCGTCTGCGGAGTGATCCTGGGCGTCACCGGACTGCTGTGCCTCATCCGCATCGTCCGCGGACCGTCCATGCTGGACCGGGCCGCCGCGACCGACGTGTTCGTCGCCGCCAGCGTCGCCGCCGTGGGCGTCATCGCCACCCTCGAGCGCTCCACCACGATCCTGCCGGTGCTGCTGGCGCTGTCGCTCGTCGGCTTCCTCGGGTCGGTGAGCATCGCGAGGTTCGCCGCGCACGACACCGGCTCGGCACCCCAGGTGGAGGAGAACCCGTGATCGTCGACGTCCTCGCCTCCATCGCCCTGCTCCTCGGGTGCTCGCTGGCCCTGGTGGCCGGCATCGGCCTGCTGCGCTTCCCCGACGTGCTGACCCGCATGCACGGGGCGACCAAGCCGCAGACCCTCGGCATGGTCCTGGTGCTCGTCGCCATCGGTCTGCGCGCCGAGGACCGCTCCGCCATCGCGATCCTCGCCCTCGTCGGCCTGTTCGCCCTCATGACGGCACCGGTCTCGGCCCACATGCTGGGCCGCGCCGCCTTCCGCACCGGTCGCGTCGACCGGTCGGCCCTGAGCCGCGACGACCTTGCCTGAACCGGTTGGTAGGTTCGCGCCATGCGCATTGCGACGTGGAACGTCAACTCCATCCGTAGCCGCATCGACCGGGTCACCGCCTGGTTGGAACGCTCCGACGTCGACGTCCTGGCCATCCAGGAGACGAAGTGCCGCGAGGACCAGTTCCCCGGCCTGGAGCTGTCGTCGATGGGCTACGAGTACGCGCACGTCGGCCTCAACCAGTGGAACGGCGTCGCGCTGATCTCGCGCGTCGGCCTGGAGGACGTCGCCACGTCGTTCGCGCCGGACCAGCCGCTGTTCGGCGACCCGGAGGTCCTGGAGCCGCGGGCCGTCGGGGCCACGTGCGGCGGGGTGCGGGTGTGGAGCCTGTACGTGCCCAACGGTCGCGAGCTCGACCACGCTCACTACCACTACAAGCTGGCGTGGCTGGAGTCGCTGCGGGCCCAGGCGTCGTCGTGGCTGGCGGACGACCCCGACGCGCAGATCGCCCTGACCGGCGACTGGAACATCGCGCCGCAGGACGACGACGTGTGGGACATGGCGGTCTTCGAGGGCAAGACGCACGTCTCCGAGCCCGAGCGCCAGGCGTTCCGCGACATGCTCGAGACGGGCTTCACCGACGTCGTCCGCCCCCACGCCCCCGGCCCGGGCGTCTACACGTACTGGGACTACCAGCAGCTCGCGTTCCCCAAGAAGCGCGGCCTGCGCATCGACTTCGTCCTCGCCTCCGACGCCCTCGCCGCCCGCGTCGACGGCGCCTTCATCGACCGCGAGGAGCGCAAGGGCAAGGGCGCCAGCGACCACGCGCCGGTCGTCGTCGACCTCGCCTGAGTCCGGTATCGCGGTTCACCGCGGGAGGGGGTCAGGCCCACCGGGGACGCAGGGGCAGGTGGGCGTCGCCGTCGTGGTCGGGCTTGACGCCGACGACCTGGTGCAGACCGATCTCGCCGCGCTCGAACGCCAGGCGGGAGCCGGCCATGTACAGGCCCCACACCTTGGCGGTGCCGAGGCTGACCTCGCCGAGCGCCTCGTCCCAGTGCTCGTCGAGGTTGCGGCACCAGCCCTGCAGGGTGCGCGCGTAGTGCTCCCGCAGGTTCTCCAGGTGCCGGACGTCGAAGCCGTGGTCGTGCATCGAGGAGACGATCGTGCCGACGGGAGCGAGCTCGCCGTCGGGGAACACGTACCGGTCGATGAAGGCGCCGGCGGCGGGAGCCGTGGCGCTGTCGCGCCGGGTGATGCAGTGGTTCAGCAGCCGCCCGCCCGGCCGCAGCTTGCCGTGCAGGGTGGAGAAGTAGTCGGCGTACTGGCGCACCCCGATGCGCTCGGTGAGCCCGATGGAGCTGACCGCGTCGAACCCGGTCTCGAGGACGTCGCGGTAGTCGCAGTGGCGGACCTCGGCGAGCCCCTGCAGGCCCTCGGCCTCGATGCGTGCCTGCGCCCACGTGGCCTGCTCGCGCGACAGGGTGACGCCGATGGCCTTGACGCCGTGCTCGCGCGCCGCGTGGCGCACCATGCCACCCCAGCCGCAGCCGACGTCGAGGAGCCGGTCGCCGGCGGACAGGTCGAGCTTGCGCGCGACGAGGTCGTACTTCTCGAACTGCGCCTCCTCCAGCGTCGCGTCCTCCCGCGGGTAGACCGCGCACGTGTACGTCATCGACGGACCGAGGACCAGCTCGTAGAAACGATTGGAGACGTCGTAGTGGTGGCTGATCGCCTCCGCGTCACGGGTACGGGTGTGCCGCAGACCCTCCACGACCCGACGCCAGCGCGGGAGGTGCTCCTCCGGCGGCGGGGGCGGCGGACGCAGCTGGGTGAAGCCGAGGCTGCGCACGATGTTGACCAGCTCCGACGGACCCGGGACGCGCAGCCGCAGCCGGCTCTGCACGTGGACCATGAGCTCGTAGGGGTCGGCGAGGCTGACGCCGTCGAGCTCGAGGTCGCCGGCCACGAACGCGCGCGCGAACCCGAGGTCGCCCGGCGCGGTCAGCAGGTACGCCAGGCCGCGCTCGGTGAGGAGTCGAGCCGTGAAGGGCGCCTCGTCCGCGGTCGGGCCCGCGCTGCTGCCGTCGTAGGCCTCGAGCCGGAACGGCATGCCGTCGCGCATCAGCCGCGCGATGGCCTCGGCGATCGTCAGGGTGCCGACCTCTGCGGTCATGAGTTGCCCACCGCCTTCTCGTAGAGGGTGCTGAGTCGTCCGTCCGGGTCGTAGCGCTCGCGGACGCGGTCCAGGGCGTCGGTGCCGTAGAGCGCGGCGAACGTCGCCTCGTCGTAGAACGCCTCGGAGTACAGGGACTTGTGGCCGCCCAGCGCGCTCACGTGCTCCTCGATGCGACGGTTGACGCTGCCCGGTACGGCATCGGCCGGCACCTCGACGGTGCCCCAGAAGCCGATGTTGACGTAGGTGCGGCCCGGTTCGAGCGGGTAGCTGGACCACGGTCGGCGGGTGCGCAGCGGGCAGACCCAGACCGGACGCATGCCGACCTCCGCGTCGAACCAGCGCAGGAACTCCGGCAGCCGCTCCAGCGGCACCTCGACGTCCTGGATGACGCGCTCGCGCCCGGGCACGCGGCGGACCACGTCGAGCGCTCGACTCAGGCCGAGACGCGCGTCGAGGCCGACCAGGCGGTGGTAGACGTCGCTGCGCCGCCAGCGTCGCGGCCAGACGCGACGCACCAGCGGGTGCTGGGCGCCGAACGCCGCCGAGCACCAGAACCAGTCGGTGTCCCAGCGCCACAGGTAGTCGTGCATCGTCAGGCGGTCGTGGGTGCGCTCGGCGACGGAGCGGTAGTAGACGGCCGCACCGGTGTAGTCGCTCGTGGGGCCGGGCTCGTCGGTGAAGGTGGCGACGGTGAGGACGACCTCGTCGGGCGTGAAGGCGGTGCCGTCGATCGCGTCGACCCGCCGACCCTCGAAGGTCCCCGAGCGGGCGACCTCCTCGATCGCCGCGACCGCCTCGTCGGCGCCGTGGCGGACGTGCCGCAGCTCGACGAACCCCGGGACCCGCTCGAGCGCGATGCGCAACCGGGTGGCGTAGCCGAGGGAGCCGTAGGAGTTCGGGAAGGCGTCGAACAGCTCGGCGTGCTCGCCCTCGGGCGTGGCCGTGACGAGGTCGCCGGCGCCGGTCAGGACGTCCATCTCGAGCACGGACTCGTGGGGCAGCCCGTTGCGCAGCGACGTCGACTCGATGCCGAGTCCCGTGACGGCACCGCCGAGGGTGATGGTGCGCAGCTGCGGGACGACCTGGGGGATGAAGCCGAGCGGCAGGACGGCGTCGACGAGGTGCTCGTAGGTGCACATGCCCTGGACGTCGGCGGTCGCGGCGTCGACATCGACGTCGATGACCCCGTCGAGCCCGGTGACGTCGAGCCCGACGCTCGGGGCCGTGCGGGGCCGGAAGAGGTTCGAGGTGCGCTTGGCGAGCCGGATCCGCTGTCCCTCGGGGACGGCACGGTAGGACTCGACCAGGCGCTCGACGGCCCGCTGATGTCGGTCCCATCCCCTCACGACTGCCACCCTAGACCTGGCTCAGGGGGCGGTGTCGAGCAGCCACACGAGGGCCTCCCCGGAGCCGTCGACGGGCCCGACGGGCTCGTCGGTGCGCAGCTCGTCGCCGACCTCCAGTCGTTCGCCGCCGACGTCGACGCTCCCCCGCGTGACGTGCACCAGGGTGCGGGGCGCTGCCGGCAGCTCCAGGGCCGTGCCGGTCGGCCGGACCACGAGCATCCGCGCCGGCGCCGCCACGTCGACCCCCGGGAGCAGACCGTCGCCGACGACGTCGACGCTCGCGTACCGCGGCTCGCCGCCGTGGGTCGAGAACAGCATGGTCTGCACGAAGACGAGCGGCTCGTCGGACGCGTTGCGCTCGGCGTGCTCCACCCCGGTGCCCGCGCTCAGCCGCTGGGCGGTGCCGGGACGGACCTGGCCGTCGTTGCCGACCGTGTCGGCGTGCGCGAGCACCCCGTCCACGACCCACGTCACGATCTCCACGTCCGCGTGGCGGTGGTGGTCGTATCCCGCGCCCGGGGCGACGTGCTCGACGTTGATCGCCACGAGCGGCCCGAACCCGACGTTCGAGGGGTCGTAGTGGGCGCCGTGGCTGAAGGAGTGCCGCGTGCTGATGCCGTCCACCCGGGTCAGGAAGCGGTCCTCGGCGCGCCGGACCTCACGCATAGCCGAGCTCGTGCAGGCGGGCGTCGTCGATGCCGAAGTGGTGGGCGATCTCGTGGGCGACGGTGATGTCGACCTCGCGGACGACGTCGTCCTCGGTCTCGCAGATGGCGAGGATGGGCCGGCGGTAGACGCTGATGCGGTCGGGCAGGACGCCGCCGTAGGACGCGTCGCGCTCGGTGAGCGCCACGCCCTCGTAGAGTCCCAGCAGGTGCGGGTCCTCCGCAGGGGCGTCGTCCTCGATGAACAGGACGACGTTGTCCAGCAGCGCGACGAGCTCGTCGGGCACCCGTGCGAAGGCCGCCTCGACGAGCTCGGCGAACCGTTCCTCGCCCACCTCGACCATGGGCCCATCCTGCCGGAGGCGTCCACGGGCCCGTATGCTGACCGGTGCCGCGCCCCGTTCGTCTAGCGGCCCAGGACGCCGCCCTTTCAAGGCGGTAGCGCGGGGTCGAATCCCGTACGGGGTACCACTGTGACGGCCGGTCGAGTCGGGAGACGACTCAGACCCGCACGATGCTCGCGCGGCGCCTTCCCGCACCGCCCGCTCCCACGGCGGGGGCTGCGTCACGCCCTGATGGCGACACCACCGTGTTAACCTACAAGCATTAGGCATCTGCCGAATGATCATAGGAGACCGTCGTGCCACGAGCGGGACTGAACACCGAGCGCGTCGTCCTCGCCGGCGCCGACCTCGCGGACGAGGTCGGACTCGAGGCGGCGACCCTCTCCGAGCTCGCCCGGCGGCTCGACGTGAGGGTCGCCAGCCTCTACTCCCACGTGCGCAGCTCACAGGACCTCCGCACCGGCATTGCGCTGATCGCGCTCGAGGACCTGGCCGAGCGCGTCGCCGCGGCGCTCGCGGGACGCTCTCGCACCGAGGCCCTGTCCGCCCTCGGCCACCTCTACCGCGACTACGCCCGCGAGCATCCGGGCCGATACGAGGCGACGCGCGTCCGTCTCGACGCCGAGACCGCCGACGCGAGCGCGGGACGACGGATCTCCCAGATGACCCGCGCGGCGCTGCGCGGCTACGAGCTCTCCCCGACCGACGAGACGCACGCTGTACGCCTGCTCGGCAGCGTCTTCCACGGCTACATCAGCCTCGAGAGTGCCGGCGGCTTCGACCACAGCCGTCCCGACAGCCGAACGAGCTGGCTGCGCATCCTCGACGGCCTCGACGCGATGCTGACGACGTGGTCGGGCTCGTGAGGAGCATCGACGAGCGCCAGATCCGCGGCTCCTTCGTCAACGGCAGCCGCGGCGAGGTGAAGCGGCTGCGCCTGCCGCTCCACCTCCACGACCTGCCCTGGGAGTCGATGGACTTCCTCGGCTGGGTGGATCCTCGGGCACCGCTGCGGTGCTACCTGGTCGTCCCGATGGACGGCGAGACGCTGGTCGGGATGCAGCTGCGCCGCAACGTCGGCGGCAGCGGCGCAAGGCGTGCACGCATGTGCTCGTTGTGCCTCACGACGCATCCTGGCACCGGGGTCTCCCTCATGGTGGCACCGCGGGCGGGCCGAGCCGGTCGAGTCGGCAACACCGTCGGCATCGACATCTGCTCGGAGCTGCAGTGCTCGCGGTACGCCCGCGACCTCCTGCCACCACCGGCCCCCTTGACCGCGCGGGAGACGCTCACCATCGAGGAGCGCGTCGCTCGCCTTCGGCGCAACCTCGAGGCCTTCGTCGCGCGGGTGGATCCCCGGTGAGACCCGCACCCGGAGCCCTGTCGGAACGCTTTCGTACCGCCAGGTCTGGAGGCGGCCGGCCCCGATGGTTGAAATACCGACTGACCTGCGAAAACGCACGTGACGAAGATCACCGAGGTCGGAGTTGGGGGCGGGGGGAAAGCAGCCTAATCTTCACACGTGTTCGCTCTCTTCCTCACCCTCTTCAGCCTCGTCCTCACCATCGTCCTCGGCGCGGTCTTCCTCGTCGGGCTGCACCGCGTCGTGCAGTGGTCCGTGGCGCGGTTCGAGGAGCGCGGACGGACCCACGACGTCGCCGTGAACCTCGGTTCCGACGACGACTCCGAGGGTCGCGGCGGCCGGGAGCTCACGGCACACTGACCGGGTGAGTGCCGGCCGCTACGCCCCGTCCCCCTCGGGCGACCTGCACCTCGGCAACCTGCGCACCGCCCTGCTCGCGTGGCTCTTCGCTCGCACCAGCGGACGTGCCTTCCTCGTACGCGTCGAGGACCTCGACCGTGAGCGGTCACGGCCCGAGCACGAGGCACGCCAGCTCGACGACCTCCGCGCCCTCGGGCTCGACTGGGACGGCCCGGTCGTCCGCCAGAGCGAGCGCGACGCCCTGCACGCCGCTGCGGTCGACGACCTCGTCGCGCGAGGGTTGACCTTCGAGTGCTTCTGCACGCGCCGCGACGTCCAGGAGGCGCCCTCAGCACCCCACCTGCCCCCGGGCGCCTACCCCGGCACCTGTCGTGACCTCAGCGATGCCGAGCGCCGCGAGCGCCGACGCGAGCGTCCGCCCGCGATCCGGCTGCGAGCCGGCGAGTCGCGGTGGCAGGTCCAGGACGTCCTCCACGGGACCGGCGAGGGTGGCGTCGACGACCTCGTGCTGCGACGCGGCGACGGTGTCGTCGCCTACAACCTGGCG
>SXGT01026738.1_pt1 | contig 15235 bp, 12 predicted proteins | sample 3176221 | NCBI WGS metagenome assembly SXGT01 (sample SAMN11356862, study PRJNA531348) | freshwater metagenome | isolation source: freshwater sample F1-120 | place: China: Fuxian Lake, Yuxi | collected 2017-12-25
ATCTCGCCGCGGTTGGCGATCAGGATGCGTCCGAACATGGGGTGGGCGCTCCGGGCGCGATCAGGCCTTGATCAGGAACAGGGGCTGTCCGAACTCGACCGCGGCGCCGTTCTCGACGAGCACCTCGACCACCGTGCCCGAGCACTCGGCCTTGATCTCGTTCATGACCTTCATGGCCTCGATGATGCACAGCGTCGAGTCGGGCTTGACGTTCTTGCCGGTGCTGGCGAAGGGCTCGGCGTCCGGCGAGGCAGAGCGGTAGAAGGTGCCTACCATCGGGCTCTTGAACTCCTTTGTGCCCGGGGGTGGGCCTGCGGGAGCCGGGGCCGCCGCGGGGGCAGCCGGGGCCACGGGTGCCGTGGGCGCGACCGCCATCGGCGCCGCGGCCATGCCGCCACCCTGCAGGACATGGACCACCGGGGCCGCGGCAGCCGCCGCGCCGCGGCGCAGGTGCACGCGCAGGCCAGCTTTCTGGTTGTCGATGTCGAGCTCGGTCGCCTCGGACTCCTTCATCAGCCGCAGCAGGCTCTCGACGAGGGCGAGGTCCACATCCTTGGAGGGCGCGGGGGTCGACGGGGCGGGGCTCGAAGCCTTCTTGAGTGCCTTCTTCTTGGCCATAGGGGGGCGGAGGGACGGGTTCGGACGGGTCGGTCAGCCGGCGCGGCATTCTAGCGATTCCCCAGCCGTGGTTCGCCCCCTTGGAGAGCCCCCGGCCCCCGTGCGGACTCCGCTAGGCCCCCCGCAGGGGCTCCCGGCGCCACGGCCCGCTCTTCCCGCCATCCTTTTCGAGCAGCTCGACCTGCTCGATCGCGATCCCGTGCCCGAGGGCCTTGGTCATGTCGTAGACGGTGAGCGCCGCGGCGCTCGCCCCCACCATGGCTTCCATCTCGACCCCGGTGCGACCCATGCAGCGCGCCTCGCAGCGGATCTCGAGCACGTCGCCGGCGCACTCGAGAAACTCGATCCGCACGCCGTCGAGGGCCAGCGTGTGGCACATCGGGATCCACTCGGCCGTGCGCTTCGCCGCGAGGATGCCCGCCACGCGCGCGACCTCGGTCACCGCGCCCTTCGGCCCGGCGCCAGCGAGCACGCCGCGGAGCGTTCCGGCCGGCATGCGCACTCGCGCACGGGCCAGCGCGCGTCGCGCGCTCGCGGCCTTTTCGCCCACGTCGACCATGCGCGACTCGCTTCCCGTGGCACCGGTCGTGACGTGGGTCAGTGCGGACGATTGGCTGTGCGGCTGCGTCATCGCTCGAAGTGGGGCTCGGTATGTTTTTCGTTCCCCGGGCGTGGAGCGCACCGGACCGAGCCTAGAGTACCGCATGACCGGGTCCCGCGCGGCTTGGGATCGAGGCCCGCGTTGGTCGATCTCCGCTCGCTCGGGCCACCGTCCGGTGCCCGCCCCAGGAGACATGATGCGCCTTGTGCTGACCGCGGTCCTTCCGCTTCTCTCTCTCGCTCCCGTCAACGCCCACTCTCTCGCCGCGCTCGCGGGCGGGACGGCGCTCGTCCAAGGTGCCGACTTCGACAGCCTGCTGCGGCAGGAACTCGAGCGCGCCGAGCAAGCTGGGCCGGTCGAGGTCATCTGGCGCTCGGCCTCGCGGCTGCGCGACGCGGCGCGCGAGCTCGGGGTCGAGGACGTCGACGCCACGCTCGAGCGAGCGCTGGGCTCGGCCGACCGCGGTCCGCGCGCAAAGCTGGCGCTCGTCGCCGCGCGACTCGAGGGCGCCGACGCCGCGGCCGCGAAGGGCAAGCTGGCGGAGGCGCTCAGTGAGCTCCTGTCCAGCAAGGACGAGGCGCTGGTCCGTGCGGCTTGCGGGCTGGCTTCGAACACCACCTTCCGCACGCTCGAGGCCGACGCTCGCCGCGGCCTGCTCGATCGACTGCACGGCTTCGCCGAGGATGCGTCGCGCACGCCTTCCCTGAGGCTCGACGCGGCCTTCGCCGAGGGCCGCATCGGCATGGGCGACGACGTGCGCAAGGCACGCGGTCTGATGGCTGAATTCCTCGAGTCGGGCGATGCGGAGTTGCGCGCGCTCGGTGCGCTCGCGCTCGCGCGCAGTGGCGCCGAGGTCTCGGGCAAGCTGCTCGACGAGCTCGAGCGTCTCGCCGTGGCGCCCGACGAGCGCGGCCTGATCGCGCAGGCCTATCTCGAGCGCGAACGCACGCGCGAGGTCGGCGAGCGCAAGCTCAAGAACTTGGCCGAGTTGCACCAGCTCGAAGCCGGCGAGAAGGATCCCGCCGCGCCGAGCAACGACGAGTTCGATCGCCTGAAGAACCTGATGGCGATGATCCGCCGTGCGCACCCCGACGGCAACGACGTAACGCGCGACGAGCTGCTCGAGGCCGCCATGCAGGGCATGCTGCAGAGCCTCGACGAGCACAGCTCCTACCTCGCACCCAAGGCCTACGAGCGCTTCGAACAGGACCTCGCCGCGGGCTACGGTGGCATCGGCGCTTACGTCGGCGAGGACCGCCAAGATGGCTTGTTCACCATCACGCGCCCGATCTACTCGGGGCCTGCCTACAAGGCGGGGCTCATGAGCGAGGACAAGATCGTGCGCATCGACGACTGGCCGACGCTCGGCAAGCCCACGGACGAGATCATCAAGCGCCTCAAGGGACGTCCGGGCACCAAGGTGCGCCTGTACGTCTGGCGGCGCGGCATGGACTCGGCGCTGATCGACCGGCCGACCGAGGAGATGGTGGTCGAGGTCGAGCGCGGCTCGATCACGATCCCCGCCGAGCAGCACCAGATGCTGCCGGGCAAGATCGGCATGATCGTGCTGCAGGAGTTCTCGCAAGTGGCGAGCCGCGAGCTGCGCGGGCCGCTCGAGGAGATGCTCGCCGCGGGCATGCAGGGGCTCGTGCTCGACCTGCGCACCAACTCGGGTGGCCTGCTCGAGGAGGCGGTCAACGTCTCGGCGCTGTTCTTGCCGAAGGGCACGCTCGTCGTGTCGACCAAGAGCCCGCTGCGCGAGACCGAGAAGCTCGCCACGCGCTCGGAGCCTGTGATTCCGGCGGACATGCCGATCGTGGTGCTCGTCAACCGCTTCACCGCGTCCGCGGCCGAGATCGTATCGGGCGCGCTGCAGGATCACCGTCGCGCGACCGTGATCGGCGAGCGCAGCTTCGGCAAGGGTTCGGTGCAGACGCTGATGCAGCTGCCGCCCTACCGCGACGACCAGTACAACGACGAGAACCGCAACGGCCGCTGGGACAACTGGGAGAAGATCACGCGCGACTGGGACAGCGACGGCGAGTTCGACTTCGCGCCGCGCGTCAAGCTGACCATCGCGCGCTACTACCTCCCCACCGATCGCTCGATCCACCGCGAGGTCGACAAGGACGGCAACCTGCTCAACTCCGGCGGCGTCTCGCCGGACATGGCCATCGCCGCCAGTCGGCTCGAGGCCTGGCGCGTCGAGGCGATGCTCAAGCTGCGCGACCAGCAAAAGCCGCGCGAGTACGTCGACCGCAACTGGGCCGAGCACAAGGACCGGTTGTCGAGCCTCGCGGACAACGACCGCAAGGATACGCAGCTCTACCCGGGCTTCGACGAGTTCTACGCAGGCTTGAAGACGCCACTCTCGCCCGACGACGTGCGCCAGATGCTGCGCGCCGAGATCCGCCGTCGCGTGCAGGACGCGCGCGGGCAGGAGTTCCCGCAGGGCGACTTCGTCGAGGACCTGCAGCTGCAGGCCAGCATCCGGCGCGTGTTCGAGTCGCTCGGTCGCTCGGTGGCCGACGTCGAGGAGTACCGTGCCACGATCCAGCCGGACAACTCGCCGCGGCTCGCGGTGGCGCAGGACGACAAGACGCGCCTGCGCGACGCGCTCGACGCGTTGAACTCGGCGCTCAAGGCCGACCGGCGCCTCTCCGAATCGACCCTGCGCGAGCTCGTCGAGGTGATCGGCGAGTCGCTCAAGAACTAGCCGACCGGCTCGGCGGCAAGCGCGAGGGGCGCGGGGCCGATCAGGCCTTGCGCCCCTCGGCCCATTCCCTGAGCGCCGGGAGCAGCAGCTCCTTGGCGAGGATCACCGAGGCCGCCGTCAGCGGCAGCGCGAGCAGCAGGCCGAACATGCCCAGTGCAGCGCCGAAGATGGTCAGGCTGGCCAGCACGACGACCGTCGGCAGTCCGAGGCGCTCGCCGAGCACACGCGGGATCAGCACGTAGGTCTCGACCGCCTCGCCGATCGCGAACACCACGCCGATGCGCCAAGTTGCGTCGAGTGGCTCGTGGGCGAGCAGGGCGAGCAGGAAGGCGAGCAGGTAGCCGACGCCCGGACCTACCACGGGAATCAGCGAGAGGAACCCGCCGAGCATGCCCGCGAGCAGGGCGTAGGGCACGCCGAGGACGGCCATGGCCACGGTCAGGATCAGGCCCTTCAGCAGACACACCAGCAGGCGGCCGCGGAAGAAGGCGCCGAGCATCTCGGCCATCTGGGCGCCGATGCGCGCCCACTGCTCGCGCTGGCTGGCCGGGATGTAGGAGCGCACGAACGACGAGATGCGCTCGAGCTCGAACAGCAGGAACCACGTGTACAGCGGGACGAGGAACAGCAGCGTGAGCAGCATGAGCAGCGAGCCGAAGGCCGAGCTCAGGGTTCCCCACACGCCGCCCGCGGCCTCCGCGCCGTCGGCACTGAAGGCCCAGCGCCGGCCGCGCTGGAAGAACTCCTCGAGCAGCGAGCCCTTCTCGAAGCCGCGCAGCAGCGGCTTCTCCGCGCCCTCCGCATTCGGCTCGCCCACCTCGGGCGCCGTGGGCGCTTCCGCGGCCGGAGCGTCCTTGAGCGGCGGCTCCGTCGGCATCCCCTGCAGCGCCTGAAGGTCGAGGCCGAGCTCGATCGCGCGCGCCTCCGTCGAGGCCACGATCTCGCCGAGCTTGCGTTGTAGGCGGTCGATCGAGCCGCCCTCCTGCGAGACATCGCGCCACAGCCCGCGCGCCTGCAGCGCGAGCGCCATCGCCAGCAGCGCGGCGACGAGGCCGAAGCTGCCGAAGATCACGTTGACCGCGCCCTTGCGCTTCCACCCGCGCTTTTCGAGCCGCAGCACCATGGGGTGCAGGATGTAGGCGAACAACAGGCCGAGCAGCAGCGGGTTCAGGGCTGCGCGCACGGTCCACGCGAACCACAGGACAGCGGCGAGCGCCGCCGCCAGTGCAAGGTTCCGCCGCGTCGTGCTCCAGCCCGCGATCACGGCGCCGCTTCCTTGGATCCAGAGGCCGCCAGCGCGGACGCGAGCCGAGCCCCGTAGCTAGCGACGAACGCTTCGTCGAAGTCGTAGCCGTCGCGGAAGTCCTCGAGCTTGTCCTCGTCCTGGCGCTTGAGGAGGTCGTGGTCGATCAGCAGGAACACGACCTTACCCCAGTCGAGCGTCTCGCGAATCCCCCACTGGCGCCAGACTTGGGCGGCGAGCGGTCCAAAGCGCGCGAGCGCGTGCTCGCGCATGCCGGCGAGCACCTCCTGTCCGGTCACGTGGCGCGACGCACCCGTGCGGCCTTCCTGGCCCGCCATGCGCATGGCGACGTCGAGCGACTCGAAGAGGAACACGAACGCGTCAGGCGAATAACGCCCATCTTGCAGCGCGATCTTGCGCAACTGGTCCCGCAGCTCGTTCATATCGTCCAAGGATGGTAGCCCCGAGGCGCGCCAAGCTCTAGCGCGGCAGCGCCCGGAGCCTCGCGGAGGGCCTAGCGTGCGGCTGCCGGACGCGGAGCCGCAGCGCGCGGCGCGAGCGCGAGGAAGGCCCGATCAAGGAGCAGCGGCGGGTCGATGTTGCTCTCGACGTCCCGGCGCAGCGCGAGCAGCGTCTCCAGCGTGGCGCGCAGCGTCGCGCCGGAGCGAGCGACCGGCAGGTTGAGGGAAGCGAGGTCGGCGTGCGGCAGCTCGGACTGCGGTGCCCCCTCGCGGGCCTGCGCCAAATCGCGCAAGCAGGCGAGGGCGAGGTCGAGCGCCGTGCGTGTGCGCGCACGCTCGATGGCCTTGGCAGTCTTGCCCTCGAAGCTGCCGTCGAGCTCCCACACGGCAGCGGCGGCGACGAGCGGCGGAGCGCCTCCGCGCAGGGTCTCGACGAGCAGGCCGCGCAGCTCCCACTCACGCTGCGCGAGCGAACGCAGCGCCTCGCCCGGCGAGCCGCGGCTCCAGCGCGCCAGCACGCGCGCACGCTCGGCCGCGATGCCGCGCTGCTCGAGCCACGCGCGCACCGCGTCGATCTCGAGGCGCTCGAACTGCACTTGCACGCAGCGACTGGCGATCGTCGGCAGCAGGTCATTCTTGCGCGAACACTCGAGGACCCAGAGCACGTTGGGCGATGGCTCCTCGAGCATCTTCAGGATCGAGTTCTGCGCCGCCACGTTCGCGCGCTCCATCTCGCGCACGAGCACCACGCGCCAGCCGCCCTCGGCCGCGCGGAGCGCGAGGAACTCGTCGACCGTCGCGCCATCCCAGTCGCTGTCGCGCTCGCGGCGCACGAAGCGGCCGATCTTGAGCTCTTCGGGACGTTCGTCCGCCGGCGTCTCGAGCAGGTCGACCGCGAACACGTCGAGGTGCGAGGCGCTCTTTACGCGCTTGCACGGGCCGCACTGACCGCAGGGGGCGCCGCCCTCCGCGGGCTGCCCGCGCTCGCAGTAGAGCCCGAGCGTGAACCAGCGCGCCGCACGGAACTTGCCGATGCCCGCGGGTCCGGTAAAGAGCAGGGCATGCGGCAGGCGGCCGGCCCGGTCCGCGCGCCACAGGCCGCGCACGGCTGGACCGTGCCCGATGGGCTCCTCCCAGAGCTCGCCCGGAAGCTCGGACTCAGTCGCCAAGCCCGACCGCCCTTCGCACGGCGCGCGCCACTTCGTCGGCGTTCGCGCTGCCGTCGATCACGACCGTCGACGGCTGCAGCTGCGCGAAGCGACGGTAACCCTCGGCCACGCGCCGCTGGAACCCAAGTCCCTTGGCCTCGATGCGGTCCTCGGGCCCGTCGCGGCGTCGCGCGGCGGCGGCGGGATCGATGTCGAGCAGGATCAGCGCGTCGGGACGGGGAGCGTCGGCCCAGCGCAAGAGGACCGTGAGCACGTCGTCCTCCGGTAGCCCGCCGGCGATGGCCTGGTAGGCGAAGGTCGACGCGTGGAAACGCTCGCACACGACGTCGCGACCTTGCGCGAGCGCTGGCCGCACGAGCTCGCGCAGCGTCTGGCGACGCGCCGCGGCGAACAGCAGCAGCTCGACGCCGGCATCGAGCTCGTGCTCGCGCGAGAGCAAGAGCTCGCGGATGCGCTCGCCGACCTTCGTGCTGCCGGGCTCGCGCAGGTGGAGCGCGGGCACGCCGCGCGCCTGAGTCAGCGACTCGGCGAGCCGCCGTGCCTGCGTGCTCTTTCCGCAGCCATCGATGCCGTCGAGGACGATGAAGCGCGCGCCGCCGGAGAGGGCCATGACCGAATGCTAGCAGAGCGCCGCGCCCTGCCGGCTAGCCGCGCTTCTCGAGCCGCTCGAGCGCGGACTCGGCGCTCTCGCAGCCGCTGTCGAGCGCCAAGGCCTCGCGCACGAGCTCGCGTGCGAGCTCCAGCTCGCCGAGCTCGATGCGCGCGAGCGCCTCGCGCCCCATGGCGTCCGCCCGCGCCTCGTCGTCGAGGGGCTCCCCATCGTCGGGGTCGAGCTCTGGCGGCACGGCGCGCAGCACCGCGAACTCGCGCGCAGCCTCCGCGTGGCGCGCGAGCTCGGCGAGGGAGAGTCCCCACAGCCGGTGCAACTCGCGGCGGAACGGATCGATCTCGTTGGCCTCGTTGAAGAGCTCGACGGCGCGAGCGTGGTTGCCCTTCTCGGCGTGGTACTCGCCGAGCTCCATGCGCAGGCCGAAGTCATCCGACTCCCAGGCGATCCAGCGCTCGAGCGCAGCCGCGCGCTCGTCCTCGCGTTCCTGCTCCTCGTACAGCCGCGCGAGGCGCAGCTCGGCGCACAGGCCGCGCTCGTCAAAGCCCGGGTAGGCCCGCTCCGCAGCCAGCAGCTGCCGCTCGGCCTCTTCTTCGTCATCGTCCTTGAGCGCGAGTTCGGAGAGCCGCACGCGCACGAGGAAGTCCTCGCCGCCCTGTGCGAGGCCCTGCTCGTACAAGCGCTTGGCTTCCGCGCTGTCGCCGCGGTCGTCCGCGCGAGCCGCTTGCAGGAAGAGCGCGCGGGGCGGCAGCGAGCCCGCGAGCGAGAGCTTGCGCAACGCCTGCTCGGCGTCGACCCTGCGCCCGCCCTGCCAGTAGCCCCAGGCCACCGAGCACCAGCCTTCGGCCCACTTCGTGCGAGCCGCGGATTCCGTCGGCGGCGTGTCCCCCAGCTCGAACTTCAACTGCGTCGTGCGCGCGGCGCTCCAGCGCGGTTCGATGCGCAGCGGCTCGACGGTGCGTCGCACGTACTCGGCGAAGCGCCGGTCGAGTTCCTCCGGCGTCGCGCCAAACGTTCCGCGGATCGCCTGATCCAGGTCCTCGCCGCGATCGAAGGCCTCGAGCAGTGCGATCATCGGCGGGAAGCCCTGCTCCTCGATCAGCATGCGGCACAGCTGGCCGCTCATGTAGTAGCCGAACAGGATGCGCTGGGAACGGAAGGCGCGGTTCAAGTCGCGCACGAGGATCAGGTCGCGATTCCAGTACGCGTCGAGCAGCTCGCGCCGCATGTTGCGCGTCCACGCCGCGTTCTTGTGCTCCTCTTCCCACGTCGCGAGCCCCTCGGTGATCCAGCGCGGGCAGCGGTTGTGCGAGAGCCCGAGGTGCACCACGTGCGTGAACTCGTGGAAGCTCGTGCGCGCCCATGAGAAGCGACCGCGCAGCTCCGACTGCGGCGCGACGGACGTCACCACCGGCCCGAAGCACACTCCGAGCGCGGGGAAGCCCTCGAAGCCCGTCGAGCGCACGGAGAAGTCCTGGAAGCGATCGAAGACCTCGATCACCACCGGGCCCGGCGTGTGGCCGTAGCGCTGCGAGAGCTCCTCGCGCGCCGACGAGTAGAACGGCATCCAGTAGGCGCGCAGCACGTCCGCCGCGCTCGGCGCCCACGCGTAGCGCAGCTCGCCCTCGCCGGACTCGACCACGAAGCGCCGCTGCATCGACTCCAGCACCTGAATCGTGTTCGAGCGCCAGGCGTTCTGGCGCTTGCGCGCGAGCTCGTCGGAGCGCTTGAGCGCGGCCAGCCCGCCCGCTTCGTCGCCCGTGTTGGCCAGCGCGCGGCCGAGCTCGAGGAACGCGTGATAGTCCTGCGGGTCGCGTTCGCTCGCGCGGCGCGCGAAGGGCACGGCCTCCGCGAACCGGTAGAGCTCGCACAGGTGGCGGGCAAGCTCGCGCTCGGGCGTCGCATCTCGCGGGCATTGCCGGGCCAGCTCCGCGAGCAGCGCTTCCGCGGCTTCGCGCTCGTGCTCGACCCATGCGAGCGCGGCGACGAGCGTGCGCCGCTCGCGGCGCCCCGGAGCGAGCTTCTCGAGCCGGGCCAGCGTCGCGCGGACTTGGGGGAGCCGTCCGTCGTCGAGGTCGGCGCTCGCCTGCGCGAGCAGGCCGTCGATCGAGTCGGGCGCGGCGGTCAGCAACTGTCCGAGCCACTCGTGCGCGGGGGTGCTCTGCCGGTTCCAGTTGAAGCGCCCGAGTTCGAACAGACCGAGCAGGCTCGGGGCGTGCGTGCGGTGCAGGGCCAAGGCTTTGCGGTACAGTTCGCCGGGCTTGCGGGCCGCGGCTTCGGGATGCTCGATCTCGCCGTCGGCCTCGAAGAACAGCGAGGCGCGCTCGGCGAGTACATCCGGCTCGACCCCATCGCGGCAGGCATCCTCCGCCCGCAGCAGCGACGCCGAGGCGCTGACGAGGTCTCCCAGCGCCCGCTCGCAGCGCGCGCGCGCCAGCTGGCGCTCCCAGTCAGCGCTCTCGTCGCGGCTGGCGCCTTGCCAGAGAGCGTCGGCGGCCGTCAGGTCTCCGGAGAGCTCGCTCACGCGCGCGGAGAGCCACGCATCGCGGGCGTCCCGCACCGGATCGAGGCGCGGCGCGAACTCGTCGCGTCGGGCGCGGGCTCCGTCCGCGTCGCCGACATCGAGCGCGAGCAGGAGCCACAGCCGCGCGGCCGCGCCGCGGACTTCCGCCCCCGCCTCGCGCGAGAGCTCCAGCGCCCGCTCCGCAGCCTTGCGCGCGTCATCCCAGCGTCCGGCATCCCGCAGCGCCAGCCCCGCCATGGTCTGCAGGCGCGCGTCCTGCGGCTCCTCGGCGGCCCAGTCGACGATCTCGGCGAGGGCTGCGCGGTCGCCGCGGCGCCGCCGGCGCTCGAGGTCCGCTCGCTCGGCCTCGAGTTCGGCCTGCACCTCGGCCGCGAGCGTCTCCTGAGCCGCGCCGGCCAGTGCGGGTCCGACGAAGGAGAGCAGGGCGAGCAGCAGGCCCAGCGGGCCACGTGCGAGATGAAACTTGAACATGGACCCGGGGCGAGGTTTGGCGTGAGCTCGTTGCTCCCACGCCCCACGTAATGTACACCCACGGCATGCAGCGTTCGTCCCTCCGCGCCGCCGCGTTCGCGGTTTTTACGCAGCGCTCCGCGGGACTCCTGCGCAGCCTGTGTGCACTGCTCGCCCTCTTCCCGCTGTGCGCCTGCCCCAGCCTGCCGCGCAAGCCTGCCCCGGAGCCGCCGCCGGCGGCAGAGCCCGGCACTCCGGCGTGGGTCAAGGAGCCCATGTCGTGGCAGAAGCTCGAGATGATCGAGCAGTGGCTTGAAGTCGACGCCGGGCGTCACTCGCCCGAACTCGTGATCGAGGCCAAGCTGCAGCTCAACGAGGGGCGCCTGCAGTTCTCGCGCCGCGACATCGACAGCGGCGCAGCGCCGCGCGAGACGCTGCAGGTGCGCGTCGAGAGCGCGCGCAAGGGCTTCGAGGAAATCCTCGCGGATCCGGCCGCATCGGCCGGCGCTCGCAACCGGGCGCAGCTCGGGCTGAAGGGCGCGGCGGGCCTCGTGCAGGCCCCGACGGGCAAGGGCCTCGCCGTTCTGCGACGCCAGCAATGGAACGCGCGTGCGCCGCGCGTGGCCAACCTGACGCCGCTCAAGGGCGCCTGGAGCCGCATCACCGTGCATCACTCGGCCGAGAGCACGAGCGACCCGCGCGGCGGTTCGCTCGAGGATTCCGCCGCGACGGTGCGGATCATCCAGAAGTACCACATGGACGATCCTGAGCACCGCTGGGGCGACATCGGCTACCACTTCCTGATCGACGGCGCGGGCCGCATCCTCGAGGGGCGCGAGCTCGAGTGGCAGGGCGCTCACGCCGGCGGCTCGAACAATCATCAGAACATCGGCATCTGCATGCTCGGCGACTTCGAGCGCCGAGCGCCGACGGAGGCGGCCCTCAAATCGCTGCAGGTGCTCCTCGACGACTTGCGCGGTCGCTTCCGCATTCCGGCCGAGCGCGTGGCTCCGCACAGCACATACGGCACGACACGCTGCCCGGGCCCTGCTCTCACGGCGTGGCTCAAGAAATATAAATAGCGCGCGGTAAGCGGCTGCATGGGGCTGGTTCTTGCGGGCCACGGCATGGGGTGCCATAACCAAAGCAGTTGTCTTCCATGGCAAGCGCTCGACTCTCCGACCGGCTCCGTGTGCAGCGCCTCGTGCTTGGCACTTGGCTGCTCTGTCTCGGCGTCGCCAGTTGCGGCGACAGCCCTCCGACGGCGGGGACTTCTCCGGCTCCGGGTGGGCCGAGTTCCCCGCCGGGCGGCGCGGCTGCTCAGAGTCAGCGCCCTTCGGTGCGCAGGCTCGACAAGCCCGACCAGACCTCGCGCCGCGTGCGGGAGGCCGTTGAACGGGCCGTAGCGCAGGTCGAGGCTGCCGCGAGTGATGCGCGCGCGCACGGCGAGCTCGGCATGCTCTACGAGGCTAACGGCCTGTGGGCCGAGGCGCTGTCGTGCTACGGCGCCGCCGCGGGCCTCGATCCGCAAGAGCCCATGTGGGTGCTGCACGGCTGCTACGCATTTCAGTCGCTCGGCCAGCCGGGCGAGGCGCTGCAGTTGCTGAAGGACAGCGCGCCGATGTACGCGAACTGTGCACCGCTGCAGCAGCTGCTCGGAGACCTCGCCTACGAGTCCGGCGACGCCCCGCTCGCCGAAAGTGCCTATCGCGCCGCGCAGGCCGCGGCCCCCGAGGCCGTCGAGCCGCGCGTCGGACTCGCACAGCTCGCGTTCGACGCCGGGCGGGCGCAGGAAGCAGCGGGGCTGCTCGAGCAGGCCCTTGCCACCGATCCGCGCTACCGTGCGGCGCACTTCCTGCTCGGGTCGTGCTTGCGCTCGCTCGGGCGCGAGGCGGATGCGGAGCGCGAGACGCGGCTCGGCGCGGGCGGCGCGCGCCGCCGCATGCGCGACCGGCTCTCCGAGCGCGTCGAGGGCTACGAGCTCGATCTTGAGCGCATCATGCAGCGCGCGACGGCGTTGCTCGATGCGCGTCGGCCCGACGCAGCGCTGGCATTGCTCGAGCGGCACACCGCGGCGTTTCCGAAGGACGCTCGCGTCCCGGTCAACTTGGGCAACGCATGTCTCGCGCTCGGCCGTCCGGCGGACGCGATCGCGTGGTACGACAAAGCGCTCGCGCTCGCGCCCGACCAGTTCCTCGTCCACGTGAACCGAGCCAACGGACTGCTGACCCTCGGACGCTCCGAGGAGGCACGCGCTGCCGCCCAGCGTGCTCTCGAACTCTCGCCGAATCATGGTGCGAGCTGGCTCGCCCTCGCGCGCGCGCAGGAGTCGCTCGGCGCGGCGCTGGAGTCGGAAGCCGCGCTTCGCAAGGGAGTCGAGCTCGACCCGCGCAATCCGGCCTTGCGTCAGGCGCTTGCACAGGCGTGCACGAACGGCGGGAAGTTCGAGGAAGCGCTCGAGCACGCGCGTGTGCAGGCCGAGCTCGTCCCGCAGGAGTGGCGTGTGTTCGCGCAGCTCGCCTTCGCGGCGGCCGACGCGAAGCAGGCTGACGAGGCGCGCGCCGCGCTCGCCAAGGTACGTGCGCTCGCGCCCGACGATCCCGACTTCGCCAGGGTGGAGGCCGCGGTCCTAGAGCTGCTCCCGAAATGAGAGCGCTGCGGGCCACGCTCGCGCTCGCGTGTCTCGCCGCGTGCGGCGACTCGTCGTCTCACGCTCCTTCCCGCCTGTCTCCCGAACGACCCTCGCCCGGCGGCGCAGCGACGTTCTTTCGCGAGTGTGCCCGCGAGCGCGGGCTCGACTTCCGCCACCGCGATGCTCCCCAGCGGCGGCACCACTTTCCCGAGATCATGGGTGCGGGCCTCGCGCTGCTCGACTTCGACTCGGACGGCGATCTCGACGTCTTCTGCGTGCAGTCGGGCGACCTGCTCGAGCCGGGTGGATCTCCGGGGGATCGCCTGTTCGAGAACGACGGACAAGGCCGCTTCCGCGATGTCACCGAGCGCGCCGGGCTGCGCGAGCAGGCCTATGGCATGGGGGTCGCCGCCGGCGACTACGATGCGGATGGAGACGTCGACCTGTACGTGACGAACGTGGGGCCTAACGCGCTCTGGCGCAACGAGGGCGACGGCACGTTCAAGGACGTCACGGAATTCGCCGGAGTCGGCGATCCGGCGTGGAGCACGAGCGCGACCTTCGTGGACTTCGACCGCGACGGGCGGCTGGATCTGTTCCTCGCGAACTACATTCGCTGGGCTCCTGAGCGGGAACTCGAGTGCCATTTCCGCACGGGACGCCGCGACTACTGTCATCCGAACAACTACGGCGCTCCTGCGCGCGACACGCTGTATCGCAACCTCGGTGCAGGACGCTTCGAGGACGTCAGCGTCGCCGTGGGGCTGGGCGCCGCCTTCGGCAACGGCTTGGGCGTGGCGGCCGCGGACTTCGATGGCGATGGCCGCACCGATCTCTTCGTCGCGAACGACATGCTGGCGAATCAGCTGTGGATCCAGGGTGCGGACGGTCGCTTCCATGATCGCGCGCTCGCGCTCGGCTGCGCGCTCTCGAGCCGCGGGGAGGCTGAGTCGGGAATGGGCGTGCAGGCTTTCGACTACGAGGAGGACGGCGACCTCGACCTGTTCGTCACGCATCTGCGTGGGCAAGGTCACGTTCTGTTTCGCTGGAGCAGCCACGGGTTCATCGACTGCACTGCGCCCGCGGGCCTCTCGGCCTCGACGCTCGGGGACACCGGCTTTGGATGCGGGTTGGCGGACTTCGAGCACGACGGAGACCTCGACTTGTACGTGGGCAACGGCCACGTGATTCTCGAGGAGCCGTTCGCCGACGAGCGCCAGCCCTACGCGCAGGCCGACTTTTTTGCGCTGCAGGGAGAGCATGGGCGCTTCGAGCGCGTCGTCGCAGAACGGGTTACGAGTCCGGGCTCACTCGGATCGACACGCGGCGTTGCGCTCGGCGATATCGATGGCGATGGAGACGTCGATGTGATCACGACTGACTGCGGTGGTGACCTCAAGCTGATGTTGAACGAGGTACCTAAGCGTGGCCGCTGGCTCGCAGCGCGCGTGCTCGAGCGCTGGGGCTCGGATGCTCTCGGGGCGCGGGTCCGACTGCGTGCGGGAGGGCGGGACCGCTGGCGCATCCTCGACACGGGCTCGAGCTACTGCTCCAGCCAGTCCCCCGTCGTGCACTTCGGGCTCGAGCCGTCGACGCGGGTCGAGGAACTCGAGGTCTACTGGACGGATGGCACGCGCCAGAGCTTTGGGGCGCTCGCCGCGGAGCAAACGCACGTGCTGCGTCGCGCTCGCTGACTCGGGGCGCAGTCGCGCGGGCGCGAGAGGCGCTCGAGGTCGCGGCGCGTCATCGTGCGCACCAGCTCCTCGAAGTCCGTCTTCGGCGCCCAGCCAAGCTCCGAGCGCGCCTTCGATGCGTCCCCGACGAGGCGCGAGATGTCCGCGGGGTGCAGCAGGCCGAGATCCGCGTCGACATGCTCGCGCCAGTCGAGACCGGCCTCATCGAATGCGATCTGCACCAGCTCGCGCACGCTGTGCTGGACTCCGGTGGCGATCATGTAGTCCTCGGGCGTCTCGCGCTGCAGCATCAGCCACATGGCTTGGACGTAGTCGCCAGCGAAGCCCCAGTCGCGCTGCGCGTCGAGATTGCCGAGCTTGAGCCTTTGCTGCAGGCCGTGCCGGATACGCGCTGCCGCGAGCGTGACCTTGCGCGTCACGAACTCCGGCCCGCGCCGCGGCGACTCGTGGTTGAACAGGATCCCGCAGCACGCGTATAGGCCTTAGGACTCGCGGTAGTTGACCGTGATCCAGTGCCCAT
>SXGT01423124.1_pt1 | contig 15235 bp, 14 predicted proteins | sample 3176221 | NCBI WGS metagenome assembly SXGT01 (sample SAMN11356862, study PRJNA531348) | freshwater metagenome | isolation source: freshwater sample F1-120 | place: China: Fuxian Lake, Yuxi | collected 2017-12-25
CGGTTCGCCTTCGTTGGCGACGAAGATCTTGGATCCATCGGGCGAGAATTGGACGGCGTCGGGATGGTACCCCACCGCGACGGAATGAAGGACCGTCTTTGCCACTGGATCAAAGAAAACGGCCCGACCCGGATCCGAGCCTGCATTCTTCGGGATGAACGTTGCGACGCCGAATCCGCGTCCGAGAGGATCCGCGGCGACGCTGCTCACAGAGCGGAGCTCCAGTCCGGCAACGTTGCTCAGATTGATGCTTCCGGCATTGCTCAGTTGCCCAGGATCCGAGAACTGAATCAATTCCACGCCACTTCCGTAGGTGTTGTATAGAAGGGAGTTGAAACGATCGTGGGCCACGATCTCCGAACTGGGATCCGGGCCCTTGTAACTATCCAGTTGAACGATACTGAATTGAGCAGTTGCCAAAGAAGGCGATACGATCAGAGTGGCAAACCCAAACCATCGATGAGTGGAAGTGCTATGTTGCATACAGCCCACTAGAACAATTCAGACGCATCAACTACAAATTCCAATCCAGTGACAGTTTGGTGACAACTGATGAGGCTTGGTGGCCCGAAAATTACCGTGTCTGAGACGAGGCCACCACGATGCGCAGGGCGCGATGTTGAATGGTGAGGCTCAGAGGAGTCACACCGATGTTATCGCCTTCCAATTGAAATTCGCACGGGCGGTCGGAGCAAATCTGACACTGTGGCACCTGATAATGCCGGACTTTGCCAGGGTTCGCGAAGAAGTCCCACTTGGAGGCCAGGGCCAACCTCATGACACGAAACAGATTCACCTTGGGAACCACCACGAGATCCAAAAGTCCATCCGCCATATCGGCTTTTTGGAAAACTGGGAAGTGGCCCCCATAGAACCGTCCATTGCCAATCAGTATCAATTCTCCGGAATCTTCCCCGCCATCGGGCAGTGTCACTCGCAATCGTGGCAGATGTTCGCAGAGCGCCCTGATTCCAGCCAATGCGTAAGCCAATTGTCCCAGCCGCTTTTTTTCGGTCCACCGAACATTGGCAATAGCCCGTGAATCCAGACCGGCGCCTGCTAACTGGACAAAGGATCGTAAGACCGGCTGGCCATGGTGAACGAAGCTGGCCTGGGGAAGATCAATCCGCCACTCAGAACCCTGTCGGATCACTTCCCATGCTGCTCGGAGGTCATCGGGGATACCGACTTCCTTTGCGAAAACATTGACGGTCCCTAGGGGCAACACGCCCAACCGGGCCCGCTCTAATCCGCATTCCGCCTCGGCCAACCCATTAATCACTTCATTCACCGTTCCATCGCCGCCGGCTGCGACAATGGTTTTAGCGCCCTTCAGGACTGCCTCTCTCGCCAACCGGCGAGCATCGCCAGGCCCATGCGTTGGATACAAACCCGCTTCCCGAGAAAACTCCTCCAACAGCGGAATCAGCTGCCTTGCTTTGTCCCCACGTGCGGTCGGATTAAAAATGATGACCGAAGTAGGTGTCACAGAGTTCACGCCTGGACCATGGTTCCGGCGCATTTCTTATTTGCCAAGTTGACACCTGCTCCAGAGGGCGCCGCCACACGGTCGGTCATTTAAAGTGGAGTCGGTAAGACGGCGACAAATCGCTGTTGCCATGGGTGGTGATGGCTCCTGGGTAAGTGAAGTTAAACTTGTAGTGATAGGGAACCGCCGTCTTATCCGCCGCGATTGGCACTTGGGCCTCCCAACGTTCCTTGGTGCCGGGGACCGGTTTCATGGCGTAGGCATTGCCATCCACCAAAACAAACGCCTCCACCTTCCGGTCAGACCCTAGCCGTTTGGACTTCCAAGTAGCCTCAAAGGGGTAGATACCCGAGGGGTTGCGAGGCACCTTCCCCGGTGTGAGGTTCGTCAACCGCGTCGTCGAGCATCCCGCCAACAACGCGCAAAGTGTGATCAACAAGTTACTGGCCTTCTTCATTGTGCGGGGGACACTTGCACGGGGTGCCCAATGGAGGCAAGGCGTTGAATCACGATTGAATGGGACAACCGGCTTTGCCAGCCGAACAGGAAAATTAGGGCTCCACCGTCACCGGCGTTCCTACGGAGACCAACTGACGCAAGTAATCGGCATTCCAGTTGGCCAGTCGAAAACACCCGTGACTCTCCGTCCGACCCACGGCTTCCGGGCTCGGGGTTCCATGAATCCCATAACCCGACCGGCTCAATCCAATCCAAGCCACGCCGACCGGATTATTGGGGCCGGGCTTGAGGACCAGCTTGCGCTTGAGCTCCCTCGCTTCCGACGACTCGGGAAAAACTTCCGGATTAAAGGTGTAATCTGGATCCTTGATCACGACCTCTACCTTGAGATCTCCAATGGGCCGTTTGTCCACTCGATGCGCGATACTGCACGGAAAAAAGCAAAGGAGCACACCGTCGTCATCAAACGCTCGAAGATGGCGCTGCGACAGACTAATGCGCACGAGCGACGCTCTGGAACGAACCGGGAGATACTCCGCCTTGGGAATGCGGATGGAGGCACCGGCTCCCACCCGACTCCATTCGATCGATGGGTTCAGTTTTCGGATAAGGGCCGGGTGCGCATGGCTGTATTCAGCCACTTGTTCCAAGATCGTCTCGTACCCTAATCGATCCATTTGAGACTTTCCAAGCCAAGAGGAAGGCATCGAAGCCAGACCCTGGACATCGGCTTGCGTCACGGTAAACCAACCGTAGGTCTCCCCATGCAGGCGAAGTGTTTCCCGCGTCGCCAGATCCAAGGCGCCTGTCACCGGTAAACCCTCATACTGCTGAAATATTTGAATCGCTGCACGGGTTTGCATCCCCATCGACCCATCCAACGGACCGCAAGCAATCCCGCGACGCGCCAACGCCAGTTGTGCTTCGAAAGGGTCTCGCACGGGACGCCCTTCGAGTGCTGGCCGACGGTCGGGAGTTGGCACGACGTGATTCGTCGCGTCAGTTTTCATGCCCCCTCCTGGTGACACCAAATGATTGGTTTCTGTGGCCGTCCTACGCGATCCCGGCTGTGGTGGACGCACCATGTTAGTGGCGACACGAACCCGGGGTGGTTCTGGCTCCGGCAGATTCTTCGGCGCAGGCGTTTCGGATTCGGTGGAAGGACGGACTGGGGGGGTATCGCCTTGAGAGCTCGATTGCCGAGGCTGAGGGCGCAACCCTCGAGCGGAGGGCTGCCACGCAGGCCCGGAGGGCCGCCAATGCCATACTGCCATTCCCATGCCACCCAGAAGCAGCGTCCATAAGATGAACCTAAAGCCACCCCCCTTTCGGCGGGTTTTGCGATCTCGATTCGATCGAGTGCTGGGACGGCGGCGTGAAGCCATCGCGGTGGAATCAGTGTTGCAGAACGGGAGTTAGACGTCGATGACTGGACCCTTGCCGCCTTTGAGCGTCTTGCCACCGCCGCTGCGTCCTTCAGGATGCTGCGTCTTTCGGGAGGGACGACGCCCAGTCTGTACCTGAATTCGTGCCCCGCGGCCCGATACCAAGTTGATCAATAGAGACACAAAAGAAATCACCAAGCCTCCGAAAAAAGCCGGCCAGAAACCGGCGACGTGAAATCCTTTCACCACGTAGCCGACCAACCACAATAGCAGCGCATTGATGACAAACCAAAACATGCCCAAGGTCAGGAACATGATTGGGAGGGAAAGAAGGGCCAGGAAGGGACGCAGGGCATTCAATAGCCCAAGAATCAGTGAAGCGATCACCACCGCCCCCGGCGTGTCATAGGAAATGCCGGGCACGACGTGGGCAGCAACCAGCACTCCCAGGGTCACCACAACCCATCGCTGCAAAAACTGAATCCAACCGTCAGACATCGTCCCAGAAGGTGGGACGACTCTTCGGAGAAAGCAAACCGTGGTTCATGGAATAGTGCCGCGTATTTCCAACAGGTTACGAATCCGGCATCGTCAAAAGGTACCCTACCTGATTTTCGGTGTGATCCCCCGGGCGGATTGTTCTTCACAGTCTCGGTCTGTTCGAAAAAGCCGCTTTCCATTTAAGCCTCGGCAGATAGGTTGCCGCCGCCTTTTGTGTTGATTCGCACCGAATCCAGAAACTGAAACCTGTAAAATTCGTTACCATGGCTGCTGATAATTCCGTCGTCGCTAAAGTTGAACTCCCGCCCCTGTCCCCACTTCGGCTGACCTCCCGCCTCGCCGGCACTCCGACGCAGCCACCAAAATATTCAGTCAAACTCAAGAACACCGCCGGACAGGAGGTGGTGGTGGGGGATCCTCGGGCGACACGGGCCTTGGTCGCTCTAATGGACGTCCACGCCGTCAATGGGGGTGCTGCCTGTCACTGGGGTGGTCCCGCGGCATTCGCCGAGGTGCTCGCCGCTGTCCACAGCCTGATGTTCAGCGTTTCTAACCGTCCCTGGCATGAGGCCTTCCACTTTGTGAATGACGCTGGCCACGCCGAAAATGGCATTTACGCGCTCCGCGCCAATTATGGGTTCGATGGCCAAACCTTCGAAAGTCTCAAGGGCTTTCGCAGTATTCAGTCCAAGCTGACCGGCCACGGCGAGTCCCACATCAACCCTGAAGGTGTTCTCCTCTCCAATGGGCCGCTCAGCTCCGCACTCCCCCAAGCCCAAGGTTTGGCCATGGGCGATCGACTCGCTGGACGCGATCGGGTCACGATCTGCGTCGTCAGCGATGGCGCGTCCATGGAAGGTGAAGCTAAAGAGGCGTTCGCCGCCATCCCAGGCCTCGCCGTCAAAGGTCGTCTCAATCCCTTCGTCATGGTGCTCTCCGACAATGACACCAAATTGTCCGGCCGCATCACCAAGGATTCCTTCTCCATGCAACCCAGCTTCGAATCCCTCGGGACCCTCGGCTGGAATGTGATCAAAGTAACCAACGGGCACGATCTACAAGCGGTCTATCTGGCCGCGGAAAAAGCCATCGCCCTCGCGCGCATCGATCCCCACCGACCGGTATGTCTTTGGCTGAAGACCATCAAAGGCTTTGGCGTCAAGAGCACCATGGAGAACAGTGCCGGCGGCCACGGATTCCCCCTGGCTAATGGGGAAAAAATCGTCGAGTTCGTCGATGAAATCTTCGGGGGCCAAACCCCCGACGAGTTCAAGCAATGGGCCCAGGCCCTGCGCAAGGACTGGGAGCAGAAGGAGGAATCTAAGAAGGCCAAAGCCGCCGCTTCAGCCACCAATCCCGCCCCAGCCGCAACCGCCATCAAGAAGGATAAGGTGCAGGCGGGGCTCGCCGCCGGCGCTTTGCGCGCAGCACAGGCCGGATATCCGGTTTATTCGGTTTCGTCAGACGTCCAGGGTTCGACCGGCATCAGCGCGTTTCAGAAGGCCACAGACCGGTTCGTGGAAGTGGGCATCGCCGAAGCCAACATGATCAGTGTTGGCGCCGGCCTGAGCAAATCCGGGTATATCCCGATCGTCGACACGTTCGGTCAATTCGGCGTCACCAAGGGCAATCTGCCGCTGACCATGGCAGCCCTTTCTCAAGCTCCAGTCATCGCAATGTTCTCGCACATCGGATTCCAAGACGCCGCGGACGGCGCCAGCCATCAGGCCACCACCTACTTCGCGGCCACCAGCGCCCTGCCCCACACGGTTGTCATTGCCCCGAGCTGCGCCGAAGAAGCCGATGCCTTCATGTTTCAGGCCATCCAACATATCGCCGATGAACGCAAGGAAGGTCGAGACGGCGAATCGGTCTTATTCTTTGTTGGACGCGAGAACTATCCAGTTCGCTGGGTCGAGAACCCCAAGTACACCTGGGGTAAGGCCCAGGTCATACAGGATGGATCTGATGTCGTGCTGATCGGTTGCGGCGTGCTCTTCAATAAAGCCCTGGAGGCCGCCAAAATCCTGGCCTCTCAAGGCAAATCCGCCACAGTCATCAACAATCCCTTTATTAACCGCGTCGATGTGGAAACGATCGGAGCGGCGGTTCGCCGCTGCGGGGGGCGCGTGGTGACCATCGAAGATCATCAACGAATTTGCGGCATGGGCGCTCAGGTTTCCCACGCGTTGAGCACTTCCGGCATTGCCCATCGCATGAAGAGTCTGGCGATTGACGGCGAGTTCGGCCAAAGCGCGTATCTTGCCGAGGAGCTCTACGTGAAGCACGGACTCACTGGCCCTAAAATGGCGGAAGCCGCGCTCGCGCTTCTAGGCTAGAGGTCGACCTTCCCCAATCGATCCGCGGAGCGGATTCAGCTCGAACTGAATCCGCTCAACCTTAACCTGGGCTATCGCAGGACATTTTCCCGCGCTCCAAGCTTCCCGCAAAGGCCAACCCGGGGCTAGAGTCTCGTCATGATCTCAGCGTTTAGAGCCGCCGTGGCTTGGATCGCCTTTGGATGCTTCGGCATCCTTGGGGCCAGTATCGACCTCCACACACGCGCCCGCCGTCCGTCTGTTTCCGATACGAATCAATTTGATGTGGTGGAGCGCACCGTCCGGTGGGACCTGACCAAAACAGCGGTCGTGGTGTGCGATATGTGGGATAAACACCACTGCCCAGATGCCACGGAACGGGTGGGCGAACTGGTGCCGCGCATGAATGATGTGATCAAGAATGCGAGACGCCAAGGAGCGCTCATCATTCATTGCCCCAGTGATACCATGGGCTTCTACAAGGATCACCCTGGGCGTCAACTCGCGCAATCCGCCCCAAAAGTGGATACCAAGGTGCCCTTGCAAGGTTGGTGCTCCCTCCAGGGTGCCAAGGAACCAGCACTTCCCATCGATGATTCGGACGGAGGCTGCGATGGCTGCCCTGACTGCCCGAACTTTCGAGCGTGGTCGCGCCAACACCCGGGTCTGGATATAGTGGAAGGCGACGCCATCACTGACTCCGCCGAAGCGTTCTATCTCATGCGTCAACGCGGCTTGACCAATGTGATCGTTATGGGCGTCCATGAAAATATGTGTGTCTTGGGACGCCCGTTCGCGATCCGGCAGATGGTGGCCCAAGGCCAAAATGTGCTGCTGATGCGCGATATGACGGATACGATGTACAACCATCGCAAACGTCCTTATGTCTCGCACTTTGTTGGGACCGACTTGGTTTGCGAACACATCGAGAAGTACTGGTGCGCGAGCATCACCAGCAGCGATTTCGTTGGAGGGCCGGCGTTTCGTTTCAAGGAGGATCGCCGCAAAGACGTGTGCTTCATCGTCGGTGAAAACGAGTACCAAACCTGGGAAACGTTGCCCCAATTCGCACGCAAGGAGCTGGATTGGCGCGGATTTCGGAGCAGTTGGGTGGTCGCCTCGCCCAAAGACGGCGACCCACAGTTCAAAAATTGGGAAGCCATTTCCAAAGCGGATCTACTCGTCGTGAGCGTGCGGCGACGGACTCCCCCATCCGCCATGATGCAAGCGATCCGGGCTCACATCGAAGCCGGCAAACCCGTGGCAGGCATTCGCACCGCCAGCCACGCCTTCGACGCCAAACCCGCAGACGATGGCTTCGAGGCGTGGGCAGGGTTTGACGACGAGGTTTTTGGTGGCGATTACCAGGGGCATTATGGAAACAAGCCACCAAAGGACCCTCCAACTCGGGTGACCATGATTCCGGAAACTGCCGGTAGCCCCGTGCTCAACGGGGTCGACAATGAATTCCAGAGCACCTCTCACCTCTACAAGAACCGAAAACTCTTTCGCACAGTCACACCTCTCCTAAATGGCCGGATTGCGGATGGCCGGGGCGAAACCGAACCGGTGGCCTGGATCAATTCCCGGGACAATCGACGCGCCTTCTATACGTCGCTGGGAAATCCTGACGACTTCGCCAACCCCAATTTTCGACGACTCCTGCTCAATGGAATGCTCTGGTGTCTGGACGAATTCATCGCGCCATCTGAGCTCAAGCAGTTGGATTATGGCGGCCGCTGGCAGACGCTCAAAGTTCCTGGCACTTGGGAAGAAACTTCCCAAGGACAGCTCGCTCGTTATGACGGAGTCGCGTGGTACCGTTGTTGGGCCAAAGTGCCAACTGACTGGGTCAATCGCACCGCGTTGTTACAGGTGGAAGCCGTGGATAATGCCCATGAAGCTTACGTGAATGGCCGCAAAGTCGGCAGCAACGGATCCTTTCCTCCCGCCTACTCCAGCGGTCTTGATCGAACCGGCCAATACGACTTAGGCAAGAGCGCGTTGCTCCCTGGTGCTTGGAACCTGATTGCTATCCGTGTGTATGATCACGATGGCCGTGGCGGCTTCAAAGGACGCGCCCCAGCCCTCATTTGTGGCGATCAAGCCATGGCGTTTGCTGGCGACTGGCAATTCCGCACCGGAGACGATCCCTCCTGGGCAACCCCAGACGACAGCCACCCCGAATGATCAGTCGGGATACCCCTCTGGATGACCTCGATGCCACTCCCAAGCACTGGCCACCGTGGGCAATAGCGTTGGGAACTTCGGAGTCCACTGGAGCAGGTTCTTGACCTTTTCTGGACTTGCGACCAATTCCGGCGGATCGCCTGGACGTCGCGGTTTCTCCACCACGGCAATCCGTTTTCCAGTGACCTGTTCGCAAGCTTGGATGACTTCCCGAACCGAAGCGCCCCGTCCAGTGCCGAGATTGAAGAATCCTTGGATGCCCGGCGCGAGAGCGCGAATATGGGCTGACGCAAGATCCTGCACATGGACATAATCTCGGATACAGGTGCCATCCGGTGTAGGGTAGTCCGTACCATAGATTTCGACGTTCGACTTCTGTCCTAGAGCGACCTTTAGAATATTGGGAATCAAATGAGTCTCGACTCGGTGATGTTCCCCAAAATGCTGGCTGGCCCCTGAAGCGTTAAAGTAGCGAAATCCCACAAATTCCAGTCCATGAATCTCTCGGTACCATCGCAGCATCTGTTCCATCATTAATTTAGATTCGCCGTAGGGATTGATGGGACGCTGAGGAATGGTTTCGACCATGGGAACCACCTCCGGAGGACCGTACGTCGCGCAGGTAGAACTGAAGACAATTTTCCGAATACCCGTGGCGACAGCCGCATCCAGCAAATTCAAGCCGCCCACCACATTATTGGAAAAATACTTGGCCGGGTTCTGCATGGATTCACCAACTAACGCAAACGCAGCGAAATGGATGATTTCCTGAGCTTCTGACTTATGAAGAGCCTCCAGAGTTTGCTGTCGGTTCAGCAAGTCGCCTCGAACAAATTGAGCGCGAGAATCCACCGCGGAACGGTGCCCCTCCACCAGACTATCGAACACCGTGACTCGATGCCCGGCATTGAGTAATTCTTCAACGCACACCGACCCGATATAACCGGCTCCGCCAGTGACAAAAACATTCATTCGCTTCCGGATAGCCTACGGCACAATACTCGTGAGGGCAAAGCTCCGAACGGGTCCAGGTGAACGAGAATCTGCTGTCAAAAGGCGACAGCAGAGACCGAACCGCGAATCCGCGCTCCCATTCCGCTTCAGAATCGGTGACTCGAAGCAGATTATCGAAGAAGGTTACTCCGAGCGATCCTTTAACACGCGCAACCGAGCCACTTGATCCTTGCTCACCACGGTCAGCATGACCCCCTCCTTGAGCGAGACATTCTTCATCGCCTCTTTGAACTCTTTGGGTGAGGTCACCTTTTCCTGATTCACTTCGGTGATCACGTCACCCTTGCTGAGCAAATTACGACGAGCCGCAATGCTGCCAGGATCCACGGACGTCACAATCACGCCGTCCCGCTCTTCCACCTCAAATTCAGCGGCGAGTTCCTTGGTCAAACTCTTGACCGTAATCCCCAATTCCGATTCGGAGGCGTCAACAGGCGTTGGCTTGCGATTAGACACCGGCATGCTTTCTTCAGGCCATTCCTCCGTTTTGACCTTCACCACGAGGGTCTTCTTCTGGCGGATGACATCCAGGTTGATGGGAGTTCCCACGCGTTTGCTTCGGATTTCGTTCTTTAGCTCCTGAGATGTCTGAATCGCCTTTCCATCAATCGACGTAATGATGTCCCCAATCTTCAGGTCGGACTTGCTGGCGGGACCTTCGGGAACAATGCTGGCTACGACGACCCCTTTCACCCCCCGTTTGGCCATGGCGCGATAGTCCGGATTTTCCGAGATGCCGCTCATTTCGATGCCGAGCCAGGGCCGAGCAAATCGCCCATTCTCAATGATTCCATCGCTAACTTGCCGCACCAAGTTGGCGGGAATCGCAAAGCCAATGCCTGTGCTCATACCACGAATCATGGCATTGATGCCGATGACCTCGCCGTCAATATTGACCAACGGCCCCCCGCTGTTGCCAGGATTGATGTTCGCGTCGGTCTGAATGAAGTCCTGGTCGGCGATTGGACTTCGAATGATTCGGCTCCGACCCTTGGCACTGACGTGGCCAAAAGTGACACTGTAATCCAGCTCAAAAGGTGCTCCGATGGCGATGGCAAACTCACCCACACGCACTTTCTCCGAGTCGGCAAACTTGGCGGCTTTTAATCCCGTGAGTTCCCCCTTTAATTGCAAAACCGCCAGATCTGATTTGTGATCCTTCCCTTTGACTTCTGCGTCAAATTCACGGCCGTCCTTGAGCCGGACCCGGACTTTTTCGGCACCTTCGACCACGTGATAATTGGTCACAACATAGCCATCCTCCCGCACCAGGACGCCAGAACCTTGGCCATTCCAATTCGGTTCATCATCCTCTTCGGCTCGTTCTTGAGCGCGGGGCCGCCGACCTTCAAACCAGCGCTCGAACTGTTTGCGCAGTTCGTCGGGCAGACCTTCGGTGCCATCCCGCCCATCGCCCTCCTCACCCATCCGCCACAACCGCGAGGGCGGTTTTTGGACGACACTAACGACGACGACGGACGGCGAAACAGCATCCGCTAATTCGATGAAGGCCCGGTTGAGTTGGCGAGCCATATCCAACGCGCTGGAATCTTTGGCAAGCGCGCCAGAGGTTGGAACGATAACGACGGCGGCCAGTGCCAGACGGCACAATGATCGCCTAATCCTGCTGTAGTAGTTCATGTCGGTCAATCGAGGCTCACTGCGTGGTTTCACAACCATCGTTTCGAACAAACTAGCGCGGAAATGTTCAAATTTCCAAATTCTGTCGAAACCATTCAATGAACTTCGGTATCCCCTGCTGGATCTTGGTGTGCGGCTTGTACCCAAGCAGTCGCTGGGCCTTCGAGATGTCCGCAAAGGTCCGCGGAACATCTCCAGGTTGGGCTGGCATCCGCTGAATCTCCGCCTTTTTCCCCAGACTCAGCTCCAATAACTCAATCAGCCGATCCAACCGAACCGTGTCTGATTCTCCCAAATTGAACACCTCGTAACCCAATCGCCGGTCGGTCACCGCCACAATACCATCCACAATATCCTCGATATACGTGTAATCGCGTTCGGTGGATCCGTCCCCAAATACCGGAATGGGTTTTCCAGAGGAAATCAGCGAGGCAAACTTCGTGATGGCGAGATCGGGTCGTTGGCGCGGACCATATACCGTGAAGAATCGGAGCATCGTGATATCCAACCCATACAGATGGTGATACACGTGACCCAAGGCTTCGCAGGCCAATTTGCTGGCGGCATACGGCGAAATGGCCTGGAAGATTGGGTCGCTTTCACTGAACGGGACTTTGGCATTCACTCCATAAACCGATGACGACGATGCGATGGTGAGTTTGGTGACACCGGTGGCTCGGGCTGCTTCGATGATGTTGACAGTTCCCTCAACATTGACGCGCTGATACAGCGCGGGCTCCAACAGGCTGGGACGCACACCGGCTCGGGCGGCAAGGTGGATGACTTGGTCGAAGGAAGTGCTGCGAAAGGCTGTATCCACCGATGCGCGATCCATGATGTCGCCCTCGACGAATCGGAATCGATCGCCACCGATCGCGGTCACCGACTTCAAGTTTTTCAGCTTGAGCTTCAGTGGATAGAAATCATTCAGATCATCGAACGCGACGACCCGATGATCCTGCCTCAGGAGCCGTTCGCAGACGTGGGATCCGATGAAGCCCGCACCGCCAGTCACGAAGAAATTCACGGTCGAAACCTAGGGAAGAAATCCACGGCGAGGCAACTTTGTTAGTAAGTTAGACGTGTTTCATCAAGAGATTATATGATCCGCCTCCTCGGGGCGCATCTCCGAGTTGCCGACATTTGGAGATCGGTCGTCCCAGGAATTCCATGAAAGCGGTGGAGGGCCCTCACCATCTCCAAAGGCGCCGCCATCATTGAGCCAGGGACATCTACCCTCCGACCCGGAACGAAATCTTCTGGACCATGGTTCGTCCGACGACGTGTCGGATCCGTTCGAGGATTTCAAGGCGCCGATACCGGACGATCTCACTCAGCCAGACATTACTATCCACGTTCACGAACAAAGTCCCTTTGACCAACCCGACCGGTTGGGCGTGGGCAGCGAGAGTCGGATCCATGACTTGATTCCAAACCTGTATGATCTGGCTTTCTGCAACCCGTTGTTCGACCCGCATGGCCGAAAGCACCTTCGGAACCAGGTCGCTGAGGGTCTTGGCGGCGTCTTTCCACGCGCCATCGACTTCCGCTGTATCCAGACGCCGCCATTCCGCCAGGGTACGATCTCGAGCTTCCTGCTCCAATTTTGTCCACTGTTCAGAAGGAGAATTCATGGTCGGCTCAGCTCTTGCTGTATACCCAAGGGCATGCCTCTGTCGACATTTGAGTCCGGAAAGGAAAATGGTTCCGGCACTTTTCCTTCTTCCCCACCACCGAGCACCTTTGCTATGCGTGCACCCATCATGCGTTTGCTTCGCACCCTCGGGGCGCTTTTGTTTCTGTCCAGCTGGTTCGTCACAAGACTTTGTGCCGCTGAATACAAGCTGGTGACGGGCGATGTTGTCCGCGGCGAATTGGCTTCGGCCAATACCAATGGCATTATCGTCCGCTTGGCGATTGGCGGCCTGAGCGACCGAATTGACTATGCTCGGCTCACCGATGACACCCTGAAAGAACTGCTGGACGACGCCCGAGCCAAAAAGTTCGTCGAACCCTTCATCGCACCACCCGCCGAAGAAAAGGCACTCGAAGAGGCAAAGCAGATCCCGGTAAAACAGCCCACGCGTCTTGAAAGGCCGCAAGCGAAACCCGGGATGATCACTGCCTTTTCAACACCCAATGGGTTGATACTCTTAGGGTTGCTCTATGCGGTAAACCTTTACGCCGCCTATCACATTGCCCGCTTCCGTTGGCGTCCTGTCGCTTTGGTTTGCGGTGTCGCTGCCATTCTGCCCGTGCTGGGTCCTATTATCTTCCTGGCGCTTCACAAATCCGCCGCCAGCGAGATTCATTCGATACCCACCGCGGCTTCAGGAGACGCGGTTGCCGTGGCTATGGCACCCAGCAGCGGCGAGGGCAGTCGCGTCGGTGCTCTAGGCGTCACCAAAGGAGACGCCAAAGGTGGCGCCGAAAACTTGCCTCGGGTCTTTAAACGCGGTGAATCCACCTTCAACCGACGCTTCTTCGAAACCCAGTTCCCCAACTTCTTCCGCGCCGTCACCAGTGAAGCCGAAAAAGACCTGGTGATTGACATCTCGGCCGGCAAGAGCAGTTGTACCGCCGTCCGAATCAGCCGCATTTCCTCTAACGAGGTTCATTTCAAGACGACCGGTGGCACCGAAGCCAGTGTCGATTTTAGCCAAATCAGTGAGGTCACCCTGCGCCACAAGGATCAGCGCTAACCCCCGGTCGCGACACTCCCACGGATCGTCGCGAGCGTCTTTCCCTCACGTCCTTTTCCAGTATCGCCAGCGGCGACCATGAAGTTTCAAGCGATTCTCCTCTTCGGTGCCCCGGGAGCCGGTAAAGGCACTCAAGGGAAAATCCTCGGCCAAATTCCTCATTTCGTTCATTTCTCTTGCGGGGATGCGTTTCGAAACCTGCGTGTAGATTCTCCTCTAGGTCGCGTCTTCGTCGAATACGCTTCCAAAGGCCAACTCGTCCCCGATGAGCCCACCATTGAGATGTGGTCGACCTCCATCAGTGGACTGATCGGGGGCAATCGATTTAATCCGGAATCCGACATCCTGATCCTGGACGGTATTCCGCGCAATCCCAACCAAGCCCACATCATGGAAGGCCTCATTGAGGTCAAAGCGGTGTTCAATCTCTTTTGTCCGGTCATGGATAAACTGGTGTCGCGCCTCCAACGCCGCGCCTTCAAAGAAAATCGCCTCGACGACGCCAATGTGGATGTCATTCGGGAGCGATTAGAAACTTACCGGCGCGATACACGGGCGGTGTTGGATTGTTACCCCGAACAACTGACACATCAGATCGATTCCACCCAGGAACCCTTGCTCGTGCTGCTCGATATCATCAAGGTGTTGACTCGAATTCCCAAACGAGCGCCAGGGGCGGACAAAAACGACTCGGATCGCTGAGTTCGCCCCGACCTAGCTCAATCGCCAGCTTGGAGCCGTCCCAAAGACCATGCCGTCATCCCCTCCTCTTTCCATCGTTTTCATGGGCACCGCAGATCTCGCTGCCACCGTGCTCTCCCGGCTGGCAGCGGAGCCTTCCTGGAAGATCCTAACGGTGGTCAGTCAGCCGGACCGCCCCAAAGGACGCGCACTCCAGTTGCTTCCGACCCCGGTGAAGGTCGAAGCCCAACGCTTGGGGTTGACTGTCCTGCAACCCGAAAAAGCCCGTTCGCCAGAATTCTTGGAGGCACTTGGAAAATTGGCTCCCGACCTCATCGTGGTCGCTGCCTATGGCCAGCTGTTGCCACAAGCGTTGCTAAATATTCCACGGTTTGGTTGCCTCAATGTCCACACCTCCCTGCTTCCCAGGTATCGGGGTGCTGCACCGATTCAATGGTCCATCGCTCATGGCGATCTTGAAACCGGGGTTACCATCATGAGGATGGATGCCGGGTTGGACACCGGACCCATCGTCCGAATGGAGTCCACTCCTATCCGTCCTGATGACAACGGCCAGACCTTGCATGATCGTCTGGCTGTGTTGGGAGCCGAATTGCTGATTCAAACCATTCCGGGCTTTGTCGACGGCTCGATTGTGCCCATTGCCCAGCCCATCGAAGGCGCAACCTACGCTCGACGAATCAAAAAAGAGGATGGCCGCATGGATTGGGGTCAACCGGCCGTCGTCTTGCGGAATCGCATCAGGGCATTTACGCCATGGCCGGGCGCTTATTGCCAAGTCCCTGCCGAACCCCACCCAAAACTCCTCACGATTCATCACGCGAACGTGGTCAC
>SXGT01301875.1_pt1 | contig 15234 bp, 11 predicted proteins | sample 3176221 | NCBI WGS metagenome assembly SXGT01 (sample SAMN11356862, study PRJNA531348) | freshwater metagenome | isolation source: freshwater sample F1-120 | place: China: Fuxian Lake, Yuxi | collected 2017-12-25
AAGGCGCCCCCCGTGGCCGCGCGCCCCCTCGGTCAGTCGTCGCCGCCGCCGCCCTTGGCGCCGCCGCCGGCCGTGCAAGCGCCTCCCCCGAGGAAGGTCGCGCCGCCGCCGCTCGAGACGCCGCCTCCCGCTCCCACGCATGTGCCCGGGCGCCATGCGGCGCTCGTGGCGCTCGTGGGCCGCGTCGCCGAGACGGTCGATCTCGGCGCGCTCGGCGAGGCGATGGTCGTCTCGGAGGAACTGACGCAGGAGATCGAGCGTGCGGCGCGCGAGCACGGGGAGGCGCTGCGTTCGGATGGGCAGATTCCGGACGACGTCGACCTGGACGCGCTCGTCGGCGACGCGATCGAGGAGCTCACGCACCTCGGGCCGCTCGGTGCGCTCCTCGACGACGCGGAGGTGAGCGAGATCCACTACGCGCGGTACGATCAGGCGACCGTCGTACGGAGCGGCGTCGCGCGCGTCGAGGCGATCGGGCTCTCGAGCGATGACGCGCTGTTCCGGATCATCGGGCGCCTCGCGCACGAGTCGGGCGACGACTGGCGGCCGAGCGAGCTCGTCGTCGAGCGACGCCACCCGAAGGCGTCGATCGTCGCGATCATCCCGCCGGCCGGTCCGGTCAGCTCGCTCGCCGTGCGCAAGCCCGCTCGCGTGCAGTCCACGCTGGAGGACCTCGCGCGGAGCCAGGCGATCGGCCGGCAGATGGTGACGTTCCTCGAGGCCTGCGTCGCGGGTCGCGTCAACGTGCTGGTCGCCGGCTCGGGCGCGATGGGTCTCGTGGGCGCGCTCGCGAACGCGGCGGCGCCCGACGATCGCGTCGCCGTGGTGTCCGACACGGAGGATGTGGTCGTCCCGCACGCGCAGGTCACGTCCATCACGATGGTCGACGCGCGCGAGCGGGGTCGGGAGGCCGTCCGTGGTGCGGCCCGCCTGCGGCCCGATCGCCTGTTCGTCACGCGCCTCGTGGGCCTCGGAGCCGCGGCGGTGGTGGAGGCCGTCGCCGATGGCGCCTCGGGCGTCGTGGCGGCGTCGCAGGCGCCCAGCCTGCGCCAGGCGACCGCCCGGCTGGCCTCGCAGCTCGTGCTGTCGGGCGACGGGATCTCGATCGACTCGGCCCGCGACGCGGTGGCCGAGGCGTTCGACATCGCGGTGGAGTGCACGCGCACGGCGGAGGGGCGCGAGCGCGTGCAGCGCATCGCCGAGGTCGTGGGGACCGATCCGAAGGGTGTGGTCCTCAAGGACATCTACACGTGCGACGACACCGGGTTCACCGCGACCGGCATCGTCCCGAAGATCGTCGCCGAGCTCGGGCAACGCGGCGTCAAGGTCGACGGCGGCCTCTTCAAGCGAAGGTAGGGTTGGGGCTTCCCGGCGGCGGCCCGAAGGGCTATTTTGTAGGGGAATGATCCGTACGATCCTGCACTACCCCGACAAGCGCCTCCGCGAGAAGGCGCGCCCGGTCGCAGCCGTCACCCCCGAGATCCAGGGCCTCGTCGACGACATGGCCGAGACGATGTACGCGGCCCCGGGCGTCGGGCTCGCCGCGACGCAGATCGGTGAGCCTGTCCAGGTCTTCATCGTCGACATCGCGGAGGAAGGACAGAAGAGCCAGCTCACGGTGTTCATCAACCCCGAGATCGTCGCGGCGGAGGGTGAGCTGACGTGGACGGAGGGGTGTCTGAGCTTTCCCGGCGTCCAGGAGGACATCGATCGCGCGGCGAAGGTCACGGTTCGGGCCCTCGATCGGGACGGCAGGCCATTCACGCTCACGGCCGAGGGCCTCCTCGCCGTGGCGATCCAGCACGAGAACGACCACCTGCGCGGCGAGCTGATGATCGATCACCTCGGACCGCTGAAGAAGCGCCTCGTCCACCGCAAGATGCAGAAGCGCCTCGAAGACCCGCATCCGTAGTCGGGGTTCGAGGCGGCCGAGAGGCTCCGTCGCGCTCGCCCGATGGCCGGCGTCGGTTCGAAGTCCAGGGGTTCGGCCCGGGTCAGGTCGGGTAGGCGATGCGGCCGTGCACGTAGGCGTCCTCGCCGACCAGCTCCCAACGGGGCGACTCGATGCGCGGCGCCTCCGCGAGCGTCGCGGGGCCCGCCCAGTCCACGGCGCCAGGCCGGCCGCGGGGGCCGAGCAGGAGGGGAGCGAGGAAGGCGTGAAGCTCGTCGGCGAGCTGCGAGGCGAGGAAGCTCCCGGCGAGCTCGGCGCCGCCCTCCACCATGAGGCGCACGACCCCGAGCTTCGCGACCTCCATCAGGCCGGCCGCCACGTCGACGCGGCCGTCCGTGGATCGTGCCGCACGGACGACGTGGACCCCGCGAGCGATGAGGGCCTCCTCGGCCTCGGGCGACGCGACGTCCGTGCAGAGTACACATACCGGGTGCGCCGACGCGGTGGTGACCAGCCGCGACGAGAGCGGCAGCCGGAGGCGTGTGTCGAACACGATGCGGAGCGGGCTCCGTCCGGGCGCGTCGCGCACCGTGAGCCGGGGATCATCGGCCAGGGCCGTGCCGATCCCGACGGCGACGCCGTCGTGCTCGCCTCGGAGGGCGTGCACCTTCGCGCGGGCCAGGGGGCCGGTCACCCACTTCGACGCGCCGGTGCGCGTCGCGATGCGCCCGTCGAGCGAGAGCGCGAGCTTCACCGAGACGTAGGGCATCCCCGACGTGACGTGCTTCGTGAACGCGCGGATCGTCCGGGCGGCCTGGTCCTCGAGCACACCCACCGTGACCGCGATCCCGGCGGCCGCGAGCCGCGCTGCGCCGCCGCCCTCGACGTGCGGGTTCGGATCGGCGCAGCCGATCACCACGCGCCCGATGCCCGCCGTGACGATCGCCTCGGTGCAGGGCGGCGTTCGACCGTGGTGGTTGCACGGCTCGAGCGTGGCGTACAGCGTCGCGCCCGCTGCAGCCGGCCCGGCCGCCTTCAGCGCCGCGACCTCGGCGTGATCGTCGCCGGCGCGCTCGTGATGGCCGCGCGCGATGATCGCGCCGTCCTTGACGATGACGACGCCCACGTGCGGGTTGGGAGAGGGCCACCCCTTCTTCGCCTCGACGAGCGCCTGCTCCATCCACTCGACGTCGCGATCCTTCTCGGGGGCCGTCACGGCTCGGCTCCGGGGCGCGGCGTGGCGGCCACGCGCTCGAGCTCGGCGCGGAACTCGTCGATGTCGCGGAACGAACGGTAGACGCTCGCGAAGCGCACGTAGGCGATGTCGTCGAGCGCGCGGAGCTTGTCCATCACCTTCTCGCCGATGACCTTCGACGCGACCTCCTTGTCCTGCGCGTCGATCAAGTCCTTCTCCACTTCGTCGGCGGCGCGCTCCATCGCCTCGATGGGGATACTGCGCTTCTCGCAGGCGCGCTTGATGCCGGAGAGGAGCTTCTGCCGCTGGAACGCCTCACGGCGGCCGTCCTTCTTGACGACCAGGGGGAGGACGTCCTCGACGCGCTCGTACGTCGTGAAGCGTCGGCTGCAAGACTCGCACTCCCGGCGCCTGCGGATGACGTCACCGGCCGCGCCCGTCCGAGAGTCCGTCACCTTGCTCTCCAGGTGGCTGCAGAAGGGGCATCTCATGGGGGTCGGGGAGCGCCCGGACAGGGCCCTCCATACACCAACCCGGCCCCGCCTGCAGGGATCTTTTACCCGACGCTGCCGGGTGATGTAAACAGCGGGCATGGTGAGGCCGTGAGCGCCGCGATCCCCGCGACCCGGCGCGGGATCCTTCTGTGGACCGTCCTGGTCGGTGGGGCCCTCGCCTGCGGCGGCTTCCACAAGAGCGAGCTCGTGTGCGAGGAGGCCGTGGTCAAGATCGCCGAGTGCTGCCCGCGCGTGGATACCCGCCTCGTCAACTGCGATCACGACGAGACGTGCACGAGGACCCACGTACCCGATGTGGACGAGGCGCTCGCCGCCTGCCTGGAGCGCAAGGACTGCGCGACCCTCGTCGCCGAGGGCGTCTGCTCGAGCCTCGCGAGGGCGACGAGCAACCCGGACGCCTTCGGTCGGACGAACAGGCGCTTCAGCGGGGTGTGCCCGTGAGGTGGTCGCGACGGCTGGCCCTCGCGGTCGCGCTCGCGGCTCCGGCTGCCCGCGGGGACGAGTTGCCGCCGCTTCCGCCGCCCGATCCGCCGCCACCCCCCGCCGCTCCGCCCCCCGCCGCTCCGCCTCCTGCTGCGCCGGCCGAAGGTGCGCCCGCGCGCGTGGCCGCCGATCCGCCTCCCTCGGGGCCCGATCGCGACGGGCGTCTCAGCCTGTTCGCGGAAGGCGGGTACGCGTTCCGTGAGATCAATCTCGTCCCGGCGCACGGCGGCGATCTCCGCATCGGCCTCGGCGCGCAGGATCACAAGCTCGCGGGCTACGCGTACATGGAGGGCGGCCTGGGCCGGACGTTTGGCGGGCTCCGAACCTGGGACATCAGGGCGGGCGGGCTCGCCGAGTGGCGGCTGTCCCCCGTGCGCTTGGGGCTGGGCGCCGATCTCGGCTATAGGTTCGTCGTGCGGCGGAGCGTCGACTATACGATGTGGTCCCTCGTCGTCGGCGGTTTCGCCCAGGCGTCGTGCGATGCGTGGTCCTGGGGCCCGCGAGGTGATCACGCGGTGTTCGTCGCGGCGCGTTTCGACGCGAGCTTCCTGTTCTACGTGTTCGAGTTCGGGCCCACCGTGTCGCTCGGGCTCCGGTACTGACGGCGGCGATGGCGGACATCGACGACGAGTTCGACGTGCAAGCGACGCTCCCGGCCGACTGGGCGCGCACGATGGAGGCGCGCTGGAGCGTGCAGGGCGTTACCCTCCAGCTGGCGAACCACACCATCCAGCCGTCCCCGATCACGCACGACTCGCGGGGGCAGAGCGCCATCGGGCGCCTGGGCACCCGCGACGTATCGGACGGGCTCGAGATCGACCGGACGATAGGCGAGGGCGGGATGGGGATCGTGCGGCTCGCGACACAGCAGTCGCTGGGACGCAAGGTCGCCGTGAAGACCCTCCGTCCGCCCGACAGCTCGGCCGAGAAGGATCCCCGGCGCGCCGTCACCCAGGCGCGTCTACGCCTCCTCCGCGAGGCGTGGATGACGGGCGCCATCGAGCACCCGAACGTGATCCCCATCTACGACCTCGGGCTCGACGCCGATCGCAGCCCGATCATCGTGATGAAGCACATCGAGGGCAAGACATGGGACTCCATCATGGGGGACCTGACGGCGATGCGCGCGCTGCTCTCCCACCGCGACCTGCTCGAGTGCAACCTCCGCATCCTGATCCAGGTGTGCCAGGCGGTGGCGGCCGCCCACGCCCGCGGCGTCATCCACCGCGATCTGAAGCCCGAGAACGTGATGATCGGCCCGCACGGCGAGGTCTACGTGCTGGACTGGGGCATCGCGCTCAGCGTCGTGGACGACGCGACCGGCCGCTTCCCGCTCGCACGCGACGCCTCCGAGATGGCGGGCACGCCTGCCTACATGGCGCCGGAGATGCTCGGCGGCGGGAAGGCGCGGCCGGACGAGCGCACCGACGTCTACCTGCTCGGCGCGATCTTGCACCACATCGTCTACGGACGCGCGCCCCACGACTACCCGGACTTCAACCAGGTGGTCGCGAGCATCCTCCGCTCGGAGCCGCCGAGCCGCGTGGGCGATGTGCCCGATGAGCTCGCGAGCATCGTCGCGTGCGCCATGCACCGATCGCAGGCCGCGCGCCACGCGTCGGTCGACGCGCTGAGGAACGCGCTCGAGGCGTTCCTGCTCCACAGGGACTCGCTCGCGCTCACGGACGAGGCGCTCGACCGGGAGGCGGAGCTCGAGCGCGTGATCCAGAACGCGGGCGACGTGCTCGTCGAGCGCTCCCGGCTTCACGGGCTGTTCGGCGCGTGCCGCTTCGGGTTCAAGGAGGCGCTCCGCACGTGGCCCGAGAACCCGCAGGCGAAGCGGGGGCTGGTGCGCGCGGCGGAGCGGATGATCAAGGTGGAGCTGGCCGCGAAGTCCGCGAGCACGGCCGAGGCCATCCTGGCGGACATCCCCGAGCCTCCCGCCGCGCTGGCCCTCGCCGTGGCAGAGGCGAAGGCCCACGAGGAGAAGGAGCGCGCGCGCCTCGCCGCGATCGAGAAGCAGGTCGACTTCGACGCCGGTGGGCGGACGCGCACCGTCGTGGGACTGATGCTCGCCACGTCGTGGAGCGTGTTCCCGCTCGTCGCGTGGCGCTTGGAGGCGACGTTCGGTACGTCGCACCTGAAGCTCGTCGGGGGCGTCCTCACGCAGATGCTGTTGCTCGGCGTCATCTTCGCGTGGGCGCGCGACTCGCTCACGAAGACGGGCGTGAACCGACAGCTCGTCCTGGCTGTCCTCATCCTCTTCACCGCGATGCTCCCCGTGATCGCGGCGTGCAGCATCCTCGGGATCCCGGCGGACCAGACGCTGATCGTCTGCATCGGCATCTGGCTCGCGGTCACGATGCAGCAGATGGTCGCGCTTGGCTGGCAGCTCGCCCCGACGGCGGTCGCGAACGTGCTCATGCTGTTCACGTCAGCGGTGTGGCCCGAGCTTCGCTACCTGTGGATCTCGCTCGGCAACGTCGTGCTCTTCCTCAACCTCTTCATCGTCGGGCGTGACCGCCTCCGGCGTGCCGACGGCCGCTTCCCCACGCCGTGGCGCCGCAAGCCGGGCGGGAAGTGGACGGATCCTTGAGGAGAGCCCGCCCTCAACCCTTGCGGTGGCGACCGCGACCCTCGGTCGCCCACCAGGCGCGGAACCGCGACTGCGCGCGCTCGCGATCCTTGCGCGGCGCGTCGGGCGTGTAGCCAAAGGCGTCCCGCGTCAGGAGGACGAGCTCGGCGGCCGCGGGCGCGACGAGGGCCGCGTTCTCCAGCGTCAGCGCGTCGATCAGCCACTCGACGCGATGCTTGTGTCCGGTCGCCTGCCAGAACATGAGCCACTTGCGGGGATCGGCGCCGAGGTCGTGCCTCGTGGTGACCACGAGGGCGGCGTGGGCGGCGGCCGCGAGGTCCGCGTTCGGGTCGGACAGCGCGGTGACGAGCGACGGGACCACGCTCGCGTGCTGGAGCTCCCCGAGGGCCTCCAGCGCGAGGGCCCGTCGTTCCGCCGGCTCCGTGGCGTCGAGCGCGATCTTGGAGACACGATCGTGCATCGCGGCAGGGTGCGATTCGGCGAGCGCGCGCGCGGCGACGTGCGCGACGCGACGGACGCGGCGATCCTCGTCGAAGAGCCGGAGGGCGATCGTGCCCGCGGCCTCCAGGTAAGAGAGCTCGGCGAGGAGCAGGGTCGCCCACACGCGGAAGTCCACGCGCGAGTCGCCGGTGACCTCGACGACGAAGGGAAGCGCCACCTTGCGCTGTCCCGCCACGAGCGCGAGGAGCGGCCCGCACTCGCTGGCCCGGGGGCCCGGCGTCTCGTCGAGGCGCGAGAGGTCGACCTTCAGCGGGCCCGGGAAGCGGCTCATGATCGCGGGCATGGCGTCCTGGCCCGCGCGGAGGAGCTCGGCCCGGGTCTTCTCGTCGCCCGCGTCGAGGAAACGATCGACCATGGGCTTGAAGTCGCCGAAGGTGTCGGCCACGATGATCGAGGGTAGCTTGACGCCCACGGCCTGCTTGCTCGGCGGGGCGTGGAGCGGCACGGCGCGCTGCTCGGAGTCCGGCGGGACGCTCGGCGGCGCCTTCGAACGCACCGAAGCCGGAGCGGATGGCATCGGGGGAGGGGGCTCGACGGAGGGTACCGGGACGTCGATGGAGACCGGCTGCGGCTCCTCGGGCTCGGAAGGTGGTGCGTCGTCGAGCGGCACCTCGACGGAGACCGGCGGCGGCTCCTCGCTCACGCCCTTCGCGATCTCGATGATCGGCGCCGCGATGATCTCCGCGGCGAGGGACAGCGGCGGCCGCTCGCCGAGGAGCGTGCTCGCGGGCGTGGTCTCCGCCTGCGGCGGCTCGGGCGGTGGGGCCGCGGGGGCGTCCTCCGGGCCCTTCGGAGGTGGCCCCGACCGCGCCGTGGGCGGCACGGGATCCATGGCGGGCTCCGGTTCCGGCGGCATCGGGGCCGGGGGCGGGACGTCCAGCGAGGGCACGCGCGGGGGTGGTGGAACGGGCGCCGCGCCCGCGGGCGCGGCCGGTCGATCCGGCTTTTGATAGCCGGCGACCTTGCGTCGCACGATGATGCGCTCGAACGCCGCGCCCGCCAGGCCCGAGATCCAGGCGGCCTGGTCGACCGTCTCCGGGTCCACGCCCGCCGCGCCGCCGTCTCCGATCAACATGGCGACGGGCCGCCGGCCCACGATCACCGGCGCGATCACGAGCGCCGTCTCTCCACGGAGGCCGAGATCCTTGAGCCAGACGCCGTCGAGGCCCTGCAGGGTCGGCATCGCGTGAATGACCCTGCCGTTGGCGCGCGCCGTGGCGAGCAGGCTGGGCATGTCCAGCGGGACCCCGATCTCGAGCACGCGCTCGCGCGACGCGCCGTCGCCGAACGCGTCCCACCCCTCGGCGATCTCGCCGTGCACGATGAAGAGCGCCGTGTAGTCGAAGAACTGGCGGCTGTACTCGAAGAGGATCTCGAGGATCGTGTCGCGGTCCTCGGCGGACTCCATCTCGGCGTTCGCCGTCTCGGTCACCATGGGTCCGCGCCGTCGGCGCGGCTTCTTGACGCGCGTCTTCGGAGGCTCCCGCTCGGGCGGCGTGCTGCGACGCTGGGGGCGTCCTTCCACGACCGTGGCGGGGGGGCCAGGCTCGGGTCGCTTCAGCTCGGCGAGGACGTCCTTCAGGCCGCCGCGGATCTCGGGCGCGTACACGACGCGCGCGCTGACGACGGCGCCGTGGGGTGCCGGCGGACGGGGGCGGTCCTCGCTGTCTCCCTCATCGTCGCGGGAGCGGGACATGATGCGCGGCAGCTCGGACAGCGGGCGGGGTGGCGGGGCCACGACCGGCGGCTCCTTCGGCGACGAGCCGGCGCTGCTCCCCGTTTCCCCGCCGCGGAGCCTCACGAGCAGGCGATCGATGCGCCGCTCGAGCGCGACGCCGTACTCGCGGGCGATCGCCTCCTGCACGCGCACGTGCGGCGCGATCCGCTGTGCGAGCGTGACCGACAGCGTGAACCCGAGGTCGTGCACGACGTCCGTCGCCAGGGGCTCCGCGGTCGCCACGACCAGTGTGCCATCCCCGAGCGAGAGGGGGACCACGGCGTGCTGCACGCAGAGCTCGGCCGTCATGAGCGCCTTCGCTTCCTTCGAGGGCGCGGGGAGCTCCCCGACGGGCGCCGCGTCCCTCCCGAACGACTCCGCAAGGATCGCGGTGACGCCGGCCTCCTCGAGGTGCGTCAGTTCGAGGAGGTTCGTGATCAGGTCTCCCCCGTAGAGAACCTGACGCGCCAGCGCTTCCTCGACCTCCCGGATGGACGCGATCTCCCGCTGGACCAGGAGAGAGCTCAGTGACATGGCGGAACTATACGGGAATCTCCGCCCCCGACGGGAAAAAACGCAAACGGTTCGCGGGCGTACGCGTGTAGGGTACACCGGATGAGAAGAACGACGCGAAGGGCCCTCTTCGTCGCCTCTCCCATCCTCGTCGCGCTCGCGTGCGGACCCGCGCAGGAGGCGGCTCCACCCCCGCGGCAGCCGCCCCTCCCGCGGGTCCCCGAGCCGCCGCGCGCGGAGCGCGTCGGCCCGGCAAAGGTCGAGCTCCTGGCGCTCGACACGGACCCGACGGCGACGGGCATGACGAAGGACGGGATCGTGCGCCTCTGCGACGCCGGCATCGCCCGCGCGCGGGCGAGCCTCGACGAGGTGCGGAGGCTGAAGGACGCCCCGGCCGAGGCCGTCACCTGGGACGCGACGATCGGACGGTTCGACGAGGTGTCGCTCGCGGTGAAGAGCGGCGGCGACTTCGCCGGGCTGATGGCGGTCGCCCACCCCGACGAGGCCGTGCGCGAGGCGGCCAAGGACTGCGAGCCGAAGATGGAGAAGCTCGACACCGAGATCTGGCTCGACGCCACGCTCGCGACTGTCGTCAAGCGGTACGCCGCGAGGAAGGAGCGTCTGGAGGGGCCGCGCGCGCGCATGCTCGACTTCGTCTTGCGGGACTACCGGCGCAACGGGCTCGATCTCCCGGCCGAGAAGCAGGGCGAGCTCCGGGCGATGAACGAGGAGCTGACGAAGCTCTCGCAGGAGTTCGAGCACAACCTGGCGAGCGCGACGCTCTCCGTCGAGGCGACGCCGAAGCAGCTGGAGGGTCTTCCGGCTTCCTACCTCGAGTCCCACAAGCCCGACGCGAGCGGGAAGATCAAGATCACGACGGACTACCCGGACTACTTCCCCGTGGCCCAGTACGCGAAGGACCGGGCGTTCGCGCTCGAGCTCTACCGGAAGTTCGACGACCGCGCCGCGGACAAGAACGTCGCGCTCCTCGACCGCGTCCTCGCCGTGCGCGCCCGCAAGGCGAAGCTCCTCGGGTACGCGACGTGGGCGGACTACGTCCTCGAGCCCCGGATGGCGAAGTCGCCGAAGGCCGTCGCGACGTTCCTCGACGGCCTCCGGACACACCTCGCCGCGAAGAACGCGAACGAGCTCGCGGAGTTCCGCGCGATGAAGAAGAAGATCGGCCAGGATCCGGGCGGACCCATCTATCCGTCGGATCGCCTCTATCTCGAGGACCTCGTCCGCAAGGAGAAGTACGGGCTCGACTCGAAGGTGGTGAGCGAGTACCTGGAGGTCGGCAAGGTGCGCGAGGGGTTGCTCGCGGTGACCGAGCGGCTGTTCGACGTGCGCTACCGCAAGGTGGAGGCCGCGGCCTGGCACGGGGACGTGAGCACCTACGAGGTGGTCTCGGCGAAGGGCGAGCTGCTCGGTCGGTTCTACTTCGACCTCCACCCGCGCCCGGGAAAGTACAAGCACGCGGCCGTGTTCAGCATCCGCGACGCGCGCAGGATGCTGGACGGCAAGCGCCTCACGCCGATCTCGGCGATCGTGTGCAACTTCCCGCGCACGACGAAGGACGCGCCGGGGCTGATGAGCCACCAGGACACGGTCACCTTCTTCCACGAGTTCGGACACGTCCTCCACCACCTCCTGAGTCGATCGGAGCTGTCCCGGTTCAGCGGCACGTCGGTCGAGCGCGACTTCGTCGAGGCTCCGTCGCAGATGCTGGAGGAGTGGGCCTGGTCGAAGGAGGTGCTCGACCTCTTCGCGAAGCACCACAAGACGGGCGAGGTGCTCCCGGCGAAGCTCCACACGGCGATGACGCGCTCTCGCGGCTTCGGCCGTGGCCTCGGCACGGCGCGTCAACTCTTCCTCGCCGCGCTCGACCAGACGTACCACACGCGCGAGCCACCCTTCGACACGACGAAGGTCCTCGAGGAGGTGCAGTCCGCTTACACGCCGTTCAAGTACGTGGAGGGTACGCACTTCCAGGCCACGTTCGGCCACCTCATGGGGTACGACGCCGGATACTACGGGTACCAGTGGGCGCTCGCGATCGCGCAGGACATGTTCTCGCGCTTCAGGAAAGCGGGGTTGTTCGACCCGAAGACCGCGGCGGACTACCGCGCGGCCGTGCTGGAGCCCGGCGGGAGTGACGACGCGGGTGCCCTCGTGGCGCGCTTCCTCGGCCGCGAGACGAACACGGACGCGTACCGCGCCTACCTCGCGGAGAAGGCACCCTAGGTCGGGACGCGCTCGGCGGCATCCTGCCCGGGGCTCGGCGCGGCCCTGGCGCCGGCAGCCGGCGCGTCAGGTCTTTCCCGTGCAGCTCTTCGTGATGCAGGCGTAGAACGGGACGCACGCGCCGGAGCCGGTGCACACGGCCTCGATGTCGGCCTTGCACGCGCCGGCCTGGGCGCCGTTGAGGCACGCGGTGCAGGCCGCGTCCGGGTTGGCGATCGTCGCGGCGCAGGCCGTGGTCGCGCACTGCGTCTGGCAGTTGGCAGGCTTGCACGCGCACGCGAGGAAGGCGGTCTGGAACGCCTGGTAGGCGGCCATGTTGTCCTTCGCGCAGCACGTCTGGCATCCCGCCATGCTCGTCTCGCCGGCGCAGAGGTCGACGGGGCCCGTGTCGGCGGCGCTGTCCTTCGTGGAGCTTATCGATCCGTCGGCGGTGCTGCCGTCGGCAGGCGGCGGACCGGCGTCGATGTTGGAGCCGCCGCTCGAGCCGCCGCTCGAGCCGGTGGTCGAGGTGGTCGTCGATGACGAGCAGGCGAAGACGAGCGCGGATGTGGCGGCGGTGAAGCCGAGGACGTGAACGAGACGCATGATTCGGGACCTCCCGGGAGGGTTTCGCGGGGTCTGTAGCACGGGCTCAGCTCGCCTGGTAGCGCGCGAATTCCACGATGCAGTGCGCCGAGAACAGCTCGACGTCGGCCTTTCGCTCCGCGTGCAGGGTCCGGAGTCGCGCCTGGTTCTCCAGTCGCGCCCTGTCGTCGATGGCCACGTGGCCCTGGAAGAAGCGGAGCGCGGGGGGGCACGTCGGCTCGGGCTGCATCTCGCCGTGGAAGAAGTACGCGTCGCCGCAGTGGAGGAGCCACTTCTCGCCTGCGCGCACCGCGACGCACGCGTGGCCGCGCGTGTGGCCGTACGTGGGCACGAGGACCACGTCGTCCGAGAGGGCGCGGACGCTGGAGAGGCCCATCCACCTCTCGCCGCCGGGCTCGTACACCTTCCACCGCGGGCCGTGGGCGAGCTGGGCGGGCCGGTAGCGGAGCCTCTCGGGGAGCGTCCTCCGCTCGATGGCCGCCGTCTTCTCGGCCTCGAGGATGTGGACGGTGGCCTCGGGGAAGTCAGGGAGGCCTCCCGCGTGGTCGACGTCGAGGTGCGTCGGCAGGATGTGCTTCACGTCGCTCGCCCTGAAGCCCAGGCGCTCGACCTGACGCAGCAGCGTCTCGGCGGGATCGAGCGTCGGGCGCGCGAACGCCATGAAGCCGTGGCCGAGGCGCGCGGCGCCCTCGCGACAGTCGTCGAGGCCCACGCCCGTGTCCACCGCGACGAGGCCGTCCTCGCCCTCGATCAGGAGGACGTGCGCGACCATCCGACCCACCTCGAAGAACGAGCCGGTCCCGTTGACGATCGAGCGCCCGAACGGGCACATGGTGCAGCAGTCGAGGTGCCAGATGCGTGGGCTCACGGCGCGAGCATACCCGTGTGGTAGCCTGGCGATCCATGAGCAAGAGAACGCACGAGGGCGAGGTCGCGCTCATCACCGGGGGGGCGTCGGGCATCGGCGCCGCCCTCGGCCGCGCACTCGCGAAGCGTGGGGCGGAGGTCATCCTCGCCGATCGGCAGGGAGCCGTCGCCGACAGGGTCGCCGCGGAGATCCGCTCGGACGGTGGCCGAGCGGTCGGCGTGGAGCTCGACGTCCGGAGCCTGCCGGCGTTCGAACGGGTCGCAGGGGACATCGCCGCGCGCGAGGGGCGCATCGACTACCTGTTCAACAACGCCGGGATCGCGGTCGGCGGGGAGATGGACACCTACGAGCCGCGCGACTGGGACGACGTGATCGACGTGAACCTGCGCGGCGTGGCGCACGGCATCCAGGCGGTGTACCCCATCATGATCCGGCAGGGATCGGGGCACATCGTGAACACGGCGTCGGTCGCCGGCCTCGTCACGGGGGCGGGGGAGGGGAGCTACGCGGCGACCAAGCACGCGGTCGTGGGCCTCTCGAAGGCGCTCCGCATCGAGGCTGAACGCCACGGCGTGCGGGTCTCGGTGCTGTGCCCCGGCGCCATCCGCACGCCCATCCTCACGGGCGGCCGCTTCGGACGGCTCAACTACACGGGCGTGAGCGACGAGCACATCCTCGCGATGTGGGCGAAGACCCGCCCGATGGACGTCGACGTGATGGCGAAGAAGACGCTCGCAGCCGTCGCGCGCGACGAGGCGATCATCGTCATCCCGCGCTGGTGGAAGGCGCTGTGGTACCTCGAGCGCGTGTCCCCCGAGCTGAGCATGGCCGTCTGGCGGCGCTTCCTCGGTCGGATGCGCGTCTCCATCGCCGACGCGGGTGGCGTCGCGGCGACACCGGACGAGCGCCGCGCCGCCGAGAAGGCGGCGGCGGCGCGGGCGAACTGAATCACCCTGCCCGCGTCCCGCCAGGCTCCTGCACGACGAGTCGGTCCTCTGGAACCACCTCGCGCGCCAGCTCGACGAGCCGCGTGTGGTGCGTGAAGAACAGGACCTGCATCGATCGCGCGAGCGTCGCGAGGACCCGCAGCGACGCGCGGGCCCGGGCATCGTCGAGGTGGACGAGCACGTCGTCGAGGACGAGGGGAAGCGCCTTTCCGGCGGCGCCGACGCGCTCCAGGCTCGCCACGCGGAGCGCGACGTAGAGCGCGTCCCGGGTGCCATCGCTCAGGGCGCGCACGCCGAGCTCCTTGCCGTTGGCGCGGCTCGCGAGGAGCCTGTCCCCGTCTGCCCTCAGCCCCGTGAAGGCGTCCTCCGTCAGCGCCGCGAAGTGCACACTCGCGCGGTCGAGCAGCGGCACCTCGGCCTTCTGGCGGTAGCGGGCGACGCGGCGCGCGAGGATCGCCGCGGCGATCTTGAGCTCGGCCCACCGCTCGGCATCGTCACGGACCGCGGCCAGCGTGCTCTCCACCTCCACCGCGAGGTTCGCGCCGAGCGTGCGCTCCTTCATGCCCTGCAGGCCGAGCTCGGTCCGGATACGGTCCTCGTGCGCGCCCTTCCAGGCCTCCACGAGCTCCTCGAGTCGTCGCTCCAGGTTGTCGATGCGCGTCCGAACGAGCTGCAGGTCCTCCCCCGCGCACTCGGCGGTGAGACGTTCGAGCGACACGCCACCCCCGGCCTCCGCGATCCTGAGATCCAGGCGGAGGATGGCCTCGTCGACCTCGCGCCTCGCGCGCGAGCCGTCCTCCGCGGCGGGGAGCGCCGCCGCGTCGGGGACGCCGGCCGCACGCACGAGGTCGGCCAGCCGGCGATCGGCCTCGGCGAGCAGGGCACGCTGCTCGGAGAGGTCCCGCGTGCGCTCCTCGCGGAGCCGCGTGTAGGTGGCCTTCTGGGCGCGCGCCGTCTCCGCTGTGCGGTGCCGGTCGACGAGCTCGCGGGCCGCGTCGGCGGGGGAGAGAGGTTCGAGCTCTGGCGCGTACTCGCGGACGAGATCCCGCACCCGCGCGTGGAACGCCGAGACGCGTGCCTCGAGGTCGCGAGACCGCGCCGTGGCCTCGGCGCGGCGGGCGGCGTCGCCCGCGCGACGCTCGCGCTCCTCCCTCGCGGCCCGCAGCCGCGCGATGGCGA
>SXGT01363636.1_pt1 | contig 15234 bp, 13 predicted proteins | sample 3176221 | NCBI WGS metagenome assembly SXGT01 (sample SAMN11356862, study PRJNA531348) | freshwater metagenome | isolation source: freshwater sample F1-120 | place: China: Fuxian Lake, Yuxi | collected 2017-12-25
GCCTCCGGCGAGGCCACCGTCCCGAAGATCACCGTGATCACCCGCAAGTCCTACGGCGGCGCGTACTGCGTGAGGGGGTCCAAGGACCGGGGCGCCGACGTCGTGGGGGCCTGGCCCACCGCACAGATCGCCGTGATGGGCGCGTCCGGCGCCGTCGGCTTCGTCTACCGCAAGGAACTCAAGGACGCAGCGGCAGCGGGCCAGGACGTCGACAGCCTGCGCCTGGAACTGCAGCAGACCTACGAGGACACCCTGGTGAACCCGTACATCGCGGCCGAACGCGGATACGTCGACGCGGTCATCCCGCCGTCGCACACCCGCGGCTACGTGGGCACCGCGCTGCGGCTGCTCGAGCGCAAGATCAGCCAGGTCCCGCCGAAGAAGCACGGAAACATCCCACTGTGAGCGAAGCGAACGATTCAGCGACTGTGAACGAGACCCCCGTGGCAGAGATCGCTGCACCGGCGACCCATGAGCCGCACATCAAGGTGCTCAAGGGTTCACCGACCGATGCGGAGTTGGCCGCGCTGATCGGCGTGCTGTCGGCCGCCGGCGGCGGTCCGGCCGAGCCGGCGGTCACCGAGAAGAACCTGTGGGGCCATCCGGTCGACCGGCTGCGCTACCAGAGCCACAGCTGGCAGCGGGTGACGCTGCTGGAGCGGACCCACCTGCGCAAGTGAGCGCCCGCGCGAACAAGGTCACCGCATGACCCGGGTCGTCCTGGGTTCGGCGTCGGCAGGCAGGCTGCGGGTGCTGCAACAGGCCGGCATCGACCCGCTGGTCGTCGTCTCCGCCGTCGACGAGGACGCCCTGGTGGCCTCGCTGGACCCCGACACCCCACCCGAGGCGGTGGTGGCCAAGCTGGCCAACGCCAAGGCCATCAGCGTGGCTGCGCAGCTGCCCGACGAGGTGTCCGCCGACTGCGTCGTACTGGGCTGCGACTCGCTGCTGTACCGGGACGGGGCGCTCTGCGGCAAACCGGGCTCGCCGGACGCGGCGCGACAACAGTGGCTGACGATGGCCGGCAGCACCGGCCGGCTGCTCACCGGGCACGCGTTGTTGCGGATCTTCGCCGGTGTCATCACCCACACGGCCGGCGAGACCGGTTCCACCACCGTGCATTTCGGCACGCCCACCGAGCCCGAACTGGACGCGTACGTCGCCAGCGGTGAACCGGCCGGCGTCGCCGGGGCCTTCACCCTGGACGGCCTGGGCGGCTGGTTCATCGAGCGGATCGAGGGCGACCCGGCCAATGTCATCGGCCTGAGCCTGCCGCTGGTGCGGGGCCTCGTGGCGGAGATGGGCCTGTCCGTCGCCGCGCTCTGGGCGGCGAACCCCGCCGACTGACGTCAGCGACCCGATCAGGCGCGCCGGAAGCTCAGCGTCTCCCCGCGCACGCCGCCCATCCACAGATCCTGGCACGCCGCCGCCATCTCCTCGAGGCCGTCGGTGATGGCGCCGAACACGTTGCCCGGTATCCAGCCCTGATCGCCGTTGATCAACAGGTTGTTGCGCCCGTAGAACAACGCGAGGTCGACGATCGCGCCGGTGGTACCGGTGCCGGTGCTGTTCTCGTAGCCGTACGCCGGGTTACCGAGATCATCGGAGTCGAACGAGAACCAGCACAGGTCACCGGGAATCGGTGTGACCGTGGTGTTCTCCTTACCCGGGTCGGCACCGTCGAACGCCGGCAGCAACGTGTAGATCTCGTTGCGGGCGTACTTGCCATGGAAGACCTGCGCGGACAGCGGACCGTCGGCCAGCACATCCCACACCGCGGCACAGGTGCGGGGCGCCTGCTCGTCGAGCAGTCGCGCCGTGCACGTCACGCCCCGCTTGTCCAACGAGACGGTGATCAGCCTGCTCACGAATCCTCCTGCTGTGCCATCAGTTTCGGTGTGTGTCGGTGCCAGTCCGTGGCCGACTGGTAGGCCTGTCCCACGCGCAGAACCAGCGCGTCCGCGTGCCGTGGGCCGACGATCTGCAGGCCCACCGGCAGTCCGGTTCCGGTGAATCCGCACGGCACGCTCAGCGCGGGTTGCTGGGTCATGTTGAACGGATACGTGTAGGGCGTCCAGCTCGTCCAGTCCGGCGACGCCGAACCGTCCGGCACGTCCTGGCCGACCGGGAAGGCGGGCAGCGGGAGCGTCGGGGTCACCAGCACGTCGTAGCGCCCATGGAACCGCCCCATCAACTGCCCCAACTGCATTCGTACCGCCATGGCGTCCAAGTAATCCGAGGCCGAGTACGTCGCGCCGCGCGTCGCCGTGCGCAACAGCCCGGGGTCGGTGCGCCCCGCCAGGGCGGCCAGGTCCCCGTGACCGTGCAACACCTTGGCCTCGCCGGAGAACCAGAGCACGTGGAACGCCTCGACGGGATCGGTGAAACCCGGGTCTGCCGCTTCGATGTGGGCGCCGGCCGCTTCGAGCACGGCCACCGCGGCGTGCACGGCCGCGTCGACGCCGGGGTCGTTGCGGACGAAGCCGAGGTTCGGCGAGAAACCGACCCGCAGGCCGGCAATCCCGTCGTCGAGCCCGTGCAGGAACGAGAGCGCCGGCGTCGGCATCGCCGACCAGTCGCGTGCGTCGAAGCCCGTCACCACATCCATCAGTGCCGCCGTATCGCGCACCGTGCGCGTCATCGGCCCCGCATGCGCCAGCGTCCCGAACGGGCTGGCCGGATAGTGCGGGATCAGCCCGAACGTGGGTTTCAGCGCGACGGTGCCGGTGAATCCGGCCGGAATACGCACGGAGCCACCGCCATCGGTGCCCATCGACCAGGACCCCATGCCCAGCCCCACCGCCGACGCGCTACCCCCGCTGGAGCCGCCCGCGGTCACCGCCGGGTCCCACGGGTTGCCGGTCGCACCGAAGGTCGGCGAATCGGTGACGCCCTTCCACGCGTACTCCGGCGAGGTCGTCTTTCCCAGGATCACCGCACCGGTCTCGCGTAACCGGGCCACGCACGGCGAGTCCTCGTCCCACGGTCCGGCCGGATCGGTCAGGGCGCTGCCCCGCCGTGTCGGCCACCCGCGGGTGAGGAACACATCCTTGATCGACGTCGGTACCCCGTCACCCGGACCCAGCGGCGCACCGGCGTGCCAGCGCGCCTCCGATTCCTGTGCCGCGGCGAGCGCACCTTCGGCGTCGACGAGCACGAACGCATTCACCGCACCGTCGTAGGCCTCGATCGCGGCCAGCGCGGCACGGGTCGCCTCCACCGGGGAGAGCGTCCGATCCCGGTAACCCGCAACCAGTTCGGTGGCCTCGGGAATCATCACGGCCGTGCACCCGGGATGTAGCCCAGCGCCTTGTCGACGACGTTGTGCAGCGGCTCGCCGGCCAGCCAGCGTCGGGCGTTGGCCGCGAACTGACCGGCCAGCTCGTCGCGCCAGCCGATCACGTCGGCGGACATGTGCGCGGTGATGGTCACGTTGGCAGCGTCCCACAGCGGGTGCTCGGCCGGCAGCGGCTCGGTGTCGAACACGTCGAGCGTCGCACCCCCGATCCTGCCGCGCGTCAGGGCGTCGAGCAGCGCGGCCTCGTCGACCATCGGGCCGCGGGCGATGTTCACCAGATGTGCATCGGGTTTCATCGCCGCCAGCACCTCGGCGTCGACCAGGCCACGGGTGGCCGCGGTCAGCGGCGCGGCCAGAATCAGGTGATCACACCATCCCGCGTGCGCGGAAAGCTCTGCGCTGTCGATGATCTCACCGAAGTCCGGATCTCCGGCGGCGGGGCGGCGGCCCGCCCCGCGCACGGTCAACCCCACCGCGCGCAGCAGCCTGGCAATCTCGCGGCCGATGCCACCGGTGCCGACCACCACGGCGGTGGCACCGGTGACGGTCCTCGTCTCGCGGTGGCGCCACTGGCGGCCGGCCTGCAGCGCGAAGCTGGTACGGCTGTCCTTGGCGTGCGCGATGACCGCGCCGAGCACGTATTCGGCCAGCGGCCGGTCGAACACCCCGCGCGCGTTGGTCACCACGACCCCGGAGTCACGCAGTTCGTCGAACAGCAGCGTGTCCACCCCAGCGGCGGTGATGTGAATCCACTCAAGGTCTTTCGCATCTGGCCACGCCTCACGCACGGCAGTCGAGAAGAAGTCCCACAGCAGCAGCGCCTGCGCGCCGCGGACCGCCTCGGGGAGGCCGTCGGCGGTGCAGAAGCGGAAGTCGACATCAAGGTTCGCCAGCCCCGGTGGCCGGTCGTCCGCTTTCTCGCACAGCACCGCGATCACCGGTCGTTGTCGAGGCACGGCACCGAGGCTAGGAACCAAAACGTACGATTGTCAACAATCGACTTGCGGAGGTGCCATAGCGGCCTCACACTGTGCCAATGAGCCCGACGCCACCTCTGCACCAAGCCGGTATCGGCGTGGTGGTGCCCTACGATTTCGCGCTGGACCGCGAACTCTGGCGGTGGCTTCCCGATGACGTGAGCCTGCACTTCACCCGTATGCCCCATGCCCCCATGCCGGCCACCCTGGAGATGGCCGTGCACATCTCCGATCCCGAGACCGCCGCCCAGAGCGTCGTCGACGTCTCGGCGGTATCACCGCTGGTCATGGCCTATGCATGCACATCGGGCAGCTTCGTCGGCGGGCCACTGGCCGAGCGGGCGCTGGTGGCCGCGATGTTGGGCGCCGGCGCCCTGGCGGCGCTGACCACCAGCGGTGCGCTGCTCGAGGCGCTGCGCCATCTGGAGATCACCAGGATCGCCACGGCCACGCCCTATACCGCCGACCTGACGGTCGGGTTGACGGCCTTCTTGGGCGAATCCGGTATCGAGGTCACCGCGGCCTCCGGTCTCGGTCTGATCTCCGACATCTGGACGGTGCCCCACGAGGTCACCATGCAACTGGTCCGCGAGACCGACACCGACGACGCCGACGCGGTGTTCATCAGTTGCACGAACATGCCGACCTACGACGTGATCGCCGCGCTGGAGGCCGAACTCCACAAGCCGGTGCTGACCGCAAATCAGGTCACCATGTGGCATGCGCTGAGTCTGATCGGCCGCAAGGCCGTCGGCCCGGGTCAGCAGTTGATGGAGCGCTGAGCGCGCACCCCCTGGGCCAGCAGTTCGGCCAGGTGCAGCGCCCGGCGCCCGGTGCCGTGCGCGATCTGGGTGCGGCAACTGAATCCGTCGGCGATGACGACGGTGCTCGGGTCGGCATTGCGGACCGCGGGCAGCAGCACCCGCTCCCCCACCGTCTGCGACACCTCGTAGTGGCCGCGTTCGAACCCGAAGTTGCCTGCCAACCCACAACATCCGGAGTCCGGGACGTCGGCGTCGATGCCCGCGGCGGCCATCAGCGCGCGGTCTGCGTCGAAGCCCAACACGGCGTGCTGGTGGCAGTGCGTCTGCACCAGCGCCTTTGCCTGCAGGCGCGGCGGCTGCCAGCCCGACGCGACGATGAACTCGGCGAAGGTGTGTGTCAACGCGCCGGCCCGGGCCGCGCGGGGGTCCTCGGCCAGTAGTTCGGGGGCGTCGCGACGGAGCGCCGCGGTGCAGCTGGGTTCCAGCCCGACGATCGGGGTGCCCGCGTCCAGGTGCGGCGCCAACCGCGACAGCGATCTCTGCAGCTGATTGCGGGCCGTCTTCAGCTGACCGGTGGAGATCCAGGTCAGCCCGCAGCACACCGGGCCGTCGGGCAGCACGACCCGATACCCCGCGTCCTCGAGCACCTCGACGGCGGCCTGCCCGACGTGCGGGGCGAGGTGCTCGGTGAAGCTGTCCGGCCACAGCAGCACCGGGCCGCGGGCGCCCTCGCGCTCGGGCCGGCCGGCGAACCAGGACGTGAACGTCTGCTCGGCGAATGCGGGGATCTCGCGCTGCGCCGCGATGCCGCCCAGCCGTTTCACCAGCGGGCCGCGTGCCAGCCGGTTGGCCAGCTTCGGCGCCTTGGCGGCCACCCGCGACCACATCGGCAGCCAGCCCATGGACCAGTGCGACAGCGGCCGCGCCCACGGTCGGCCCGCGTAGTGGTGGTGGGTGAATTCGGCCTTGTAGGTGGCCATGTCGACGTTCACCGGGCAGTCCGACAGGCACCCCTTGCAGGACAGACAGAGATCCAGCGCGTCGCGCACCTCCGTGGAGCGCCAGCCGTCGGTGACCACATCGCCGGCCAGCATCTCCCACAGCAGGTGGGCGCGCCCGCGGGTGGAGTGCTGCTCCTCGCGGGTGGCCTGGTAGCTGGGACACATCACCCCGCCGGCGCTCTGGCGGCACTTGCCGATGCCGACGCAGCGCCGTTGCGCCTGCGCGAAGTCGTGGTGGTCGTCGGGATAGGCGAACAGCGTCAACAACTTCCGGTCTTTTGCCGGACCGACGTGGCGGATTCCCGCGTCCAGCGCGGGCGGATCCACGATGACCCCCGGGTTGAGCACCCGTGCCGGATCCCAGATGTCCTTCATTGCGGCCAGCAACGCCAGCCCGTCGGCGCCGTACATCCGGCCCAGCAGCTCCGAGCGGGCCCGGCCGTCGCCGTGCTCCCCGGACACCGAACCACCCAGCGCCACCACCAGATCGGTGGCCTCTTCCACGAATGCCCGGTAGGCGGCCACACCCTCGCTGCTGAGCAGGTCGAAGTCGATGCGCATGTGCATGCAGCCCTCGCCGAAGTGCCCGTACGACGCTCCGGACAAGCCGTACCGGGCCAGCAGCTCGTCGAGGCCGCGCAGGTAGTCGGCGAGGCGCTGCGGCGGCACGGCCGCGTCCTCCCAGCCGCCCCAGGCTTCGGCACCGTCGGCCCGCCGGGTCGCCAGCCCGGCCGCGTCGGTGCGGCAGCGCCACAGCACGGCCTGCGCCGTCGGGTCGGTCACCAGCGAGGCGGTCGCCGGTGATCCCGAATCCTTCAGTGCGGCAAGCATATTCTCGGCTGCTGCGGTGGCGGACACCAGATCCTCGCCGGCCATCTCGACCAGCACCCAGGCGCGCCCGCCGGGCAGTCCGGCGGCGATCGCCGCGCGCCGCACCTCCCCGGGCAGCCGGTCGACGAGCTGATCGTTGATGGATTCCATCGTCAGCGGGCCGTGCGCCAGCACCGCGGGCACGCATTCGGCCGATGCGATGGAATCGGCGAAACCCAGCACACACAGCACCCGCGCGGCCGGCACCGGCGTCAGCGCCACGGTCGCCCGCAGGGTGGCCGCGAACCCACCCTCGCTGCCGCACAGCAGCGCGGCGACGTTGTAGCCGTGCTCGGGCAGCAGCGCGTGCAGCGCGTACCCCGAGATCTGGCGGGTGAACCGGCCGAAACCACGCCGGATCGCCGCCTCGTGCGCTTCGGTGAAACCGGTGAGCTGCCGGTGCAGTTCGCCTTCGCGGCCGGCTCTGGTGGTCAGCTCGTGACGATCGCCGCCCGCGGTCACGGTCACGCGGGTGCCGTCGGCGAGCAGCACGTCCAGGGACCGCACGTTGTCGGCGGTGGTGCCCCACGCCACCGAGTGCGCGCCGCAGGCGTTGTTGGCGATCATCCCGCCGAGGGTGGCGCGGCCCGCCGAGGACGGGTCGGCGCCGAAGGTCAGCCTGTGCGGCCGGGCGGCGGCCAGCAGGCTGGTGAGCACCACGCCGGGTTCGACGACGGCGGTCCGGGCGGCGGCGTCGATGTCCACGATGCGGTTCACGTGCCGGGACGCGTCGATGACAACCCCACCGATGGCATTACCGGCCATCGACGTCCCACCGCCACGCAGCGTGACCGGCGCCCCCGCGGCGGCGGTCAGCAGCACCGCCGCGGCGAGATCGTCGACGTCGGCGGGGACCACCACGAGGTCGGGCACCACCCGGTAATTGGATGCGTCGACGGCGTACAGACCCTTGGCGGTGGCATCGTCACCGACCGTGCCGCGCAGCTCGGAACGCAGCTGTGCGCCCAGCCGCCTGACGTCGTAGGTGGCGGGCGTTAACATTGTTGACAATCTACTATCCCGGCATCGACAAGCCATGGAGGGACCCATGCCGACCGTCGGCCTGCTCTACCCCGGCCACAGCGCCGAAGACGACTTTCCCGCCCTTGAGGACCGGATCGCCGGCGCGGTGCGGTTACCCGTCGTCATCACCTCCGTCGGCGAGGACGCGCACCGCGTCGACGCCCTGCTCGACCTCGGCAGCGACGCCCGGCTCGCCGACGGCGCCGCCCAGCTGGCCTCCGAGCGCCCGGACGCGGTGATGTGGGCCTGCACCTCCGGCAGCTTCGTCTTCGGCGCGGCGGGCGCCGCCGACCAGGTGTCCGCGGTGGCCGCCGCGGCCGGGGTACCGGCATCGTCGACATCCATCGCGTTCGTCGACGCGCTGCGGTTCCTGGGCCTGCACCGGGTCGCCGTCGCGGCCTCCTACCCCGACGATGTCGCACAGCACTTCGTGGCGTTTCTGTCCGCCGGCGGGGCCGAGGTGGTGTCGATGGGCAGCCACGGCATCTACACCGCCGCCGAGGTGGGCACCCTGGAGCCGGCGCGGGTCATCGAGATGGTCACCGCCGCCGATCATCCCGACGCCGAGGCGGTGCTGGTGCCCGACACCGCGATGCACACGCTCGCGATCATCGAGGCCCTGGAGGACGCCGTCGGCAAGCCGGTGCTGACCGCCAACCAGGTGACGGTGTGGAAGGGATTGCACCTGCTCGGGGAGGTGCCGGCCTTACCGGGCCTGGGCACGCTGTTCGGGGGGCGACGATGACCGGGCACATCGGGCCGCTCATGCAGAAGTCGACGCCCAGCATCATCGCCGACAAGCTGCGCGCGGCCATCGGCTACGGCGAGCTCAAACCCGGCGAGCAACTCGGCGAGGCCGAGCTGGCCCGCCAACTCGGCGTCAGCCGCGGGCCGTTGCGCGAGGGGATGCAACGCCTCACCCAGGAGGGGCTGCTGGTCGCCATCCGCAACCGCGGGCTCTTCGTCGTGGAGCTGACCCCCGACGACATCCGCGACATGTACCTGGCCCGCGCCGCCGCCGAACGCGCCGCGGCCCGCAAGATCATCGACGACGGTGATCACCTCGCCGCCGGGGACGTCCTGCTGGCGATCGTCGACCGGATGGGGGACGCCCCCACCCCGGCGGCCGTCAGCGAGGTCGACATCGCGTTCCACGAGGAGCTGGTGAAACTGTCCGGCAGCCCGCGGCTGGCCCGGATGCACCTGACGTTCATCACCGAGACCCGGATGTGCATCCACGCTCTCGACGACACGTACGCCAAGTCGGACTTTCGCGAGGAGGAGCACCGCACGCTGGCCGCGGCGATCCGCTCCGGGGACCGCGACCTCACCGACAGGCTGCTGGTGGCCCACATGGACGACGCGCTGGCCCGGCTGATCGACGACCAGGCCGTCGAGGGGGCCGAGCCCGTCGGCGTCTGAGCCCGGTCAATCCATCTTGATGCCGATGTACTTCGTCTCGAGAAACTCGTCGATGCCCACCGCGCCGCCCTCGCGGCCGAGTCCGGAGGCCTTGACGCCGCCGAACGGGGCGGCCGGGTTGGACACCACGCCCTGGTTCAGCCCGACCATGCCGGTCTCCAGCGCCTCGGCGACCCGCAACGCCCGGCGCAGGTCGTTGGTGAAAACGTAAGAGACCAAACCGTATTCGGTGTCGTTGGCGGCCGCGATCGCGTCGGCCTCGGTGTCGAACGCGGTGAGCGGCGCGACGGGTCCGAAGATCTCCTGCTCGCACATGTCGGCGTCACGCGGCACTCCGGTCAGCACCGTCGGCGGGTAGAAGTACCCCGGCCCGCCGGGCGCCGCACCACCGGTCAGCACCGACGCCCCACGCTCGACGGCGTCGGCGACCAGGGACTGCACCTTGCGCAGCGCGGCCTCGTCGATCAGCGGCCCGACGTTCACACCGTCCTCGGTGCCGCGGCCCATCGTGAGCCCGGCCATCCGCTCGGCCAGCCGGCGACCGAACTCGTCGATCACCGGAGCCTGCACGTAGATGCGGTTGGCCGCGGTGCAGGCCTCCCCCATGTTGCGCATCTTGGCCGCCAGCGCACCCTCGACCGCCTCGTCCAGGTCGGCGTCGTCGAACACCCGGAGCGGGGCGTTGCCGCCGAGCTCCAGTGACGTGCGCAGGATCTTCTCCGCGCACTGTTCGAGCAGCATCCGGCCGACATTCGTCGATCCGGTGAACGACAACTTACGGATCTGCCCCGACCGGACCAGCGGCTCGACCACCGGCCCGGCCTCGGTGGTGGTGATGCAGTTGACCGCCCCGGCGGGCAGGCCGGCCTCGGTGAGGATGTCCATGAGCGCGAGCATCGACAGCGGTGTCTGCGGTGCGGGCTTGATGATGCTGGTGCAGCCCGCCGCGATCGCCGGCCCGAGCTTGCGGGTGCCCATCGCCATCGGGAAGTTCCAGGGCGTGATCAGCAGGCACGGCCCGACCGGTTGGCGGGTGAGCAGAAAGCGGGCCCCACCGGCAGGAGCGGTCTGGTAGCCACCGTCGATACGGACCGCTTCAGCGGCGAAGTGCCGGAAAAACTCTGCCGCGTAGGCGATCTCACCGCGAGCCTCGGCCAGCGGCTTGCCCATCTCCAGTGTCATCAACAGCGCCAGATCGTCGACACGTTGGTGCAGCAGCGTGAAGGCGCGGGTGAGGATGTCGGCGCGCTCGCGCGGCGCCATCGCCGCGAAGCCGGGTTGGGCGGCGACGGCGGCGTCCAGCGCGGCGCGGCCGTCGGCCGGTGCGGCGTCGGCGACCGCACACAGTGTCGCCCCCGTCGCCGGATCGACGACCGCGCAGGTGCGCCCGCCGGCGGCGTCCACCCATTCGCCGCCGATGAACAGCCGTTTCCGGACGGCCGATACCACCCGTGCCTCGTCCACTCCATCACCCCTTCTGATACCGCGCCGCCGTCCGCTAGATTGTTGACAATCTACCCGTCGACAATCAAGGAGCTGACGTGACCGCGCTTTCTCCCGTCCTCAAGCAAGCTACCGGCGTGCTGGCCGCCCGCGGCGAAGGTGCGCTGCTCTACGACGAGGCCGGCCGCCGCTACCTGGACTTCACTGCCGGAATCGGCGTCACGAGCACCGGGCACTGCCACCCACGTGTCGTCGAGGCCGCCCAGCGGCAGGTCGGCACGCTGATCCACGCGCAGTACACCACCGTCCTGCACCGACCGCTGGTCACCCTCGCCGAGCGCCTCGGCGAGGTGCTGCCCTCGGGATTGGACCGGGTGTTCTTCGCGAACTCCGGCAGCGAAGCCGTCGAGGCAGCGCTGCGGCTCGCCCGCCAGAGCACCGGCCGCCCCAACATCATCGCCTTCCACGGCGGGTTCCACGGCCGCACGGTGGCCGCGGCATCACTGACCACGTCGGGCACCAAGTTCCGGTCCGGCTTCTCGCCGCTGATGGCCGGCGTCCACGTCGCGCCGTTCCCGGACCCCACCCACTTCGGCTGGCCGGCCGAGCAGACCACCGACTTCGCGCTGTCCCAACTGGATTACCTGCTACAGACGATGTCCTCGCCCGCCGACACCGCGGCGTTCATCGTCGAACCGGTGCTGGGCGAAGGCGGCTATGTGCCGGCGAGCGAACGCTTTTTTGCCGGCCTGCGCCGGCGGGCCGACGAGCACGGCATCCTGCTGATCGTCGACGAGGTGCAGACCGGCTTCGGGCGAACCGGAAAGTTCTGGGGTGGAGACCATTTCGGGGCCCGGCCGGATATCGTCATCACCGCCAAGGGACTGGCGTCGGGTTTCCCGCTGTCGGTGATCGCGGCCCCGGAGGAGCTGATGAGCAAGGCCTGGCCCGGTTCGCAGGGCGGTACCTACGGCGCGAACGCCGTCGCCTGCGCGGCGGCCGTCGCCACGCTGGACGTGATTCGCGACGAGGGCCTGGTCGCCAACGCCGCCGAACGCGGCAGCCAGCTCCGCGACGGACTGCAGCTGGTCGCCGACAAGCACGAGCCGATCACCGATGTCCGCGGACTGGGCCTGATGCTCGGCAACGAATTCCGCGATGCCGCAGGCAAACCCGATCCCGCGACGGCCTCTGCGGCACAGCAGGAGGCGGCACGGCGCGGCCTCCTGCTGCTGACCTGCGGAGCCTGGGGACAGGTGGTGCGGTTCATACCGGCGCTGGTGGTCGACGCCGATCAGGTCGACGAGGCGGTCGGCATCTGGGCCGACGCGGTCAGCGCCGTGGTCTAGCGACTGTCGGCCCCTGCGTACTCCAATTGCGGTGGCGCCTCGGCCGTTCCGGGGATCTCGGTGCCGTTCATCGGGCAGCGGGTCGTCTCGGGAACCCTGCTGAGCGCGACGGCGCCGACGGCCACCGCCGCCATCATGTAGAACGCCGGCCACAGGTTGTTACCGGTCTCACCGACCAGCCACTCGTTGAGCGCCGGCGCGGTGCCACCGAAGATCGACGTCGACACGTTGTAAGCGATCGCGAATCCCGCGAAGCGCACCTGGGTCGGGAACATCGCCGGGAACATCGCCGAGATCGTCGCCAGCTGAGGCACATACAGCAGGCCGAGCACCGCAAAGCCGATCAGAGCGCCGACGGGGCCGGTGGACATCAGCATGAACATGGGCACCACCGCGACGAACAGACCGCCCAGCGACACCCACCACAGCGGCTTGCGGCCGACCCGGTCGGACAGATGCCCCGCGAACGGGACGAACACCATCATGGCCAGCATGCCGATGATCGGCACCACCAGCGACATGTCGGTGGACAGCCCGATCGCCTGCTCCAGATAGGTGGGCATGTAGCTCAACAGCGTGTAGTTCACCACGTTGAGCGCCACGACCAGGCCGCCCAGTTTCAGGATCGGCGCCCAGTAGCGGGTCAGCAGATCCTTGAACGCCGCCCCGACGCTCTCCTCTTCCTTGCCCTGATCCTCCAGTTCCTTGAACACCGGGGTGTCCTCGAGCTTCATCCTCAAGTAGATCCCGATCAGCCCGAGCGGCGCCGCGATCAGGAACGGGACCCGCCAACCCCAACTGCTCATCTGCTCTTCGCCGAGTACCAGCGAGAATCCGAGCATCATCAGTGCGCCCGCGGAAAAGCCGGCCAGCGTGCCGAATTCGAGGAAGCTGCCCATGAAGCCGCGGCGCCGGGGCGGCGCGTACTCGGCCATGAACGTCGCCGCTCCGCCGTACTCGCCGCCGGTGGAAAAGCCCTGGATCATCCGCAGCAGCACCATCAGCACCGGCGCCCAGAACCCGATCGCGTCGTAGGTCGGCACCAGCCCGACGCAGAAGGTGGCGCTGGCCATGAGCACGATGGTGATCGCCAGGATCTGCCGGCGCCCGAGTTTGTCACCGAGCGGGCCCCAGACCAACCCACCCAGCGGGCGTACCAGGAACGACACCGCGAACGTCATCAACGCCAGCAGCGTGGCGCTCTGGGTGTCGCCGGGGAAGATCGCCGCGGAAATGTAGGTGACGCCGTAGGCGTAGAGGCCGTAGTCGAACCACTCGGTGGCATTGCCGATAGCCGACGCCGCGATGGCCTTCTTCAGGACAGCGGGCGACGGTTCGCCCGGTTCTGCGCTCGGCGCCGACACGTGATCGGAGCTGCTCATTCGGATTTCCTCGATTCAAAGATGGGAATCGGACGTCGTGCTCCGGCGCAGACCACCGATCCGAGGGCTGGCTCGATGACGCGATAGCCCAGCTGCCATTTTGTAGTTTTGTTGACAATAGGACGGTAGCCACCGCGGTGGAGCCCGACAAGGGCCGGCTGCCAGGTGACTGTTAATTCCGGGATACCTCCGGACTCGACGTCGGCGAACAAGATCACGCGTACCCACCTGATCGACATCGAAACGCGGATGTCGTGGCGCATCGCCGGCCATCAACCGCGCATCGAAACGGCCACCCAGGGGTAACCCTCGGTCATGGCCGCCACCGCCGTGCTCGTCATCGACATGCTCAACGCCTACCGGCACCCCGACGCCGAGACGCTGACCGACAGCGTCGTCGACATCGTCGGCCCGCTGGCCGACCTGATCCGTCGCGGCCGTGCCCGCGATGACGTCCACGTCATCTACGTCAACGATAACTACGGCGACTTCACCGGGGACTGGGATGACATCGTGCACACGGCGCTCGACGGCGCCCGGCCCGACCTGGTGGAACCCCTGCTGCCGACTCCGGATTGCCTGCGGCTCACCAAGGTCCGGCACAGCGCCTTCTACGCCACCCAACTGGACTATCTGCTGCAGCAGATGAAACCGGACCGCCTGGTGCTCACCGGCCAGGTCACCGAACAGTGCGTGCTCTACACCGCCCTCGATGCCTATATACGGCACTACGAGGTGGTGGTACCGCCCGACGCGGTGGCACACATCGACTCGGACCTCGGGGAGGCGGCCCTGCACATGATGCGCCGCAACATGCGCGCCCAGCTCACCCCCGCGGCGGACTGCCTGACGGTGTGAGCGCTGCGTCACCGCTCATGGGTACGCTCATGGGGTGTCGCTGCCTGCCGATCCTGACCCCGCCCTCGCCGCTTATGCGCACCCCGAACGTCTGGTCACCGCGGATTGGCTGTCGGCCAATCTCGGGCGGCCCGGGCTGTCCATCGTGGAATCCGATGAGGACGTCCTGCTCTACGACACCGGCCACATCCCGGGAGCCGTGAAGATCGACTGGCACACCGACCTCAACGACGCGTGCGTCCGCGACTACATCGACGGTGCGCAATTCGCGGAACTGATGGACCGCAAGGGCATCTCGCGCGATGACACGGTGGTCATCTACGGCGACAAGAGCAACTGGTGGGCCGCCTACGCACTGTGGGTGTTCACCCTGTTCGGCCATCCCGATGTCCGCCTTCTCGACGGCGGGCGCGATCTGTGGGTGTCCAACAGCCGCGACACCACCCTGGATGTGCCGAGCAAGCCGAGCAGCGGCTACCCGGTCGTCGAACGCGATGACGCCGCCATCCGGGCATTCCGCGAGGATGTGCTCGGCGTACTCGGGCAGGAACCGCTGATCGACGTGCGCTCCCCGCAGGAGTACACCGGCGAGCGCACCCACATGCCCGATTACCCCGAGGAAGGCGCGCTGCGGGGCGGTCACATCCCGACCGCGGTGTCGATCCCGTGGGCCAAGGCCGCCGAGGACAGCGGACGCTTCCGCAGTCGTGCCGACCTCGACGCGCTGTACGGACATCTCACCGCCGAGGACAAGACGATCGTCTACTGCCGCATCGGCGAACGGTCCAGTCACACCTGGTTCGTGCTGACCCATCTGCTGGGCCTGCCGAATGTGCGCAACTACGAC
>SXGT01615494.1_pt1 | contig 15232 bp, 13 predicted proteins | sample 3176221 | NCBI WGS metagenome assembly SXGT01 (sample SAMN11356862, study PRJNA531348) | freshwater metagenome | isolation source: freshwater sample F1-120 | place: China: Fuxian Lake, Yuxi | collected 2017-12-25
CCGCGGCCGCGACCGGAGGCTATCCGCTCGGAGGGCCTTGCTTCTCGGCGCTCGACCCCGGCGCCGCGATTCTTGTCGGCTCGTACTTCCGGCCCGCCTTCACCTATGAGTCGTACTTTCCGGTGACGACGCCGCGCATCGACGCTTTGGCGGGGGTCGCGTGGCGGTTGCAAGTGCTCGAACTGCCGATCGGCGGCGGATTCCGCGTCGGCGAGGCGGTCGAATTCGTATTCGGCTATTAACGGAACGAAGCGCCGCGCTTTAGGCGGCAGGAGCGAAACGATCCTGGCCTTGACTTCGACCGGCAGAGAAGACGACAATCCGGCGCGAGGCTTCCCGCTCCGCCGGCCCCCGCCCGGGCTTGCGTCAAGCGCATGAGACGGCGCGGCCTCCGGACACTCCGCCGATGCCCGCTTCGCAGACTCATAGATCCGTCCGGCTCACGCTCGCCGTGCTGCTGACGGTCGCCGTCGCCGCGGCGCAGCAGGCTGTCGCCAAGATCGGCGAGGTCGTCCCGGATTTCACCTTCGGCACGTTGCTGAACCACGACGGGCGCGCGTCCTTGCGGGAGTTCCGCGGCAGCGTCGTGCTCCTACAGACGTTCGGCTCCCGCAGCGTCCCCTGCCGAAGCCATGCCGTCCCCCTCGCGATCGAACTGCAGGAGCAATTCAAGAAGGAAGGCCTCCTCTGCATTCTGATGGAATCGCAGGACCTCCCGCCGCAGGACCTCCTCGGCTTCATGGTGCAGAAGTTCCCGCAATGCCGCGCCTTCGTCACTCAGGAACGACCGTTTGTTATCGAGACTCAGGACGACGTCATCCCCTTCTCGGCCCTGATCGGGGTCGACGGTCGGCTGCTGATGTGCGGTCGGACGGAGACCGTCGGTCGGAAGATCGAGGACTTCATCGCGCCCGAAATCGGCAAGATCAAGAAGGGCTGGGGGAAGTCCCCCGAGGTCGCCAAAGCCCGCGCGCTGATCCACGCCAAGCGGTCGTTGACCGAGGCCGACGCCGTGCTCCGCGCCCACGAACCGACGGTGAAGCCTGACGCGCGGAAGGACTTCGACGATGCAAGGTCCGAACTCGCCACGAAGCACGTGCTCGCGCGGCGGACCGTCGAGTCTCTCCAGTCGGACGGCCGCTTCGTCGAAGCGTTGGAGGCCGCACGCACCTATCAGATCGCCGTGAAGGGCGATCCCGCGCGCGAGAAAGATGCGGCCGCGCTCGTCGCGTACTTCGATCGCGAAGCCAACGCGAAGGAGCTCAAGGCCGATCAAGCGCTAAGGAAATTGACGGCGTCGTTCCGCGAACGGGCGCCGAACGACGACAACGCGGCGACGTTGGCCAAGTTCGCCGACGCAAACGAAGGCCTTTCCGTCGGCCGACGCGCCAAGCGGCTCGCCGCCGCCGCGGCATACAAAGCCAAATGACGACTGGAACGGAATCGACGAGTTCAGGTCGGCGCCGCTAGGGCGCAAGTCGTCGGCCGACCGTCCCGCGCTCTGACGCCGGGAGAAGCCGACATGGCACGCCCGAGGCTTTCCGCCCGTCGCCACTCGTCGATAGGGATCTCCGCCTTGCGAGCTTCGACGCGATCGAGATCATCGGTCAGGAACTCGGCGATGTAGGGCGCGAAGTTACCCCAACGATGCGAGCTCCCCTCGCCGTCGACGAGATCGCTCGCGTGACCGCGATCGATCGAAGCATAAGTGTTCACGCACAACAGGCGGGCGCCGGGCTTCAGCCGATACTCGTCCGCATAAGAGTCCGGGAACGCGAGGAGCGCCGTGCAGTCGAGTTCGTCGGAATAAGCGGCGATGCGCAACGGACGGAGTCCGACCACCACCGCCGCGCGCGTGTCGCCGTACTGCAAGTGCTCTTCGATATGGGTCAGGAAGTAATTTCGATCGGTCGCACGGAACGGATGCTTGCCCGTCCACGCACCGAGGGTCCATCGCCACCAAGACAAGAGCTCCGGTTGCAGGACCGCCAGTTTCCGGCGGGATAGCGCGAGCCCCCCGGGATTCCCTGCGGGGGTCGAAGGATCCATGGTTCGCATAAGCGAGTCCCCTTGCGGGGAGGAAGTTTAACCGCGTCGCATCGTGGTCGCGCGGCGCCACGGACGCCGAGCGGCCGCATGCGCGCGCGGATCCGCGATAGGATCGCCGCCATGTCGCGCGGTCCTATCCGTCTCGCCGCCGCCGGTCTCGGCGCCCTCGGCGCGGCGCTCCTTCTTCTGCCCGCGCTGGAGACGGGGTTTCTGGCGGACGACTTCATCGTCGTGCGCCGATGTGCGGACTTCGCCGAGGACGGCGCGGACCTGAGCGAGAGGCTCTGCCGCGGCGTCAGCAACGAATGGTCTTCGGGATTCCAGGGCTTCCGACCGCTGACGACCGGATCAGTCCAGATCGACCACGCCCTGAACGGACTCGACGCCCGTTCCTACAAACGTACGAACCTCCTGCTTTGGGCGGCGGCCGCCGCCATGTTCGCCGCTGCGGCGTCGACGCTGCTCCGAGGGATGTCGGCGCCGCGCACCGCGGCGGCGGCCTTCTTGTTCGCCGTCTGGCCGCCCGCGGTCGAGCCGTTGTGCTGGATGGTGATCCGGCAGGAATCGCTCCTCTGTCTCGGCGCGTTCGGAGCCGTCGGTCTGGTCGCAGTCCGCGGCGTCGGACCTTGGTTCGCGTCGCTCGGCGTCGCTTTCGCGCTAGGGTCCAAAGAGACGGGCGCGACGCTTCCTTGCGCGCTCTTCGGACTGGACGCCGCGCTCCGCCGACGGGAGGGCTCGACGGTCGGGACGTCGCTGCGGACGGCCGCCGTCCGCAGGATCGGCGACGTTTTCGTTCTTCTGGCGTGGTGGTCCGCGCGCAAGTCCACGCTCGGAGGCGCCGGGACGAGTTGGAACGGAGAGGACTACTTCGCGCTCTTGACGTCGGCGGAAGGAGTCGAACGCTTTCTCCGCGGCGTCGCGTCGATGGGCCGCGCGGCGGCCTTGCCGCTGGCCGAATGCGCGAGAACCGAACTCCCGATTCCGGCGTCGATCGTCCTTGGTTGCGCGGCCGCTACGTCGGCGTTCTTCATCGCGGTCGCCGCGTTTCGGGTGCGACTCTTCGACGTCTTCGCCGGTGCGGCGTGGATTCTTCCGCCGTTGCTGCTCCTCGCGCCCGGGTACACGATCGGGCGCGATCTCGAATCCGTTCGCGTCATCATCCTGCCCGGGGCCGCATTGCTCTTCGCGATCGTCGCCGGTTGTAACCGCCTGCTCGACCGCTCGCGTTTCGCCGCCGCCGCGCTTTTCTTCGTGCTGACCTGCGCGAACGTTCTTCTGGTCCGGGCCGCCGTCGAGGGATATCGCGCCGCATCGGTCCGAGTCGACGCATTGCTGACCGACACCGCCGATTGGCCGGAAGAGACCGCGCTCGTACTGCATGCCCGCGACGACCGCACCGGCGTGTTCGTGCCGGACCTCGTCCTGCATCGCGGCGCCTATGTGTTGTCTTCGGCATGGCCGACGGCTTTGCGACCGCCGTTCAGGGCCGCACCGCTGACCGTGACCGCGCTCGGCGATCGAGACGAACCGATGTTGGCGGCTCGCATCGAGTCCACCGAGCCCGCTCCGCGGATCGCCGCGCTCGTCTACGAAGCCCGCGGACCGCGCATCGTGACGCTCGCCCCGGGCGGCGGCGAGCGTGCGGTCGTGCTCGAACCGTCGAACGGCGCCGCGCAGTCGCGCGAGGCCCCGCCGCGCTTCATCGCGCGATTCCCGGCGGGCGCGGTCGAGCCTTCGGACGATTTGCGCATCGTCTTCCGCTTGCCCCACGGCGGCGAGTTTATCGGTGTCCTGCCCGGCGCGGCGGCGACGGCGGCGGCGGACGGGTCTCGCGAAGCGGAGTTCACGCCGTCGAAGATCGGAATCCCGGCCGACGCGTTGCGCGCCGTGGCAGCGGTTTCGGAAATGTTGGTTTGGCACGTCCGGGTCGAACGTAAGGGGCGCGAGATCCTGCGGTCACGTCCGGCGATTCTGTATCTACGCTGAAGTCCGGACGGCGTCCGATCGATCGCTTCCGGATACCATGGCGGGAGTGTCCCCCGTAGCGAAGAAGACCGCCCTGATCGTCAACGCCTACTTCGGCGAGCGCCGTCGCCCGATCCGCGAGAAGGTCACCGCGCTCCGCACGATCGCGCCGCAGCACTTGGCCGGCCGTCTCGCACCCGATCGTTGGCGGATCCGCCTGCACGACGAGCAGACGCAAGGTCCGCTCGCGGATACGGACGCGGTCGGCGATCCGGATCTCCTCATCGTCACCGGACTGACGTCGGCGTTCGATCGCATGCAGCACGTCTGCGCCTTGGTCAAGACGCGAAATCCCGGCGCCGTGGTCGTCGCCGGCGGCCCGGCGGTGCGTGCGGCGCCGAGGCTTGCCGCCGCGCGCTTCGACTATGCGCTGCACGGCGATCTCGAGGCGACGGACGAAGCCGTGGCGGAGGCGTTCGGCGCGGACGCCGTGGCGCGCGAGCCCGCGGCCCGCTTCGATCTCGCGCCTTGGACCCGTCGCGCCGCCTACGCCGAGTCGAGCCGCAACTGCAACTTCCGCTGCGGATTCTGCTCGATGACGTCCGAAGATCGTCCGTTCGTCCGCTACGTCCCCGGCACGATCCGCGCGCAGCTCGCCGCCCAACCCCGACGAGACCAGCTCATCCTCGTCGACAACAACTTCTACGGCCCGGATCGGACGCGCTTCGGGGCCGTCATGGACGAACTCGCCGGTCTTCGCGAGGAAGGACGCTTCCGTCGGTTCGGCGCCTTGGTGACGGCCGACTTCTTCCGCGACCCGGCTCATGCGCTCCGCGCCCATGCGGCGGGTTGCCGCGCGCTGTTCTGCGGCGTCGAGAGTTTCGACCCGGCGGTGCTGCGCTCTTGGGGAAAGCACCAAAACGTCGCGACGTCGCCCGAAGACGCCATCGGGGCCTGCCTCTCCGTCGGCATCCTTCCGATCTACGGCATCCTGCTCGACGTGATCGGGCGGTCCGTCGCCGAACTCCGCGCCGACGTCGCCGCTTTGACGTTGCGTCCGGACGGCGTGTTGCCGGCGTTCATCGTCGCTCCCATCCCCTATCCCGGCACGCCGTTCTTCGACGCCTGCGTCCGCGAACGACGGCTCTTGCCGCGCGTGCGGTTGCGCGACTTGAACGGATCGACGCTTTGCCTCCGCGGTCGTGATCCGTTGCCGGAACTCGGCGCGATGTTGCGCGATGCGATCGTCTTCGGCGGCGTGCGCGGCCTCGCGTTGCGGGCGGCTTGGCGCGCCGCGCGTCATCCCCGCTTGGATGCGTGGCAGCGCGCCGTTTCGTTCGCCCGTTCTTGCACGATGCTCCGGGGCCGGGAACGCCGAGGCCCCGAGCGCACGCATATCGCCACGACCGAACCGATCGACCGGCTCTATAGCCCGGCTTGCCGCATCGCGCCTGCGTACAGGGATTGGTTCGCCCCGACCTATCTGACCGACGCAGCAGGCGACCCGGAGCCCGACTTCATTCCTGCGACGCGGCGTTCGGCCGCAGAGCTCGGATCCTCGCGATGAGCGGGTCGACGAGATCGTCGTTCCACGAGACCCTGACGCGTCACGGGACGTCGCTCGGAAGAAGCTCGTTGCGCTCGCTCCAATTGAACCTCGGGGCGCGCTGCGAACTGTCCTGTACGCATTGCCATGTCTCGGCCGGTCCGGCTCGTACCGAATCCATGACCGCCGCGACGGCGGATCTCGTGTCGGTATGGATCGTGCGACATCGACCCGCCGTCGTCGACTTGACGGGCGGCGAGCCGGAGCTCTGCTCGGAGTTCCGTCGCCTCGTCGTCGCGGCGCGCACCGCGGGGGCCGAGATCGTCGTGCGCAGCAATCTCGTGACGTTGCTCGCGCCTCAGGCGGCCGACCTCCCGGCGTTCTTTGCGGCGCATCAGGTCCGCGTCACGGCGTCGATGCCCTGCTATCTCGAAGAGAACGTGGATGCGCAACGAGGAAAGGGCGTGTACGCCCGCTCGATTGCGGCGCTGCGGCTCTTGAACGCCGCGGGCTACGGTCGCGAGCCGTCGCTCCGTCTGGACCTCGTCTACAACCCCGGCGGTGCGACGCTTCCGCCTCCGCAAGCCGACCTCGAGTCCGACTACCGCCGCGAGTTGCGCTCCCGGCACGGCATCGAGTTCTCACGGCTCTTATGCCTCGCCAATATGCCGATCGGTCGGGTCGCCGAGCGCTTGCGGTCCTCCGGCGAGGCGGACGCGTATCAAGCCCTCTTGGCGCACGCGTTCAACCCGGAAGCCGTCGCCGCCTTGATGTGCCGCGACACGCTGAGCGTTTCGCACACGGGCGCGCTCTACGATTGCGACTTCAACCAAATGGCCGGTCTGCCGCTAGGGAACGGCCCGATCCGCCGGCTCTGGGACGTCGATCCGGAGACGCATGTCGGCGCCTCCGTCGCGACGGCGCCGCATTGCTTCGGTTGCACGGCGGGGGCCGGATCCGGCTGCGGCGGCGCTTTGGTCTGATCGTTCAAGAGCCGAGCAGGTACGCCCGGGTTCTGTCCGAAAGCGCGTCCCAATCCGCCGGCTCGTCGACGTCTCTGACGGTCCCCAGCCGCGCCGTCCGGAGCCCGAGGGTCGCGGCGCGCGCCAGAGTCTCGCCGGCGACCGCCGCAGTGCTCCACGGCATCATGACGAACAACTCAGGACGCGGGCCGGTCAGCGCGAGTCCGGCATAGCCGCCGTCGACGGCGGGGATCATCGCGACGTCGGCGGCGTCGAGCGCGGCGAAGAGCGCTCGGACTTCGTCGCCTCCGAGGTCGGGAGCGTCGGTGCCGATCACCGCGACGCGGCGCGCGCCGCCGGCGAATGCGTCGTCGAACGCGCGGATCAAGCGGTCGCCGAGATCGCCCGGTCCTTGCGGCCGGTAATCGCGATCGGGCCCAAGCCAGGTCTCCAACTCCGGACCGGCGTCGTCGGGCGCGAAGCAATGCCGCGTCGCCCAAGCGTGCGCAGGTCCGGTCGTGCGGTCGACGGTGTCCTCGGCAAGCCGGCGATAGACCGTCGTCGCCCGAACCGGCCCGAGCGCCGGAAACAACCGCGTCTTCACGGTTCCGACGCGCGGCGACTTCAGGAAGATCAACAAGACGTCTCGTCCTTCGACGGCCGAAGGTCCGGCCGGCGACGTCATTCGTCCGCTCCGTGCGAAGCGCGCCGGGCCGGCTTCTTCGCGCAAAGGTCGTAGCGCACCAGGAGACCGATGATCTTCCACGCGGCGCCCGCGACGCCCCGCAGCGTCCCGGAGACCTTCGATCGCCCGGCGCGGCGCGGCAACGCTTGCACCGAAACCTCCGCGTAGCGAAGTCCGGCGCGCGCCGCTTTGATCTGCATCTCGACCGTCCAACCGTACGTGCGGTCCTGCATGTCGAGGGCGGCGAGCGCATCGCGACGGATCGCACGAAACGGGCCGAGGTCGGTCGCCGGGATGCCGTAGCGCACCCGCAACCAGCGGGCGGCGAGCGCGTTCCCCATGCGTTGCGGAACGGTCAAAGCCGCTTGACCGCCGCCGCGGACGCGGGAGCCGACGACGAAATCCGCCGTGCCGCGAGCGAGCGGATCCAGCAGGGCGGCCAGCGCGCCGACGTCGTCGCTGCCGTCGGCGTCGAGAAAGAGCACGACGTCGCCGTCCGGAGGCAGCGCCGCCATCGCGCAGAGACAGGCGGCGCCGTAGCCGCGGCGTTCTTCGCGCACGACGATCGCACCGGCGGCCCGCGCGACGTCGCCCGTGCCGTCCGTCGAACCGTTGTCGGCGACGATCACGGATCGGATCAAACTTCGCGGCAACCCCGCCACGACGCCGCCGACCGAGCCTGCTTCGTTGAGCGCCGGAATGACGGCATCGACGATCACGACCGAGCCCGCCAACGGGAGGAGGTCGGTCCGTCGCGATGCCGCCCCCGCAAGGCGCCAAGGACGCGGGCCGAACGCGTCGGAGGTGCGGACGTCGCTGTGATGTAAGGACTTTTCGACATGGGCGAGGCCGCGGCTCCGATCGTTCGATGATATCCGGGCCGCGGAATCCGCGCGGGCGGATACGGGCCTCGAGCGCAATCGAGCTAACCTCGCGCGGGGCGCATCCTTCCCGAGGTTCGATCCATGATTTCCGTCTATCTCGGCTTCAATGCACTGATGTACGCGGTGCTCGCGGTCTGGTGCTCCGTCAAGCCGGCCGGAACGGCCGCCTATCTCGGACTCGCGGCGACGACTCCCGGCGGACGGTCGGAATACTTGGCGATCTACGGCGGACTCCAAGCAGGACTCGCGATCTTCTACGGTCTCGCCCTCTTCGCGCCGGAGCATCGGCGCACGGCGATGTGGATGTCGGTCTTCCTCTACGGCGGCATCGCCGCCTTCCGTTCGATCGCGATCGTCCAAGAGGGCTTCGGAAATCTCGGCGGAGCGCGGGCCTTCTACATCGCCGAGATCACGCTGTTCGTCGCGGCGCTCGTTCTAGTCCGTCGGCCGTAAGCGTCCGCAGATCCGGGATCTCCTTCCCGAGCAACGCAACGCAACGGGGCGAGGTCTCCGGTGTGAAGCGTCGCCATGGTCGGAACTCGCGAGAGTCTTTGCGGAATCCTCACGCCGCACCAGCAATGCGGGCGGATTCCGCACTTAAGACTTCGAACGTATGGCTATGTCCGACGCTTCACGGGTTTCGCTTTGCGCGGCGATCGTCGTTTGCACCGCCGGGTTGATCAGCCGTGCGGAGGCGCAGGACTCCCGGCCCGCCGATCTCCGCGCCTCCGTCGTCCGCGGCTACGCCGCCTTCGCGCATAGCGTCTACGGAGATTGCGCGAAGGCCGCCCGAGCGCTCGAACTCGCGGCGGCCCAACTAGTCGCCGCGCCGGGGAAAGAGTCGCTTGCGGCGGCTCGGTCGGCGTGGGTCGCCGGACGGCGACATTACGGCCGGACCGAGGTTTTCCGCTTCTACGAAGGCCCGATCGACGCACGCGACGGCGGCGTCGAAACGCAGCTGAACGCGTGGCCGCTCGACGAGTCTTACATCGACTACGTCGCGGGCGCGGCGGACGCCGGGATCATCAACGACCCGGTTCGTTTCCCGAACATCGTCGAGACGACGCTGGTCTTCGCCAACGAACGAGGCGGCGAAGCCAACGTGACGCTCGGTTGGCATGCGATCGAGTTCTTACTGTGGGGTCAGGACCGCGACCCGGACGGTCCGGGCGTCCGTTCCCACGAGGACTACGTCGTCGGTACGGGGCGGAACGCCGAGCGCCGCGGGAAATACCTGCAAGTCGCATGTGCGCTTCTTGTCCGTCAACTGGCCGAGCTCGAACGCGCGTGGTCGCCCGGCGCCGACAACTACCGCCGCCGATTCGAGGCCGATCCGGCGACGGCGTTCGTGCGCATGATGACCGGAGCCGTCGTGCTCTCCGGCTTCGAGATGGCCGGAGAACGGCTCGCCGTCGCCTACGAGACCCGGGACGAAGAGCAGGAGCACTCGTGTTTCAGCGACACGACCCATCTCGACTTCGAGGGGAACCAAGCGGGTATCGAAGCGGTGCTCCGCGGAGAGCACGGCGGAACCGTATTCGGCCCCGGCGTGCTTGGCGTACTGAAGGCCGAGCATCCGGCGATCGCAGCAGACCTCGATCGGCGGCTCAAGGCGGCGCGCGAGGCGCTGGCCGCCATGCCGCGTCCCTTCGACCGCGCGATCCGCGGCGCAGACGACTCTCCCGGCCGGCTCGCCGTTCGGACGGCGATGCTTGCGCTCGAAGCGCAGGCGGAATCGCTTTCTATTGCGGGGCGCGCGCTAGGCTTCGAACTTCCGCTGAAGCCCGGGAACTAAGCCCGTGCGCGCCGAGCTCTCGCGCCGATCCTGCGTCTTGTTCGCCGTCGCAGTGCTCGGCGCGTCGGTCGCACCGGCGAGGGCGCAGGACGATCCGTCGGCGCTAGGCGGGGCCGCGACGCTGCGCGTCACAGGCGTCGATGCGTTCGGGTTTCCCGCTCCGGGTCTCGACCCCGTCGAGCGTCGGGCGTTCGCCGTCGGCAACTCGTTCTTCCGAAAGAATTGGGTGGCTTCGCCTGCGAGCGCTTCCGGGCGCGACGGCCTAGGACCGCTGTTCAACGCGCGCTCGTGCGCCGCATGCCACCTCCGTGACGGCCGTAGCCGACCGCCCGAGCCGGACGAACCGAACCGCGAGGGGTTGCTCCTCCGCATCGGCGTCCGCATGCCGAACGGCCCTGACTCCCCCCACCCGCTCTACGGGACGCAAATCCAGGACGCGGCGACGCCAGGCATCCGGCCGGAAGCGCGCGCGACCGTGACGACGCGCGTCGTCCGCGGCGTCTACGGCGACGGCGAGGCGTTCGAACTCTTAGCGCCGACCTACGCGCTCGCCGACGCGGCCTACGGGCCGCCGGGCGACGGCGTCGTCCTCGGAGCCCGGACGGCGCCCGCGCTGATCGGTCTCGGACTGCTCGAAGCGGCGCCGGAATCCGCCCTGCGCGCACTTGCCGATCCGGACGACGCGGACGGCGACGGCATCTCGGGACGGCTGCACTACGTCGCGGGCGAGGCCCCGAGTTCTCGGGTCGTCGGCCGCTTCGGATGGAAAGCGACGCAGCCGACCGTACGCAGTCAGACGGCGGCGGCGTTCGTTCACGACATCGGCATCACTTCGCCGGAGTTCCCCGCGGAGGATCTCGCACCGGCGCAGCGTGCGGCGTTCGGCCCGAAAGAGTCGACCGAGACCGACCTCGACGCCCATAAGCTCGAGCGCGTCGCCTTCTACACCGCGACGCTCGCCGTTCCGGCGCGCCGCGACGTCGCTTCTGCGCTTACGCGGCGGGGCGAGGACCGCTTTGCGGTGTTCGGTTGCGGAAAATGCCACGCACCGGAGCTGACGACCGGCGACGTCGCGGTGCACCCGAGCTTCCGGGGGCAGCGCATCCGCCCCTTCACCGACCTCCTGCTTCACGATCTCGGCCCCGCCCTCGCCGACGAGAAGACCGACGGAGACGCGAGCCCGTCGGAATGGCGGACGGCGCCGTTGTGGGGGATCGGACTGCAGCGAGCGGTGAGCGGCCACGAACGCCTTCTGCACGACGGCCGTGCGCGCGGCATGGCGGAAGCGATCCTTTGGCACGGAGGCGAGGCCGAAGGGGCGAAAGAGCGCTTCCGACTGGCGCCGCGCGAGGAACGCGAGGCGCTTCTCACGTTCCTGCAGTCGCTCTGATCCGAGCGCGCTCCGCCGAGCGTCGACCTCGGTGGATCGAGCACGACGGATCGACCTCGGCTGATCGAATTCGGTTCGTCGACTCGGGTTCGGCGCCCGCGGTGCGTCTACTTCGGTGCGGCGGCCTCCGGTCGGGCCTCGATCGTCACCTCCCGCACGATAGTCTCGCCGTTTCGGAAGAGCTCGAGCTTCACTTTCTTGCCGATGCCCGCGATGTACATGTAGCGCTGGAAGTCGACCGGCGCGAAAACGCCGAGTCCGTCGAAGAACACGAGGAAGTCTCCGGGACGGACATCGGCCAAGGCGGCGGGACTCGGCTTGAAGACGCTCTCGATGAGGACGCCGTGACGCGGCTTCGCCATGGCGTTGAAGGCGTCGATCCCGCGCGTCGTCGCCAACTCTTCGCGGCTCATGATTGCGAAGCCGAGCCACGGCGATCGGACGGAACGGGCTTGTTTCAGAGAATCGTAGAGGCCGACGACGATCTTGCTCGGAAGCGCGAGCTCGAGTCCGGTCCGCGGCTCGGACGCTGCGACGCCGGGTTTAGGACGCCGCGGCGAAAGCACGCCGACGACTTCGCCCGCAAGGTTTAGGAGCGGGCCGCCGTACGCCTCCGACGGGACGACGAGCGCCGCCTGGAGATAGAAGGCGCTAAGCATCTCCTGGTAGCAATCGCGAGTCGGGCGCGAGACGAACGTGCCTAGGGCGAAGTACTTCTCGGGGCCCGCAGGGTCGCCGACGCCGAAAACCAGATCTCCGGTGCGCAACGCGTCGCTGTCGCCGAACCGTGCGACCGTGAACGCGGCCGTTCGTCCTTGCGGAGCGACCACCGGCCGTACGATCGCGAGATTGACCGTAGGCTCCGCGGCGACGATCTCGGCGATCGTGCGCACGCCGTCTTTCGTTTCGATGTCGATCAGGTCGACGAAGCTGCCGTCGGGCTTTCGGAGAGCATGAAGGCAGGTCAGGACGTCTCCGTTCGGGGCGACCACGAAGCCGGATAGCGCGCCGGAAAAACCGAAACCGGAGTAGTCGGCGTTGTAGTCGGACGCGCCCCAGCCGTCGAGTTCGCCCCGATCGTCGCGCGATCCGGCGGCCGTCGTCAGGCCGCGCACGAAGGCACGCACGGTGACGATCGACGACATCGCAGCGCGTGCGACCTCGACGGAGGCCGCTTGCAGCGCGAGCGCACCTGCCGCAGTTGGCGCGGCGGGCACAGCGGGCACAGCGGGCATAACGGGCACGGCGGGCACGGCGGGCACGGGCGACACGACGGGCTCGGTCGACCCGGTCGCTCGCGACGCAGGATCCGATTGGGCGGGAAGCAACGCCGATGCGGCGACGAAGGACGCGAGAAGCAGGCAACGACGGCGTACGGGAATCATCGGAGTTCCTTCTTTACCGCTGCACGTGCGGCGATCAGAGCGCGGACGGAAGCGACGCGGAAAGATCCCGTCACGGACCGCACGCCATGCAAAGCCGGGATGAAGTGCGAGCGAAGACGTCGCAACCGTCGTGGAGGTCGTTGCCATGGCCATGGTCATGGTCGTGGCGGCTCTCGTCGAGATCATCGTCGCCCTAGCGATGGGCATAGCCCTCATCGAGACCGGGCGGATCGCTTTACATCGCCTTCATCGGACATGAAGGCGGGCCTTCGCGAGCAGACCACGGTGCCTTCTCTCGGTCGAATGTCCTGCTCAACAATTGCGATGCACCATTCCGTCGCACATGGCGTCGGTCATCTCCCCGGCGCCGTCACTAGCGAAGGAATCGCACCAATGACCCTCAAGAAGTTCCGTACCGCCGCCGCCGCCGCCGCTCTCTGCGTCGGCGCCGCGGCCCAGTTGTCCGCGCCCGGCAACACCGGCGCGTGTTCCGTGCTTCCGAATCCGCTGCTCCCGCCCGGCTCCGTCTCGACGGTCGCCATGCTTACGGTCGGCGATTCCGTCGGCGGCTATCGCATGGTCGGCATCCCCGACGGCATGGGAGCCTTCCTTTCCGCCTCCGGCGACACCACCGTGATGGTCGCGCACGAACTGCTGAAGACCGCCGGCGTCGTCCGCGCGCACGGCTCGGTCGGAGCGTTCGTCTCGCGTTGGACGATCGACCCGGTCACTAAGGCCGTCACTTCCGGCCGCGACCACAACGTCGCACCGACCGACGTCTACAACTTCGACCGCACGACGAACGTCTTCGTGCAAGGAACGACGGCTTGGTCGCGGTTCTGCTCGGCCGACCTCGCGCCCCAGTCGGCGTACGAATTCGGCGGCGTCGGGACTTCCGCCAAGTTGTTCCTGGCCGGCGAGGAAGACGGGCCCCCGTTCGGTGCGCACGGCCGTGCGTACGCGCACATCGCCTCAGGCCCGGCGATGAACCAGTCGTGGGAGTTGCCGCACCTCGGTCGCATCGCCTTTGAAAACGTCCTCGCTTCGCCGTTCGGTCAGAGCAAGACGATCGTCGCCTGCATGGACGACGCCGATGCGAGCACTGCGGCGACCGCCACGGATCCGAGCGAGCTCTACTTCTACGTCGGAAACAAGCAGGCGACCGGAAACGACATCGAGAAGGCCGGACTCGTCGGCGGCTCGCTGTACGGCATGGTCGTCAAGGTCGACGGCGTCGCGGTCGGCGGCGAAAGCAACGCCTTCTGCTTCGGCACGTCGTCGTTCGTCGGCTCCGCCACGTTCGAAATGTACAACTTCGGCGACGCGTCGACGTTCGACGGCACGGCGCAACGCGCCACGGCGATCGCAAACGACGTGACCCGTTTCTCGCGCGTCGAGGACGGCGCTTGGGACGTCCGCTCGGGCTTCGAGAACGACTTCTACTTCCTGACGACCGCGTCGTTCAACAACAACAGCCGCATGTACCGCGTGCGGTTCACGGACATCTCCCAGCCCGAACTCGGCGGCGTGATCGACGCGATCCTCGTCGGCTCCGAAGGGCAACGGATGATGGACAACATGTGCCTCGACGCCGACGGGCGCATCTTCATCCAAGAGGATCCGGGTTCGAACATCCGTCTCTCCAAGATCTGGATGTACGACCTCGTCAACGGCCGGTTCACCGAAGTCGCCGCGTACGACCCGGCCCAGTTCTTGACGGGCGCCCCGGGCTTCCTGACGACCAACGAAGAGGCCTCGGGCATCCTCGATGCGCGCGACCTCCTCGGCGACGGCTGGTACCTCATGACGTCGCAGATCCATAAGGCGAGCCTTGATCCGGAGCTCGTCGAGGGCGGACAGCTGATGGCGATGTACGTGAAGCCGGACCTCGGTCGCGACTTCGAGTTCTGGTTCTCGTCGCCGACGGGCGCGGGCTCGCTGGCGCTGAACCACGCTTTCGGCACGCCGAACGCCACGTTCTTCTCGCCGGTGTCGCTCACGGCCGGCAACTTCCCGAACGGCGCCTTCTACGGGATCGACCTCGCGTTCAGCGAGCTCGTCGCGCAGTACCTCTACGGCGCGCCGTTCGTCGCGAACTTGAACGCCGCCGGTGCGTCGACCAGCGCGACGTTCACTTCGATTCCGTCGGGCCTCGCGCTCTACGGCGTGGCGATCGACGACGTCTCCGCCTTCGTCCCGCAGGTGTCGGCGCCGGCGCTCTACATCGCCCCGTGATCCGATCCTACTGATCGCTTGAAGCCCAATCCGTCGCTCCCCTTGCGGGGGCGACGGATTCTCAAGGCGGCTTTCAGTCCCTGAGATAGTGGCAGGTGTAGCCGCCCGGGTTCTTCACCAGATAGTCTTGGTGATAGTCCTCGGCGTCGTACCACTTCGTCGCGGCCGCGATCTCGGTCGACACGGGGCGATTCCACTTGCCCGACTCGTCGACGCGGGTCACGACCTTCTCCGCAATCGCCTTCTGCCGATCGTCGAAGTAGAAGATCGCCGAACGATATTGCGTGCCGATGTCGGTCCCCTGCCGGTTCGGCGTCGAAGGATCGTGCATCCGGA
>SXGT01845813.1_pt1 | contig 15232 bp, 11 predicted proteins | sample 3176221 | NCBI WGS metagenome assembly SXGT01 (sample SAMN11356862, study PRJNA531348) | freshwater metagenome | isolation source: freshwater sample F1-120 | place: China: Fuxian Lake, Yuxi | collected 2017-12-25
CAAGGACTCGCGCTGATCATGCTCGGCCTGTGTTCACCGCCTTCTGCACCGCCGGTTGAGCGCGTGGGCAAGGACTCGCGCTGATCATGAGCTTCCTGCGCCGCTGGCTCTCGGCCGACTATCGCGCGGCGCGCACCGCCGAGGCGGCCGGCAACCCCGAGGCCGCGGCCCAGCACTACGCCCTGGCCGGCGACTTCGAGGCCGCCGTGCGCATGCACCTGGCGCGCGCCGCTCGCGCCGGCGATCGTGCCGCCGAGCTGCAGGCCCTGCGCGACGCGCTGCACTGGGCCGGCGACGATCCGGCGCTCAAGAAGCTGGCCTCCGCGGCGCTGGGCCGCGCCCTCCTGGCCAAGGCGCTGGCCGAGGGCATCGCCACTGCCCGCGATCACGAGAAGGTGCGCGAGGCGGCCGCGTTGCTCCTCGCCGGCGGCGAGCACCGCGACGCCGGCAAGGCCCTGGAGCAGCTCGACGACCATCAGGGCGCGGCCAACGCGTACTCGGCGGGCGGGCTGGTCGAGCAGATGGAGTCCGCGCTGGTCCAGGACGAGCAGAAGAACCAGAGCGACCACCAGGCCCGCGAGGCGTTCGCCGACTACGAGCTCCACCTCGGGCTGGGCCGCCGCGACGACGCCCGCGCCGCCCTCGAGCGTTGCCTCGAGCTGACCCCCAGCCGCGATCGCCGCCGCCTGCTCGACGATCTGCTCGCCCATCTGATCACCTCGGGCAAGGTCGAGCTGCGGCCGCGCGGCGGCGGCCCCGGCGTCGTGGTGAGCGCGGGCCCGACCATCGGCCTCGGCCGCGACGCTCTGTGCGATCTGGCCCTGCGTGCCGGCGGCGTGTCGCGCCGCCACGCCGACATCGACATCGGCGATGCGCCGCGGTTCAGCGTGCGCGACGGCGGCTCGCGCAACGGCACCATGCTCGGCGGCATGCCCATCGCCGGCAAGATGCCGCTCGCCGATCGCGGCGTGATCGAGCTGGGCGAGGACTGTCGCATCGAGTTCGCCGTGACCGGCGAACCGCCGATCCTCGCCCTCACCGTCCAGAACGGACTCGATCGCGGCCGCAAGCTGGTCGCGGCCCGGCCTGGCGATCGCATCGACCTGGCGCCCCACGGCCTGCCCTGCGATCTGATCTTCGTCGACGGCCGGCCGTGGCTCGGCCGCGCCGAGGGCGCCTTCAGGTTGGGTGATCGCGTGATCGGCCAGGGCCGGGCCCAGCTCCTGGCCGGCGACGTGGTGGTGATCGACGGCACCGAGATCGACGTGGTGGCCTGACGTGAGTGACGATCGCGGATTCTTCGCCCGGTTGTTCGGCCGCAAGCGGGAGCGCTCGTCGACGCCCGCCCCCTTGCCCGAGCCGGCGGTGCTGCGCAACGAGGACGACACCTGGCTCGAGCAGCTCGTGGTCGCGTGCGGCGACGGCAAGCGCCTCGACGAGGTCTCGTCGACCGACACCCTGACCCACATCGATAACTTGTGGCTGGGCGGGCACGAGCGCCTTGCCACCGAGTGGCTGGAGAAGCTCATCGCCCTGCCCTACGCGTCCGAGGCCGCGGTGGCCACGCTGCGCGCGCGCCTGGTCGATCGGCTCGACGAGCGGCGCGAGCTCGAGCGCGGCCTGGTCCACCTCGAGGCGCTGACCACCAGCGACAGCCACGCCGTCCGCGCCCACTACCTGCTGGCCGAGCACCACCGCAAGCAAGGCGATGACGTGCTGGCCCTGCGCCACTACGAGGCGGTGCTGGCCCGCGATCTCGACTATCCCAACGTGCGCGCGCGCGTCGCTCGCCTGCGCGCGGCGCGCGGGCTGGCCGCGCCGTCGGCGGGTGAGACCGTGGCCGGCGCCGACGTGGTCGGCATCGCCGGCGGCGCCCGCTACCGGCTGGTGCGCGAGCTGGGCCGCGGCGCCACCGGCGTGGTGTACCTGGCCCGCGACGCCGAGCTCGAGCGCGATGTGGCGGTGAAGCTCCTGCACCCGCACCTGGCCGCCCAGCAGCAGCAGGAGGCGCTGGGCCGCTTCTTCCACGAGGCGCGGGTGATGGCGTCGTTGCGCCATCCCAACGTGGTCGCCGTGCTCGATCTCGAGGAGAAGGCACGGCGCATCGTGCTCGAGCTGGCCGCCGGCGGCACCCTGCGCGAGGTGCTGCGCGATCGCGGGCCGCGCCCGCTGCGGCGCGCGCTCGAGCGCCAGGGCCAGCTCCTCACCGCGCTGTCGGCGGCGCACAAACGCGGCATCATCCACCGCGACATCAAGCCCGGCAACCTCATGTTCCGCCGCGACGCCGACGCGCCTGGCGTCGAGCTCATGCTCGGCGACTTCGGCGTCGCCCACCTCCCCGACGCCTCGGGCGCGATCGGGGCCGACGCCGCGCGCAGCCGCCGCCCCGCCGAGGCGGTCGGCACGCTCGCCTACATGAGCCCCGAGCAGCGCCGCGGCGAGCCGCCGCGCCCCGCCGACGACCTGTGGGCCACCGCGGTGGTCCTCTACGAGATGCTCACCGGCCGCCATCCCTGGACCCGCGAGGTCCTGCTCGGCGGCGCCCGCACCGCCGACGACTTTCGCCTGCCGCCGGCGACCCTCGCCGCCGCGCCGCCCGCGCTCGCCGCCGCGGTCCAGGCCTACCTCGATCGGCTGGGCTCGATCGATCCCGACGCCCGTCCGTCGACCGAGCAGGCCCTGGCCGAGGTGATCGCGCTGCGCGCCGATGCCATCAGCGCCGGCGTCCTCGCCTGATCGCGTGATCGCCGTCGTACCGAGGTTCGGTGGCGACACAAGAGTTCGCACGATGCCGCCGCGTGCCACATCGCCGTCGTGACGCCGACGTCATGCTGATCGGATGCGCGTCTCCTTCACCTCCGTTCTCGCCGTCTTCCTCGCCCTCGCTTCACCGACCGCCGCGCGTGCCGACGAGATCAACGTGCTCCGTGACGGTCCGTTGATCGGCGCCGCCTTCCGGGGCGGCGAGACCGTGTACAACGGCGGCTCGCTCGGCGGCGCCTGGGGCCTCGAGGGATGGCTCGGCATCAAGGAAGGCGGCAAGCGCGCCCTGATGGGCCGACTCGCGCTGACCGTGCACCCGCAGTCACCCTCAGTCGTGTACGAGCTCGGCGTCGCCGGGCGCTTCTGGTCGCCCAGCGGCCGCACCTACGTCGAGCCTCAGCTCTCCTACGTCGGCCTCGAGCCCGAGCTCGACTGCGACGGTGGGCCGTGTGGACCGTCCCGGTACTCCGGCGCCGCGGTCGGCTTGGCCGGCGGTGTCGAGCTGCATCACGGCCGCGGCATCGGGTTCGATCTCCGTGCCAGCGCCACGTATCTCGCCTTCGCGTCCCACGACGACGGGCTCTTGCTCGGCATCGCGTTCGCGATCACGAGCTACCACTGAGCTAGGCCGGCAGCACGATCCACTTCAGCGGTGGCGCAAATCCCTAGAGGGACTTCCTGAAGTCGGCGATCTTTCTTCGCAGATGGTCTTCAGCCACGGCGCCCTCGGCTCGCAGGCCAATCATTTCCAACATGTCCCTGTCGTTGAGGATCACGATCAAGACCATCTCAATGATCTCAGACGCCTCCATCCCTCCGGAGGTTGCCGCCGTGTAACCCATGTGCCTGGCCCCCTGTGCCAGGGTAGTTGTCGCGTCGTTCGGTCTTGAACCACTCGGGGGCGAGAACTCGACGACGACATGAACTCCGCAGGACACGGCGGACCACGACGCGAACGCACGTGACGCGAGCCTGCACGGTCCACCGCGCCACGGCACCGAACCAGGTCTGGAGTTGGGACATCACCTGGCTGCCGACGACAGTGCGTGGCAGGTACCTGCATCTCTACCTCGTGATGGACGTCTGGAGTCGCCGCATCGTCGGGTGGCGGGTCGCACAGGGAGAGTCTGCAAACACTGCGGCCGAGCTCATCACCCAGGTCTGCCGCGACGCTGGCGTCGATCCGCTCGGCCTGGTGCTCCACTCCGACAACGGCAAGCCGATGCGCGGCAGCACCATGGTCTCGACGCTGCAGTGGCTCGGCATCGTGCCGTCCTTCAGCCGGCCGCACGTCTCTGACGACAATCCGTACTCGGAGGCGCTGTTCCGCACTCTCAAGCACACGCCGGCTTACCCGCGCCAGCCGTTCGCCGACCTCGCATCCACTGAGCGCTGGGTCGCGCGCTTCGTCGCCTGGTACAACGGCGAGCATCGCCATAGCGCAATTCGCTTCGTCACGCCCGACGAGCGACACCACGGCATCGAGCACGACGTCCTGGCTCGCCGGCACGAACTCCACGAGCGAGCGCGACTCCCGTTGGCCTCGTGATCCTCAACCCGGAGCGGGTCCCGCTTCAGGCCGCCGCATGATTCACGCGACAACAACCTTGCCTCACCGCTGGTTTCGTCCGGAACCCATGTTCCTGGTTGCACAGAACCTGAACGTTCAACCTCGACCTTGACCTCGACGTCCCGGTGGCAGTGACACACAGTGTGTGCAGCCCCGCCGTCGAAGAATCAGGTCAAGGTCGACGACAAGGGTGGTGTTCAAGTTCAGGTTCAGGTCAACGACGACGTCAAGGTCAAGGTCAAGGTTCAGGTCAAGGTCGGGTCCGCCCGCTGATCAGGGCAGCGCGATCACCAGCTCGCTCGCCGGTGCGCCGGCGGCCTCCTCGGCGGTGACCACGCCGATGCTCCGATCGCGCAGCCCCGGATCGGCGGCGATGCGCACCGCCAGCGGCGCCACCACGACCTCCTCGAGCAGGCGGCGCAGCGGCCGCGCGCCCATCCTGGGATCGAAGCCACGTCGGGCCAGCCAGGCTCGGGCCATCGCCGACACCCACAGCGTGAGCCCGCGCTGGGGCAGGCCCGGCCGCTTGCGGATCTTGGCCACCTCGAGCTCGACGATGCGCTCGATGTTGTCCTGATCGAGCGAGCGGAACGAGACCACGTGATCGAGGCGGCCGATCAGCTCGGGGCGGAAGTGGCCGCGCACGGCGGCGCCGAAGTCGGGTGCGGCCTCGCCACCGAAGCCGATGGCGGCCCGGCCCTGCGCGCCCAGGTTCGAGGTCATCACCATCACCGCCATGCGCAGGTCGACCAGGCGGCCCATCGAGTCGGTGAGGCGGCCCTCGCCGAGCACGCCGAGCAGCACATCGAAGACCTCGGAGTGCGCCTTCTCCAGCTCGTCGAGCAGCACCACGCACAGCGGCTGGCGCCGCACCTGCGTGGCCAGCGAGGTGGCGCCGCCGCCGACCTCGAGCAGCCGGCCCACCGAACCCGGCGTCATGTACTCGGAGAGATCGACGCGGACCAGGCGTTCGGGGTTGCCGAACAGATAGGTCGCGATCTGCTTGGCCAGCTCGGTCTTGACGACGCCGGTCGGACCCACGAACAGGAGCGACGCCACCGGCCGCTCGGGATCGTCGAGGCCGGTCTTGAAGCGGGCGAGCGCCCGCGCCACCACGTCGCAGGCGTGATCCTGGCCGATGACGCCGGCCTGGAGCGCGCGCGCGATCTCGGCGCGGCCGGTCGGATGCTCGTCGGTGATGAGCTCGATGGGCAGGCCCGACCAGCGGGCGTAGGCGGCGGCGACGTCGCCGGGCAGGATCTGCCGTGGCGGCTTGTGGGCGTCCTGGTTCCACCAGTCGAGGAAGGCGATGGCCTTGCCGGGGAAGCGCTGGTCGCGGCGGAACGCGCCCAGCAGCGCTACCGCCCGCCGCAGCGCCGCCGGGTGCCACTCGACCTCGGGATCGCGGCGGTGGTGGTGGGTCCGGATCATGTCGATCACGACGTCGGCCGGTGGCTCGTCGACGCGGATCACGTCGAAGGCGTCGACGAAGGCCTGGTGCTTGCGCCGGCAGCGGGCCAGCTCCGGCTCCGAGGCCTCGGCGATCACGCGCAGCTCGCCGGCGATGATGGCGGGCGCGAGCAGGTCGGCGATGGTGGCGCCGTCGGACTGCGGCGCGAGCAGGTCGGCGAGGCGATCGACGAACAACCAGTCGTCGGTGCCGCCCAGTTCGCGCGCCAGCGACAGGCACCGCTCCTGCCACATGCCGAGGTAGACCATGCCGGCGGTGATGTGCCCGGCCGAGGTCGCCCACAGCCGGCGACGGGCCGCGGCCTTGCCCTTGCTCTTGTCGGCCAGGTGCTTGGCCGCCTTGCGCAGGAGGGCGGTCTTGCCGACGCCGCTCTCCCCGATCAGCAAGATCGACCGCGGCGGGCTGCGATCGATCGCCGCGCACAGCGCCACGCCAGCCGGCACGTCGCCCACCGGTGGCGCCGCCAGCTTGCGGCGCAGCTTGAGGGTCCAGTCCTCGGCCACCGCCGCCACCGTCGGTGGCACGGCCTCGTCCTCGCCGGACACGTCGTCCTCTTCCGAGGCGAGGTGGGGCAGCTCCCACACCCGGATCCACTCGCGCCGCGCCGGTCGGAAGTCGAACACGCTGGCCGGATCGTCGCCGAGCATGGCCGAGAACACGGCGTGGCGCAGGATGTCGCCGGCGTCGTCGACGTCCTCGAGCGCGAGGCTCCAGCCGAACCGCGGCACCACCACCCGCCAGATCTCCTTCTCCTGCCAGGCCGCGAAGCCGATGCGCACCGGGATGGTGCGGGTGCCCAGCACCCAGGCGCCGCCGGCCGCAGCCTTGGGCCGGACCTCGACCGCGACGCGGCGGAGCTGCAGCTCTTCCTGGAACAGGAACCGCGCGGCGCCGCTGCCGGTGACCGCCTTGGTCAGCGCCGGTTCGAGCCCGGCCAGGACATCGTCCTCGCTGTCGCCCCAGGTCGCCGGCGCATCGTGCTCGAGGAACGTGGTCCGGCGGCGAATCACGACGCCCGACAGCTTGCCGTTGTCGTGCTCGGTGAAGAAGACGCGGAAGCTAGCCTTGGCCATGGCTGCCTCCCGTCGTGCTCGACGTGCGGCTCCAGCGCACGTGCCAGCAGTGCTGGATGATCTCGGCCAGGGTCGGCGCCGTGACGCGGGCGGCGAAGCCGGTGACGAAGTCTTCGACCTCGGCGACGACCGGCTCGCCGACCCGGCGCGGTGGCGTGTAGCTGATGGCGCGCACCACCGGCAAGAGCGGCTCGGGGTTGGGCGGGGCCGCGCCGCCGGCGGCGATGGCGTCGTCGTAGGCGGCGAGCGCGTCGCGGTGGGCGGCGCAGGCGACCTTGGCGTCGAAGCCCATGGGCGCGCCCGGCGTGACGGCCACCCGCACGATCTCCGGCTCGCCGGCGATCGATTGGAAGACGTGCGAGCCGTGCTCGCCGAGAAGCGCGGGACCGGCGAGCACCTCGCGCACCGCGGCCACGCTGTGGGCCAGGTTGCCCGTGTGATCCCAGGCCTCGACGATGCTCCCATCCTCGTCGCGAACACAGCTCGCCAGCGTGTCGAGCCCGCGATCGATCCACGGCAGCAACGCCAGCATGATCGCATCCCAGCCCTCGGCCTTGCGCTGGCCCACGGTCGAGAGCTGGAGGGTCAACGCGTGCGCGTCGGGATCGGCGAGGACGCCGACGTGATCGACACACAACCGGGTCCGGGCCAGCGCCACCAGCGCGGCCCCCTGATCGAGCGCGCGGTGACGCGAGCTGGCCACGCTGCGCCGATCGAAGCGCCGCACCTGCTCGATCGGCGCCCGGTAGTAGCCGCCGGCCTTGGGGATCGAGTCGTGGCTGAACGCCTCGAGGTCATGGGTGATCTCGTCGTCGGAGTCCTCGCGCTCGCGCCGGGTCGGCCGCGTCGGCTTGCGTTCGCCGGCCAGCGCCACCCGCAGGCCGGTGAGCTGATCGCGATACGTCTCGACGAAGTAGCGGACCTCGGCCGAACGCGGGCTGGTCCGGGCCACCTCGTCCTGGGCCGCGAGCACCGCGCCGGCGAGCACCGCGTCGATCTCGAGCGCCGCCGCCTCGGTGTGAGGCGCCAGCGCCGCCGCCGACATCTCGCGCCAGGCCGCGAGCGGAAAGTCACCGGCGAGCGGCCGCGCCTCGGGGAGCTGCTCGAGATCGACCGCGACCTGGCCGCGATCGTCGCGCAGGCGCGCCACCGTCAGCCTCGCCGGCGGCGCCGTCGACAGCGCCTCGGCCAGCGACGACGCCACCTGGTCCTCGAGCCAGCGCTTGACCGTGCGCGCACCGTAGCGCGGATCGAAGGCCTGGCTCACCGCTCGCTCGCGCAGGGCGCGGCCGGCGAAGACGAACACGTTGCGCTCGCGCAGGCCGCGCCGGGCCAGGAGCTTGGCCAGCTCCTTGTCGACGACACGGGCCGCCACCTCGGGCGTGAGCGGCTTGAAGCGCGCCACCCGATCGATGCGGTTCCACAGCTCGGGCGGGAAGAACTCCCGCACCGCCTTGGCGATCTCGCCCATCACCGCCTGGGTGCCGTCGCCGAAGCCGATCGGCGACGCCGCCTTGGCGCCCAGGTTCGAGGTCATCACGATCGCCGCGTGGCGGAAGCTGGCCACCTCGCCGGCGGCGTCGGTCAGACGGCCCTCGTCGAAGAGCTGGAGCAGCAGCGCCAGCACCGACGGGTGGGCCTTCTCGATCTCGTCGAGCAGCACCACCGCGAACGGCTGTTCGCGGATGCGCTGGGTGAGCAGGCCTTCGGGCGTGTAGCGATCACCGATGAGCCGCGCCACCGCGTCGCCGCCCGACAGCTCGCTCATGTCGAAGCGCAGCAGCCGGCGAGCGTCGCCGTACAGGTACTCGGCCATCGCCGTCGCCAGCTCGGTCTTGCCGGTGCCGGTCGGCCCGGTGAACAGGTAAACGCCGAGCGGCCGGCCGGCGTCTACCAGCCCGGCCCTTACCCGTAGCACGAGCTCCGTGGCGCACGCCGTCGCCTCCTCCTGGCCGATCACGCGGGCGGCGAAGTGGCGCTCGATCAGCACCGGATCGAGGGGCGCGTCGAGGCGGATCAGGTGCTCGGGCAGCCCGGTCTCGCGCGCCGCCAGCGCCACCGCGTCGGCCGGCTCGAGTGTCACCGCCGGACCGCGCGGTCCGCCCGCCACCGCCGCCGGCGCCCGCGCCACGGCCAGCTTGCGCAGCAGATCGATAGCCGCGCCCGGCATCGCCGTCCACGGAAACAGCGCGCCGGCCAGCTCGATCACCGTGCGCGGCAAGAACGGATGCAGCTCGATCGGGCGCTCGGTCTCGAGCCGCCGGGCCTCGGCCAGGGCCAGCCGCGCGGTCTCCTGGGCCGTGGTCGGCTCGACCGCGATGCGGGTGAACAGGCCGGCGAACGACGGCGCGTCGTCCTCGAGCCGCGCCAGCTGCTCGCGGGTCACGGTGCCGATCACCACCACCTCGCCGCGCTGCACCGGCGCACGGAAGAAGTCGGCGAAGCTGCGCTCCGACTGCCGGGTCACGCCCAGCCGCCCGAACAGGTGCAGATCGTCGAACCACAGGATGCCGCGGTGCTCGCGGGCCTCCTCGACCACGTCGAGCAGCCGCGCCTCCCAGTCGCCCAGGTACTTCATGCCAGCGACCAGGCGCTTGCCCGACAGCCGCCACACCCGGTGGATGCGGTCGGTGTGGCGGTGGAGGAACCATCCATCCTCCTCGAGGCGGTCGGCGACCCAGCGCGCCAGGAGCGTCGACCGTCCGGAACCCGGACGACCGACCAGCATCGTCGACCGCGGCCGGCCGCCCAGCACCCGGCTCAGCTGCGACCGGTAAGGCTCGCGCGGGACCCCGGTCGGCAACGTTGCGTCGATGGCGCGTGCGGTCTGATCGACGCCGAGCCGGGATAGGACCCGCCGCGCGCCGCCGCCCACGCCAGCGCCGGGTCGCTCGCGCCGGGCCTGGGCCTTGTCGAGCAGGGTCTCGGGCTCGACGGTGAACGAGACCGTGAGCAGCCGCTCCTTGCCGATCGAGCGGTACATCAACACTCGGCTCTCGTCGGCGCCCTTCCACGCCCGGCGCGCGAAGTGCGGGGCCAGCTCCTCGACCTCGCGCAGGTCGGCGGCGTCGAACCAGTCGCCCGGCGCCAGCGGGTGAAACGCACACAGCCGCTGCTCGCGCTCGTTGAACCAGCGCGGCTCGACCACGAACGGGAAGCGGCCCGAGACCCGCACCGGGGTGGCGCTCTTGACGCTCAGATCGAGGTGAACCTGGTGCAGGCGCAGGCCGGGCGCCGCGTACCAGAGCTCCTGATCGGCGGGCGAGAGCGTGCGCACGTGCTCGCGCACCATCCGGGTCAGGTCCTCGCGCAGCCGGACCTCGCTCTTGCCGCCGAGGAGTCCGGCCTTGTCCCACGGCACCAGCGGGTGCCAGCGCAGGTAGCCGTCGATGCGGCGCTCGAACACCGCCAGGGTCAGCGTTCGCTTCACGCGTCGTCCTCGCCGTCGTCGTCCTCGGCCTCGGTGAGCTCGACGGGGAAAAGCTCGCTCGGAGTCTTGTCCTTGTCGAGGCCACGCTCGATCAACGCCAGGCCGACCTCCTCGAGCCGCGCCAGGTGCTCGGCCCACGGCACGTCGACGCGGCGGTCCCACACCATCACGTGATCGCCGGCGGCCGGGTACGTGCGCTCGACCTGGCCCTTGGGCGCGGCGGCCGGCGCCGCCAGCGTGCCCAGCTGCAGCCATTTCGTGTCGTCGAAGTCGACGGCCAGCGCCAGGCGGCGGATCACCAGATGGGCCGGGTTCTGCTTGAACAGGCCGGTGAAGCGATGGCCACCGCACTCGAGGCCGAGCAGGCATGCCGCGCCCGGGCCGCGCACGCGCAGCATCAGGTTGCGGATGCCGTCGCTGTCGCGGTCGAAGCGCTCCTGCAGCCACAGCGCGCTGCGCGGCTGACCCCACACCCGCGACTCGGGCCACACCGGCGACGGATCGCGAACGTGGAGCAGGTGGGCCGTGATACCCCAGCCGCGCTCCGGCGCGCCGGCGAGCAACGCCCGGGTCCAGCGCTCGAGCGGGCCCGCGACCTCCGGCGACGAAAGGCCCAGGGTGATCTCGTCGCGGTGTTCGAGCCGCGACACCGCCAGCCAGAACATGGCGCGCTGAAAGCGGGCCAGCATCCCCTCGACCTCGCGGGCCAGGCCGGCGAGGTCTTCGCCGGCCAGCGCGGCCTCGAGCGCCAGCTCTTCGGCGGCGGCGATCTCGTCGCGGGCGACGCGCGCGGCCTCGTAGGCGGTGCGCAGGCGGTGCTGCTCGGTGAGCATCTGCTGGCGCTGATCGCTGGAGATCGCGTCGCGCTTCCGCTTGCGCTTCTTCTCGCCGCCGGCGCCGGCGAGCTGGCCCTCGAGCCAGCGCACCTGGTCCATCACCTCGGTGGCGAGGTCGCGGGCCAGCCAGCGATCGGCGACCCGCCGGCACTCGGCCACTGCCATGACGCCGCGCGCGCTCCGCCGGCCGCCCTGGCCGCCGCGGCGGTGGAGCGAGACCTCGATGGCCGGGACCTCGCCCCGCACCGGCGGCGCCAGCGTGCCGAGGTGGGCGCCGGCCGCGACCTCGAGCCCGAGCGCCTCACCGGCGACGCGCACGGCGATCACGCCGCCATGGCCGTCGACGCCGGCCTTGGCCAGGAGTCGCGAGGCCGGCGCGACGATCTGCTCGTCGAGGTGGCGGCGCAGGGCGCGCACGCCGTAGGCCAGCGAGTAGCCGCCCGCAGCCAGCGCGGCCAGCGCGGCCTCGCTGATGTCGAGGCTGACCGTGGTCTGCACCAGGCCGCGGCGATCGGCGAGCCGGCCGGCGTGCAGGCGGGTCACCGCCGCGACCTCTTCGGGCGAGAGGCGATGGAAGGCGATCACGGCGTCGAGGCGGTTGAGCATCTCGGGCCGGAACGCGGCCTCGATGGCGGTGCGGTAGCGGCGCAGCTCGTCGTCGCGAGCCGCGTGCTGGGCGCCCAGGTTCGAGGTGAGGATGATGATCGTGTTGTGAAAGAAGCTGGTGCGGCCGCGGGCGTCGGTCAGCCGGCCCTCACCGGCGACCTGGAGCAAGAGGTCGTGCACCGCCGGGTGGGCCTTCTCGATCTCGTCGAGCAACACCACCGAGAACGGCTGCTCGCGCACGCGGGCGGTGAGCTGGCCGTCGCCGGCCTCGGAGCCGCGGATCAGCCGCTCGGCCGCCCACGGGTCGGCGTACTCGCTCATGTCGAAGCGGACCATCCGCTCCTCGGAGCCGAACAGCAGGTGGGCCAGGCTGCGGGCCAGCTCGGTCGTGCCGACGCCGGTCGGGCCCACGAACAGGAACGTGGCCAGCGGCTTGTCGGCGGGCTGGAGCTGAGCCTTGACCATGCACAGGGTCTCGGCCACGCGCCGCACCGCCAGGTCCTGGCCCACCAGCCGCGTGCGCAGGCGTGCGATCAGCTCGTCGAGCGCAACCGCGCGATCCTCGCGCAGGAGGAAGGGCGGGATCCCGCTCATGCGCGAGAAGCCGTCGTAGGCGTCGTCGGGCCCGAGCACCAGCGGCTCACCGTCGAGGCCGAGGGCGCCCTCGCGCGCCGCGCGCAGCTCCTCGGCCAGGCGCACCGCCTTGCCGGGGAACACCCGGTACGGGAGGTAGCGGCGGGCCAGCTCGACGATCACCGGCACCGCCGCCGCGCCGAGCTGCGGTCGCCTGGACTCGGCCTGCTTCCAGTGCGCGGCGTGCGCCGCCAGCGCCGCCGCGGCCCCCGCCGGCTCCATGGCCGCCAGCACCAGCCGCGTCATGGCGCCAGTGAGACCGACGTCGCGGCGCTCCGCGCGCTCGAGCGCCAGCGGCGTGATCTCGCCGATCACGCGGACGCGGCCCTCGACCACGAAGCGGCGCACGATCGCTGTGACGTCGTGGCCGCCCTCCTCCGGGCGTTCGCGGAACAGGCCGCCGAAATCCTCGAAGTAGAGGACGGCGTCGAGCCGCTCGGCGGCCTTGAACATCTCGCCGACCCGCTGCTCGGCCTCGCCGAAACCCGACGCGCCGGCGACCAGCTGCGCCACCGAGGTCACCCACGCCGGCTTGTGCTCGTGACGGCGCGCCCACGCGTCGACCAGCGCGGTCTTGCCCACCGCCTCGTCGCCGCACACCAGCACCGCCAGCCGCTCGCGCCCGCCCAGCAACGCCTCGAGCGAGGCCAGCTCGCGCTCGCGTCCGACCAGCGCGACCCCGCCGCCGCGCACCCGATCGGCCAGCCGGCGGGCCAGCTTGTCGAGGATCTCGTGGGCGCGTCGCCTTTCCTCCTCGACCATGCGGGCCTCGCTCGGACCGCTCTCGGCCTCGAGCCCGACCGACACATCGATGGCCACCACCTCGGCCTCGAGCGGCGGCAACACCCTCCGCCAGTCGTCGCCGTCGAGCTCTCGGGCTGCCGCCACCCGCGCCAGCTCGCGCTGCGCCACCTCCTGTAGGTCTTCCTTCTTGTCGACGTGGAACGAGGCGTCGAGGGCCGGCGCCAGCACCCAGTGCGCCGCGCCGTGCGGCAACACGATGCACGTCACCGCTACCGTGCGCGGCGGGCGCGGCCGCACCGGCGAACCGGGCTCGAGCTCGACCTCGACCATCTCGACCCGGACGTCCTCGGGCAGGAAGTAGCGCGCCGCCTGCGCCGCCGGCAGCTTGGCCAGGTGATCGGCCAGGAAGATGCGCAGCTCCTCGCGCGCCTCGTCGTCATCGCCGTGCGCGATCAGCGTCGGCTCGACCACGGGGCCGATGGTCACCAGCCCCGACGGCAGCGATCGTTCGAGCGCGGGCGTCGTCACCCGCACGGTGCGCGTGGTGCGCGTCAAGAGGGGATGACATTGCCACAGATTCGTTCTTCCGCGGATCGTCCAGATCCACGTCGACGTCCACGCTCACGCCCACGTCAACGTTCACGATTGCGCTCGGTCGTGGACGTGAGCGTGGTCGTCGTCGTGATCGTTGACGGCCTCGTGGCCGTGGTCGTCGACGTGGACGTCGACGTGGACGTCGACGTGGCCGTGGTCGTCGACGTGGACGTGGACCTGGACCTGGACGGTCTGATCGTGGGCCCGGGCGAGTGCCGCCCTCGCCGGCCGTGACTACGCCGCGGCCATGGGGCCCGGCACCTCGCGCGGATCGATCGGCCCGTGTCGTCGCCAGCCGACGGTGAGCAGCCACGTCTGCGGATAGGCGACCTGCAACGGCAGGTAGCCCTCCGGCGGGATGAACGGTCCCTTGCGCTTCCAGCCGTCGAAGAGGACGCCGCTGGCGTACGGGTCGATCGCAGCGCGGCTCTGCGCGAATCCCGCCAGGTCCTCGCGATGCCTGCGCCAGTTGTTCAGCACGTAGGCGATGGCGTGGCGGACCTGGCGCGGCGAGGTGAGCGGCTCGACGTGGTAGCGCTCCGGGAAGACCGTGCCCCTTCGGCGCTCGGCCTTCCCCCGATCGAGCGCCACGGCCGCGTTGAGATGGCGCGCCGCCGAGATCTGGAGCCCCTGCATCCCGCGGCCGAGCGCCCTCTCGCTGTCGGCCTCGCAGATCAAGTGAATGTGCTCGCGCTGGATGCTCACGTGGACCACGCGGAAGTCCGGCCGCACGAAACTGGTCTTCAAGGCCCGCCGGATCGCCTGGTACGCCCGCCGGCGCCGCAGCCCCCCGACCTCCTTCACCACCCGCAAGGTCACGTGCACCGGGACGTTCTTCGAGAGCGTCGCCCGCAGCCGAACCCAGTTGCGATGGTGGCCCGGCCCACGTGGGCGGCCCGCACCGGAGCGCTTTCCGCCCCGCCCGCGGTTCTCGAACAGGTCGATCTGCCGATTCCTTGCCGCCATTGATTTACGACGATATTACATAAGATTGCCACATGGTCGAGTCCCACGTGGGACAGAGTGCCATGGTGCAGATCGCGTACATCGCTGGCAGCTCAGCCTTCCCCCCAGTGGCAGGGTAGTTGTCGCTTCCTTCGGATCCGAGCGTGGGGCGAGGAAGCGATGACGTGTGACGAGACCATTCTCGATGGCCTACAAGCAGAAGATGCTCGAGAAGCTCACGGGCAAGGACGCCGTGAGCGCACGCCGGCTCTCGCGGGAGACAGGCGTCTCGCAAGAGACGTTGTCGAAGTGGCTGCGCGAAGCGCGTAGCCTCCCGGTGATGGCGGACAAGCGCAAGCCTCGGACCTGAACGAACGCGCTGACTGCTGCCGAGGAAGCACAGGTTGTCACCGTGCTCACAAGCGCACGCTACGGCGGCGTCTCGCCGAAGCAGCTGGTGCCGCAGCTCGCCGACGCAGGCCTGTACCTCGCGTCGGAGTCGACGATGTACCGGTTGCAGCGGCGTCTCGGCCTGCGTGCGCCCAGCCGCCCCGTGACTCGCAGCCA
>SXGT01257769.1_pt1 | contig 15229 bp, 11 predicted proteins | sample 3176221 | NCBI WGS metagenome assembly SXGT01 (sample SAMN11356862, study PRJNA531348) | freshwater metagenome | isolation source: freshwater sample F1-120 | place: China: Fuxian Lake, Yuxi | collected 2017-12-25
GGCGCGGCGGCGGCGGCGGGCGCGGCGCCAGCAGCAGGCGCGGCGGCGGCCGCGGGCGGACCTTTCTTCTCCTTGTCGAACTGCGTGATGAGCGCCATGTAGCCGTCGATCGTCCCGGGCATCAGGTGCGCCGTCATCCACGCCTTGTCGTACTTGTTGCTGAGCGTGTTGTACTGGCCGAGCGCGTAGCCCCACTTCTTGGTCGCCGCGTTCTCCCCCACGGGGAACGGGGGCTTGAAGTCCTTGAACTTGGTCTTGTCCATGTTCTTGCGGAAGTACTCCTGCATCTGCTTGAGCGCGTCGACCTTGTTGTCGGCGAAGCGACCGTCGGTGTTGAACTTGTCGTAGTTGCCACTCTTGTTGTACGGGACGCCCCTGGCCACCATCATCCGCTTGTAGTGGGCGAAGTCGCCCTCGAGCTTGTCGACCTTGGTCCCGTACTCGGCCTGGTACTTCGCATGGAGTGCCTGATAGGCCGCGGCGTTGCTCCGGAGCACGGCGAGCATCGCGCCGAGGTTGTTCCAGTTGGCATTGAAGTAGTTCTCGATGTCGACCTCGACCGGGTACGGGATCTTCTTGCCCTTGGCCTGCAGCTCCTTGCGGGTCCTGACGAACTGATTCTCGGGGTCGGCCTTCACGTCGGCGAGAAAGAGCGGCTTCATCTGTGGCGCGTAGGCCTGCTTGGCCTTGGTGCGCTCGTTGCTCGCGGCGTCACGGAGCCGGTCGTGCTGGTTGCCCCATTCGGCGACCATGTAATAGCTGTAGTTCTCCGGCGGGAGCTCGCGCATCACCTGTTCGACGCGGACCGCGCCGCCGCCATGTGCACCCGCGTTGCCCGACACGCAGTACACCTTCGAGATGATCGTGCCGGCCGGCGTGACCTTGCGATCGATGGGATCGGGGAGGATTCGCTCCTCGCGGATCACCGTCGCCACGTGACCGCTCAGCGGGCTGGCCTTGGCGGCGAGATAGATCTCGTCGCCGGCCTGGAGCGGCGTGGTCTGGGCCTCCTGGCCGGACACGCCGCGGTTGAAACGCTCGCCGGTGCCTGACTTCTGGCGGCCCTTGCCCTGGCGATCCTTGCGGAGGAGCCAGCTGGTCAGGAACGCGGCGCCCTGCTGGATGAGCTCGGACTGCAGAGCGCGCGCATGCACGTAGCGCAGCTGCTTGTCGTAGCTGGCCTTCATCGGGCCGGAGCCAGGATCCTTGCCCAGCGCCTTCAGGTTAGCGAGCTGCTTCTTCTGGCCCTGAAAGCGAAGGCCGCGCTTCATCAGACCGAGCGCCGCCGACACCTCCGACGCGGGGCCGCACCAGTTGGGCCCGCCGGGCTCGCCGCCGATCAGGCGCGCGCGCTCGTTGGTCTCGCTGTCGCCGACGCGGCCGTAGAGCTCGGACATGTTGGCGGTGGCCTCCTTGCCGCCGCTGATGCGTCGGGTCCACTCGTGGAGGAAAGCCGAGAGCACCGCCTGCACCAGCTCGCTGTCCTCACTCCATTGCGGTTCTCCCTTGGGGTTGGGCTTGGCCGCCTTCTTCTGCGCGCCGTTGGTCAGCGGTTGCTGCACGGCAAGCTTGATCTGGAACTGCTCGACCCACGCGGGATGGCTGTCGACGGCCTTGGCGGAGCTGTCGCCGCCGCCGCCGCCGGGAGCAGGGGTGGCCGCCTTGACCGATGGCGCCCACGTGTTCAGGCAGTACTCGAGCGCCGCCTGGAGCTCGGCGTTGGCGAACTTCTGGAAGACCTTCACGGTCTCGGCGCCCTTCTTGACCTCGGCCTCGGTGTACGTGGCCTTGCCGGCGGCGTTGTAGTCGCCCTTGATGAGCGACGCGCGCAGGTCCGCCGACAACCTTCCGCCCGGGGTCGCGGGCTTGGCCGGGGCGCCCGGTGCGGGCGCGGCCTTGTCCTCGCGCTGGATGGTCCGGCGCGAGATCGACCGCCGCGAGATCGGCGAGATCATCGACGCCGCGCTGCCGGCGGTGACCGCGTCGGCGAAGCGCTCGGCCTCGACCTCGTGCGGATCGCCGGGGGCGCTGACGTCGAAGGTTTCGCCGCGTAGCTGCACGTCGCCGACGTCGCCGCTGCCGCGGCCGCTGCCGTCGCCGTCGCCGTCGCCCTGCTGCACGGTGTGCGCGACCTCGTGCGCGATGAGGTGCAAGCCGAACGGGTCGTCGGGCTGGTAGCGACCGGCGCCGAAGTGGATGTCCTTGCCGGTGGTGTAGGCCTGCGCATCGAGGGCATCGGCGGCCTCGGCCGACGGAGCGCCAGTGTGCACGCGCACGTCGCCCAGATCGGTGTCGAGGCGCGGCTCGAGCTCGTCCCGTACGCCGGCGGGGAGAGGCACGCCCGACGACTCCGCGGCTCGCTGCACGGCCGGCAGGCGACCGGTCAACGACGTCCGTCCCGGGGCGGTGCGCCCTCCGACCGTACCTCCTCCTCCGCCGCCCCCCTCATCTCCTCGTCGCTGGACTTGCCGGCTCATGACCGGGAGACGCGTCGTTGGTCATTTGTGACGACCGGTCACAACGGGCCCGTGGCGACTCGATCGGCCAGGCGGGCCCCTGACACCGGGTATACTCTCGGTGCAGCGGCTACCATGAAGTCATCTCCGTCGCACCTGCTCGCGCTCGGCGCGCTCGCCGCCAGCGTCGCGTTCGGTTGCCGCGATGACGGTGGGACGGCGATCGACGCGCCCGAGGCGGATGCCGCGCAGGACGCGCCCATCGACCTCGGCATCATCGAGGAGCCGGAACCGCTGTACACCGGCAGCCTCACGATCATCGAGGCGCAGGTGCTGGCGCCGCCGCCCGCCGCGGTCAACACCATCGCCGCCCAGGGCATCCAGCTTGCGGTCTCCTTCACCGACCCGTTCACGGCTGTGTCACCGGTGCTCGATACCAGGCCGGGCACGCTCTTCGGCTGCAAGGTCACCGAGCTGACCGCCGCCCAGGTGCCTGCCTCCGCGGGCCTGAACCAGGGATCCGTCCAGTTCACGGTCACCAACGGCGGCACGCCGGCGGATCCAGTCTTCCCGGCGTGCGTGTTCGTCGCCGGCGGAACCGGCTACGTCTGTCCTGACCCGACCAGCAGCCAGGCGCTCACGACGACGGCCCACGTCACGCTCGAGCAGATCGACGGCGCGACGTCGAGGCTGACCGTCGTCGCCGGCCCGGCGACCTTCGTCGCCGACGACGTGGGCCGCCACGTCAAGTTCTCCGGCACCGGCACGGCGTTCGACGCGGCCCACGTCGCGATCCCGATCGTCTCGCTCGGTGCGACCGCGAACGTGATCACCATCGGCACCGGCATCGCCTCGCCCACCATCACGCTCACCGCCGGTACGCTCGACACGCTCGCCGGCCTCGGGCCGCGGGCGGGGCTCGCCGATCCCGGCATGCTCGCCGACGGCGCGAGCGCGACGGCCGTGGTGACGCCGGGCGGCAACAACAACTTCCCGTCGACGACGATCGCCTACGGCAACGTCGGCGACGACTTCACCATGGACGACACCAACGCGGGCCGCCTGCGCGATCTCCCGCGCGACGGCAGCCCGTTCTCCATCGCCTGCGCGACGTGCGGCGCGTCGACCGGGACCGTCCTCAGCATCACGACCACCGACGCGAGCGTCGCCGGCCAGAGCCCGTTCGCGATGCCGCTGCCGACCACCAAGCGCGTGAACATCCGGTGCGCCGAGATCGGCGCCACGACCCTCACGGTGCCGGCCATCGTCTCGCAGTACCTCGCGAGCGCCAGCGCAACGCGCATCCAGGCCACGTTCGTCCGGGGCTCGTTCGGTTCGCCGAGCCCCGCACACGCGGGCCTGTCGAGTGTCATCGCCGGTCACGCGATGGTCGGCTTCACGACGATCCCGTAACCGCGCACCTCGCCAGCTTCACGTCCTTCTGCACCACGCCATCCCCGTCGAAGTGCACCAGCGCCCAGCCGAGGGGGTCGTGCGCCAGCGCTACCAGTCCGAGCGCCCCGCCCTCGCCGCCGCGGACCATCCCCAGCGGCCCGAACCGGCCCTCGAGCCGCTGCAGCTCCGCCAGGCACAACGAGCTGATCTGGCCCTCCTCGCGCGCGTACTCGAGGTTGCTGTCGATCGGATCGAAGAAGACGGCGGTCATCTCCTCGGTGCATCCCGATCCCGGCGGCAGCTCGCCGCTCCGCCGATTCCAGACCTGCGTCACCCGCTTCAGCCGGGTGTCGAACACCAACACCCGCGCCAGCAGGTACTCGGCGAACGCGACCTCGTGATCCGAGATCACCGACACCGAGCCGTTCCACAGCTCGAAGTAGCCGCTGTACTCCTCCTCCGCCGCCGGATCCCTGATCGCCCCGAGGTACTGGCCCTTCACGTCGTACACGTGTATGTCGGCGTGCGGCCCGGCGTCGTAGTCGCCGATGAAGATCACGTCATCGACGATCAGCGGATCGTCCGCCGCCGCGCTCGGCCCGTCATCGCGGTCGCCGGGGTCGGGCAGCGGCCGCAGCCGCTTCCGCTCGTCGAACAGGTGGAAGCGCTCGCCGCCTGCGCCGAGCATCACCGCCGCCCGCGCGCCCACCGCCAGTTCGACCAGCGGCTCGGCCTCGTCGTCGCCGCCCTCGGCGCCGGTGCGCTCGGCGGGGACGCAGTAACCGTCGGCGCACAGGCCCTCCGGCGTCCACGCCGCCGGCACGCGCCGGCCCCGGCCCGGCACCACCGCGATGTCGGTCGCGCGCACGTCGCCGGTCGCCAGGTCCACCGTCCAGCACGCCCGCGGCCGTCCGTCGTCGCCGGCGCCGGCCGGCGTCTGACAGAGCTGCGTCCGCCCGCCCACGGTGCTCAGCTGGTAGGTGACGTCGTCGCCTGGCGGCAGACACGCGTCCCGGGCGCTCGCGCCCGCAGGGCCGCCAGGGCGCCCGCCGCAACCGGTCGAGCCCAGCACGGCCAACCCTGCCGCCACCGCCCACATCGATAAGCACTTCGCGAACCATGAGCCCTGCATCGCCGTGAGGGTACCGCGTGATAGCGTCGACGCGTGCGCTTCCTCGCCCGCCTCGGCCTCGATCGGCGCGAGCTGAAGGCCTGGGCCTCCTACGACTGGGCCAACTCGGCGTTCATCACCGTCGTGGTCTCGGCGGTGTTCCCGATCTTCTTCGTCAAGGTCGCCGGCCAGCCCATGGTCGACGTCGAGTCGAGCCGCCGCTTCACCATCGCCACCACGATCGCGCTGGCCATCGCCGCGGTCATGTCACCCATCCTCGGCGCCATCGCCGATCGCGCGCCGGTCAAGAAGCGCTTCCTCCTGGTCTTCTCCGGCCTGGGCGTCATCGCCACCGCGCTCATGGCCACGATCGGCGAGGGCGACTGGCTGTGGGCCCTGGTCCTGTTCGGCATCTCCAACATCGCCGCCAACAGCGCCTTCGTCTTCTACGACTCGCTCCTGCCCCACGTCGCCAGGCCCCACGAGATCGATCGCGTCTCCACCGCCGGCTACGCGCTCGGCTACTTCGGCGGCGGCCTGCTCCTGGCAACGCTCGGCGCCGTCGGCATGGCCTCGACCCGCGCCGTCCACGTCGCCTTCCTGGTCACGGCCGCCTGGTGGGCGGTGTTCGCCATCCCGCTGTTCCGGTACGTACCCGAACCGACCCTGCCGGCCGAACGTCGCGCGTCGGGCCTGGCCGCGGTGCGAGCTGCCTTCGCCGATCTGCGCGCAACCTACCGCGAGCTGCGCCGCTACCCGCAGGCCGCCATGATGCTGCTCGCCTTCCTCATCTACAACGACGGCATCGGCACCATCTACCGGATCGCCGTCATCTACGGCGCCGAGCTCGGGATCGAGACCAAGTCCCTCATCACCGCGCTGGTCGTGGTCCAGTTCGTCGGCATCCCCGCCACGTTCCTGTTCGGATCGATCGCCGGCCGCATCGGCACGCGCACCTCGATCCTCGCCGGCCTCGTGCTCTACGTCGCGGTCTCGATCTACGGGTACTTCCTCGACAGCACCACCGACTTCTTCGTCCTCGCCGTGATGGTCGGCCTGGTCCAGGGCGGGACCCAGGCACTGTCGCGATCGCTCTTCGCCTCGATGATCCCGCGCGATCGCTCCAGCGAATTCTTCGGCCTGTTCGCGGTGTTCGAGAAGTTCGCCGGCATCGCCGGTCCGGCCATCTTCGCCGGCGCCCAGACCGCCTTCGGCTCGAGTCGCCCGGCGGTGCTCTCGGTGATCGCCTTCTTCATCGTCGGCGGCTTCCTGCTCACGCGGGTCGATGTCGAGGCCGGCCGCGCTGCCGCGCGAGCCGCCGAGTAGCGCCGGAGCCGCGGGTGAGGGTAGGATCTCCCGGGGGGTCCGATGTCCGCTGAGAAAGAGTACATGGGTGGGCGCAAGAGCAAGATGTGGACGTACTTCATCTTCCTCGGTGTCCTCATCATCGGTGCGCTCGTCGCCAACCTGGTCTTCTCCAACCCGACCGTGGCGCGCGAGGGCGTGAAGGGCTTCTTCGGCCTGCCGTCGTGGGCGCTGACCGTGGTCACCTTCATCGTGGGCGCCGGGATCTTCTGGATCGGGCTCAAGCTCGAGACCGACTGGCCCGAGGCCGTCGGCGCCTTTCTGGTCGCCGGGTCGGTGTGCGCCGGCGAGATGATGATCGGCTGGAACCACTTCAACGTCGGGGGCCTGTTCGTGGTGCCGTACCTCCTGCCCATCGCCGTGTTCCTGGTCCTGCTCATGTACGGCATGAAGAAGAGCGCCTGATGAAGATCGGAGAACTCCTCCTCGAAGCGCAGCTCGTCACCGAAGCGCAGATCGACGAGGCGCTGGCCTCCGCCAGTGGCATGCGCCTGGGCTCGGCGCTGATCGCGCTGCGCTACGTCGAGCCCGACGCCGTCGCGCGTTGCCTGGCCCAGCAGCTCGGCGTGCCACCAGCCAGGTCGGCCGACCTGATCTCGCCCGACCCGGCGGCGCTCGCCATCGTCCCCAGCGCGCTCCAGCAACGGATCTGGGCCCTGCCCTACAAGGTGCACGGCACCGGCGCGGTGCGGGTGCTCGAGGTCGCCATGCGCGATCCCGAGAACCGCGGCGCCATCAACGAGCTCGGCCTCGCCGCCGGCATGAAGATCGATGCGCGCGTGGCCCCCGAGCTCCTGCTCAAGGAAGCGCTCCACCCGCGCACCGAGCTACCCCCGTCGCGCGGTGCCGCGGCACCGGGCGACGGCGACGGCGGCCTCGAGCTCGATCTCGACAAGGTCGGCCCGCCGACGGGCCACGGCCGTCGTGGGGCGCAGGCCTACCAGCGGAGCACCCGCCCACCGCCGGCAGCCGCCGCGCCGGGAACGCCTGGCAAGCCGGCGGAGCTGCCGCTGCCTCCGCTGAAGTACGACGAGGGTCCCGACACCGCCAAGACCGTCAGCCAGGTCTTCAAGCTGGTGTTCGGCATCGCCGCGATCGTCGCGGTGGTGTTCGTGGGCCTGCGCTTCAAGAAGTGCATGACCTCGACCACCAAGGCGGTCAAGGGGCACTACGACTCCAAGCTGCTCAAGCTGTCCATCGACTTCCCGCCCGACAACGGCTGGCGGGTCGCGCCCCAGCAACGCGTCGACATGGGCGCGGCCAAGTCGGAGTTCTTCTACCGCGGTGGTGTGCCCGAGGCGCCGGTGGTGTCGATCGTGCTGGCGCGCGGCCCGGCCGAGGATGTCGGCACCGCCGCCAACCGCGCCCTCACCGACCTCATCAAGGACGCGAGCATGATGACCTGCGACGCCTCGCCCGATCGGCCCGGCGCGACCGTGTGCAAGGGCGGCGGCAAGCTGACCCTGTTCGGGCGCAAGCGCGGCTTCGTGCAGATCGACGTGCACGCGTGGATCATCGGGACCGGTGAGCTGGTGATGGCGGTGTGCATCAACCCCGACTACACCCTGTCCGAGAACCAGTACATCCTGTCGTCGATCGTCGAGATCGAGTGACGGCGTCGAGCTACGGCGCGACCGAGAACTTCCACCGCACCGCCTCCTCGCCCACGCCGACCGCCCTGTTGGCCGCGCGGTAGCTGAAGCGCAGGCTGCCGGTGGCCTCGTAGCTGCCCTTCACCGAGCCGCGGCAGCCGACCACCGCGGTGAGCGTGCGGCCGGTCATCTTGATGGCGGCGCCCTTGAGCACGGTGCTTTCGCAGGTGACGTCGGGTGGCAGCCGCAGGTTGATCTCGGGCTGCACGCTGACGTCGAAGTCGAGCCAGCCGGCCAGGTTGGCCTCGACCGTCAACTCGAAGCGCTCGCCCTTCTTGATCGGCGTGGCCGGGCAGGTGCCGCGAACCGTGAAGGTCTTGATCGCCTCGACCAGCGCCGTCACCTTCTGATCGCGCGCGTCGAGCTGATCGGGATCGCCGTTGTGGGTGACCAGGGCAACCTTGCCGTCGACGTCCATGACGATCGACATGGGCAGCGCCGCGCCGATGCTCATCTTCTTGAACAGCGCCGCCACCGACTTGCCGTAGGCAACCGCGCCGGCGCCGACCTCGCCGCGGACCGGATCGAGCTTCTTCGCGTCGCGCTTGCTGCCGTTGATGTACGCGATCACGTAGATGCTGCCCTGCTCGCGCATGTTGAACATGCGGGACAGATCGGTCTTGCAGTCCTCGATCTTGGGCTTGCAGAACCAGTGCACCACCACCTTGCCGGCGGCGTCGCTGCCGCTGGGGCTGCCCTCGAGCCAGTCCTTGGCGGTGGGCCAGATCCAGGCCTCGCCCACCGCCGGGCCCTCGGCGCGGGCCGGCGTGGCGGGAGCGAAGAGCGCGAGCGTGACGACGGCGGCGACGGAGCCCAGGAGGGCGCGACCCGGAAGCTTCATGCCCCGATCATAGCTTCTCGGCCGGCTGGCGGCGCACGTACGTGTTGGTGACCGGCTTGCCGCGCCGCGTGATCTCCACCACCAGCTTGTCCGCATCCCGGACCGACGTGTAGACCTCGAGGGCCTTGTCCATGGACGTGATCGCCATGCCGTTGACACTGTGGATGGTGTCGCCGTTGCTGAACCCGAGCCGGACCCACATCGAGCTCGGCCGGATGGCGTAGAGCTTGAAGCCGTTGGGCTTGCCGTTCTTCACTGACGGCACGACGCGGGCGCCCCTGGTGAACTTCATCGGGTCGGCGAGGAGCGCGTCGGCATCGACCTCCCAGGTCGCTGGCCCGGTCTGCTTGATCAGCTTGTCGAGCTCGGCGTCGGCCGCACCGGGCGTGGGGTCGGCGACCAGGGGCGGCGGGGTCGGCTCGGTGACCCGCGTGCGCAGGAGCAAGGGCTTCTTCTTGCGCATCACCTCGACGTACGCGACCGCCTTGTAGCGCAGCCCGATCGCCTTCTGGGGCACCTGTGTCGACCTGGCGATGGCCTCGCCATCGACGGCGACGATCACGTCACCGGTGCGCACACCCAGCGCGTACCAGGGCCCGGCCGGATCGACCTTGGTCACCAGCGCAACCGGGGCCACGTCGTCGAGCGTGAGCCCGCCGCCGAACTCGATGCCGATCAGGTTCTCGGACTCGACCTCACCAGCGACGACCGAGGGTTTGCCCGGCACCTGCGCGACCGCGACCTCGACCAACGACACCAGCAGGACGGCGACGGCGATTCGCATGCGCATCCGCGAGCTATACGCCTACGAGGGCGGCGCTGCCAGCAGATCGCGGAGGTCCGCGGGCGCGGAGACCGGCGCCGAGCACACCGGCCCGCGACACACGAACGCGCGCGCCTTGCCGCCGGCCGCGGTCTTGCCCTCGAGCACCGACGCCGCCGCCCACGGGCCGACGATCAGCCGCGCCGGCGCGTAGGGCGTGCGCGCCGCGGCCAGGAGCTCCTCGCGCCCGGCGCCGTCGGTGATGACCACGCACTGGGCGTGCAGGAACAGGTCGAGGGCGCTCAGGAGCCGCGCCGCGCCCAGCGGCCCCAGCGCACCCGAGGCCAGGCGCCGCGCCAGGTAGCGCTCGGCCAGGCCCAGCGCCTCGTCGTCACCGGCGATGTGCCCGAGGCGCACCAGCACCTCGACCGCGACCGCGGCCCCCGAAGGCAGCGCGCCGTCGTGGTGCGACTCCGGCCGATGGATCAGCGGCTCGGGATCGTCGTGCGCGGTCAGGTAGAACACGCCGGCGCCGGCCTCCTCGCGGTAGAAGCGGCTGCGGATCGAGCCGGCCAGCGTCGCGCCGGCGTCCCACCACGATCGATCGAGCGTGGCCTCGGCCAGATCGAACATCGCCGCCGCGGTGAACGCGTAGTCGTCGAGGGTCCCGTCGAGCTTGCCGGCGCCACCCTTCCAGGTCCGGAACAGGCGGTCGCCGCCCACCATCTCGCGGCGCAAGAACTCGCCCACCCGCACCGCCAGCGCCAGCGCCGGCGCGTGCCCGGTCGCGGCCCACGCTCGGCATAGCCCGCTGACCGCCAGCGCGTTCCAGCCGGCCAGGAGCTTGTCGTCGGTGGCGGGCCGCACCCGCTTGCTCCGCGCCGCCAGGAGCTTCGCGCGCAGGCTGGCCAGGTGGGCCTCGTCGGACGAGGCGCCGCGCGGCGTGACCCGCGACAGCACGGTGGCGCCGTGCTCGAAGTTGCCGTCCTCGGTGACGCCGTAGGCGCGGGTCACGTGCATCGCCTCGAAGCCGAGCGCGGCCTCGACCTCATCGGGGCGCCACACGTAGAACTTGCCCTCCTCGCCCTCGCTGTCGGCGTCGAGGCTGGCCCACAGGCCACCGCCCGGATCGCTCATCTCGCGCCCGAGCCACGTCACCGTCTCCTCGATCACCTCGGCGAAGCGGCGTTCCTCGGTCATCGCGAAGGCGTCGCCGTAGATGCCGAGCAGTTGCCCGTTGTCGGAGAGCATCTTCTCGAAGTGCGGCACCAGCCAGTGGGTGTCGACCGAGTAGCGGGCGAAGCCGCCGCCGACGTGATCGTAGATGCCGCCGTCGGCCATCTTGCGGGCCCACAAGACGAATGCGTCGCGCGCCGGCTTGCCGAACCCGAGCCGCGACGCGCGTCCGAGCAGCTCGTGGGCCGACGTCGACGGGAACTTGGGCGCCCCGGCGAGCCCACCGTCCTCGGCGTCGCAGCGCTGCGCGATCTGCCGGCCGGCCGAGACCACCATCGACGCCGACAGCGCGCCCGGATCGCCGGCGTCAGTGCCGCGGTAGTGCTGATCGACGTGGCGCAGCCCGTCGATCAGCCCGTCGACATTCTCCATCACCTTGTCGCGTTCCTTCTCGTAGGCCTGGGCCATGGCCTTGAGCACCTTGATGAAGCCGGGCCGGCCGAAGCGGTCCTTGGGCGGGAAGTAGGTGCCGAGGAAGAACGGACGGCCGTCGGGCAGGCAGAACGCCGACAGGGGCCAGCCGCCGCCCTCGCCCAGCACCTGGAGCGCGTTCATGTAGATGGCGTCGACGTCGGGCCGCTCCTCGCGATCGACCTTCACGTTGACGTAGAGCTCGTTCATGAGGCGGGCGATCTCGTTCGACTCGAAGCTCTCGTGCGCCATCACGTGGCACCAGTGGCACGCGGCGTAGCCGATCGAGACGAACACCGGCTTGTCGAGCTTCCTGGCCAGCTCGAACGCCTCGGCGCCCCACGGAAACCAGTCGACGGGGTTGTCCTGGTGCTGGACCAGGTACGGAGAGGTCTCGCCGGCGAGCCGGTTGGCCATGGGCGAGCCTTACCATGGAGGGCGGTCAGGCACCGAATTGTGTACGCTGGCGGCGTGCCGGAGGAGCCCGACGACGGAGCCATCGCCGATGGACCGGCCGCGTTCGCGCTCTACTGGGCATACGCCACCGGCAAGGGCGTCAAGCGCGACACCGATCGCGCCATGGCGTGCCTGCGGGTCGCCGCCAGCGCCGGTCACGCCCCGGCCCAGACCGCGCTCGCCGAGGAGAGCTACGGACGAAGCAAGAACGAGGCCCTGCACTGGTTCCTGGCCGCGGCGGCCCAGGGGCACGCCGAGGGCCAGCTCGGCGCCGGCCGCATGCTCTTCTCCGGTCGCTTCATCGCGCGCGACGAGCACCGTGGACTGCAGTTGCTCGCGGAGGCCGCCGCTCAGGGCAACGCGGACGCGGTGCGCGAGCACGCGACCGCCACGCGCCAGGTCGAGGCCGCCGGCCGCAGCGACGACGAGAACCTCACCCGCGCCATCGCCGAGCACGGGCTCGAGGCCGCGGCCGGCGCGATCCGCGCGCTGGCGCTGCCGTCGACGCGCCTGGCGGCGACGCCGTGGAGCGACGAGACCCTGCCGGTCGGTGCCAGCAAGCTGGGCGGCGCGCCCGACCTCCCGGCAGGGCACACCTGGCCACAGCGCCAGGACCGCCCGCTCGCGTTCGTCGCGCAGATCGCGCGCGACGGCGGCGTGCTGTCCTTCTTCTACGATGACAGCGATCAGCCATGGGGCGGCCCGGGCGAGGAGGACGGCTGGCGGATCGAGCACCACGCCGGCGCTGACCTGGTCCGGCACCCGGGCGCGGCGACGTTCGTGTCGTGCAAGCTCGACTCGTTCACCGAGCTCACCTTGCCGCCGCCGCGCAGCGCGCTCGCCCGCAGCCTCGGCGATGCCGTGCACGGCACCTACGGCGCCCTGTACGACACGTTCACCCGCGACTACCGCCGCTCGCCACGCATCGATGGCCAGGTCCACCGCAGCGGAGGTCACCCCGACGCGATCCAGGGCGACATGACCCGGCGCATCGAGTACGGCTGGGCCGGCAAGGATCTGGACGTCGTCGATCCCGAGCTCGAAGCCGCGGCGAGAGGATGGCGCCTGCTCTTGCAGATCGACTCCGAGGATCGCGCCAACATGTGCTGGGGCGACGCCGGACGGCTCTACCTGTGGATCCGCGAGGACGATCTGCGCGCCAATCGCTGGGACACGGTGCGGCTGCAGTTGCAGTGCACGTGAGTCGGGCTGATAGTGCGCCCCATGAGGGCAGCCAGCATGGGAGTGCTCGCGGCGCTCGCCGCCTGCGGGGGTGACGACGGCATGTCCGGCGATCCCGACGCCGCCAGTGACATCGACGCCACCGGGTGCGACCGCACGCCCGCCGCCGCCGACCGCCCGCGCAACGTGGTGGTGTCGTTGCCGTACACCGACGCCGGCGCGCAGGCGTCGCGTTACCGCGTGGCGACCCTCGATGCCAGCGGCGCGCTGGCCTTCACGTCGACGACGTTCGACCTGGGCCGCAGCCTGATCGGGACCATCACGTTCACGCCCGACGGCGAGGTCGGCATCGTGGCGCAGGACGACGGCTCGCTGGGTGTCTTTCGCTTCGAGGCCGACGGCGCGACGGTGGCGGTGGTCCACGCGAGGTTCGACGGCAGCTTCTACGCCGACCGTGTGTTCATGGATCCGGCCGGCCAGGTCGCGTACGTGATCGACCCCAACACCCGCAACAACGGCGGGGGCATCTACCGCGTCGACATCGGCTGCGACGGAACCCTGACCGATCGCGGTCTGTGGATCGCGGCTCGCTCGCCCGGCGGGCTCGTGCTGCGCGGCAACCGCGCCCTGCTCGCGGCCAAGGACGTCGGCGCGTCGTCTCCGGCCGGCCACGACGTACACTGGCTGGACCTGAGCGTCGATCCGCCGGTGCGGCTTGGCAGCGCCGACATCTTCGGCGACGACGCCATCTTCGGCGGCGCGGCCGTGACCGATGATGGGCAGTTCGGACTGATCGGCGATGTATCCGGGTTCTCGAGCGAGGCCAACAGCGTCGCCGTCGTACGCATCGTCGGCGATGTCCTGACCTCGGCGCAGCGACTCACGCCGGTCGAGGACCCGCTGTCGATCGTGGCATCTCCGTCGAATGACGCGGCGATGGTCGCCAGCGGCTTCGGCGACGCGCTGATCGCGCTCGACTACGCGCCCCCCGCGGCGACTCCGTTCAGCGTGCGCGGGCCGTTGACGTACGCGGGCGCCCGCCCCGAGCTCCCCGGCGACGCTGTGATGATCGATCGAGGCGGGTTGCGCGGGCTGGTGCTCGTCGCCGAGAACCTCGGCGTCCGCCGCGTAGGTTTCGCCGGCAGCGGCGCCGTGACCGATCTGGGCAAGACGCCCACCGGCACCGGCACCGGCAACATCGTCGGCACGATCGGCGTACAGCCGTAGACCCGCCCTCGACGCGGTCTGCTGCTACCCGACTCGCACGTCGATCACATCATCGACGGCCCAGTCCCAGATCTCGTGGCCGTGATCGGGCCACTGTCCGCCCTTCGTGCTCGTGGTCAGCTCGAGCTCGTAGCGGCAGCTCACCTGGTACAGCCCTGGCTTCGTGATGGCGACCCATCTCGACAGGTCCTCGCGGCGCTCCAGCGTCTTCCCCGGCTCGAGCGGCTGGATCGATCCGATGCCGCCGAAATCCGGAGCATCGACGACCGCGAGCGCATCGCCGCCCATCTTCGCGCCGAACAGGAACCGGTTGTCGCGGGCGCCGCGCTGGCGCCCGCCGGTGTTGAACCACACCGGCGTGGTGCCACCGTTGTCGAGCGTCAGCACGATCTCCAGCGGCTTGCCGACCACGAACGGCCCTTTCGGATTCCATCGTCCGACCAGCCCCGCGCCCAGCGGCGCTCGATCGCGCCTCGTCACCCGCCACAGCCGGGCGACCTCGTCGGCCGTCGCCCGGTCCAGCCGCCACGACGCCGAGCCCTTGGCGCCGCTGGCGCCGAACCCGCTGCCCCACGACTCGGCGTTCAGCACGCCGCGCCGCATCGCCAGCACCGGGCTGTCCTTGGGCAACACCTCGAGCTGCACCACCGCGACGTAGGCGTCGTTGGCATTCGACACCGAGAACACGCCGCTGCCCAGCGTCCTCAGCAGCCCGCCGCCACCGCGGCCGCGGCCCCGGGCGTACACCTTGCCCGGCACCCGCGCCGCCTGCCGCACCCGTCTGGCGTCCGCCTTCCGGACACCTCCGACCGACGCCCCCGCGACCGCGATCGGCGCCATCACGACCCCCAGGATCAACGAGCGGCGAGTGATCATCGGCGCAAGGTTCCCACACCCTCCGATCCCTGTCCAATCATCTGTAATTACTGCACAAATTGACCACCGCGCCGGCTTCCGCCAGGCCCCGGAATCCGCTAGGAATGACTGCTTTGTCCGACCCGTCGTCTCTGCCTTCCAACATCACGCCGATCGCGATCGAAGAGGAGATGACCTCCTCGTTCATGGACTACGCCATGAGCGTGATCGGGTCTCGCGCGCCCCCCGAGGCGCGCGACGGCCTCAAGCCGGTGCACC
>SXGT01227662.1_pt1 | contig 15228 bp, 9 predicted proteins | sample 3176221 | NCBI WGS metagenome assembly SXGT01 (sample SAMN11356862, study PRJNA531348) | freshwater metagenome | isolation source: freshwater sample F1-120 | place: China: Fuxian Lake, Yuxi | collected 2017-12-25
ATTCAAGAAATTATCTTGTATCTGGGGATGTTCATCAAATCCGACCCGCATTTATTTACCGATATGCACACGGTCCGGGTTGGTCATATTTTGCAATTGTTGAGTGTCAGACAACAGCGCGAATTAGGCTGTGATACTTTTGACCAAGCGTTTACTGCCATTTTGTCGTTATCGCCTTATCGGCTGTCGCGTAAAGTCAAAGAAACGCTGGAAGATTACAGCAAAACCGAAGAACAACTGGATTTGGCCGAGACTTTGCACTACGACGGAGATAGCCGTGAAATTAGCAAAGCGCGATTCTCTATCAGTATGGACCCTAAAGACATGGGGGATTCGCTAGATTGGTATGCTTGGCGAGAGCAACAAGGCAGCGTCGGACGAGAAAACAACGCCTTTTTTAGTTGTGTCTGGGATATTCTGCATCACTGTAATGGACTCGTGATCGGCGAAAAACTCAATAGTAAAAACCGTCTGGATAGCGAAACCACCTTAGCGCAAATGACCGCTGGGGAGCAAAGCTTTAAATTACATGTCAGTCATTTGCTCAACAAAATCCAAGCGCCAGTGTATCGGCAGTTAACCGTTGAAACCTTAAAAGCCATCGCCTCCGTCTTACGTGAAAATACCGCAGTCCATATCGAAGATACGCTAGTCGTAGATATTATTCTAGGGCATGCGGTGAAGCGTAATTGGTTAAGAATTCACCCCGAACACGAAGATAGCTACGATCAGCATATTGCAGATGCCTGGCAAGCCTTTTATCATGCGCCGCCACACAAAGCTGCCAATGGTGTATTGGATGCCTTGGTGTATTTATTGGATCATGGCGAGCGATAAGGGTAGAGGTTAAGAGCGTAGTAGGCGCGCAAAGTTATAGTGGTTTTTCATTATAACTTTGGGTGCGCGTCGTTAATCTGCCAAAAGTAGCGGCAGTCTGTAGCTTTTGGTCTCAAGCAATTACTTGTAAGCCATTTTTTCTGCACTAAGCTCAATCGCTTTAATGATGCACCTTGCGGGTGTTTTTCGCCGCGTTCCCACTGGCTGACCAAGCCTGTGGTGGCATTCAAATAACTGGCTAAACTATTGTTGGGGCATCGCAAAATAACTCGCTTAGGATTATATTTTCAAGGCTGATTGGGTACTTAAATTTTATCCTGCGAGCTGCCAAAATAAAGAGTTTTACAGCGTTAAATTCGGATTAAGCGGTATCTTGATCATGCCCATGCAGTTTATTAAGTACCCCCATACTCACAAAGATAAACATGCCAAAGCTGATCACAATGGTATTGACGCTACACTCAAAATGCAGCATAAGCGCATAGCCGCCTAGCATTAATAATATCGATAAGTTTTCATTAAAATTTTGCACGGCGATGGAGTGTCCTGCGCCCATCAGTTGATAACCACGATGTTGCAATAAGGCGTTCATCGGGATCACAAAGACGCCTGCTAAGGTACCAATAATTACCAGCATCAGTATGGCAATACGCCAATCACTGACCCAGGCCATGGCGGCGACTACGATGCCCATTAACATGCCCATGGGTAAGACTTTAACCGCATGTTCCAAGACGACTGCTTTTGCGGCGATCACCGAACCAATCGCTAAACCCACGGCGACGACTGCGGTTAATTGCGTAGCTTGTGCTAATTCTAGCTGTAATGCACTCGCGGCCCAGAGCAAAATAATAAAGCGTAAGGTCGTGCCCGCCCCCCAAAAAATGGACGTTACCGCCAGCGAAACTTGACCTAACGGATCACGCCATAAGGCCAAAAGTGACCGCCAAAAATCTATGAGCAAAAATTTAATACTACTTTGTTTACACGCATGTTCGATGGGGAGTTTCGGGATATAGAGATTCACTAGCGCTGCGATTAAATAAATACCCAAAACTATACTGATCGCAAATTTGGGGATATTTGTCACTGAAAATGCAGGTAAATAGTGTTGCATCAGGGTTTCAATATTCGGGCTGATCAACATGCCGCCCAAAATTGCGCCTAAAATAATCGCGGCGACGGTCAGGCCTTCCATCCAACCGTTAGCCCACACCAAACGTTGAGCTGGGAGATATTCCGCCAAAATGCCATATTTAGCCGGAGAATACATGGCCGCACCGATCCCTACAAAGCCATAGGCGATTAAAGGATGTAATCCCAACAACATCGCTGCACAGCCCAGCATTTTTATGCTGTTACTGATTAACATCACCCGACCTTTGGGTAAGGCATCCGCATAGATACCCACAAATGGGGCTAACACGATAAAGGCAAAGACAAAGAACTGTTGTAATACCGGGGTTTGCCAAGCCGGGGCTTGCAGGTATTTCAGTAAGGCAATGGCTGCAAATAAGAGCGCGTTGTCGGCTAAGGATGAAAAAAATTGTGCGCTTAGTATGATATAAAAGCCTCGATTCATACCGCTTCCAATAGTGCTTCTGACTCTAATTGCATCTGCCATTGAATCAATTCTAAACTGCCGTCAAAGTGTTCGACGATTGCGGTACAACTTTCGACAAAATCCCCGGTATTGATATACATAAACTGCTCGATAGCTTTCATTTCGGCGTGATGAATATGCCCACAGACGACGCCGTCCAAGTGCTCGTCTTTAAGTGTTTGGACAATGTTGGTTTCGTAATCAGAAATAAATTGCACAACATTTTTAACTTTGTATTTAATAAAGCTGGCCAATGAAAATTGCGAACGTAAACCGAGTAATTTACGTAATAGCCGCAATATGCGGTTTATCTCAATCAAAAAATCATAGCCTTTGCTTCCAAGACGCGCGATCCATTGATGATGTTTGGCGATGGTGTCGTAGATGTCGCCGTGAATAATCAGTAATTTTTTCCCTTGCAGGGTCGTGTGCACATCAGAATTTTTGACCACGATGTCACCGAATACATAATTGTCATATTCGCGAACATTTTCATCGTGGTTGCCTGGAATATAAATCACTTGCGTGCCATGCCGCGCTTTACGCAAGATCTTCTGAATGACGGTATTGTGTTCGCGTGGCCAGTACATTTTGCGCGATAAGGCCCAAAAATCCACGATGTCGCCGACTAAGTACAATTTTTCACTTTCGGTATGTTTTAAAAAATCTAGCAACATATCGGCCTGACATTGGGTCGAGCCTAAATGTAAATCTGAAATCCAGATGGTTTTGAAGGAGTTTGTATTCATAAAATATTGATTTATATAAGCCAAGAAAAGATCTCTAGCTAATAGTTTGCCAGTCACTCGCGTCTTTAGGAGCACACGCATGACTCACGCTAACCAATACTCTAATAACTGTTTATGACAGCGGCGTGTCCTTTTAACGAAGATTTGGTGACAGCCAAATGTGAATAGCCAAAAAATTTGCGGCAGCAACATTGGGCAGACGTTTTCACAAAGCTGCAATATTTGCTCAGTATGCTTATCCAGTAATCTTAATTACTGGAGATTTTTGTGTTGTTACCTAAACAGAGCGTAGGTGCGTTGTTGCTGTTTACGCTACTAACCCTCAGTGGCTGTAATGGCTTAAGCGAATCTAATGCGCTAAAGCCGACCCTACGAGCAGTGGAATTGAATTGGAAAGATTTTTATAAACTCCCGGTCGGGCCGTTAGGTTTAGAGCCTACCCCTAAATTACTCAGTTTGGCCAATAAAGCAGTGCGTTTACACGGCTATATGGTGCAAGAAGAGGAACCGCAAACGGGGGTTTTTCTATTAACCCCGATGCCCGTCAGTCTAGCGGAACAAGAAGATGGCCCTGCCGACGATTTACCTGCAACTACGATGTTCGTGCATATGCCGGAAGCTGATAAACAGCAAGCCATGAAGTTTCGTGCAGGACTTTGGGAATTAGAAGGCACGCTAGTTCTTGGAAATCAGGAAGAGCCCGGTGGACGAGTGTCGTATGCACGCTTAATGCTGAATTAATCGAGTTATATATTATCAATAGGAAAACCAATGAAAAACCGTGTTTTATTAATGAGTATGGCTACGCTTTTAGGTTTAGGCGCTAGCGCCGCCATGGCGGATCCTAAAATATCGCGGATGTCGCCACCTAGCCAATTATTCGCCACTGCGGGTGCGCAAGCCGCGCCGATGATTTCGCGCTTTTTACCTGGACAACGCTTTGATTTACAAGCGACTATCATTCCTGATGCCGGCAGCAGTATTACCCAAATCTTTGGTGCGATTGACGATGTGCCCCTAAGTGCTCCCGCAGGTGTAATCAGTATTGTTCCGGCAACAGCTATTGTAAAGGCCTCGCCCGGTGCGGTCGTGGCTTCTTTACGCGGCTATTCGAATGCCACCGTCGGCGTACATACCTTGACGATTTCGGCAACGCAAAGCAATGGTAAAACCGTCACTGCCAAAGGCAATTTTGAAATTGTCGGTCTACAAACAGGCACGAACAAAATCAAAAATGTTATTTTTATGTTAGGTGACGGTATGGGTGCCAGCCAACGCACTGCCGCACGTATCATGATGAATGGTTACTCACAGGGTAAAGTGAATACCAAGATGGCGATGGATACGTTCCCGAATACCGCGATGATTATGACCGCGTCGTTAAATTCTATCGTGACCGATTCTGCGCCCGGTATGCAAAATTATGTAACGGGTAACAAAGCGCAAAATAACCAAGAAGGCGTGTGGCCGGATGATACTTCGGATAAATTTGATAATCCGCGTGTGGAATATGTCTCTGAATATTTAGCTCGTACCCAAGGTAAAAAACTGGGCATCGTCACTACCGCCGATGTATTTGATGCTACGCCAGCTTCGAATGCAATCCATACCCAAGACCGCGGTGCAGGCACGGGGATTGTGGATCAGTTCTTTGATGATGCAGACAAAACGGGCTTAACGGTCCTGATGGGCGGTGGTCGTAAATGGTTCTTGCCTGCTACAGCGGTTGGTTCAGCGCGTAGCGATAGCAGCGATTATGTCTTACCGTCAGATGTGGTCGCAGGTTGGAATGTGGCCTCAGGTAAATTGGATAAATCGCGGGATTTAATCGCCGAGTTCCAAGCCGCAGGCTGGAGCTATGCCCCGGACAAAACCACCTTAACAGCAGGCAATACCCCGAAAAAACTGTTGGGTTTGTTTGCGTTTTCGAATATGAATGTGGCTTTGGATAAAATCGATGGTCGTCGTGGCAGTTCAAAAGTTGTCAGCGATTACGGTTTTACCGATCAGCCGTTGTTGGATGAAATGACTAGCAAAGCGCTGCAAGTGTTAGACGCTAACAGTCCACAAGGTTTTGTGCTGATGGTTGAAGCCGCTTCTATTGATAAACAAGCGCACAACATGGATACCGAACGGATGCTATTAGATGTCATCGAATTTGATCATGCCATTAAAGTGGCTCAAGACTATGCCAAAGCACACACTGATACGTTAGTTATTGTGACCGCCGATCATGAAACTGCAGGCACCACGATTATTGGTGCGTCAAAAGTCACAGATGCGGTATTACAAACTAAAGAAGCAACTGTAAAGACAATGCGTGATGATGTCGTCGGTAACTATGATGCGGCGGGCTTTCCTAAATATACGCTGGCAGCCGATGGTTTCCCGACCACCACTAACGTTGATTACCGTTTATTAATCGGATATGGCGCTAACGCGGATCGTAACGAAGACTGGCGTACTAATCCAGAACCGATCCATGACACGCAACAATCTTTAGACAAGACTGCGCCACTGTTGTCGGCACCTAAGTTGAATACCTATGATACCGATGCCCGTAATATACGTGATGCCGATAAAGGCTTGTTTATTACCGGACAAGTAGCAGGCAGTTCCGCTGTGCATTCTGGTGGTGATATTCCATTGTCAGCCTATGGCTTAGGCAGTGATTTATTTAAAGGCACTATCGATAATACCGATGTGTTCTTTGCACTGATGCAAGGTGTGGTTGGCGGTACCAGCTTTAAATAATCTTATGTATTCGCTCCAGCTGTCATCCATTATCAGGATGGTGGCTGGACGTAATTACAAAACCCACAGAGTGAAAGTTGAAATTTTAGATATGCGTTCATGCATAGCACGCTTGCTGTATGAATGAATTTCTAAGCTTTACTGCTAAACCCACTTATGAAAAAAGCCAAAATTAAAAAGCACAAACTGCTACTGCGCCATCTGACGTTGGATGATTACGAAAATATTGCCGTTTTGATGGAGCATGTCTACGGTAATCTCGGCGGTGCTTGGAAACAAGAGCAATATGTTTCCCAAATCACGCGCTTTAAGGAAGGCCAAATCGTGATTGAAGATAATGGCGTCCTGGTTGCCGCCGCTTTAACCATGATCGTCGATTACGCCCGCTTTGGCGACGTGCATACCTATGCGCAAATTACGGGTGATGGCTATCTTACCCATCATGACCCGCACGGTGATACCTTGTATGGCGTGGATATTTTTGTGCATCCCAAATACCGGGGGCTACGCTTAGGACGCAGGCTTTATGATGCACGTAAAGAGTTATGCCGCAATTTAAACTTGCGCCGTTTTATCGCCGGCGGACGTATTCCGGGCTATGCTAACTATGCCGATAGCTTATCGCCCGTCCGCTATATTGAAGAAGTCAAAAACCGGGAAATTTTCGATCCAGTGTTATCTTTTCAGTTAGCCAACGGCTTCCATGTGCGTAAACTGATTACTGGTTATTTACCCGTGGATGCCGAATCCAAAGGTTATGCGACGCTGTTGGAATGGGTGAATCTGGATTATGTCGATAAACTCCCGAGTTTAGGCAGCCGTAAAAGCGTCATCCGTTTAGGCTTGGTGCAGTGGCAAATGCGCAGCATGACCAGTGTAGAAGAACTTTTGAAACACGCGGAATTTTTTATTGATGCGGTGGCAGGCTACCAAGCGGATTTCGTGCTGTTTCCTGAATATATCAGCGCGCCATTAATGGGCTTGTTTAACGATAAAAACCCTCCCGATGCCATTCGAGCGTTGGCAGGCTTTAGCCGTGAAATTCGTAATGGCTTGCTTGAAATGGCGATGTCTTACAATATCAATATTATCGCAGGCTCCTTACCGGAATACAGTGCGCACGAGTTATACAACGTCTCCTGGTTACTTCGCCGCGATGGCACGTTTGAAGCACAATACAAAATCCATGTCACTATTGACGAAGTCAGCTGTTGGGGGGTACAGGGTGGCGATGCCTTAAAAGTGTTTGATACTGATTGCGGCAAAATTGCAGTGCTGATATGTTTTGACTCAGAATTTCCAGAATTAGCGCGCTTAGCGGCGTTAAAAGGGGCTGAAGTCATTTTTGTGCCATTCTGGACCGATACCAAAAACGCCTACCAACGGGTGCGTTATTGCTCACAGGCCCGCGCCATAGAAAACGAGTGTTTTGTGGTGATTACGGGGAGTGTCGGCAATCTTCCTCACGCGGAAAACATGGATATTCAATATGCCCAGGCGGCGATTTTTAGTCCCAGTGATTTTTCTTTTCCGCATGATGCCATTCTGGCAGAAGCTACACCGAACACCGAAATGACCTTGATTGCCGATGTGAACTTGGATTTATTAAAACAAGTGCGTAGCCGAGGTGCGGTCAGAAACCTGAGTAAACGACGCACGGATTTATATCGCTTGGAGTGGTTGTAGGATATAGGGTCCGCTACGCCTAACTTCTGGGATGCACAACAATTGACTCACAATGTTAGGCGGGGGCGTAGCCGACTAAAGATACGCTCCATCGTTAAGCCCACTGGTGCTGTTTCCGTTACTCCATAGCCATCTTGTAATAGTGCTCTGCCTTTCGGCGTAAGGCTTCAACGACAAGAGGGTCAACATGACCTGATGCCACAAACTCAGTCATATAGTCCATAATTGCGTCAGCTTCCATGTGGTGACGATAAGGACGATCTTGGCACAATGCTTGGAATATATCAGCAACACTAATAATCCTGCACTCTAAATCCAATGCTTCTTGATGTGTTTGAAAAGGATACCCATTCCCCAACAAGTTTTCATGGTGGTAGCCCGCCCATTTTGGAATCTTAGAATTGGGGAACACTCTATTTAAAAGACGAAAAGTATCGTAACTATGGCGGTGCATGCCTGCGAGTTCAATGGGCGTAAGTTTGCAGGGCTTATTGATAATGTCTTCAGAGACTCTCAGTTTACCAATGTCGTGCAGCAAGCCAGCGATTTCTATTTGCTCCAAGTCGCTGCCTGTAATACCCATATCGACCGCTAACTGACGTGCAATTTGTGCCACTCTAATTGAATGATCGTGGGTGTAATGGGATTTGGCGTCAACAACACGTGAGAATAACAAGGCTAAAGCTTTTATTGTTGTGTAATCTAAAGCGATCGCTTGAACCTGCTCGCCCAGCTGACGCAAATCTTCATCCAGATATTCCGGCTCCATTGCCAACCAAAACGCTTCAACACTTGCTACGGCAGAAAAAGCACGGACTAATTCAGGTGCAAATAAGCTACCGGAGAAGGATGCTATCAGTGCAATGATATTCTTAAATTCAATCAAAATCAGTTCTTGATTCAAAAATGGCGCTTGTAGCACATCAACGCGATCAACTAAAAATAACAAATTACTGAGTAATTGTGTCTTTAAATCTAGGGGTAAATGGATCAGATTTTCCCAGCGGGTATGATGGTAGCGTATTGCTGGGGCGTATTGGGCGAGCGGTGGACAGGCTGACAAGTACTCTGCACCTCTAATACAGTGCTCTTCTGCACCTTCCCACTCTAATTCCCCAATAATTTTTTTATGTTCGTAAATTCTGGAGACGCCACAGTCATGCAGCATACCTGCATAAAGTATCGATAGACACTCTGCTTCAGACCAGCCCAAAAACTCAGCTACACGCAGCGCCATGATCGCAACACGTTTGCCATGCTTGATTTCATCAACCCCGACCAAGTCAAGGGCTGAGCTTAAGGCCGTAATGCTGTTATAAAGGTTAATATATTGATGACCCATGATCGTATTTACTCTTTAAATCTATGCAAAAGATCGTTTTTTCCACAGCAGAGGTAGATAGTCTGGCATATTAGTCTATCCGGCTGCAACAGACGGATTATTTGCTCACCTTGTTTCTGCCTGCTTGTTTTGCTCGGTAAAGCGCTTTATCGGCTTCATTGAGAAGCATTTCAATGTTTGTACTCTTGTCTGTGAGGTCTGCCACACCAATAGAAATCGTAAAATAGATTTGCAGTCCTATGGGTAAATTAACCTCGGTTATAGCAACCACTTCGCGTAATCGTTCTGCGACTTCGATAGCGTTATCTATCGGAGTTTCCGGCAAAATTATCCCAAATTCTTCCCCTCCCAAACGCCCTGTGATATCGACATCACGCAACACTTCCCAAAAGATAACGGCTAATTTTTGCAGCACAAAATCGCCAGAGGGATGTCCGTAGGCATCATTGATGTTTTTGAAATGGTCAATATCCAACATCAGCACTGAAAAAGTGCTCTCATAACGCCGGGTGCGTTTTAGCTCGGCCTCGCCTTGTTCCATGAAACTGCGGCGATTAGGCAGGCCTGTTAAGTAATCAAGATAAGCCTGACGATTCAACTCCTCTTCTAAATGTTTGCGTTCCGTGATATCCACGGCAGTGGGTAGCAGTCCTATAATCTCTCCAGAACTATCCAAAACCGGAGTAATTTGAAAATCGATAGGCACCAAATCATTCCCCATTTTTACCTGCACGTCATAGCGACTGGATACTCCGCGTTGTGCCGCGTGGATTGCCGTGATTAATTGCATCCTGACCTCAGCGTTATAATTCCACCAAGGCGCATCATAAAAATAATGTCCGACGACATCTTCCCGGCGATAGCCAGCCCGCTCTAATGGTGCTTTATTCACTTCTTCAACCACACCATTAGGATCAAGCAGGGCAACATAAGCAAATAAATTGTCCAGAATGCGTTTAAGTCTTACGCTGTTTTCTCGGATTAATTCTTCGTTATGTTTGTACTCAGTGATGTCATCAAAGGTGGAGTAAACATAATCAACTTCTGTGCTATCTTGCTTAAAGACGGGCGTAGCAAATACTTCTATCCAGACCGTATCTGCAACTCGCGGGTTTTTAATACCCATGACCACGCCATTGACGGGTTTTCCGGTTTTAATGGCAACCATGGTTGGGTGTAACTCCCCTGGAAATGGCGCCCCAGTTTCATCAATAGCGCACCACTGCGGGTCCATGGAGGTTCGTCCTTGCATTTGCGCTAAGGTTAATCCCAGAATTCGTTCTGCAGAAGGATTCGCTGAAATAATTCGCCCGTGGGTATCTTGGTAGACTAACCCTTGGGCAACGGTATCAAACAAAGTGCGATAAATTTCCTCGGCGTGCCTTAATTTTTCTTCCTGAGCTTTGCGTTCGCTAATAACCTCAAATAGCAAAACAAAATGTGCGCGTTTTGGGCTGAACACCGACAGCGAAAGCCATAACCCCAGCGCATTCAGATAATACTCAAATTTAACCGGATCACTGCCCACAGCAACCGCGTCAACTTTCAAAAAAATATCAGGGTCTGATTGCCTGATGCTGGGAATGACGTCAGCTACCTGCTTATTAATGACATTTCTAAGACCCGTCAACTCTTCAAAGGCTTGGTTCGTATAGAGAAAAATAAAGTCTTTTGGCAAACCAGTTTCATAGAGCATCTGGCAGTAAGCTACCCCATTAAGCGTGTGGTCGAGTATTTGCCTAAAGAAGTCGCTATCATCTTGTGCGTCAATATCTTGCTTAGTGAACACTTGGCCTCCCAACAGTCTTAGATGTTGTTTGCGTATGCCTTGCTGTATAAAAACCTGAGATCTTGCGCACTCGTGTTACTCCCTGCAATTTGCCGCTGAATTGCTGCGAGTAATCCAGTATCAGCTTATACGTTGGTTTAGAGCATGCTGTCGTAATGCTTGTTCTAGCGGTTTTCAGTGAATCAAATGGTCACTGATCTTTAAGCTAGTTTTGTGCACGTAGCCCCTCATAGGAAAGCCGGAAAGGCCTTGGATATTACATGCTGTCCCGAAACAGTTTTAAGAGCTCGTGATAGCCAGCAGGATCGGAATTAAAATCTGATACGGTGAGAGATTTAGTCATAAATTGATTAAAACCAGGGATGGATTGGGTGGCTTGATCATTAAAATTATAAAATCCCATGGACCAATCCCGAAACTGCCTTTCAGTGAGTTCTCCCTCTTCGATAATCGTGGCACCCTGATGTTCCGAATCAGATTGAATTCTGTCGTAAAGTTTCCTAACCACCGCTGCTTCCCCCTCAAGCACCTGAAGAAAAGTCCCATCCTTATAAAGTAATATGCCCGTTATTCCAAGTTGGCTATTGTTTTTTCTGGATTTATTTAATAACTCGATTAGATCATCTTCACTGAATAATTTAACAGCGGAGCTGATATAGATCAGATAAATCATTTTTGGTATTCCCCTATTAAGCGCATAAAGCGCTTGCACTATTGATTATTAATTGAGCGTATAGCTACTAGTACTCAGTCAAACTTAATTTATCGGGTAAAAAAACATTCATACCCCGTGATCTTAAATTACAGTAAAACTATTCCATTAGATTAAGGTAAACGACATTATCCCTTTTGCCACCCCCCGATAACTACGAGGAGCGCAAGACATGAGCGGTCACTGGGCCGCCTAATGACTCATGACATCCAGGCATTCGCACTTCGTGTGCTGACGCATCCAAATCTGTTCCTGACAGATTTGTCTTTGAATACTTTCTTTTCGACTGCATGGATGCCACCACTAAAGGGTGGTCTATGGACAGAAGTAGAGCAAGGCCTGGAGCAGTTGCCGAGGCGGAGCAAAAGAAAGTATTTCGCCCTCGGGTGCGAGAACCCGATTAAAACAGCGTCGCGATAGCGACACCTAATCGACAAATTAACATTGATGTAGTACTAGTCTTAACCACGCTAATGACCATTACTATAATTTTTTTCTCTTGAACACAGGTCAGTCCAAACCCTATCCAGGGCACAATCCATGTGTAAAAGGCTTTCAACAGTGACCGCCGAAAAAAGGCGTTGTCTACCAAGAACATTTTATAAATCATGCAGCCTAGAAGTGTATTAATGATTGCTGGTCACGTTAAGGTGTTCCCAATCCCGAAGCCAAGCTTCTAGTTCATCGCTAGGCATTGGACGAGCAACATAATATCCCTGAATCACATCGCAGCCTGCCGCCGCTACGCAATCCCAATCATCCTGCGACTCGACACCTTCGGCAATGATTTGCATCTCCAGGCGTTTACCTAAAGCTGCGCTAGTTTCTAGTATGGTACGTTTTAATTTGTTTTGCGATGCCCCGAATACAAAGGAGCGATCAATTTTTAACTCAGCAAAGGGTAACATTTGTAGGAGTTCAAGATTGGAGTAGGCAGTACCAAAGTCATCAATCGAAAGTTGCACACGTTTCAAACATAAGCGCGAGAGCACGTCTAGCGATACCGCCATATTCTGCATCAGACGACTTTCTGTGATTTCTAGTATCAACCGATCAATGGGAAAGTCGTAACACTTCGCTTTAAAAGCAATTTGTTCAGGAAATTCTATGCGTGACAAACAATCCATGGACACATTCACTGACACTTGCAGATCAATACCCCGTTGTCGCCAATTCACCCACTGGAGCATGGCCATCCCGAGCATTTGGTCAGTCAATTGGTGTATCAGTCCGGCTTTTTCCGCTTGGTTAATAAAAACAGCTGGCGCGAGGATGCCATACTCCGAATGTCGCCAACGTGCTAGCGCTTCCACGCCAGTCACTTTTCTCGTCCGAATATCTACTTGCGGTTGATAATAGGGCACCAGGGCATCGACCATACCACTACGCAATTCAATTTCATCAAGATAAAATTCCTGTGCGCTGTCGCTGTCGTTATTGCTGGTCATTAACTCCAGTAGGCTGATAAGTGCAGCTCTCTCCATGGGTTTTTGTATTGCTCCCAGCAATCGTAATTTGTTGGCAGAAGCCATGCCTTCGACCATTTGTAAGGTTCGAGGATCTTCACCACTCAACAGAATGATATTGCCTGCAAATCTAAATTGCGCCAGATAGCGCAAAAATTCCACGCCGTCCATGTCTGGCATGTTGAGGTCGCAAATCACGAGATGAAAAGCATTGCAGCGCTTTAATTCTGTGAGTGCAGATTTTGCTGAAGTAAAAGCGCAAATCGAGGTAATCCCGAGACTGTTTAGCATGATCTGCAAAGTGTCTAGCATAAATTCTTCATCATCTAATACGAGCACAGAGATGTTTTGTAGTGTTTGATCAGCCATGATTAATTAATTCCGCAACATCAAGAAAACAAGCTCCTAACCTTAACGCAAGGATGTTGATAGTATTTAGATTGCCAGTCCGTCCTGCAGACTCAAGTTGTGCACATAATTCACCCAACTGCATGGCGCCTACTGTCAAGGCTGGCGATTTTAATTTGTGGGCCAGATCGGCCACTAACGTCGGATTTCCCGATTGGACTGCACGCTCAAGTTCAGAGACCGAGTCGCGGGCGCATGTCAAAAACTTATCCAGTAGACGTCGCTGAGTAGCCATGTCACCGCCTATCATTTTCACTAAAACGTTAGCGTCCCAAACTGTTGTTTTACTAATGCGCTCAAGTGGATCTGGGGCAATCGGGAGTTCTTTAATGGGCTGTTTTCTGGGCAGCCATTTGGCAAGCATATTGTCTAAATCTGCCAGCCTAACAGGCTTAGACAGATAATCGCTCATGCCATTTTTGATGCAACGTTCTGCTTCACCCTGCAGGGCGTCGGCAGTAATTGCGATGATAGGAAACTCTGTACCCTTTGCTTCAGCCCGAATGGCTGTCGTCAGTTGAAAACCGTCCATTTTCGGCATATGGCAATCGCTCAGGAGTAGGGCATAATCCCCCGTCCGCCAGCGTAATAAAGCTTCCAGCCCATCTTCGACGGCTTCCGATGCAAAGCCTAATATGCGTAACTGCTCTTGAATAACTTCACGGTTGGTTTCGTTATCATCGGCTAAGAGTATCAATTGTCCCATGCTCTTCGCTTCATTTACGGAAGGGGCGCTTATTCGGGGTTCTCTTCTTCGGTCACCTGACTCGACTGGCTTGGATAATATTCCGGCCGCGATGGCCACCCCTTGCAAGAGTTCGGAATACAGTAATGGCTCGGTTGGCACTATAATTTTATGGCTATCGGGATTGCTCGAGCCGTCGCTGCTAGAAATACGCTTGATCAATTGTACGAGCTTGACGGGTGATGGACATCCCTCAAACATAGACGAGGTATCTTGTTCGGCATACTCTGGATCCAGAACCACGACATCAATATTCTCATATTTTTGCAATAGCTGGCGGCCAGCCTCTAAGTCTGGCGCAATAATGACCTGGGCAAATTTTGCCTGGAGATAGGCGGTCAATATTTCAGTGTAGATGGGATGCTCGGTCAAAACTAATATCGTTAAATTCGCGAGTGTCGGCACGTCTATGTGACTTTGTATCCCAGGTTCTGCAATTGATATCGGTAGTTCAACAATGAAATCAGAACCTTTGTCAAGGACACTATGGACTTGTATGTGTCCATTCAGCATTTCTACTAGACGATTGGTAATGCTGAGTCCTAGTCCAGTACCCCCAAATCGCCGAGTGGTAGTTTCATCTGCCTGGGTAAATGGAATAAACAGCGAGTTGACGGTTTCTGCCGACATGCCTATGCCGTTATCTTTCACACTGATACGCAAAATTTTCTGGCCTGTCGTCGGTTCAATAAAATCAACGCGCAACATGACTAGACCCGGCGCCTCTTCAGTACTGGAGGTAAATTTCAGGGCATTGCCAAGTAGATTGTAGAGTATCTGCTTTAAGCGTAACGGGTCTGATAATACCCATGCGGGAATTTCAGGTGCAACAAAAGTATGTAACTGAATATTTTTAGTGCATGCATTGGAAATCATCACTTGCGCTACATCTTCAACAATTTCGCGGACTTGGCTCGGGATGTATTCGATATCCATTTTCCCCGCTTCGATCTTGGAAAAATCCAGGATATCGTTCAAGAGGCTCAGCATGGAAAGCGCTGAGTCGCGAATCGTTCTGACCATGCGGTTTTGATCGCTGTTAAGTTTGGTTTGTTGCAGCACATCCAACATCCCAATGACTCCATTCATCGGTGTACGGATTTCATGGCTCATATTCGCCAAAAACTTCCCTTTTGC
>SXGT01309541.1_pt1 | contig 15228 bp, 11 predicted proteins | sample 3176221 | NCBI WGS metagenome assembly SXGT01 (sample SAMN11356862, study PRJNA531348) | freshwater metagenome | isolation source: freshwater sample F1-120 | place: China: Fuxian Lake, Yuxi | collected 2017-12-25
ACACCGCTTCAAGACAAGGATACCGTGCATGCCGGGCGGCTGGGTCGCTACGCTCCCGCCGCCCTACGCGCAGCCGTTGCCGGCAATGGCTGTCAACGCGCTTTTCGCCGGAAGGGTCATACTTTGGGGGAGCCGTCTACAGCACGACTTGCCTTGGCATTTGTGGTCATCCACTGCATACCTGACGGCCTACCCTGATACCGATACATATGTGGTCAGCCTATTCGATGCGCAATGGGATTCTGGCGGGATTCGTGTCAAGTGCGTTTATGCCGCAAAAGGTTGCCCGAACAAGGCTAGCGTATTGTGTGTTCGAAAGTAGTCAGCGAGATCGAACTCGGGTTCAAGCGGCAAAGGCGTCGTGGCCCTACTCACCCGCCGCTCTTGCTTGCCGCCACACCCGCCTTCACTTCCACCTCCGCCTGCGCCCCAATATGCCGCAACACCCGCAAGTGAATGGCGTGCACCTGGGCGTCGACCCCCAACTGCAAGTAGGGCTCCGGCGTTGTCCACGGCCCCGAAAAACCATCCAACTGCGGCGCATTCCACACCGACAGCCGCGCGCCCTCTCACCCCACCACCACCTCCACCCGATCCCTCCCCGGATCCGCCGCCTTCACCAAAAGCGCACACCACTGCCCCACCGGCATGCTCCGGCTGCGCAACGGCACCTCCAGCGCCAGCTCCGGCACGAACGCCAGCACCCCCGCCGCCAGCGGCCGCACAATCTGCGCCTGCCACACCCGGCCCTGCCCCTGACCGGCCAGCAGCAACAGCTTGAAGTACTTGTCCGCCGCCCGCTGCCACGTTCGCATGCGCGCCGCCTCAGGCTCACACACCGCCAACCACGCCTGCACCTGCGCCGCATCGGCCGGGCGCTGACCGCGCAGGTGGGCGGCAAACTGCCGGTGGGCGATGATGTCGCTGTACCGCCGCAAGGGCGAAGTGACCTGCACGTACTGCGGCACCGCCATCAGCGAATGGCTGCCCGGCTCCGTCGCCGTCGCCGAAGGCTGGGTGGCGCGCAAAACGGTGGCCACGTGGGCGGCATCGGTGTACAGCCCCGGCGGTAGCGGCGGCTTGTGCGGCGGCGGCTGGCAGCGGTACGGCAGCGGCAGGCGCAAATCGCGACCCAGCTGGCCGGCAGCGACCCCGGCAGCAATCATCGCTTCGGTCACCACCCGGCGCGCGGGACTGGATTGCGAGGCGTCCAGGATTCGGACTGCGCCAAATCGCGGCGCGCGCACGTCCACCTCAGACTTGTAGAGCAGCCACGCGCCGTCGGCGATGCGCCGCTTCTCGCGCAGCTGCGCGAACTGCCACAGCAGCTTGGCGTAAGCCACCTGCGCTGGGTCGCCCGCGGCACCTTGCAGCCAGGTGTCCATCACCGAGTAGCGCCACGCCCAGCGCACACGAACCCAAAGCTCGGCCACCCGCGGGTTGCGCAGCGTGCCGTCGACGGTGACCTCGGCGAAAAACACCAGCGCCGGCCGCCAGGTATCGGCCACCAGCGACGCCACGCCTCTGCCGATGCGGTCGCACAACATCGGGCAGACCGTGCGCGGGTGGTAAAGTGTCGCCCCGCGGGCCCGTGCCGCCACATCAACGGGGTGGTCCGGCCCAAACCACAGCGACGGGTGGGCAATCGCGACCGCAATCTCAAAGCCGGCGCCTTTTGGCGCCACGTGCACAGCATCGTCGATTTCGTGGGGGTCGTCGTTGTCGATGGTCACCCAATCCAAGTCGCTGCGCGGCATGTCAGTGGGCACCAAAGGCGGGTCGTCGGCGAACTCGTGTACGGGCAACGCGGCGGCGAGGCGGTGCACGGCCGGATCGTCGTGGGGGTCGAAAGTGCCCAGCTGGACCAGCAATTCGCGCACTTCGCGGGTGGCGTCGGCGCCCGTGCAGCCTTTGCGCTCGACCCAACCGGCGGCCACGTGTGCCGCTGCTGGTGCGGTCAGCCAGGCCAGCAGTTCCCTGGCCATGGCCTCACGCTGGGCATTGGCAAGCCGGCGCCCGGTCTGCAGTTGGCGCAGCGCTTCGTCCCAACCCACCAGCTGGCGGTCGAGCTCTGCCCGGCGCAGCCGCTGGTCGCGCAGGGTCGAGCGCTCCGCGGCAGAGCGCGGCAGCAACTGGCCTCGCTCCACCGCAAACGCATCGTCGGCCAGGCCCACCGCCAACAGCGCGTCGTCGCGGTCGGTCGGCGTCTGCGCACCGTAGAGCAGTTGCGCGACCTCTCCGGTGCCGCACGGCTGGCCCAGCAGCAGCGACCACGCGGTCTCAATGGCCTCCGCCGCAGTCCGCACGCGGGCCTGAGCGATGCGCTGGGCCACCGCTTGGTTATCGGCAACCGGCACGGCAAGCGCCGCCACCAGGCCGTCGAGCGGCACGCGCACGATGTCGGGCTCGGCCAGGCCCTGCAGTTCGACCTTGCAGAACGACGGCGCCCGCACCGCCACCACCCGCCCGGCGACGAGCGCCCCGTCGTGGATGATCAAAGCAATTGCACCAACTTGCAGCAACTAATCCCCCCACAGCGCCCGCAGCCGGGTGTGGCGCCACACCGGTGCGTCGTTGGTGGCGGCGCGGCGCACCGCCCGCTCTTCGCCCACCAGCACGCAAAACCGCCGGGCGCGCGTCATCGCCGTATACAGCAGGTTGCGCTGCAGCATCGCCCACTGGCTGCCGTGGATCGGCAGCACCACCGCCGGGTACTCGCTGCCCTGGCTTTTGTGCACAGTGATCGCGTACGCGAGCGTCAGGTTTTCCAAGAACGGCGCCGGGTAGTCCACCAGGCGGTCACCGAAGCGGACGACCAGCGCGGGCAGGGTCGCGGGCGCCGTCGGCTCCGTTTCGTCGGCCGGATCCTCATCCACCTCGTCTGCGGGGTCGTCGTCGACGGTCACCACCGTGGTCCCGAGCACCACGCCGATGTCGCCGTTCGACAGCTCGAGCTTGTAGTCGTTGCGCAACTGCAGCACCTTGTCGCCGACCCGCATGCCGCCAATGGCCGGTGCGCCGTCGGGATTGAGCAGCCCGCGCAGCCGCTGGTTCAGCTCGACGACACCGAGCACGCCTTTGTGCATCGGCGCCAGCACCTGGACGTCGGTCTTGGGGTCAAAGCCGAGCTTGGGTAGGCGCTCACACACCACCTTGCACACGGTGTCGGCGATGGCCTCGGCTTCGTTGCGCGCCACGAAAAAGAAGTCGCCACCGCTCGGCGCCGAATCTGGCAGCTGCCCGGCCAGCACCGCGTGGGCGGCGCGCACGATGGACGAAGCTTCGGCCTGCCGAAACACCCGGTCCAGCCGTACGCGCGGTACTTCGGGGCATGCCAACAGATCTGCCAGCACCGCGCCCGGCCCCACCGACGGCAGCTGATCCGCATCGCCAACGAGCAAAAGCCGCGCGTAGGGCGGCAGCGCCCCCACCAGTTGCGCCATCAGCGCCGCATCGACCATCGACGCTTCGTCGACCACCACCAGGTCGGCCTCGATGGCGACCTTGCCGCGACCGGCGTCGGGTCGGCTCGGGTCGATGGCCAGCAGCCGGTGTAGCGTTTTGGCCTCCAGGCCCGCCGCCTCGGCCAGCCGCCGCGCTGCGCGACCGGTTGGCGCCGCCAGGACCACCGTGCTGTCCACGTCGTCGAGCGCCGCCAGCACCCCGCGCAGAATCGTGGTCTTGCCGGTGCCAGGCCCACCGGTCACTACCAGCAAGGGGGCCGTCAGCGCCAGCACTACCGCCTGGCGCTGCTGGCCTTCCAGGTCGAAGCCCAGCGTTTCGGCCGCTCTTCGCAGCCGGGGATCGTCGTCGGTCGCAGGCGTCGGCACCTCGGCGCACGCCGCGCGCACGTGCTCGAAGATGGCCTGTTCCGCCTGCGCCAGGTCCGGTAGCGCCAGTGCCGGCACCCGGTCACCCGTCGGGTCGCAGCTTTGCACCTCGACCAGCTTGCCGTCGGCGACCATTGCGGCAACCTGGGCCTCAATCGACTCTGCCGGCACTTCCGCCGCCACCGCTGCGGCTTGTAAAGCGCGGTCGCGCGGCGGCGCTGTGTGGCCCTGTGCCGCAAGCTCACCCAACGCAAACCGCAGGGCTGCCCGCAGCCGCTCTGGCGCGTCGAAGTGCAGGCCCTGGGCGCGCGCGACCTTGTCGGCGGTGCGAAAGCCGATGCCCTGGATCTCGTCGATGAGCGAAAACGGCCGCTCGCGCACCACCCGGCCGGTGTCGGCGGCATAGCGGGCCTGGATCTTGCGGACCAGCGACGGCCCCAAGCCCAGCCCGAACAAGAACAGCGCGGTCTGCTCGGCGGCGTCGAGCTCGCATAGCCGCGCGTGCAAGAGCTTGCGGCGCTTCTTGCCGACGATGCCCGCCAGCACCTCGACGTCGGCCTTGATCTGGTCCACCGCGGTTTCGCCAAGCTTTTCGACCACCCGCTTGGCCGTGCGCTTGCCCACGCCGCGGATGACGCCAGAGGCCAGCCACGCCGCCAGGCCCTCGGCGGACTGCGGCAGCGCCGGCTGCGCGGACTCGACCGCGAACTGCTTGCCATGCTGTGGATGCTCAGTGACCTTGCCCCACACCCGTAGGCTGTGGCCCTGCTGTACGCCCCACAGCGGGCCGACGATTTTCCAGCGGCCATGGCGCGGGTCGTCGAGCACCGCCACCGCGCGCGCACCGTCGGGGGCCTGCCATACGAAGCGCACCAGCTCGCCGCACAACGTGTCGGGGTCGGCCCCCGCGGGTTCGGGTGCGGTGGCGCTCATCGCGGGCGACTGCCTTAGGAACTGTCCCAGAATAAGTCATTCTGGGACTGGTTCCGTTTGCTAGCTTGGTGGGTCGCAAGCTCGCGTCTTTGCAAGCCGACTCGCCGCTCCACTGGTTGCAAAGCGATCGAGTGATATTCGGACAAATCCTTACGGCACCGCGATCGAAGGCAGCGCCGGCCAGCGCAGCATCACGGTCACGGTCTCGTTGTTGCGCAGCACCTCGGCTTTGCAGCCATTGGCTGTGGCACTGCACACGCGGGTGATGCGGTCGACCTGGTAGGCGGCCTTGACCTTCTTGCCGTCGATGGCCAGCACCACGTCGCCAGCCTCAAAGGGTGGCGTCTTGGCGCGCACCAGGATGCCCTTGCCCTTGTTGGCGGCAAAAATGGCCTTGGTCTCCAGGTTGGGGGCAAAGCGGTCCCACAGCGCATACACGCGGGCCTGCTGCACTTCGTCGGGCTGGGCCTTGATGGCGTCGGCGTAGCTCGGCAGCTCGGGCGCGCGCCAGTGCAGCATCGCCGGTAGGGCGTCGACCAGGTTCTCGCCGCGGGTGCGCCGACCGGGCTGGCCAAGCAGCTGATTGCCGGTCATGGCCAGCAGCCGCGTGACGCACTTTTCGATGGCAGTGGTGATACCAGGCCGCGGGTCGCCGCCGGGCGTGAACTGCGTCGGGTCGTCGGTCTGCTGCACCACCGTCCAGGCAATGCGGTTGCCGCGGCGGACGTCGTAGAGCGCGGCCTCGACGCGGATCTCGGACTCGATGCCGTGCTGGCGAAAGGTGCTCGGCTTGCCGGCCGCCTTGGCCTTCTCATCGACGATGTCTCGGACGTTGGTGGCGCGGTTTTCGGTCACCAGCACATGCAGCGCCATCCACTGCTGCCACTCGGCACCAACGTCGGTGTCGCGCGTCTGCAGATCGGTGTCGTACGACACGTTGCGGGCCTCGTCCAGGGTCTTGTTGAGGTCGAAGTCGAACAATCCCAGGACCGGCAGATCCGACTTCTGCAGCAGCAGGCGCGACACTTCCAGCGAGCGCGCGGCGACTTCCAACGCGCTGGAGTCGGGCACCGACAGCGTCACCGGCAGCAGCACCAGACCGTTCGGCCGCAGGTCAGCCGGCAGCGGTCCCTCGTCCACGACCTGCTGACCGCCGCAGCCCAACAGCAGCGCACCCGTCGCCGCCACCGTCGCCCATCCCCAAAACCCCTTGCGCATGTAGACCTCCCAGGCGGCCGAGGGTACGACCATTTGGCTGACGCGGCAATGGTTGCGGGCGGGCAGGGCGCGGCGGCGGCGGTTGGTTGGCTGTTTGGTGCGCAGCTTGACCGCGCCACGCCGGCCGCGCACCCTTGACCGCACCCGCCTCGCCACGGGTAGGAAGGCCTGCATGCTGCATTCGCCCCGATGGTCCAGGATCCTGGTGTTTGCGCTTGTGGCCTGCATGGGACTCGCCAGCATGGTCCGCGCCGACCCCGCGCCGACGCCCGCGACCGATGCTGAGGCTACCGCCACCGCCGAAACCGGTCCGCTGATGACCCCATTCAGCGATGCCTACAATGCCGGCGACTATGCCAAGGCACTAGAAATTTTGCGCAAAGCGCTGGCCATCTGGCTGGCGCGCGTTGGCCCCCGCCACCCGACTGTCGGCAGTCTACGCATCAACATCGCCGAAATGCTGCGCCAATTGGGGCGCTTGGACGAGGCCGCGACCGAACTGCAGACCGCGATTGCAGTGCTGTCGGCGACCGCAGGACCCGCGGCCGCACAGACGCTAGTCGCCCAGCACAACCTCGGCGCCGTGCGCATGCAGCAGGGCAAGGTCAAAGAAGCGCTGGAGTTGCTTGAAAAGACCGAGGCCGCGCTCGTGCAGGTTCACGGCAGCGCAGCCCTGGAAGTTGCCCAAGCGCGCATGCACATCGCCGACGCGCAGCTGCAGCTGGGCCGGCTGGAGCCGGCGCGCGCCGGCTACACGGCGGTGATGGCCGTACTCGACGCCCCCAAGCCGCCGAGTCCAGAACACCTGGCCATCGCGCTCAACAACCGTGCCAAGCTGCACCGGGCGCTTGGTGACCTGCCGGCAGCGGAAAAGGACCTGGCGCGGGCGGCGCAGATCCTGGGCCAGCTGTTTGGCCTGGGGCATCCGACGCTGGCGCTCGCGGCCATCAACATCGCCGAATTGCGGCTGGAGCGTGGCGAGCTGGCGCTGGCCGAAGAAGCGCTGCGCCAGGCGATCCAGGTCAGCGCGGCGCGCCTGGGCAAGGGCCACCCGCAGGTGGCGGCGGGGGCGCTGTTGCTCGCCAATCTCTATCGGGCGCGCGGCGAGTTCGACCGCGCCAAAGGGCTGTATGCGGATGTGCTCGACATCCTGGAAAAGGCCTTTGGTGCTGAGCACCAGGCACTCGCAGAAGCGTTGAACCACGCCGGCGTGCTAGCGCTGCATACCGGCGACGACGCCGTTGCCCATCAGCACCTGGACCGCGCCTGGAAGATCCTGCTCAAACCCGAGACGGCCAACCACCCGCTGCGGCCGCTGCTGGCGCAGAACCTCGCTGTCGTGCTGGAACGCGCCGGCGGCACCGACGAGGCGCGCCGGTTGTTGGAGCAGGCCATCGCCGCCTGCGACAAGCTGCCGGGCAAGGGCGCCGACTGCGGCGCGCCGCGCTACAACCTGGCGCTGATGGACGTGCGTGTGCGCCGCTACGCCGATGCCGAAAAGCGCTTGCACGCGGCGCTGGGCTTGCGCGTACAAAACCACGGCCAACTGCACCCCGAGGTCGCGCGCACGCTGGTGGCGCTCGCGAGCGTCCAGGATGCCCAGGGCCGCGGCCCGCTGGCGGCGGGATTGCTGGAGCAGGCGACGGCCATTCGCGAGCGGCAGCTGGCCCTAGCGCTGTCGAGCGGCGCCGAAGGCCCCAAGCGCCTGCTGGTCGCGACCCTTGCGCAAGAGCGCGACTTCGTGCTGGACATCTTGCTGCGCGCCGATAGGCCCTCGGCGGCGTGGGAACTGGTGGTGCAGCGCAAGGGCCGCGCGCTCGACGCGATGGTCGACGGGCTGCGCGGCGCCGGCGCCGACCCCAAGGCGCAGCAGGAGCTGGCGCAGGCGCGCGGGCGGTTGGCGGCGCTGTATGGGCGCGGACCGGCGGGGCAGTCGCCGGAATTGCACACGGCCGCGCTGCAAGAGGCCACCCGCGACGCCGAGGAGGCCGAGCGCAAGGTGGTGGCTCGCATTGGCGCGGTGGCGGCTTCGACCCCCGTGCGGGTGGCGCAGGCGCAGGCGCAGCTTCCCGACAAGGGTGCGCTCTTGGAGTTCGTGGTGCGAACCCCGGTGCGGGTGGGCGACGCGTCCAGCGCGGTTAAGCCAGCGGTCGTTACGGCCTGTCTGGTGGCCAAGACGGGCGATCCCGTGTGCCGCGACCTTGGGCCGGCAGAGACGCTGGAACCGCTGGCGATGGCCGTTCGCAAAGCGGCGAGCGCTTCGACCGGCGATGTGGACAGTGCGGGCCGACCCTTGGCCGCGGCCCTGTTCACGCCTTTCGCCGCCCAGTTGCGCGGCGTCGAGCACCTGGTGCTGGCCCCCGATGGCGCCTTGCACTTGCTGCCGTTCGCGGCGCTGCCCGATGCCCCCGGCAAGCGCTTGCTCGACCGCTTTGCGCTGTCGTACCTGACCAGCGGCCGCGACCTGGTGCGGCTGGGCGCGACTGCGGCTGCGCGCGGACCTGCGGTGTTCGTCGGAGCGCCAGCCTACGACGGCGCGCCGGACGTGGCGGCCGACAAGACCCCTGCCGCGGCATCGGGAAGTTTCACGCCGCTGCCTGGCACGCTGGCCGAGACCACGGCGCTGGCCGCGTTGTGGCCCGGCGCGCAGCTGTGGACCGATGTCGCGGCCACCGAGCGCGCGGTCAAGGCAGTCGCTGGCCCAGCGGTCTTGCACATCGCCACCCACGGGTACTTCCATGCCGACAAGGCGGACGCCGTTGGCCACGGTACGCGCGGGGGACGACGGGGCGCCGAACTGCTGGGCGACCCGCCAGTCGCGGTGATGCCCACGGTTGGCAAAGACGATCCGCTGTTGCGGTCTGGGATAGCGCTCGCTGGCGCCAATCGGCCCTCTGCCGGCGACCAGGACGGGATCCTCTCGGCGCTTGAACTGGCCGGCTTGGACCTGGCAGGCACCCGCCTGGCGGTGCTGAGCGCCTGCGACACCGGCATTGGCGACGTGCGGCAGGGCGAAGGCGTATTCGGACTGCGGCGGGCGCTGGTGCTGGCCGGTGCGCAGACCCAGGTCATCAGCCTGTGGAAGGTGGACGACGAAGCGACGCGCGACTTGATGGTGGCCATGTATCGGGCCATGAAGGGCGATGGCAAGGCTGCGGGGCTGACGCGGGTCGAGGCGCTGCGGCAGGCGCAGCGAGCGCTGGCGGCGGACGGCAAGCGCGGGCATCCGTACTACTGGGCGGCGTTCATCTTGTCGGGGCAGTGGGGCAAGGTGGGGTTGTAGCGGCGGGCAGGTGGCCGAAACGGCAGGCGGCAGAAAGGCAGAGTGAGTTCGCAAAGATAACTGCTCGGGGCGAATTGTAGCCACATGATCAGGATGTGGCTACAATTGGCGCGAAGATGCTTGATCGATTGCCCAACGCCTTCCATCACCGCCAAGCCCAAGCGCATGGAACTTCGGACCTATGTTTGCGCAGGCTGGTTGCCGACGGCGTCTTGGAGCGCCTGGGCCGTGGCCTGTACCGCAAGACCGACGCGCCGCCCGGGGACCCAGACCGGATTGAGATCGCCTTGCGTGCGCCCGACGCAACGCTTTGTCTGACCAGCGCGTTGGCCCACCACGACCTCACCGATGCCATTGCTGCCGTGCTAGACGTCGCCCTGCCGCGTTGCCGGCGACAACCCCGTGTCTCAGTCCCTGTTCGGTGGCACCGGTTCCAAGACGACACCTTCCAGGTCGGTCGGCAGACCCTTGAGGTCGATGAGGGGCTCGCGCTTGGTATTTACAGCCCAGAACGGAGCATCGTCGATGCCTTCAGGCTCCGGCACCAAGAAGGGCAGGAGGTGGCCATCGAAGCCCTGCGGCGATGGCTCAAGCGGCCTGGGGCGGCACCTGCGCAGTTGCTTGCGTTGGCGCGCTGGTTTCCCAAGGCCGAACCGGCGCTCTTGCACGCGCTCAGGATTCTGTCGTGAAGCCGAACGTCACACAGGCTGACCTTGCTGGATCGCGCTATTTGGCCTTGCGGCGGCTGGCGCGGGCCCAAGGCCGGCTCACCGCCGAGTTGCTTCAACTGTACGTTCTGGAAGGATTTCTTCGGCGGCTCAGCCGCTCACAGCATAGCGACCGATTCGTACTCAAGGGCGGGATGCTGATGGCCGCCTTCAACCTGCGGCGAGCCACGCGCGACATCGACTTTCTGGCTTTGCGCGCCGACAACGATCCGGCCGTCTTGGGCGGCCTCGTCGCAGAGATTGCATCGATTGCGGTCGACGACGGTGTTGAGTTCTTGGCTGATGCGCTCACTGCGGCTGTCATCCGCGACAACGACGTGTATCCGGGCGTGCGCGTGAGCCTGGATGCGCGACTGGCGACCGCGCACATCCCCTTGAGCGTGGATCTCAACGTCGGGGACCCGGTTGTTCCTGGTCCGACCCAAACGGTCCTGCCTGTCCTGCTTGCGGGCGAGCCACTCGAGGTGCTCGCCTATCCCAAAGCCATGGTCGTTGCGGAGAAACTGGTCACCGCGATCCAGCGGGGTCGCGCAAGTACGCGGTGGCGCGACTTTGCTGACCTCTTTGTCCTGGTGCCCGACGATCTGGCGGATTGCGACATCGTGGGCGCGCTGCGTGCGGTCGCTGATTTTCGGCAAGTCGCGTTGCTGCCACTTAGTCAGGTGCTCGACGGCATGCCAGTGCAGGCGCAGTCCCGTTGGGCGGTTTGGCGCGAACGGCAGGGGGCACAACAGCGGGTGCCGGCGGACTTTGCAACGGTGCTGGACACGCTTGATCAGCGCACGGTTGGCTGGATTTTGGCGGCTGCGCAGCCATGAGCTTGGGTCAGGCGGCTGCGCGTGGACCGTCCAGCACCGAGACCCAGCGGTGGGCGTGGCCGGAGACGGCAAGCGCGGGCATCCGTACTACTGGGCGGCGTTCATCTTGTCGGGGCAGTGGGGCAAGGTGGGGTTGTAGGCCTAGCCGCGGAGGGCGCTGACCGCGACAATGGCGCCGCGCGCCCTGCGCACGAGGCGTCGATGTCGCCCATGCCGCCCCATGTGCCCGCCCGCTTCCTCAACGCGCTGCAAACGACAGCGCAGCAGGCCTGGCCAACCGTGGAGGCTGTTTGGCTTTTCGGCTCGCGCGCCCGCGGCGACCACCGGCAGCGTTCCGACATTGACCTGGCGGTGTGGGCGCCGACTACCGGGCCGCGGCAGTGGGATGCGGTCGTGCAGTGGCTGCAAGAGCGGGCGCCGACGCTGCTATTGATCGATGTGGTGCGGTTGGACCGTGCTGGGGATCGGCTGCGGAAGCGCGTTGTTGATGAAGGGGTTGTGGTTTACCAGCGGGAGGCGGGGGATGGCGATGACGAAGCAGAACGCCCGCTGCTTGACCAGGGGACGCTGGCGCTGTCGCATCGAGCCTTTGAGGCCTTCGTCGGTGCCTGCGCGGATCCGCCGGAGCCGACGCCGGGGTTGCGCGTGCTGATGAGGTCGTAGTAGGCCCACGCCAGCCAGCGCCCCGAGACCACGGCCCTACTGGGCGGCGGCATCGTAGACTACCCGGCAGGTCTGGGCGATATGGTGCTCGGTCGTCACGGTGGACTCCGACCGGTCGTGCCAGTGGGTCTCGTTGAACACGAGCACATCGAACGGCGCGCCAATGCCAGCAAGCGCGCCATAGATGGCGACTGCGGTATTGGCGGGGTGCGCGCCGTCATCAACGATAACCGCGAGGTCAAAATCCGAGTCAGGCCGAGCGCTGGTGCCGGCACGGCTGCCGAAAGGCAGCATCTGCTTGGGCGCAAACAGTGATGCAATGCGCCGCGTCGCCTCAGCCAGGATTTGTTTTTCGTCGGGTTGGTCGGACATGGGCCCCCGCGGCTCGCCGCCGGTACAGGGTAGCGCTGTTGTGGGCGGGTACCAAGGGGCCGTGATGTCGTTGGGTTGTTTGGTCCGTGAGGTGGCGCGGGCGATGGCATGGGTCGGGTCGCTGGCGGTCTTGAGTTGGGCAATCGGCTTGCGGCGGTGGGCTGGTCCGCTAGGTCAGTGGGCCTGGGGCGGCGGGTTGGGGGGGAAGGTCGTGAACGTTCTTTGAAAAAACACATTTCATTTTAACCAGTTTCGCCTACTCCCAGCCGGCAAGAAGTTGTTTTAGGCTAGCCCTCGGTCGATGCGCTGCCCGCCGGTAGAACCTCGGTTATACTCTGGCCATGAAGACCGCCGTTTCGATCCCAGACCCCGTGTTCCACAAAGCCGAATCCGCGGCACGCCAAATGCGCATGAACCGCAGCCAATTCTACGCTTACGCCATCGCCAAGGTGGCATCCGAACTGGACGAACAGTCGCTGACCGCCGCCATCGACGCCGCGCTTGCGGACCAATCGTCTGGTTTGGACGATGATTTGCGCGACGCGGCGGATCGGACTCTCGTTGGTGACGGTCAGGGCTGGTGATGGTCAGGGGCGAGCTGTGGTGGGCGACGCTGGGCACGCCGCGCGGAAGCGCGCCAGAGTTTCGTCGGCCGGTTCTGGTCGTGCAGGTCGATTCATTCAATCGCTCCAGGCTGCAAACCTTGGTAACGGTGTCATTGACTTCGAATCTGCAGCGTGCGCTGGTTCCGGGCAAGGTTCGACTGCCAAGCGGCACTGGCGGGCTGGCAGAGCCGTCGGTGGTGAACGTCGCGCACGTGGTCGCAGTGGACCGCGCCGATTTGGTGGCGCGAATCGGCGTTCTGCCGGACAGCTATTTGCGCCAGGTCGAAGACGGACTGCGGCTCATGATGGGGCTGTGATGCGTCGGCACCCACCTGGCCCGATCGACCGTCGTCGGCAAGCAAACCAAGCAGCCAGAGAACCTCCCGGCGACGGTGCCAGTGCCAGTGTGGACACCAAAACCGCCGACCCAGACCAAGCGGCACCGACAAAGCCCAGCGCGCCCCGAGATGCGGCACGTCTGGTCGATCAGCCTATTGATTTCAAGCAGTTCCTATTGTCAATGCCCGCGGGCGGTGACGACGACCTGTTCACTCGTCCCACCGACCTGCCGCGCGACACGAGCCTCTGACCCGACCCGCCCAACCGCGATCTGCCGCTCAGTAAAACGTCGTCCGAAACACCGGCTGAAACAGCGCGATGTCATGCGCGCAGCCCGGGTCAATCGCACAATGCGCACAGTCGGGCGCCGCCAACTCCGGACACCGGCGCCGGGCTCCAAAGAAAAACCAGTCAATCGCCGCAATCGAACAGCCACTCAACTTGGACAGCAGCACGATCGCGTCATAACACACCGACCGCACCGCCGACTCGTCTTTGGGCGTCATCAGCTTGCGTGCGGTCAACTGCCCGCGCAATGCGTCGTCTTCCACCCGCACAAGGCCGGTGCGCAGGCAACTGCGCATCAGGTGGTAGTCCATAATCGGCGCCACGTCCTCATCGTCGCCGAGATCCAGGAACCGCTCCGGGCGCTGACCGAGCGCAATCACCAACAGCATGGTCTTCTTGCGCAGCGGGTCTTCCCGGTAACCTGGCAAGTGGTCCAAGCGTTGCAGCAACCAGCGCACCGGCCGCGCGTGCTTTCTGGCTTCGGCCAGTAGACCATCCGGCGTCCAGCCCAGTTGCCACATGTCCCGGCCATAGGCCGTCGCCAGCGCGTGGTGCGTCGCCAGCACCGGCAGCGGCGACTGCCCGGCGTCGTCGCGAAACAGGCCGACGGTGTCGTTCCAGCGCAGGTTCATCTGGCCCTGCGGGGTCAGCACGTCGGGGTTGCGGTCGAGCGCCCGCCGAAACGCCGCGAAGCAGTAGTCCGAGCCTTTGAGCCGCGCACCCTCCCAGTCGGCCAAAGTGCTGGTGTGCCACACGCCGTTGTAGGGCTGCCAGAAGCCGAACTGGTGCTTGATGGCCGCGAACAACCACGTCACCGTGCGCAAGTCGCCGACATCGGGAAAGTACTTGCCAGTAAAGTCGAACGGCTTGACGTCGTCACGCTGGCGCAGAATCTCGGCGATGCGGGCCACCTGCTCCAGGTCGACGCGCACCCGCCGGTCGGCGACGTTTTGCCACCTCGCGTCGATAGTCTGGCGATTGGCCTCCAGCAGGTTGGTCATGCCGGGCGCTTCAATCGTCACGGCTGCTACCGCCGCACCTTGCCGCGCTGCCGCAACCGGATGCATGCCAGAGGCCAGTCCGGCCAGCATGCCACCGCACAAGGAATCCCCGGCCCCGGTCAAGTCCACTGGCTTGGCAGGGCACACCGGCACGCGCGACACATGGTCGCCCTGCCAGACGTCGGCGCCATCGGCGCCGCGCGTCACCACCAGCAGCTGCCCTGGCCGCACAATCGGCGGGCTGCCGCCAAAGACCAGTTCGGCCTCTTGGGCATTGAGAAAGAACAGGTCGCAGGCATCCATCAGCGCGCGCACCGCGTCCGGCGAGCGCAAGGCCATGTAGCCAAAGGTGCCGGCCGAGATGCGGGCCTTGGTGCGCGGCCGCAGGTACTCGATAAAGCGCACCTGCAGCGACGCGTCGGCAATCGCGGCGAGGTGGATGTATTCGGCGCCGAGCAGGTAGTCGGGCAGCATCTCAGGCGCCAGCGTGTCCTCGATGCCCCAAGTGGCGTGCGCCATCCGCGCGTTGCCGGCCTCGTCGTACACGATGTCAAAGTGCGGGATCTGGTCGATCGCGCAGGCCGGACCGACCCACTGGACCTTGCTGGCCACGCGGTCGAACAGCTCGGGCAGTGGATCGGGTCGATAGCCGAAAAAGCCGACATCGCCGCCGACCTTGCGCGCCGCCACCGCCGTGTACAGTGCGCCGCCGCCAGGGGTGGTCACGGTCTCGTCGCCCGCGCGCAACCGGTCCACTGAGGCGCCACCGATAATCAGGATTTGAGCGGCGCGCGACATGGCCGGCAGCTTGCCACGGCCTGCGGCTGGCGGGCAACGGTGGCGGGCCACAGCAATTTGACGAACCGCCACAACCGCCGCAAGGTTGCCGCCGGTCCGCGGGGTTGGCACGCGCGGCAGAGGCGACGGGCATGGGCGAACGGGCGCGCGCGGGCAAATGGGGGCGATCGCTGGCGTTTGCGACGACGCTTGGCATTACGTTGTCGTTTTGCGCAGTTGGCTGGGCTGACGGGCCGACGGCAGCGACTACCACGGTCGCAACGGGCGCAGGTTCAGGGACAGGGTCGGCAGCAGGGTCAGGATCAGCGACAACGACAGCGCCAGGGACAGGGTCAGGGACTGGGACAGGGAC
>SXGT01716880.1_pt1 | contig 15228 bp, 17 predicted proteins | sample 3176221 | NCBI WGS metagenome assembly SXGT01 (sample SAMN11356862, study PRJNA531348) | freshwater metagenome | isolation source: freshwater sample F1-120 | place: China: Fuxian Lake, Yuxi | collected 2017-12-25
GACCCGTTTCTGGATGACACGCTTGGTCGCTTGAAGCTGACGAAAACGGGGCTCGCGGCTCGTGATCGACTGATTTATCAGACAGCGATCACGAAAGGACTCCCTGTGGTCGTGTCTATGGCGGGTGGATATGCCCGGAATGTTCTCGATACGGTCGAAATTCACTTTCAGTCGATCGCACAGGGAGCTGAAATGCTGCTCGGTTGCCCGCAAAAAACTTTCCCGGACTCGCTGAACCTGACCAGTGCAACGCTTTCCCGTTAGAATAAAGCCATGAGCAACGAACCTGAACAGTCTCCCATTACGCCTTCCCCCTCTCCTGCAGAACGCCCCTCTTTGCGCATCTCGGGTCGGAGCATTGTCTGGGTGGGTGTTATTCTCGCGGTCGCGATCAGTCTGGTCGTTGCCTATACCCGCTCGAAGCTGGGGCCCGATAAACAGAACGTCTTTGTACGCGGGCTGTTTGACCTCGTGGGTGAATACGCCAAACTGCACGATGGGAAATGGCCACGCTCGTGGGACGATCTGAAGACCGTACCCATCGAAGGAAAGTGGTATTACCCGCTCGATTTCGAGAAGGCCCAGGAGACGGTCGACATCGATTTCGCTGCCGATCCGGAGGTGATCGCTCGACAGATGCCGAACCAGTTCACAGCGATTAAAGCGAAAAAGCCGGTTCTGGATTATCGATCGGATCCGCGCGTGAGCATTCTCATCGAAACAATCAGGCGGGAACTGGAAGAACAGAAAACCAAGCCAAAACCGGAGAATTAGCGGGCTTTGAGAATCGGCTGATCGATCTTCGTAGCTTTTTCTGGAGGCAAAGGGAAGCGGTGACTGCTGAGAACGCGTTCCCACCAGTTGGCGTGACGCAGGCAAGGATCATCAAGATCGATTGTGCGTTCTTTGCCGCGACGTGTGCGAACGACGATCTGTGAATCATCGATCATGTGATCGACGACCCAGTACTTTTCGACGCAATAGGTGTAATTATCGCCGTGAGGAGAGGGGTAAACCTTCGACGCGCGGGGCGTGGGATGGGATGACTGCTTGGTCACCTTGTAAACGACAAAATCCCCTGGTTTATAGCCAACGTCGGTTTTCATGAACCTGTTTCACCCCAATAAGTTACGCCCTGAATTCTAAAATGAGTGAGAGCAAATTGCTTGCCTGAAGACAATCAACAATGAATCTTAGAGTAATTTCGACCAGAGGGAAGCCGTGATCTTGACTCCAAAACCATTCTTCAGCGAATCTTAAGACAATCTTCGATATCTGGGGAGATCACTTTTCCACATTAAGATGTCAGTTTTGACAGTTCTGTCGAAAATTCTTGTTGCTAATAATTTGACCACATTGCCCGCCTAAAGGTTCCCATGTCACTTTCTGGTTTGGTTAAAGTCCTGAAAAAGTCTGCAGCATCAGTCACTGTTGCGGTGCTGGCGATTCTTAGTGTTTGCGATCTGGCTGTGGCTCACCCCGGTCATGGCGATCCGACGGTCACCAACCCGGCGGTTCACTACCTGACTGATCCGTTTCACATTGGTCAATGGCTCGTGCTGTTCCTCGTCGTCGGGATCACATTGCGACATGTCCGGAAAACACAATTGTCTCAGTATCAACGCCCGATTGACCGAACCATCGAAAACTGATGGCTGTCACGCTCATCGCTGCGGGACGGCTCGGCTGCGTTGGTCGAACGGCTCGTCGATGGGAAGGAGCCGGATGCGCTCCTTTTCAGTCGCGGCTCTGAGGAAGCGGGAACATCATGTCTGCGAGTTCGAAGTCAACTGTTGAAGAGATTCGTGCCCGATTCGATGCGGATGTCGAGCGATTTTCTCAGTTGGAAACCGGCCAGGTGGCCGCAATGGATTCGGCTTACTGCCTGCAGTTGATGGCAGATGCCTGCGGTGCTCTCCATCCGCAGGCGACTTCGCTGCTGGATCTTGGTTGCGGAGCGGGGAATTATTCGCTGAAAGTGCTGGAGGCGATTCCGACGCTGCGCGAGATTCATCTGGTCGATTTGAGCGGACCAATGCTGACGCGGGCTCAAGAGCGACTCCAGCAGGCGACGGCGGCGATGTCGTTTCTTTATCAGACGGACATGCGCGAGCTGGAGTTCGAGGAGGCTGTCTTTGACCTGATTGTCACGTCTGCTGCTCTCCATCATTTGCGAGAAGAGCACGAATGGGTCTTGATGTTTGAAAAGCTTTTCCGCTGGCTGAAGCCGGGCGGGGCGGTGTGGATTTACGACCTGCTGGCCGAGGACTCCCCCGAACTGGAAGCGTTGAACCGCAAGCGTTACAGCGACTATCTCGTCGGGCTCAAAGGAGAGGCGTACCGGGATCAGGTCTTTGCGTACATCGAAAAAGAAGATACGCCGAGGTCGCTGGAGTTCCAGGTCGGGCTGCTCCAGCGAGTTGGGTTCGGACGGGTCCACATTCTGCACCGCAATGCCTGTTTCGGGATGTTTGGGGCAGTGAAGTAGGGTCCGCTGTGCGGACCGTTCTTGCGTGTGAGTTGCGAGCAGAAAATGAATAATTGCTGGCCGCTCCGAAGTTTCGTCCACTGTTGCGAGTCGATTGACGGTCCGCACAGCGGACCCTACAGGGTTGGCGGAGTGGATGGTGTTTGGGTTTTCAGGGAGTCGCGGATTTCTCGCAGGAGGAGGATCTCTTCGGGAGGCTGGACGGGGGAGTCTTTTTTCGTGTTGTCGGTGCGCAGGAAGCGGTTGATCGCTTTGATGAAGATGAAGAGGGCGATCGCTGTGATCGTAAACGCGAAGATGGCTTGAAGAAACAAGCCGTACTTGATTTCGACGGCATCGAGAGCGGGTTGACCATTTTCGATCTTCGGCACTGGCAGCGGGAGGCTCAGTCCGCTGAAGTCGACGCCGCCGACGAGCCAGCCGATGGGTGGGGTGATGATGTTGTCGACGAAGGTCTTCACGATCGCGCTGAAGGAGGCTCCGATGACGACCCCGACAGCCAGGTCGATGACGTTGCCTCGCATGGCGAATTCTTTGAACTCATTGATCAGCTTCATGGTGATGGTTCCTCAGGTGAAGGGGATGTGATCGGGAACTGGGAGGTGGATGTTCGTTTTATAATCAGGAATGAAGGAAGGATGAAGAGAGAAAATGAGTGAGCACAACTGGTGCGGTTTGAAGACTCACCTGCACCCAACTTCAAAATCTAGATGGACCAGTCGAAGCCGAGGTCGAGGGCGGGGGCGGAGTGGGTCAGGGCGCCGACGCTGATGCGGTCGACACCGGTCTGGGCGATGCCCTGGACGGTCTTGAGATTGACGCCGCCGGAGGCTTCGAGAAGGAGACCAGGAGCGAACTGATCTCGCATGGTGATGGCCTGGCGGAGTTCGTCGAGGGTCATGTTGTCGAGCAGGACAATTTCGGGTCTGGCTTGCAGGACATCTGCGAGCTGGGTCTGCGTATCGACTTCGACCTCGATCTTCATGCCGGGTTGGCGTCGTCGGGCTTCGTGAATGGCATCGGCCAATGTGCCGGTGGGGTTTTGTTGACGCCAGCCTGCGAGGTGATTGTCTTTGATGAGGATTCCATCGTAGAGGCCCATGCGGTGATTCGTTCCGCCGCCGCAGCGGACAGCGTATTTGGCGAGCGTGCGGTAGGCGGGGAGCGTTTTGCGGGTATCGAGAAGGACGGCTTTGGTCCCTTTGACCAGGTCGACGTATTGGGAGGTGACAGTGGCGATACCGCTGAGGTGGATCAGGAAGTTGAGGATGGTTCGCTCTGCAACGAGGAGTAAGCCCAGAGGTCCTCGGAGAGACACGATGACATCGCCGGGTGTGATGACATCACCATCGTGTTTGAAAACGGTCATGTCGGCATCGGCGTTGAGTGCATCAAGCACGAGTTTGACGACAGGGAGACCGGCGAGGCGTCCATGAGCGCGCGAACCGATCGTGACCTTGGCCATCGTCTCGGGGGCAATGAGAGAAGTTGTTGTCGGGTCGGGCTGACCGTGGAGGTCTTCCTGCAAGGCTCGATCGATCAGCCATCGTGCATCGGAAAGTTCCCCATCAGACCACGTTAATTGACTCGTCATTGATGCCTCGACATTTTACCCGAAAGACTTCGCGACATGGTTATCGACCAGTCGCGAGTTGCGTCACAAATTTGTTATGCTGGCGTGTCATTATTTTTTACCGAAAGCGACAGGACACAAGCGTATGATCATCGGCGTTCCCCGTGAAGTCAAAACAGACGAATACCGCGTTGCCATGCTGCCCGTTGGCGTTGAAGAGCTGATTGCAGCCGGGCACCAGGTCTTGATTGAACGGGGGGCGGGGCTGGGGAGCGGGATCAGCGATGACCAGTATGCTGTTCTGAAAGCAGAGATCGTCGGCAGTGCAGAAGAGCTGTTTGCTCAAGCTGATCTGATCGTCAAAGTCAAAGAGCCACAGCCGGAGGAAATCCCCCTGCTCCGTCCGGGACAGATCCTGTTTACGTATTGTCACTTCGCTGCGTCGGAATCGTTGACGAAAGCCGTCGTCGAAACGGGCTGTACGGCGATTGCGTATGAAATGGTCCGCGATCCGCAAGGTCGCCTGCCGCTGCTGACGCCGATGAGCGAAGTTGCGGGGCGGATGAGTATTCAGGAAGGGGCGAAGTTCCTCGAGCGACCACAGGAAGGACGCGGGATTCTGCTCGGCGGCGTTCCTGGTGTTTCACCGGCTCACATTACGATCCTGGGTGGTGGGATCGTCGGGAAGAATGCGGCTCAGATTGCAGCGGGGTTTCAGGCGGACGTCTGTATTCTCGATGTGAATGTTGAACGTCTGCGTTATCTCGAAGACATCATGCCTCCGAATGTGAACACGCTCTTCTCAGACAAGCACAACATTCGCGAGCAGTTACAACGGGCGGACCTCGTCATCGGCGCGGTTCTGATTCCTGGCGCAAAGGCTCCGCGTCTCGTGATGGCGGATGATCTGAAACGAATGAAGCCAGGCGCGGTCATCGTCGACGTCGCGATCGATCAGGGGGGCTGCGTTGAGACGAGTCGTCCGACGACGCACTCCAAGCCGACGTATCTGGTCGATGGAGTTCTTCACTACTGCGTGGCCAATATGCCGGGTGCGGTGGGGCGGACGAGCACGTATGCGTTGTGCAACGTCACCTTCCCTTATGTCTACCGGCTGGCTAACATGGGACTCTCGGGCGCAACGGCAGCCGATCCTGGCTTTGCGACTGCAGTCAGCGTTCATGGCGGCAAGCTGACTTGCGCTGCGGCGGGATCTGCGCTCAAGATGCCGGTGACCGCATATAAGCCTTAATTTATCAGGAGACATCCCGATGCGTCGTTGTCTGATGATGTGCTCTCTGCTGTTGGCTCTTGCTACGACGATTCCCGCCGGTGAGCCGGTGAAGGAGTCGGTGGAAGTTGTGCTCGGGCCGAAGCGCTACCGCGAAGGCGACGTCGTCAAGATTACGGACGTGACCTCGACATCACCACGATTGGAGCCGGGAGACACCGTTCGAGTCAAAGGGCTAGTCACCCTCGACAGCCAGGAAGCCGCGACGCTAAGCCTCTATCTGACGCAGACCAAATCCGGCGGATCAACGCCAACGGATCGCAAGCAGCTTCTTGAGGTTAAGAAAGGGCAAACGGAGTTTGACCTGGAGATCACAATCCGCCATACGGGCGTGCTTCACCTGACCATGTATGAGAAAGGTGGAAGCCCAATCGGCGGCGTCTACTTTGGGACGGAAGCGCAGATGAAGCCGATCGAACGCTGGACGCTCAGTCATTATCGCTGACGAGATCATGTCGCGCGAGCAGTCAACGTGACGGTTGGGACTTCGCTATGACAACGATTCCTGCTGGCGTTTAGTTCCGATTGCTGAGCCAGCGCGCTGAAATGAGACGAATTCCTGGCGAATGGGCTTGGAACACAAGTTGCGTCATAAGAACTCGACGATCACATACCGTGATCGAGGAGGACGATGTCATGCGTTTCATTCCCACACAAGTTCATGCGATCGCCGACTATCTCGGTGCTGCTTTATTGATTCTCGGGCCATTCTTCGTGTTATCGACGAGTAGCTGGGGGCTATGGATCCCGGTCTTTGCGGGCACCGTGATTTTGTTGCAGAGCCTGTTTACAAAATTTGAACTGAGCTTCGGCAAGATCATTCCGATGAATGTTCACCTGATGACCGACTTTGTACTCGGATTCCTGCTACTTGTCAGCCCCTGGATGTTCTCGTTTTCGCGCGAAATGTTCCTGCCACACGTAGTTGTCGGGATTGGCCTGATGGGGGCTGCCATCTTCACCAAAACCCACGAACCTGATCACACGTTCTCATCGCCAAAAGCCACGATGCGTTAACAATTCTCACGACGCATCCGCGTCTGCGTGGATTCGCTCTAGTCACATGGACAGGACTATTTTACCAGGACATCTGACGTCATCGACTGCCGTGCGTTGAGGGACTTATGGGTTTCCTCGATGCCAAGAACTTTTGAAAAGGATTGACGATGACTTACCAAACCTCACGCATCTCAACTGCTGGCGTCCAACCAAGTGAACGCGAAGAAGGCTACCTGACGAAGATGATCGAGCGTCAAACGACCAAGATTCCTTCGGATGCTTTCCTCTGGGCAGCAGGTGCTTCGATTGTCGGGGCATTGGCCTTGAAAGCAGCCAGCGATCACAGAAATGCGCAGTTTGTCGGGCAGTGGGCTCCGACGTTCCTTCTACTTGGACTTTATAACAAACTGGTGAAGCTGCAGGGATCTGAATAATTCTCAGACGACGGGACAGAATCGACGCCTCACGGAAAGCAATTTCCGCGAGGCGTTTTTTTTGTTGATGGGCCGTCCGGGAGGAAGAGGCGATTCTCGAAAGAATCCACAACTGACCTGACAACCTTTCCTCGCGGAAAGTCAATTTCCTAAGCAGTAACAGTAGTTTTTATGCACCTGCAAAATCGCATCAACGCTTGTCGACATATTTCTTGATATTGTCAAAATCTGTTGTCAGACTGGGGTTCACAAAGGTGAATTTTGATGAATCCTTGAAAGATTTCCTGCTCGTTGCGGGATATCTCTACCAGGGATTTCGAATCCAGTTCAACTCTGCACATTCTGTCGAGAATGCGCAGGGGCAAGGCCTTGTCCATGGATCAGACCATTCATCCGGCGGTCGAGCCTGATTTGGATCGCGACTCGCAGGCAGAGACTTTGGCGGGACTGTCCGGCGATTCATCGGAATCCGCGTTTCTGGGGATCTTCCTGAAGTACCAGGGGCAATTGTATTCGTATATCTGTGCCCTGACGCCTGCCCTGGATACGGCGGACGAGGTGTTTCAGCGTGTGTCCTTAGCGTTGTGGAGAAAGAAAGATACCTACGACACGAGCAAACCGTTTCTGTACTGGGCGATGGGCTTTGCCAAGACGGAAGTTCGAAAGATCCTGGGAGAACTTCAAAGGCAGCCGATGGTCCTGACTCCGGAAGCGATTGAGTGTATTGACCGACACTTTGAGACATCCGATGCAACAGCCATGCGGGTGGAAGCGCTCGATCACTGTTTGAAAAAACTTCCCCCTCGTCAGCAGTCGCTGGTTCGTCTGTGTTACTCCGGTTCGCGAAAAATCCAGGATATCGCGTTGTCCATGAATCAGTCGCCGAATTCCGTTTATCTGCAACTCAAGCGGATTCGCGAAGCACTTTATGAGTGCATCATGACTCGCGTCAAAGAAACGTCTTCCCATTAATCAACTCTCAATTTCCAACTCGTACAGGAATTCTGCATTTGTCATCTTCTGGTCAACATCTTGACGAATCACTGAGACAACTTGTCGATGAGGTGATCCAGGGCCATGCAACGGTTGAGCAGTATCACGAACTCAGCTGCCGTATTGTCAGTGACCAAGAGGCGTGTCAGTTTTACGTGACCTCGGCTGCGATCCATGCCAGGCTGGGGCGTATTTATTCTTTGGAGACAACGTGCTGTCCTGATACCGAAACCACATTCCCCAAGCCACGTGAGGAGAAATCTCATCACTGGACCAAGATGATGTCCGGCAGCATTCTGGCGATCATGCTTTCGGTGGGGCTTATCTCCCTTTTCTCGATTCTGCCAGGTCCGGCAGTGCCTGCTGGGGTCAAACGTATCGGGTTTTACGAGGTCGTCAGCAGTCACTGTCCATCCTCGGACAGTCAGGTGACTCCAGACAGGACGAAACAGATCGCGGTTTATGCCGGGGACCGGTTGAGCTTTGCTTGTCAGACAACTCGGTTCACCTGTGCGAACGGTGTCGTGATGACACTGACAGGCCCGGCTGAACTGAAGTTGGAAAGTCTTGAGTCGTGTCGATTGTTCGAGGGGAAAATTGTTGTCCATGTTCCCAAGGGCGCGGAAGGTTTTCGCGTGAAGACAGCTCGGTCGGAAGTGATCGACTATGGGACAGACTTTGGCATCAGCGTCAATGACCAGGGAGAATCCAAAGTTGCTGTCTTTAACGGGGAAGTGGGCGTGGGCTCGCTGAGCACCGGTGATCAGACGCAGTTACTGACTGGCCAGGGCGTTACTGTGAATCGCGAAGGACATCTGGATCGTCTGGTCATGATCGATTCCTCGACGTTCTCCGAGGAGAACAATCTGCGGGTTTCGCCACTGATCACCAATGTGGAAGACAATATCCGCCGATCGGAAGTCCTGAATTACTATCGCATTGTCAGCGGCGCGATGCTGGAAGATCAGCAGATTTATGTTGATCGCGTTCACGAATTCAATGGGATCGATCAGCGAGGCGTGCCAGAGTACTTGCGTGGTGGCGAACTTCTGATGACTTTCAATGATGATAAAGTCACGGGAGATTTCACCATGAAAGTGACACTGGCTCAACCTGCGGATCTCTATCTGCTTTACGATACCCGGCTGGAAACGCCGGTCTGGCTGGCTGAGAACTTCATGCAGCTTGATGACCGGATTGGAGTTGATGAGCAGACCCGAACGACCGGACCGGAGCGTCTAGGTGTTGGTGCTGGTGTGTCGGTCGATAACGTCATGTCCGTCTGGAAGCGACGTATCCCTCAGGCTGGCAGCGTGACGCTTGGTCACAACGGGATGGCGTTTGAGAAGCGGAATCTCATGTACTCAGTGATTGCGGTCCCCATCGAGGGAGTCACATCGAGTTCGGCCGGTGAAATACCTAAAGAGTCGTCGTCTTTTGCGGATCCTGCGACTCAGAACTGACTGCTTTCTGCTGAAGCTTTCTTGCTAACTGCTTCAATACTCTAAAGCCTGCACGGTCTTTGACTCGTGGAAAGTTGTTTCCGAGATACGACTGCTGGCCTTTCTGTCGTTGTCTGGCCAAATGTTGTCACAACGATTTTTGAAATCTGAGATCCTGCTCATTTTTCAAAAAATTCGCGACAGAAAAAGAGACATCAAAGAGATCTTATGCAACCAGAGTCTTGGTTACGTGTCACTCTGGCATCCCATTTCAACCAGGCTGTTCATTTCTTTGGTCAACTTTTCATCATTCACCACATCCCGTCGATTTCGAGGTCTGAAAAGGAGCATCCCATGCCGCGTGTCCGTGGATTTACTTTGATTGAACTATTAGTTGTTATCGCCATTATTGCCACTCTTGTTGCTATTCTTCTTCCTGCCGTCCAACAGGCCAGAGAGGCTGCTCGTCGGAGTACGTGCAAAAACAATCTGAAGCAGTTTGGTATCGCGCTCCACAATTATCACGACACTTACAACGTCCTGCCTCCCCGTCAAAGCGGTTGGGGAACTGGAACAAATGGCTCGGGAGTCGGAGCAGCCCAGCGAGGGTCATCTGGACTTTGGAGTGCGCACATTTTTCTGATGCCCTTTATGGAACAAGGCGCCGCTTACGATGCCATCATGTCTCTGCGAACAGATCGCATGAAGCCATTTGATCCGTTCTTCGTTTCGGGATCACACACCAACAGCGCAGGTGCGACGACTCAAATGTCGTCTCCGGGCAGCCCACTTTATAACTGTCCTTCTGACGGAACGCAGGCCGACCCTGTCCGTCCCGAACGAACAACGGTCGGGTCGCTGAACAGCTACTACTATTCGGCCGGCGACAGCTACGCTGCTGGCTGGACTTATCTGACGACAGCAGCGGCGGCAGGCGGACCTTACAATCTGACGGCACAGCCGACTCGTGGCATGTTCGGTGCCTTGCTTTGCTATCGGTTTGCAGACGTTCAGGATGGCTTGAGCAATACGATTGCCATGGGTGAACGGGAACGGGCCAATGCACCGCTGCGAGCCAAGGGGCTTGTCTATCCGTTGACCCCTTTCAATAATCCGGCGCAATGTGCTGCTTCGTATAATCGCGCTGCACGTGAATTTGTTGGAGACTGTTATGCTGCCGCCGCTGGAACTGGCGATAGTCAGCCAGGGTTCCGAGGGCTTGCAGGGAATGCGTTCTTCGCAGCCGTTTCGACGACACTTCCGCCGAACTCGGCGAGCTGTCTTGATTCCACAACGGTCTACAGTGGGAATCACCACTATGGCAATGTTGTCAACAGCATCTCCAGCTCTCACAAGGGAGGAGCACAGGTCCTGATGGGTGATGGGGCCGTTCGATTTGTCAGTGAGAATATCGACGCGGGCAATCAGGCGGCCAATCTTCCTGCACCCGATTCATCGTCCGAGACTCCTTATGGGGTCTGGGGACGTCTTGGAACTCGAAGTGGCGGTGAAGTGGTTGGTGACTTTTAAGGCGTCTTCCAACCTTGTCTGAGTTGCAACAGATGTCGACGGGCGAGCCTCAACAGTTCGCCCCGACTGCCTGCGAACCAGACTGATGGACGAACCAGATCCGTTCTACCTGTTCGCCCTCCCACGAATTCATCCTACAGGAGATTAACGTGAATCCTCTCTCCCGCGGGCTCCTCTCGCTTTTCCTGGTGATCCTGGCTGGCTGTTCGAGCTCCGATAAATCGAAAGCAGGCCGTCCCAAAACAGTTCCTGCCTCCGGGGTTGTCACACTAGACGGTGAACCACTGGGGGGTGCGCAAATCGTCCTCGTGCCGGATGGCGGGCAGCATAGCGCATCGGCCATGTCAAACGAAGATGGGACATTTGAGTTGATGACGTTCAACCCCGATCCGGGGGTCGTCCCAGGTTCGTATAAAGTCATGATCACGAAATCAATGACACCGGCACCTTTTGAAGGACCGGACGGACTTGTTTCGCTTCCCGGAAAGCTCCTCACACCGAAGAAGTATGCTGATCCGAATAAGTCGGGCCTGTCGGCGCAGATACCTGATGATGAAAAGGGCCAGCGAGCGTTGCTGTTTGAGCTGAAGTCGAAGTGATTCTGGACCCCGGGAGCAAAAATCATTCTCAATCACAGCAGCGAGAGCAGTCCTCATTGGAGACTGCTCTCGTTTTCTTTATTGCAGGTATGCACCGCAGGATTCGCGGACGATCAGTCGTGCGGGGAGAGAGTAGCTGCGTGGAGGAAGGTCGCGATCTTCGAGGAGGTCGAGCATCGCGCGGAACGCGACGGCGGCAATTTCCCGGCAGGGCTGGTGCATGGTCGTCAGGGGGACGGAGAGGAGTGAGGCGTACTTGACGTCATCGAAGCCGACGATGGCAAGGTCCTGAGGGATGCGAATTTCTGCTTTGTGAGCCGACTTGATGAGCTCCGCAGCAATTTGATCGTTGGCGCAGAGGACAGCTTCGACGGGGGAACGTCCTCGCAATTTTTGCAGCAGCTTGGGATCACTGGCATCGTGTTCGAGGACAAAGTCAGAGATCGAGCAGAATGACTTGTTGGTAATAGCGGTGAAGGCTCCGGCGATGCGCAAGGTCACCGTGGGTGCGGCGTTTGGATTGGTCAGAAACTTAATGCGTTTGTAGCCGAGCTTGAGCAGGTGAGCAGCGAGCTGGTACCCGCCAGCGAAGTTGTCGACGCCGACGAGGTCGTACTCACTGCGGGTTGGAAACGGATGAAGATCTCGATCGAGGAGGACGACGCAGATACCTGCCTGCCGCAGACGATCGGCGAGCCTGACGTTGAGTTCATCGCGGTTATCGAGGCGTTCGAACGGTGCAAAGAAGACGCCATTGACCTTTCGCTGGATGTATTGTTCGCAGAGCGCTTCTGCTGCATCTTTGCCGGCGATGCGGGAGGAAGCGTCGTCATCGCCGTTTCCCCAGAGCAGGCCGAAGTCGTGGACGCGGGCCAGACGGGCCAGGTCGCCACAGATCAGCTCGAAGATTTCGGTCCCGCCGAGTTCGGGGACGAGGAGGCCGAGTTGTCGCTGGTTCTTGAGGGTGCTGCGCCCTTTGCGTAGATAGCTGCCTGAGCCTGCACGCCGCTCAATCAGCCCCTGGTCTTGAAGTTCACGCAGAGCGCGAGCGACAGTTGGACGTGAGACGCGGAATCTCTCCACCAGTTGAGCTTCGCTGGGGAGACGCCCTGAGGCCTTGTATTTGCCAGCCGAGAGTTCTTCGAGAAGGGTCTGTGAAATCTGATGATGTTTGGATGTGTTGCTCATTGGATCTGTCAGTGTCTGGATGATGACTTGTCATGACAGGAAATTTTACAGGCCGTGGACTTCCTGTCTATACCAAGCACTCTTACAAGGGTAGACTTCGACAAGACGCTCGTCCTGGTCGGAAGATCGATTTGACTCGGTATTTACCGACACATGGCTGACTTGAAAGGGTATTGAAATGACAAGAATGAACACCTATCGAAATTTGACAGGTTCTCGCACCCGTCAGTATCTGCTTGCCAGTGATTTCGATCAGACGTTGAGCTTTAATGACTCTGGATTCGTGCTCAGCGAATTGCTGGGATGCCAGGGCTTTGAAGAGAAAGTCGCAGGGCTCGCGAAGTCGCATCTCGTGCAGCAGGGTGGCGAACTGACCTACCTGCTGCTGCATGATCCGGAGTATCGTTGTGTTCGACGAGAGCATCTGCGCGAGGTTGGCAAACACATTCGCCTGAAGGCCAACATTACTGCCTTGATTGATGTTCTCGAATCGGGACTCGATGGCCACTCGTTTACGTTCTGCGTCATCTCGGCTGCTCCCCAGGAAGTCATTGAATCGGCGCTGGAAGGAATTGTTTCGCCGGATCGGATTTTTGGAACTCGCTTCAATTATCATCCCGAGACAGGTGAGATCATGTCCGTCGCCAAGCTGTCAGCTGGCTACGGAAAGGTGGCCGTTCTCGATGAGATTCAGAAGTCGATGGGCCTCACGCCGGATCGAATCGTGTATGTCGGGGATGGAAGTTCTGATGTCCATGTGATGTTGCATGTCAATCGCAGAGATGGCTTCACGATTGCGGTGTCGGAGAATGAACACATTGCTCCGATTGCGCAGCGAACCGTCCTGGGTGACGATGCCCTGATCGTGCTTATTCCGATTCTCGAAGAAGTTCTCGGCTGGCGTGAACGCAGTCGCATCCGACACTTCTTCGATGATCACGGACTCGACTTGCAGGGGTGGGATACCACTCGTGTCGATCTTCTGACGATTCGAGCCGTTACCCCGGTCCTGGAACCTGCCAGCATCTAGTCTGTTTTCTCAAACCCCGCTTTCGAGCCCCTCTCATGAACTCCCGCGTTGTTGCCTATTCTCGTCCCCGCTCATTCCGACTGGTTGCCGGCAACCTGCGCGGAGCCATGTGGGCGGTGCGGTCGCTGTTCTTCCTCAATGGGTTCATGTTTGCCAGCTGGGCGACGCGGATTCCGGCGTTTCGAGACACCTATCAACTCGACAATGCTCAACTAGGGATCGCGTTGATTGGCATCGCGTTCGGGGCATTGATCTCGATGCCGATGGCGGGCTGGCTCTGCGAAAAGTACGGCAGCAACCGCATCTGTACAGTCAGCGCGATTCTTTATTTGTTGAGCCTGGTGTCAATTGCCTTCGCGCCGAATCTAATTGTCCTTGGTGTCCTGCTGATTTCTTTTGGCGTGGGGCATGGACTGCTGGATGTTGCGATGAACCTGCAGGTGGTCGAGATCGAAGACCGACTCAAGAAGACTGTGATGTCGACCTTTCATGCTCTGTGGAGTGTGGGAGGACTCGCGGGGGCGATTACGGGAGTACTGCTGACCGCGGCTGACTTCACGATGCAAAGGCATTTCATCGTGACATCCCTGGGAATTGGACTTCTCGTCTGGGTGATCCGACCGTTTCTGCTACCACCACGAAAGCATTCCACTGGAGACGCCCAGACGGTATCTCATGGGCTGTCGTTTCGCTTCACCAAGAAGACGATGGCGCTGGGAGTCGTCGCGTTTTGTGTCATGCTCTGTGAAGGGGCGATGGCGGACTGGAGTGCGGTCTTTCTCCACGATGTTCTCGGTGCCGATGAGATTCTCTCTGCGGTCGCGTATGCCATCTTTGCTCTCACGATGGCGAGCGGGCGGTTTGCGGGTGATGCTCTCGTCGAACGCTGGGGATCGGCGAAGCAGGTTTACTTTAGCGCGGTGCTGGCCGTGGCTGGGCTGCTGTGTGTGACAGTCTCAAATCACCCTGCCCTGGCGCTGTTTGGTTTTGGCATGGTCGGTGCGGGACTGGCGACGATTGTTCCCATTGTCTTCAGCGTTTCCGGGAAGCTGAGCGGGATCCCTGCGGGGGTTGCCTTGGGGTCAGTGTCGACGGTGGGCTACCTCGGCTTCCTGCTTGGGCCGCCGGCGATTGGATTTATCTCGCAGTGGCTGCATCTGAGGGTGGCGTTTGGATTGCTGATCGTCCTCACGGTGGTCGTTGTCTTCTTAGCCCAGATCGTCAAGCCTGACAACACGAGCACCGAGCAATCATGTCGATGAGGGAGCGATCTCGATTTCTTTGACGCGTTCGACATCGCGAATTGGCGGCAGGCCGAAATCGGTCATAGCCTCAATCGCCCCTCCTCTGCCGGGAGTGCGTTATTAATGACGATCGCTCTAATTGCTGTTCTCTTTGGTCGCCTTCCAGCGATGTTTCAGAGAGAATGATTGAAGACGATCTTTCATCTCCATACGGTAAACAAGCTCATGGACACCACCACCGCCGACATCATCATCAAACGTTGTGGCTCTCAGCCGTCTCGCAAAGGTCCCGAGGAATACTTCACGGGGCAGGTTCGTATCGACCCGTTATTCGAAACGCCTGCCCCCGCAACTGGCGTTGGCGCTCATGTGACTTTCGAGCCCGGTGCGCGCACGGCCTGGCATACGCACCCGCTC
>SXGT01200505.1_pt1 | contig 15227 bp, 12 predicted proteins | sample 3176221 | NCBI WGS metagenome assembly SXGT01 (sample SAMN11356862, study PRJNA531348) | freshwater metagenome | isolation source: freshwater sample F1-120 | place: China: Fuxian Lake, Yuxi | collected 2017-12-25
CGGCGAGGTCGTTGCGGCGCCGCACCGTGCGGCGCACCCGGGCCACCGCGCCGTCGCGTCGCAAGCGGGCGTCGAAGGTCAGCCGCGTCGCCGGCCAGCGCCCGTCGAGACCGGCGTGGGTCACGACGCGCACGGCCTCGATGGCCACCTCGACGCGCAGCTCGACCAGCTCGGCCCCGGCGGCCTTGCTCGCGGCCGCGACCTGGTCGGCGATCTCCGTCGGGGCGCGGGCCAGGCCGGCGGCGTCGAGGTCGCCATCGGCGATCGTCACCTTCGCCGGCGCCGCCGGCAGTGGGGTGCGCCACGCCGGCCCGATGGCGGCGGCCGAGCGCATGAGCACCGCCTCGAGCGCCTCCTCGAGCGCGTCGGTGGTGCCGAGCGTGAAGCTGGCCGATCCTCGGCCTGCCGGCGAATCGCGGTGGACCACGGCCGAGAGTGCGGTCTCGGTGCGCTCGCCGCTCGACGCATCGGCGCCGCGCACCAGCCAGGCGGCGCGACTGTAGACCGCGCGCGCGCTCCAGTCGGCGAGCTTGCGCTCGACGCTCAGGGCGCGGACCAGCGCGTCGAGGCTCATCCCGCGCTCCGCGCGCGGGTGACGTGGGCCCGGGTCAGGAGCCAGGGCGCGGTCACCGACTGCGGCACCGCGCCGCCGGGCAGCGCGACCTCTTGCCGCTCGACGCTGGCGCCGAGCGCGTCGGACAGGAGCTCGGCGGCGGGGCCTCGCACCTCGAGGTCGCCCCACTGCCGGCCGCTGCGCACGCCCTTGGCGAGCTGGCGTCCACGCGCGACCCGGACCACGACCACGCCGCGGTCGTCGACCTGCACGTCGCGGGCGCCCTCGATCACGAGGCCGTCGTCGATCCCCGACTCGAGCTGGGCGGCGCTGGTCGAGCCCGCCGCGATCACCAGCTGGGTCGGCAACCGCGCCAGGCGCCAGTCCGGACACGTGCGCCGCGCGTGGATGGCTCCCGCCATCGCGGGACCGGCGCCGGCGCCGAACAGCGGCACCGCCTCGGCCGGCACGCCCTCGTCGTCGAACCAGAAGTGGGCGTACCCGTCGGCGGTGGGATCGTCGACGATGGTCACCGCCGGCCGCGCCAGCGGATCGAGGCGCGGCGAGCGCGCGTGGGCATCGGCGAGCGCGGCCACCACGCCGGGATCGAGCAGCACCACCTGTCGCCCCGACGGCGGCGGCGACGGCGTGAACAGGGCCAGGGCCTCGCCGGCGGCGCGGGCGATGGCGGCGTCGTCGAGGCGCGCCACCGCCGGACCGAAGCCGCCGGCGATCTCGACCTCGCCGAACTGCGGCGTCGAGCCGTGCCAGGCGACGAAGGTGGCGCCGACCCGGCTGCGCACCAGCCGCTGCTGGCGGTCACCGTCCTCGCCGATCGACCACACCCGATCGTCGTCGGTGGTCAGCCACGCCGCGCGGTACACGATGCGGCTCGAAGCGGCGGACTCGCCGCGGCGGGCGACGTCGCGCGCGCGCTCGAGCCAGTCGGCGTGGGCGAGCTGCGCCGGGTCGACCTCGACCGCGCGGCCGAAGTCGACGGCCTCCGGGATCGCCGCGGCGACCCCGCGTCGCTTGCCCGACGGCGCGGACGCGACCAGCTGGGCGGCCAGCACCGCGATGCGGCCCGGGGTGACCTCATCGAAGCAGCGCTCGTGGCGACGGCCGTCGCGGTCGCGCGCCGACAGCACGCCGACCGTGACGTGCTCGGTCACGACCTCGGCCACCGCGACGTCGACGAGCACGCGCACCCGCCGCCGGGCCAGCACCCACGCCCGCGGCCGATCGAGCCGGGTGCCGATCGCCGTCACCGCCTCGCGCAGCGCCTGGCGCATCGCATCGGGGCCAGCGATCAGGTTCTCGGGCGCCCGCTGCCGTCCGTGCCCGCATCCGAGCGGGGCGAGCGCCGCCACGGCAGCACTCGCTCCGAGCGCGCGGAGGAGCTCGCGGCGATCGATCACGACATCGATCGTACCACCCTTGCCCGTGACCTTCCCTTGCCCTGGCCCTGGCCCGGCCCCCGCCCCGCTACCGTCGGGCGTTCCCTCTCGCCCTCACTCTCGCCGCCTCCCCTCCCCGATCGCCGCTCCGTGCCCGCGCCCGCGCCTTCACCTTGCCGCCCGGCGCGCCGGCCTTCAGCCACGCCGCCGCCCGGTTGAAGTCGGCGAACCGCGTGTTCTTGCCGTCGGCGCCCAGGAACACGAACAGGTAGTCGCGGCCCTCGACGCTGGCGCCGGTGATGAAGCAGTACCCGGCGGCGTGGGTGTAGCCGGTCTTGCCGCCAGCCACCTGGTACGTGCCGAGGATCATCGGCACGTTGGTGGTGTTGTAACGGATCTTGGCGTAGCCACTCTTCGACTTCACCTCGAACGTCGTGGTGCCCATGATCTCGGCGAGCACCGGATCGGCGAGGGCGGCGCGCAGCGCCAGCCCCATCTCGCGCGCGGTCGAGACGTTGCCGCGCAGCCCCGAGGTGTCGGTGAAGCGTGTCTTCTTGAGCCCGAGGTCCTTGGCCACCCGGTTCATGGCTGCGACCAGCGCCTTGCCATCCATACCGGCGGCGCGGCCGAGCGCGGTCGGCGCCCGGTTGTCGGAGGCCATCAACATCGCGCGCAGGAGGTCGATGTTGCGAAAGCTCTGCCCGATATCCAGGCGTGTCCGGCTGCCGCCGATCGCGGCTCTTGCATCGTCGCGCGCGATCTGGGTCCATCCGTCGAGCGCGATGTCGTGCTTTCGCACCGCCATCGCCACGAAGATCTTCGTCGTCGACGCGATCGCGCGCACCTCATCTGCTTCCTTGACGTACACCTCGGCACCGGTGCGGGCGTCGAGCACCGCGGCGGCCCGGGAGCGGATCTCCGGCAAGCCGTCTGATTCCGGGGCCTTGTCGGCGACGGCCGGGCCGGTGCCACTCCATGCCAGACCGAACGCGATTCCGAGTGTCACGAATCGCCGCAGCTGCATCGATCCTCAGCGTAACAGTCCACTCTCGACGACGCCAAAAAAGCGCGGGCACGCACGCGCGAATCGATCCAAGACCATCATGAGCGGGTGGTCCAAGAGACAGCCCAAACGCGCGGAGATGCGTTAGAATCATCAGCCGCGGGAGGTACGAATGGATCCGCACAATCAAGGGGCCCCCGGTCCTGACCCGATCATCGGTCAGACGATCGGTAACTATCAGGTCCGTCAGAAGCTCGGTGAGGGTGGCATGGGCTCGGTCTACATGGCCGAGCACCCCCACATCGGCAAGAAGGTCGCGCTCAAGGTCCTCCACGCGGAGTTCGCCTCGAACACCGACGTCGTCACCCGCTTCTTCAACGAAGCCAAGGCCGTCAATGACATCGGCCACCCCAACATCGTCGACATCGTCGACTACGGCGTGCTCACTACCGGTCCGTCCGGCGAGGGGCTCGTCTACTTCATCATGGAGTTCCTGCCCGGGATCACGCTCTCGGAGCTGATCCGGCGTGAGGCGCCGTTGCCTCCCGAGCGGGCGCTGAACATCTGTCTCCAGGTCGCCGACGCGCTGTCCGCGTCGCACAAGTGCAACATCGTGCACCGCGACCTCAAGCCCGACAACATCATCCTGATCCAGCGCGGCCGCGAGAAGGACTTCGTCAAGCTCCTCGACTTCGGCATCGCCAAGCTCACCGGTGATCAGCCGGGCTCGCGCCGCACCCGCACCGGACTGGTGATGGGAACCCCGGCGTACATGTCGCCCGAGCAGTGCGAGGGTCGCGGCAACGTCGACCACCGCGCCGACGTCTACGCGCTCGGCATCGTCCTCTACGAGATGATCACCGGTCGGGTGCCGTTCTACGGCGAGGGCTACGGCGAGGTGCTGGTCCAGCACCTGACCCAGGCGCCGGCGCCGCCGTCGACGATTCGCGGGCTCATCCCGCCCCACGTCGAGCAGGTGATCCTCAAGTCCCTCGAGAAGCGGCCCGAGATGCGCTTCCCGACCATGGACGAGATGACCAAGGCGCTGCTCGATCCGGTCGGGTACGTCGAGGGCCACGGCGGCGTCGCCCACTTCTGCATCACGCCCATCACGCCGTCGAACGATCCGGTCGCGCCGGTGTCGCGGCTCACACCGTCTCCGCTGGCGCCGATGACGCCGGTGCCGGGGGCGGTGACCACGCCGACCACGCTGGGCGGCGCCTCCGGCCAGGTCGCCGGCCAGGGCGGAAGCAAGAAGGGCCTCATCATCGGCATCGGCGCCGCGGCGATCGCCGCCGGCGTCGCCGCCCTCTTGTTCATGGGTGGTGGTAGTAGTGGCGGCGGCAGCGGTGCCGGCGCCGCAACCGGCTCCGCAACCGCGACCGGCTCGGCCAGCGGCTCGCAGCTCGCCTCGGGTGGCGGCTCGGACACCGCGTCGGGGACGGCCTCGGGTTCGGACACGGCCTCGGGTTCGGACACCGGCTCGGGGACGGCCTCGGGTTCGGATACGGGTTCGGGCACCGCCTCAGGCTCGGATACGGGTTCGGGCACCGCCTCGGGCTCGGATACAGGCTCGGGTTCGGATACGGGTTCGGGCACCGCCTCGGGCTCCGACAGCGGCTCCGGAGCCGGCTCGGCCGCGCTCGGCGGCGAGATCACGGTCACGGTCACGTCCAATCCCAAGGGCGCGTTCGTCACGTTCGGCGACGAGCTCAAGCCGCGCGGCAAGACCCCGCTGACCTTCAAGGTCGCGGCCGCCGACAGCGAGGCCGAGATCGCGATCGAGCTGCCCGGCTACTCGGCCGAGGAGCGCAAGGTCCGGCTCTCCGGCAACGTCGACCTCGAGGTCGCGCTCAACAAGAAGCGCTCCGGTGGCGGCGGTGGCGGCAGCAGCGGCAGTGGCAAGGGCAGCGGCAAGGGCAGCGGCAAGGGCAGCGGCAGTGGCGGGACAACGGGCGACGACGTGATGGATCCGTTCAAGTGAGCCAAGAGAGCAAGACCATGAACCACACCAAGCTCCTGAAGGCCGCCGTGTTCGCGGCCGCCATCGCGCTGGTCCCGGTGACGTTGACCGCGACCGCCTTCGCACAGCCCACGAGCAACGATCCTCGCGAGCGCGCCAAGCACTATTACGCCGAGGGTCGCAAGAACTACGACCTCGGCAACTTCACCAAGGCCGTCGAGAACTTCAAGAAGGCTTACGAGGAACTACCCGACGGCGCATTCCTGTTCAACATCGCGCAGGCGTACCGACAGCTCGACGACTGCAAGAACGCCCTCTTCTTCTACAAGCGCTTCATGTCCGTGAAGAAGGACGCGCCCGAGGCGACGAGGAAGGAAGTCGAAGGCCACATCAAGAGCCTCGAGGAGTGCGTCAAGAACCAGGAGACCATCCGCAACCGTCCGCCTGACGGGACCGAGCCGCCTGACGGCGGTGGCACGGGCACGGGTGGCACCGGCACGGGTGGCACCGGCACCGGCGGCACGGGCACCGGCGGCACGGGCACCGGCACGGGTGGCACCGGTACCGGCGGCACGGGCACAGGCACGGGTGGCACGGGCACCGGCGCTACCGGCACCGGCACCGGCACCGGCGATGGTCGCGTCGCCGACGGCGGCGACAACGGCAATGGCGACGGTGACGGCGACGGCGACGGCGACGACGGTGGCGAGGTCGTCGAGACCACGGGTCAGCCCAAGCTGCTCGCGGCGCACGCCAACTTCGGCGCGGCCAAGGTCGGCGCCGGCTCGCTCGAAGTGCCGGTCCAGGTCGCGTTCGCGATCACGGCCGGCTACCCGATCGCGATCAGCGACAAGCTGGTGATCGACGCCGGCGCTGGCTTCGGCTTCACGCCGGTGCCGTGGTCGAGCGGTGCGGTCGACGGCTCGGCGTCGATGACCAACGTGTTCGCCAACGTCGGCGCCACCTTCGGCGTCGCGCCCAAGATCTCGGTGCGTGGCGACCTCGGGGCTGGCCTCCTGTTCCTCGGTGGCCTCGCCATGGGCAACCCGTTCACCGAGGGCGGCGCCGCCACCACCGGCGCGCTGTCGATGCCGCTGGTGCGCTTCGGTCTCTCGGGCGAATACGCGATCAGCAAGAACCTCGCGGCCGCGCTCACGCCGATCGCGTTCTCCTTCAGCCCCTCCAAGGACGGCATGAAGGAAGAGATCAGCTCGCTGACCCGCATCGAGTTCACGCTCGGTCTCGGCTACCGCATGTGAATTAGCGTTAGGATGGGCAGGCGATGAAGAAATGCCCGTTTTGCGCCGAGGAAATCCAGGAAGAGGCGATCAAGTGTCGCCACTGCGGGTCGTTCGTCAGCGCGGCACCCGGCGCTGCCGCCAAGGGCGCACCCGCGCCGGCGGCGACCGCACCGGCGGCTGAGCCGGCGGCGGCACCCAAGCAGGTCGGTCCCTTCGCCGCGCCCCACGCGCCTGACGGCCGCGGCGAGCGCAAGATCCTCTACGACGGTGCGCCGTCGTGGCGGGCCTACTTCGGCTACTACTTCCTCGGCGTGCTGGCGGTGCCGCTGGGCACGCTGGTGATCTACTGGATCTCGGGCCTCTTCTCCAAGACCACCGGGACCAGGGTGATCGTCATCGGCACCTGCCTGGCGATGGCGGTCATCTACTTCGTGGCGCTGTACCTCTACCGCAAGTCGATCAAGTTCCGCGTCACCACCTCGAACATCGAGACCGAGCGCGGCATCCTGTCGAAGAAGATCGACGTGCTCGAGCTCTGGCGCTGCCGCGACGTCCGCTACAAGCAGAACCTGCTCGACCGGATCCTCGGCATCGCCCACATCGAGATCTTCACCGCCGACGTCTCGACCCCGCACCTCGAGATCATCGGCCTGCCCGCGTCGCGCCAGCTCTTCGAGCAGATCCGCGACGGCATCGAGCTCCAGCGCCAGTCCCGCAACGTCTACGGCGTCGTGAGCTGAGCGTCGATGATGCGGTAGCCGGCGAGCGCGGGGCTGGTCTCGTCGAGTTCAAAGTGGTGGTCGCTGGCGAACGGCAACAGCTGCTTCGTGAACCAGAAACGGCTGCGGTTGCCGACGGTGTCGAAGACGATCGCTTCGAGCACGGTCGAGCTTTGGGGATCGACGACGAGGAACAGGTGAGAGTACGGCGACGCTGATCGAGGCGTGAGCTTGAGGACGGCCGTCCCGTAGATCCCGCTACGATCGAGCTCCGCGGAGAATTCCTCGGAAAGGTGTCCCTGGAACCAGACGACGGCGGTCAGGAGATTCTGCGGTGGGTCCTTCCTGACGACCTGCTCGTTCTCCAGGTCGACGACGTACAGCGTCGAGCGGCCCACGATGAAGGACTTCGACACGGCGTTCCCGGCGAAGTAGTCCAGGCGCAGCCTGCCGGGTCGCTGGAGCATCAGCCTTCCATCGGCGCGGTCCGTGCGGCCAAAGGTGGTGTTGAAGCCCTCCTGGCGAAAGGTGCCGCTCCACCTCGTGATGCCCGCGTACCGCTTCTCCACACCGGCGAGCACGTCCGCCGCGCTCGCCGGTCGTGCTGGCCGCGACTGCCGGCACGCTGCCAGCACAAGCGCAAAGAGCACGATCGACGCACGCACTCCATCAGTCTCCCACGCCGCCTCCCACCCGGCACGCTTCCTCCGCTCAGCCAGCCTGGTCGGCTACGCTTGGTCGGCGAACTGGCGGCGCAGCCGTGCCAGCGCCGCTCTCAACACCCGTTCCGCCGCCTTCGCGTCGGGTAGTCCCATCGTCCGCGCGGTCTCGTCGAACGAGGCGCCTTCGAGCCAACCGACGAGCACGGCGAGCTGATCACCGGCGAGCTTGTCGCGGGCGAACTCGAGGATCCGATGCGCGGTCTCTTTCGTGGTGATGTGCGGCAACACGATCGGCCCGTCGCCGTCGATCGCGCCAGCAAGGGTGTTCACCAGCTGCTTCAGGCTGGCGCCATCCGTCGTCGTCGCCCCGATCTTCGACGAGACGTAATTCCTGACCACGTTGACGGTCACGATCGTGAGCCAGTCGGGGAAGCTCTTGCCGGGGTTCTTCTCGCGCCACGCGGGGAACGTGCGCAGAGCCCGGAAGTCGTCGCGCCGTAGCCGCTCGAACACGTGGGCCATCACGTTGCGGACATCGTCTACGGACCGGCGGTAGCTCCCCATCGAGCGGCTGGCGCGCGCGATTCGTTCGACCACAGGTCCGTAGCTGGAGAAGAACGCCGTCCAGGCCAGTTCGTCGCCCTTCAGGACGAGGCGCAGGATCTCGTCGTCCCCCGTCCGTCGCATCGTGATTCCGACATGTTAGCCCAAAAACACGGCTGTCTCGGAAGACCAGCGAGATCTGCGTGACGACTGACCCTCATTGCCTGTTGTTGAAGGCTGGAGTCGGAGCCGCACCCAATGGAAGAATCGCCCGATCGATCCAGGACGAGGAGTGTCATGGCGGCGCCGATTCGGGTGGGCGACGTACTCGCCGACAAGTACGAGGTCACGAGGATCCTTGGGACCGGCGGAATGGGCGTGGTCGTGGCCGCGCACCACCGCGAGCTGGACAAGCTCGTCGCGCTGAAGTTCATGCACGAGGAGCTGTCGGCCAACGCCCAGGCCGTCGACCGGTTCCTGCGCGAGGCCCGCGCAGCGGCACGGCTGCAGAGCGAGCACGTTGGCCAGGTGGTCGACGTCGGGCGGCTGCCCGGGGGCGTCCCCTACATCGTGATGGAGTACCTCGAAGGGAAGGACCTCGGAGAGCTGGTCGAACAACACGGACCACTCCCGGTGCCCGATGTCGTCGAGTACGTCCTGCAGGTGTGCGAGGCGATGGCGGAGGCGCATGCGCAGGGCATCATCCACCGCGATCTCAAGCCGCAGAACCTGTTCCTCACCACGCGTCAAGACGGCCGACGCCTGGTCAAGGTCCTCGACTTTGGCATCTCGAAGGCGCTGTCGCGGAAAGGACCGACGTCGACGTCCCAGACGATGGGTTCACCGTCGTACATGGCCCCGGAGCAGATCGTCTCGGCGCGCTCGGTCGACGCCCGCGCCGACATCTGGTCGCTCGGAGTGATCCTCTACCAGCTGCTCTCCAACACGTTGCCGTTCAGCGGCGACACGGTGCCCGAGGTGTTGTTCAAAGTCATCTCGGTGCCGCCGCCGCCGTTGTCGACGGTGCGCGGCGAGTTGCCGCCGAGGCTGCTGCAGGCGATCGATCGCTGCCTCGAGAAGGACCGCGAGCGCCGGTTCGCGAACGTGGCCGAGCTCGCGCACGAGCTGCTGCCGTTCGCGCCGGAACGCGGGCGCGCCGCCATCGCGCTCATCGAACGAGTCCTCGGCGCGGTCCAGGAGCCCCGCCCGACGACCGACGACGACTTCGCCTCGATCGTGCCGGCACTCTCGCCGGCAGCCACCCCCCCGGTCACAGGTGACGCACCGCTCCCCAGGCTTCTTGATCCGATGAGCACCACGCTCGGAGGTGCGGCATCGAGTCTGCCGCCGACGGGTGGCCGGGGGTCGCGGCAGCGGTGGGTGCTCGTGGCTGCAGCCAGTGTCGTCGTGCTCGCGATCGTGGTGATGACGGCGACCCGGGACGGGTCGTCGATGCCGCCGGTGCCGAACCGCTCCCCGGATTCAGGCACACAGCCACAGGGTGCGGCGCCGATCGAAGCGACGCCGCTCGACGCCCGCACCATGCCTGGCGACGACGCCTCGCTCGAACCCGAGCACACGGAGCCCGTCGTCGACGCGGGGCTCGTGGACGCACCTCCGCGCCGTCGCCTACCTCGACCGCCGGCTCCGGACGCGGGCAGACCGGCGGCACCCGATCCGCAGGGCCTCGAGCCCGCCCGCGAAGACCCGATCCTGACCCCAGCGAGACAACCGTGACCCACACCAGCCGAGCGTTGATCGTAGCCCTGCTCCTCTGTTTGCCTGCGATCGCGTCAGCCGACGCGTTCTACGACACCTATCAGCGTGGGCTGGCGGCCTTCAAGGCTCGGGACTACGCAGCCGCACGCGTCGAGTTCCAGCGCGCGTACGACCTTCGAGCCGAACCGCTCGTGCTCTTCAACATCGCCCAGACCTACCGGCTCGAAGAGAGCCCTGAACAGGCGCTCGTCTACTATCGACGGTTTCTGGCCGAGTCGAAGATCGCCGAGGACCTGCGGGCCGAAGCCCAGCGCCACGTCACCGACCTGGAGGCGCAGCAAGCGAAGCGTGACGCGCAGCGCGAGCTCGAGGCGAACACCGGCCCCAAGGAGCCGGACGGGTCCGCGGTGACCGTGCCACCGTCGCTGCCGATCGAGCGCCCGCTGGTCTCACCGACCGCGGTGGCGGAGCCGCAAGACGAGACCACGGCACCAGGCCCATCGGTGATCGCCCGGCGGCGCCGCGTACCGACGTCGTCGAAGATCGCGCTCGGCGTCGGGGCCGCTGGGGCAGCAGGCAGCGTCCTGTTCGGCATTCTCGGCAAGCGCGCCGAGAGTGACCTGCAAGACAACCCGAACGCGACCCAGGCCGACGCCGACGGCGTGGAAGCCTACGAGACCGCGATCAACGTCTCGCTGGGCATCGCCGCCGCGGCGACGGTCACGAGCGTCCTGTTCTACGTGGTGGCTCCTGCCTACAGCAGCGACGGCGCGATCGTCGTGTCCCCTACCCGCGCCGGCGGCTGGGCGGCCACCCTGACCCTGGCGTACTGAGTCTCATTTCCCGAGACGAAGACCGCCCACAGAACGGAGGATCACATGCGGACCCAACTTCTTGCGGTCGTGATGATGTGCGCGTCGTGCGATCTCGATTCCAGGCTCCCAGCAGCGAACGATGATGCCGCTGGGGGCGATGGCCCCTCCGACGTGGACGCGCCTGTCCTCGTCGACGGCCCCGGGCCCGACGCTGCGCCGGTCGTCGACACCTGGATCTCCACGGCGCCGCTCACCCCGGCCCGATTCGCGCACTCCGCGGTCGCTCGTGGTGGTCGACTCTACGTCTTCGGCGGTCAGGTGAACGGCTCCTCGAGGACCGACGACGTCCAGATGGCGGCGATCTCGCCCGACGGCACGCTGGGGAGCTGGTCGGCCACGACCGGCCTGCCGGTGGCCCGGGCCGGGCACGTCAGCGTCGAAGCCAACGGGTACGTCTACGTCCTCGGCGGGTGCTGCACCACCGGCGCGCAGGTGGCCGATGTCTTCTACGCGCCGATCAACCCTGATGGGTCATTGGGGACCTGGGCGAGCACCACCGCGTTGCCCTCCGCGCGCCAGACCTTCGCCGCGGTCGCGCACAACGGCAGGGTGTACGCCATCGCCGGGAACTACGGCGCGGGCGGGATCAACCGCCAGGATGTCCAGGTGGCCACCGTCAACGGGAACGGCTCCCTCGGTGCCTGGTCCGCGCTGACACAGCTCCCGTCCCCGTGGACCGCGCACTCGGCCGTCGCCGCCACGGTTGCCGGCAACGACTACCTCTACGTCATCGGTGGAGGCCGGAGCGGAGAAGAGCCCAATGGCGACGTCCTCGTCGCCACGATCGCCGGGAACGGGACGATCGGCGGGTGGACCAACACGACGGCGTTGCCGATTGCACGCGCCGGCCACACCAGCGTCGAGCTGAACGGCGCGGTCTTCGTGATGGGCGGGGCTGCGCTGAATGGCGGCAACGGAGTCGTGGACATGAACCAAGCCGCGCTCATGAGCAACGGCAACGCGGGTGCGTGGACCGCCAAGGCCCCCCTGCCTGTCGCGCGGGCGTACTCGGTCAGCGTCGTCGCCAACGGGCGCATCTACGTGATCGGCGGACTGGAGAACAACACGACCGCGCTCGGCGACGTCCACGTGTTGACGCCATCGCCCTGACCTCGGGCGGACCCCGGCGCGCGGAGGCCCCGACGCGACGACCCATACCCACCGTCCTCGAAGGGCAGGCCCCATCGCGCCGGCCGTATACGCCCCGGGAGCTGTCGGGATTGTCACCAGATCGCCGCGGCGATCCGGAGGGCGTCCTTCGACTCGGCCTCGCCCTCGCTCGGCCTCGCTCAGGACGGCCGGGTTAGCCGAACTGGACGGAGCGCTTCGAGAACGAGGGGGCGATGCTCCACCAGCCGGCGATCGGGAAGGTCGCCGTGGCCGCCGCGTCGTCGGCGGCGACGCCGACGGTGACCAGCGCCGGTGCGTAGTGTTCCCAGGTCGGCAAGGCCTTCAGCGCCGCGGGCGCGCGGGACTTGAAGTCGATGAGGGCGTCGGCGTCGCGGCGGCCCAGGGCGTCGGCGGCCCAGTCGTCGAACTCGACGGCCCACGAGGCCGGGCGATCGCCGTGGAAGCCCTCCCGCATGTTGTGGGTGAGGAAGCCGCTGCCCACGACGAGCACGCCCTCGCGGCGGAGGGGCGCGAGCTCGCGGCCGAGGGCGAAGAGGTCGGCGGCGTCGAGGCCGGGCAGCGAGATCTGCAGCACGGGCACGTCGGCGGACGGGTACATGGCGAGGAGCGGGATGTACGCGCCGTGGTCGAGGCCGCGGGTCGAGCGCACCGAGGCTCGGCCCGAGGCGCGCAGCAGCTCCTCGACGCGCGAGGCCAGGGCCGGCGCGCCCGGCGCCGGGTACTGGAGGCGGTAGAACTTCTCGGGGAAGCCGTAGAAGTCGTAGACCAGCGGCGCGGATGTGGTGGCGCCGATCTGCAGCGGACGCTCGTCCCAGTGGGCCGAGACCATCAGGATGGCGGTGGGCCGGGGCAGGGCCTTGGCCCACGCCGATAGCTCGGCGACCCAGCCGGCGTCGTCGAGGAGCATGGGCGCGCCGTGGGCGAGGAAGATGACCGGCATCGTCATGATCACTCCATGATGGCGATGTCCGACGGGCTCACAAGCCATCCCCCTGGAACAGTCTATTTGATCTTCTTCTTCAGGATCTTGAGCTCGGCCTCGGCGGGCTTACGCAGGCCGTCGTCCTTGGAGGCGAGCTGCAGGTACTTCTCGAGCGCCTCGACTGCGAGCTTGTACTTCTTCTGCGCCGAGTAGGCGAAGCCGAGGTTGAAGTACAGGTCAGCGTTGTTGCGATCGGTCTGGAGCAGCCCGGTCAGGAAGACCTCGGCCTCGGCCGGCTTGCCGTTCTCGTAGAGCACCTTGGCCAGCTTGCCGGCGGCCTTGGGGTGTGGCGGCTTGCCCTCGAGCGCATTGCGGTAGGCGTTACTCGCCTCGTCGAACTTCTTGTTGATGCGCAGCATCTCGCCGTACGCGTACCAGTAGCGCGTCACGGTCGGCGCGAGCGCGGTCGCCTTCTGGGCGCTGACCTCGGCCTCGAGGTTGTCGGCCATGTCGTTCTGCGAGACCGCGAGCTGGTACCAGCCCTCGGGGTCGTTGGGATCGGCCTTGGTGGCCTTGATCAGCCACGACACCGACTCCATGGCCTCGAACTGGGCGCGCCGCACCACGCCAAGCAGACGCAGCGCGCGCGCGTTTTCGGGCTCGAGCTCGATGGCGGCGCGCAGCTGAAGCGCGGCCTCGTCGGGGCGCTTGGCCTGTTCGAGGCCCGAGCCGTACGACGTCAGGTAGACGGCGTTCCTGGGCTCGAGCTCGGCGGCCTTGCGCAGATCCTCGAGGCCCTCGTCGATCATGCTGGCCAGGACCTTGGCCCGGCCGCGGGCCTCGTAGCCGGCGGCGTTCTTGTCGTCGAGGCCGATCAGGCCCTCGGCCACCTCGAGCGCGGTGACGAAGTCGCCGGCGCCGATCAGCGCGTTGGTGTGGATGAGGGCGCCCTTGGCGTCGGCCGGGTTGGCCTCGTACCAGGTGCGCGACACCTGGACCGCCTGATCGGGCAGCGCGTGCTCGAGGAGGAACTTGACGTGCTCCTCGGTGATGGCGACGTCGGGCTTGGCCTTGCCGGCCTCGCCGTACTTGGCGTGGGCGGTGTCGATGTCACCGGCCTTGGCGGCCGCGCGCGCCGCGGCCAGCGCCGCGGTCGGATCGCCCTTGGGCTTCTTGGCCTTGGGTTTCTTGGTCTCCTTGCCACCACCGCCGCAGGAGACGATCAACGAAGCGGCGACCAGTCCGGCCGCGGGGGTTCGCACGGCCAGTGCCGCAGCGACCAGGACTCGACGAAGAGCCATCACCCCATGAAGCTAACCGTTCGCCGTCCCAGGCGCAAAACGTGGGGCCCATTCAACGCGGTCCACGGCTTTTCCCGAGCAGTTCGAGGAGCTCGGGGTGACCTGGCGCCAGCTCGAGGCCGCGTTCCCAGGTGCGCCGGGCGTCGACGACCTTGCCCTGCCGTGCCTGGACCAGGCCGAGGAGGACGCGGGCGTCGACGAGGTGCGGATCGGCAGCCACAGCGCGGCCGAGCGCGTTTTCGGCGGCGGCGAGCGAGGCTGCCCGCGGCTCGTCGAGCGGCACGCTGTCACCGAGGCGACCGCGGTCGGCGTGGATCGATCCGAGCACCAGGAGGGTCGGAGCGTCGGCGCGATCGCGGGCCAGCGTGGCCTCGGCGGCAGCGATGGCGAGGTCGGCCCGACCGAGGTCGGCGAGCATCCGCGCGGTGGCGCGCCCCGCGACGACGCCATGGGCCAGGATGGCCGCGTCGTCGGGCGGCCGCGTGCCGCGCAGAACCTCGCGCCAGAGGGCGTGCAGGCGACGCTCGGCGGGCGCGCCGGCCGGCAGCGGCGGCTCGTCGATGCCGCTGACCCAGGCCAGATCGTCGCCGAACAGCTCCGGCAGCCACGGCGGCGGCAGCGCGCTCACCGTGATCGACGGGATGAAACCGTGGAGCGGCGGCCGCTCGGGTGAGAGCTGGATGGTGGCGGCGAGGAGCGCGAGATCACCCGCGTCGAAGCGGGTGCCGGCGAGACCGGCGGCGTGGGCCGCCCGATCGAGCGCACCACGCGTGGCCTCGCGACGGGCGCGTTCGGTAGCGAGCAGCCCGGCCACGCCCTTGCCGCCGGCGCCGGGGTACCGCGCCGGTCCGTCCGGCTGCGCCGCCGCGCGCTCGTCGGGCGCAGCCTCGGTCAGCAGCTCGAATCCACGGCCGACGAGTCGGGAACGTCGCGGATCGAAGCCGCCGAAGCTGGGCCGATCCGAGGCCACGAGCTGGCGATCTCGCAGCGCCAGCGCCACCGCGCGTTCCCCGAGCGAGACCAGCGCCAGATCGGGGCGCAGCCCGGTGACGACGCGTTCATGGCGGAGCGCGCCACGGATGGCCGGCTCGGTGGCGACGAAGGCGCCGGGCCCGGCGCTCACGGCGCCCATCACGTCGGCGGCGACCCGCGCGACGCCGTCGCCGGCGTCGTCGGCGGCCGGGGCCCGCCTCGGTGC